>OLWF01000306.1_pt1 | contig 28926 bp, 25 predicted proteins | sample 1644131 | NCBI WGS metagenome assembly OLWF01 (sample SAMEA103958163, study PRJEB25191) | human gut metagenome
AAAGTTGGACATTTGTATTCAGCGGGAGAAAATACCCTTGACAAATCGCTTTTCAAAAACTTATCCTGCAAAAGTACGCCGATGAGAATGGGTTCCAGAACACCAGATTTTATGTGGACGATGGCTATTCCGGCACGAATTTCAATCGCCCAGCCTTTGAACAGATGATGGATGACATGAGCAACGGCGACATCGCCGTCATCATCACAAAGGATCTTTCCCGCCTTGGAAGAAACCAACTGCACACCGGTCTTTATATCGAGGAGATATTCCCTTCCAATGATGTGCGCTACATCGCTGTCAACGACAATGTTGACACCAAGTATGAAAACAGCAACGAGCTGATGCCTTTCAAGAATTTGTTCAATGAGTGGCACGTGCGGGACTGCAGCCGCAAGGTGCGGAATGTAGTGAACGCCAAGGCACAGCGGGGAATCCGGGTGGGGACACGAGCTCCTTACGGCTACCGCAAGGGTGCAACCAAGGACTCTCCTCTGTTGGTGGATGAGGAGGCGGCGGCTGTCGTCAAACGCATCTTCGCCATGTGCGCCGGCGGAATGGGACCAGCCCAGATTGCAAAGCAGCTCAAGAAAGAATGCATCTACAGTCCATCCATGTACGCCTATACGAAATTCGGCACATCCCATTCCGGGCTGAATGCAGAGCGGCCCTACAACTGGACTGGCGACATGGTGGCGGATATGCTTCAGAACATGGTCTACCTTGGGCACACGGTCAACCTTCGCTACAGCACCAAGTCCTACAAGGACAAAAAACGATGTGAACGCCCCAAATCAGAGTGGCTTATCTTTGAGAATACTCATGAAGAGCTGGTGGATCAGGAAACCTGGGATATCGTACAGGAGGTGCGATCTCATAAGCGCCGCCGCACGAATATGGATGAGCAGAATATGTTCTCTGGATTGGTGTATTGTGCGGACTGCGGTAAGCCCATGGTATTGCACCGGGCGCACACCATGAAGCCGGAACAGAATCATTTCACCTGCCGCACCTACAAGAAGGACGGGGCAGAAGTGTGTATGCAGCAGTTCATCCTCCGCCACCGTGACGCTATCTGTGACCCCACAGCGCAGGACAGACGCATTACCTTCCACGGACTGCGCCATACCTACGCCGCCGAAAAGTACACTTCTCTCGTCAATGGCGGCATGATGCCTCTGGACGCCCATTTTACCGTGTCACGCCTGCTGGGACACGAGCGACCCGATGTGACGGACATCTATCTGGCGTCCGTGAAGGGAGGTACTGCCCGTGGAGAATAAGTACCGCGACCTGCATGAGTTGCCCGTGACACTGCGGGTGGAGGATTTGATGCCCATTCTCGGCATTGGCCGCAACACCGCCTGCCAGCTGATCCGCAGCGGACAGATTCGAAGCGTCCGTATCGGTAGGCAAATTCGTATTCCGAGAGATGCCTTGTTGGAGTTCCTGCGGAAGTAAACCTCTTCGCCACAGAAATAAAACTTGCACAACAGCCGCGCGGGATATATCATGGAGGTGGTACATTCCGCGCGGCGGAAAGGAGCGTATATGCCGCGTACAAAAACAGGAAAAGGAGCCGGCGGCGCCGGTTCCATCAGAAAAATCACAACAACAAGGAACGGAAAGACCTATACCTACTGGCAGGGCCGCTACACAGAGGGCTTCGACCCCGGCACAGGCAAGCAGATCCAGCGCAGCATCACCGGAAAGACACAGAAGGAGGTGGCGCAGAAGCTGAAGCAGGTAACGCTGGATATTGATAACGGTGTGTATCATGCGCCGTGCAAGCTGATATTGGCCCAATGGCTGGAGATATGGTCAAAGACCTACTTGGGCGGCGTGAAGCCCAGAACGGCACACATCTATAAATCCGATATCAGGCTGCACATTCTGCCAGCGTTGGGTGCGGTGCGGTTGGAGGCATTGAACGCACCGATGATACAGGCATTTTACAACGCTATGGGAGAGCCGTCCGAGCAGAATCCGGAGGGTCTTTCCGCGAAAACGGTGAAGAATGTCCATGGCGTTCTCCACAAGGCACTTCAACAAGCGGTACTGATCGGCTATCTGCGATACAACCCTGCCGATGCCTGTATCCTGCCGCGGATAGAGTGTAAGAAAATCAAGCCTTTTGATGACACTCAGATCTCTGCATTTCTGACCGCTATACAGGGAAACCGCTTTGAAACACTGTTTATCCTGACGCTGTTCACCGGTATGCGTGAGGGCGAGGTATTGGGTCTGACGTGGGACTGCATCGACTTTCATACAGGTATCATCTCTGTGGAAAAGCAAATGCAGCTGCATCAGGACAAGGGGAGCAAGGGCTATGAGCTTGTTTCTCCGAAGAATGGACGAAGCCGCACCATCGCCGCAGCGCAGACTGTACTGGCCCGGTTGCAGCAGCAGCGCCGATGGCAAATGCAGCAGAAGCTTCTGTTGGGCAGTGACTGGCAAAATCCGGAGGGGCTGGTCTTTACCAACGAGTTCGGGACGCACCTGACAAAGCCGACAGTCTATCGTGAGTACAAGCGCATTGTTGCGGCCATCGGTTGTCCCAATGCCCGTTTCCACGACCTGCGCCATTCCTACGCAGTTGCCGCGATCCGCGCCGGAGACGACATTAAAACAGTGCAGGGTAATCTGGGTCACGCCACAGCAGCCTTTACGCTGGACGTATACGGCCATGTGACTGACCAGATGAAGCGTGAAAGTGCCGACCGCATGGAGCGTTTTATCCGTACAGTTTCCGCCGGTTGACCCAATAAGGCTAAAAATAAGGCTAAAACCTGTTTTCGGGCATGAAAAAACTCCCGAAACACCTGTGTTTCGGGAGTTTTGGTTGTCATACCCCAACACTATAGATTTTCGAACCCCCGACCTGAAAATCACGATGTGCGAAACGACGCTTCAATCTTTATTGCGGTTTCTCCGTATCATCAGCCGCCTCAAGCTGCAGCAACCTGTGATCTTCCGTCAGCACCTTCATCTGACTGATGGCAATGGCGTTGAGTTTTGCCAAACGCTCTGACTGCGAGATTCCTTCATTGATGAACACGGCATTCAGATTTTCCAAGTTTGACAGACACACGAGCTGCGATACATTCGCATAGTCCCGGATGTTCCCCTTGAGATCCGGATGGGAATCCCGCCACTGCTTGGCCGTCATGCCGAACAGAGCCATGTTCAGGACATCTGCCTCGTTGGCATAGACCAAGGATATCTGACGAGCGGACAGTTCCGGCGGAATCAGATTCTCTTTGATGGCATCCGTATGAATACGATAATTGATCTTGGCAAGGTTGCGTTTGATATCCCAACCAAGTTGTTTCATCTCCTCGGTCTTGAGCCGCTCAAACTCTTTGACCAGATAGAGCTTAAACTCCACGGAGATCCATGAGGCAAACTCAAATGCGATTTCCTTATGGGCATAGGTTCCACCATAGCGCCCAGCTTTGGAGACAATGCCAATGGCACCGGTCGCATCCACCCATTTCTGCGGTGTCATCACAAAGCTGTTCAGCCCCGCCTGACTTCTAAACGCATCGAATTCGACACGGTTAAAATTCGGGTTGTAGAGTGTTTCCCACACACCGAGGAACTCGATGGTGTTTCTGTTGCGAAGCCAGTTTTGAATGATGTACCGAGGATTGTCATTGTCCTTGATTTTCGCAATGTCTGTCAAGCTGAGAAAGTCATCCCTCTTGAGATCCCACTGCACATTGATTTCCGTTCCGCGAACAATTAGCTTATCCATCTTCACCGCACCTCCCTGCAGTCAATTCTCTCAGAAGCCCCTGGCAGCCATCCAGCACATCCTGCCAGGTCGCCTCGAAATCCTCGGTGTACCATGGGTCCGCCACATTGCCGGGGCGGACGGTGTGGTCCATCAGGAGGGACATCTTTTCGGCATAGTCGCCGCCGCAGATGCGGTACATATCCCGGAGGTTGGCTTGGTCCATGCCGATCAGGAGATCGTATTCGTCGTAATCCCGATTTGTTAACTGTCGTGCGGCATGGCCGTTGCAGGAGATCCCATGCTCGGCCAGCTTGCGCCGCACCGGGGGATAAACCGGGTTGCCGATCTCCTCCCGGCTGGTGGCTGCCGATTCGATATGAAACTCTGACGCCAGCCCGGCCCTCTTTACCAAGTCCTTCATCACGAACTCGGCCATGGGGCTGCGGCAAATATTGCCGTGACAGATAAACAGGATCTTCTTCATACTGCGTTCTCTCCGAAATCTCATCGTTGCTCTCATTATACCACACATCGACCTTTTCGTCGAGAACACTTTCCAAATGCATAGAATCCGTAATCATTCGCAGGAGTTCCGACTTGGATAGGTTCTGTGCAGCGGCCTGCCGGATGTACCAGCGGCGCTCCTCTGCGGTCAGCTCTGCTTCCATGATGACCACATTCTGCGTCCAATTCAAGCGAAGCGCTTCACCCAGCAGTTCCGGCATGCCGCTGTACAACTGCCAGAAGTCCCGCATCCGGCGTACATTACGCGGAGAGAAGCCGGTCATATCCGGGTATTGTTCTTTTATGAACTCCGCAGCAGCTACCGCTGCACCCTTTTCCGAGTGGACACAGACGGCCTTGCCGATCTCACAGTACAGCTCCATCTGCGGCAGATCTGCTTTCATAACAGATTCCAGTGTGGTAAACATTGTGCTGTAGTCCACAGCCTTTCGGATATTCATAGTTTCTCCTTTCCGGCGCACAGCGCCTGATTCAGCGCTCAAAGCAGAGAAAAACACGGTAACATCGCCGTGTTTTTCTCTGCCTTGACCTGTTTCAGATAACTTGTACGATCTGCTCCCAGAGCAGGATGTGCTTTTCATCAATGGCCCGGTTGTCGTGGTAATGGCCGAACAGCCAGTAGTGATAATGTGCTCTCTCCTTGACCTCCTGCAGGAAATCTGTGAGCGGGTCTGCCTCATTGTGGCGGTTTTCCATGAGAGCAATGCTGGTGGGAGCGCAGTGCGTGATAACATAGTCCACCGCCCAATCGACCTTGGCCAGATTTTTCCGTGCTTCAGCGTACTCCTCCTCAGAAGGCATCTCCTGCGCCCACCACGAAATGTGATTGATGCGATACCTCGCTCGGGGCTTTCTCTGCAGCATCAGGAGCTTTCGCTCAAAATCCGGAGCACCCGGTTCCAGAATGCCGTCCTCCGTATCATGGCTTTTTGCTCCGCCCATGGTGAAGAAGTGATAGCCTTCCAGCTCGAAGACCTGTCCACGCATCAGGTGCAGGACATGAGAGCGAATGCGGTGTACCTTGCCGCCGTGCCAGTCTTTCACCGGATATCGTTCCAGTGCGTCGTAGTTCTCATGATTCCCGCAGACGAAGGCCAGCGTGAACGGAAGACTTTCCAGCCAGTCCAATGCAGCCTCGTCACGGCCGTCTCCAAACCACACACCACCAAAGTCTCCGGCACAAATCACGATGTCCCGCTTTGTCATTTGTGCCTGCTCCGGGAAATATTTCGGCTTGAAGCGTTCAAAGTTTCCGTGGCAATCACCGGTTACAAAAATCATCTTTCCACCTTCTTTCAGTACATAATTTTCTGGCAAATCTCAATGCCACCCTTCAGCGTGACTGCGATCTCATCCTTGGAGAGGACTTTTACTGTCTCCACCAGTTGTCGAACGGCGCTCTCGTCCCACTCCGTAATGTGGAGTGATGCGTTTTCCAAGGTTTGTGCGGCATCCATGATGCGCTGGTTGGCTTTTGCCTGTTCCTTGTTATCTGCGAGGATCCCGGAACGCCTTCCTTTCAGGAGGGTTTGCTCGTCCAGTATCTCCTTGAACTGACCGCCATAGGCGGCAGGATCATCCGCGGCTTTTTCCAGCAGTGTTTGGAATTGCTGCTCCAGTTCTCTCAGCCTGCGTTCAATATCTCCCAGGCTCATCGTGCCGCCGGGGAATGGGATGATCTCCGTTTCCATGGCATCTGTGATCTGCCGAATCAAGCTATTCTTGTCGGCCATAGCTGTGTTCAGGGCTGCGAGGATCGCTTGCTGGAGTGGTGCTTCATCCAGTGTGGGCGAATTGTGGCAGTATTTCTTACCGTAGTCCAATCGGCTCACACAGCGCCACACGACTCGCTTTTCACCGTTTCGTGTCCATGTGCAGCGGCGATACAGGGTCCCGCACTCACCGCAGACCAACCGCTCCGAGAGCGCATACTTGCTGGCGTAGTAGTCTGCAGATCCATAGCCATAAAAACACCTCCGATAAAAAGAAAAAGAAGCAAAAAGAAAAATCCGCTGCGGCGGGGAATCGCCTGCGGGCGGGAAGGGGGAAAGGGGGAGCTAAAGAGCGCCGCCGTTGGCGGCTTAAAGAGAAAGTCACCTCCCCCTTTCCCCCTCGCTCTGGGGTATGGAAATGATGGAAAACCCTACGGGTTTACCACATTCCCACACCCCGCCGCACACCCCCTTTTCCCCTCCGACTTTCTCCTTAGAAAATATAGCCCTGCTCTATTAAAAGGGGGGCGTTTATTATCAATGAAGTAAATCCGCATTTTTGTGTTTTGAGTATACCGCATTTCTTGTGTTTTTTCAAGTGGTATGAGGACGGTATACGCCTGTATTCGTGTTCTAATTTGTGTTGCAATTTATCTCACAATATGATACAATACTTTCAACGGAGGGATGTTGTATGCTTTTTGAGTGGGACGACAACAAGGAGAAGAAAAACATAATCAAACATGGCATAGACTTCAGTACAGCAGCGCTCGTCTTCCATGACGAAAATCGAATTGAAATTTTTGATGACGAACACTCTGCAGATGAAGATCGATATATTACCATAGGGCAAATCAATGGCGTGGCCATTGTCATCATGGTTGTATATACCGAACGCGGAAATGTTATTAGGCTTATCTCTGCGAGAAAGGCTACCAAGGAGGAAAGGAGTATCTATTATGATTATTCGTAAGGACATTGATTTGAATACGCCGCTGACAACAGCACAGGCCGAAATGCTTGAAGCTCTGGCCGACAGGCCCGTAACCCCGGACGAAGATTGCCCAGAGCTTACTCCTGCCCAAATAGCTCAATTCAAGCAAATCGCCGCAGCCAATCGAGAGGATCGTTGCAAGCAGACCGTCACGCTCCGGCTCTCCCCTCAAGCTCTTAGAAAAGCAAAATCCCTCGGCAAAGGGTACACGTCCGTTCTGAGCCGTATCCTTGAAAGCGCCTTGAACAATCCGGAAATCGTCAGGCACAATCTATAAATCAAAAAGCACCCGCTGCATAAGCAGCGGGTACTTTTTTGATCTCAGCACATTTTCATATCTGCTGGCACCGGCCCAAGCGGTTTTGTATGCAGGAAAATTATCTCCCAATAGCCGGTTCTGTAATTAGCCTTTAGCCGACGCTCCAGCATCACATTATGTCCAGGATATACTTTTCTCCATTCCGGATCTTCAATCATTTTCGTATATCCTTCAGGGCAATTTCCGTTTATGCCAATTCTTTGAATCATCCAACATCCATCTGCATCTTCAGTGAATAGCTCTTGTATCAAAGACCTTATTTCGTCCACTTCAAAGCTCACAACATATGGGGTTTCAATTACTGTTTCCCATAGCGTCACCGTGCGCCATCTTCGGTTCCCGTCTTTGTACCGCTGCTCTTTCTCCATCGATGCTATTACCACATACCCCGTATGCTGCTTTTTGGGTTTCAATCTGCGATCTGCGTTTGCTCGTTCCCTTGCGATCCGCAGCAGGTTAGCATTAAGCCCGCGCTGCAGCGCAGATTCTTCCTGCTCTGCAGCAAGTGCCGCCTCCAGATCTGCTATTGTTTTGGCCGCAGCAGCCTCCCCTGCAGCAATTTTCGCCTGGGACTCACGGCGCATTTCTTGAATTTCTCTGTTGGCATTATATTTTGTACTCTGCGCCTCTCTCCTCGCCTGATTAATTTCTTTAAGCTGATCTGCATACTCCTGTTTTGTCAGAATCACATGCGTACACTCCGGATCCTCATATCCGCCAGGGACTTCCTTATACCCCATCATTGCTTTTCTTACAAACTCGCTCATGGTGGTACACCCTCCTTACAGTCCCCGGATATAGTTATCGGCTACAACGCTGATACGGTTATGGCCAAGGGCTTTGCTGCAGATCAGCATAGCAGCCTTATCCAGCTTCTTCCCTGCTTCATCTTTTCGGCAGGTATATACGTCACTCTGATACCGCTTTCCGGTCCCCCGGTTTACCCGGTCATAGGGAATATCCTGGATTGCCCTGGCGTGCGCCTTATAAATGGCTGTAGCATACTCAGCCCTGTAGCCGTGTATGTCCGCACTATTATGAATGTGCTGCCATACCGTTTCCTCTGCTGGAGTATCAGATATCCTCTCTATGATCTGCCCCGCATTTTTGCCGATAATCGGGCTCAGGCGCTCGCGTCCGCCCTTTCCGTTGCGTACATGGATAAACCACCCCTCTGGGAACATAAGGGCGTCCTGGAGCATTTCAAGCCGCTTTGTGACGCTCGGCGCCCGCTGCTCCTCCGGAACACGCTGCAGCTCTGTAAGCTCCTTCTCTATCTGCTCTCTGGATACTAGGTCTTTCCCTCGCAGCTCCTGAAGCTCCTTTCTCCGTAAGCCGGTTCCCCTGCAGAATTTTATCAGCTCGTCATTGTTTGTCTTGGAAAAATGCCGGTCACGTACTCGATCCCCGCGGCTCCTCTTAATGTCTTCCCTGTTACGCTTTGGCGGCTTAAAATAATTTTCGTCGTCAGGTGAGATCCCGTATAACTTTCCCAGCGCCTTCGCCTCCAGCTGTACCGTCCATGCAGACAGGCCCTGATCCACTCTGCTCTGCAGCCACTCATTGGCATGCTTTTTTGCGCTTTTAAGGGTAGTGCATTCCGGGTGCTTTTCCTTGATGTACTTGATAAAATATTTCGTGTGTTTCCAATAGCTCTTATAGGTGTTGAAGGAAAAAATCTTTTCTTTCTCTGTGCCATTGGCCACAGCTTCTTTTTTGCTCTCACCAAAGGCTTGCATCCCCGTGAGCCGGTCATAAGCCTGTTGGTGCAGATCCTTTGAGTATGACTTATTTCTTCGGCCCATTTAATCTCCTTTTCTAAAAATCTATATTTGTAGTAATCTATATTCCTATATAAATATTTCTGTAGTTCTGTAGTTTTCTATTTTTTTCTCGTTCAAGCAAAGCCGCCTCATGTCAGCTCCAATCGGAGACTCGGCAATCGGCAAAGTACACTTTTTAACGTCTTATGTGTGACGGGTTTGGGAGCAGTTCCCTACACTTTTTTGATCTGCTTATGTGTGCAGCCTTGATTTATTAGCATCTACGGCAGTTCAAGTTCTGTCGGCATCTTTGTAGAGGATGCAGCTCTCCGGTAGATCTACAGTATGACCGGCTACTATCTAAGGGGTGGATAGGGATATGATGCTTTTTCTTACCCAAGCTTTCAAAAGATTACTCACATGGGGTCTATGATGTGCTTTCCAATTCGCAAAGGCTACTACGGCAAGCCCACACATCACATAGGTGCATCAAACCTAAAGTGGCTTCTCATTAGCATACAGCTAAACCCCCGGCCGACCGCACGATCGCGCCAGGACGCTCTGGGCCTAATTACTATTTATACTCGCCCAGACGAGTTTTCAAGTTGTGCTGCAGCAGTCTTTTCTCTGCAAGGATATCTTACCATACATGGCGGAGAGTGTCAACATATTCCAATAACTAACCGTATAACGGTTTACCCGTTCACGCATAGCGCAAACGGGTAAACCGTTATTAGCCTTGTTCATGAGCGTAATGGTCCCCGTTTTTTGTGTTTGTTTTTACAACCATTGAAACGTCAATATCCTATGCTATTAGTATACACCTCATTTGATTGCCTTCATAGAAATCATCGGTATGGTATATGGTAATCAAATGATATGTACCCGTTATGGTGCCATGGTGCCATAGATAGGGGCACGGAGAAAGTTATTGAGATTTTATGGATGGAATCCCATTGATGTTTATCAAAAAAACAAGCAAGGAATCCAAATAATCAGGACTTCCTTGCTTGTGAAGATAATATAGAGCAGGAAAAACGGCTATGAGATAGCAAATCAATTGTTGCGTAGGGGCCAGAAAATCCCTCGTACACGATTTCTGAATTTGGCCTTCTTGTGGTTCTTCTCCAACAATGATGACTCTGTATCTTTCTCGCAATTATAGCAGATCATACGGCCTTCTGGAACCGGGCAGCCGCAACATACGCAGGTGTCTGCTTGCCGTATATAGCGTACTTCGGTTTTCGTAATGCATCATCTCCTGTTTTCGATCTTTCCTGCGCTAATACATAATCCTTTTTGGCTATATAAATCCATCGGGATTTTTCTGCTGCCAGTTCCATGCGTCACGGCACATGTCACTCAAAGTTCTTGTGGCTTGCCAGCCAAGCAACGCTTTTGCCTTTTCTGCCGAGGCGAAGCAGACCGGGATATCTCCCGCCCGGCGGCCAACGATTTGAAAAGGGATATGAACCCCAGTGGCGCTTTCAAATGCAGAGATCAACTCAAGGACGCTATGTCCCATACCTGTTCCCAGATTGATTACTTCCACGCCATGATGCGAAGTGCAAAACGGAAGCGCGGCTGTGTGTCCAGCGGCAATGTCCATGATATGGATGTAATCCCGGATACATGTACCATCCGGCGTATCATAATCAGCGCCAAAAACGGATAGTTGTTTTCGCTTTCCCATAGCTACCTGCGTGATATACGGCATTAAGTTATTGGGCGTACCGTTGGGGGCCTCTCCAATAAGGCCGCTGGGATGTGCGCCCACCGGATTGAAATAGCGAAAGATGACCGCCGAAAAATCCAGAGTCGCCGCAGCATAGTCTGTAATAATCTGCTCGATCATATACTTCGTCCATCCATATGGGCTTGCGATGTTGCCAGTGGGACAAGCTTCTGTAATCGGCAGCGTGGATGGATTGCCATAAACCGTTGCAGACGAGCTGAAAATCAAGTTTTTAACCTGATATTTGCCCATGGTTTCCAAAAGTGTGAGGGTACTGTCAAGGTTTCCTCTATAATACTTGAGCGGCTGCTGAACAGCTTCCCCCACAGCCTTATATCCTGCAAAGTGCATGACCGCATTAATCTCATGCTGTTTGAAAATTTGTTCCAAAGCCGCAGAATTCTGAATGTCCACATTATAGGTCCTGACACTCTTTTCGGTGATTTTCCTTATCCTTTTCGGAACTTCCTGAGAACTGTTATAGAAGTTATCTGCGATGATCACATCATATCCCGACTGAAGTAGTTCAACTGCCACATGGCTGCCGATATATCCTGCTCCGCCGGTAAGTAAAACGGTCATTCACTGCTCTCTTTCTCCGCATTGAGTGGAAGATACTCGTTCAATAGATCCTCATGGATTTTGTCCAGATCAGGGACGACCACCGACATACCTCGGATAGAAGCATAATGGTATGCATCATCTGCTGGGACACGATAACTGGAGAGCTCCGCACTTCCCATGATTGGGATGCACTTCGCCGCCAGCAGCATAATTTGAGAGTTCGTCATGTCAGTTGACAGATATGGCAATACCTCATCCAGCAGCTTCATCAGGTCTGCCGCATTGCTCTGGCGGAACTTGGTATAGATTGCCTGCAGCACATTGCGCTGACGCTGGGTCCTGTAAAAGTCATTGTCAATCTTTCTGATACGAGAATAAGCAAGCGCCTTTGTTCCATCCAGGTGGTAAACACCAGCCTCCGTGCCGATATTTATTGTCCTGGCTTCCTTGCTCGTCATCTCAATGTCTACGCCGCCAAGTATGTCAATCACACTCTGGAAACCAGAGAAGTCAACCTCAAAGCACCCGTCAATAGAAACTCCAAAATTAGTATGTAATGTATCCATCAGCAGGGGGAAGCCACCGAAAACATAGGCGGCATTCAATCTGTTATCAGAATAGCCGCCGGGGATCTGAACATATAGGTCCCGCAAAAACGAGATCATCGATATTTGCTTTGTATCTGGGTTGATACTGCACAGGATCATGGAGTCAGAACGCTGCCGCCCCTCTCTCTCTCGTCGATCCTGACCGACTAAAAGAATATTGAGCAGGTCATCATCCAGGAATGGTTCGATCTCACTCCAATCGACTTCTTCCGGTTTGAGTTCGATGATACCTTTCGGCTCGTTGCTTGTATCGGTCTCGAAGTCTTCCTGGTCGGGAGGGATAACATCTACTGTGTCTGGTACCTTGTTGATCTTATCCAGCTTTGTTTGGACATACCAAAAAGCCGAAACGGCCAGAAGCAGAACTGTTGCTACACATACCAGTGCTACGATTTTTCTCTTTTTCATAAGCTTCTACCACCTTAGTCAGAAACTTTTCAAACAAGTATCGCTCGAATCCAATGTTCTCTTGCGATTATTGATAGCGGTTCTTGTAATACTTCTTATAATAGCCGCCATCCTTCTTCTTAATGTTGTTGCGAACTACTCCGAGAATCTTGCTTCCACTTTTCCTCAGTTGTTCTATGACCTCGATGGCCTGCCGGTAGCGGACTTGATTGTCCGAAATGACAAGGATTGTTCCATCGCATTTGGCTGCTACGACGGCAGCGTCAATGACGCTGCCAAGCGGGGGGACATCGATCAGCACATAGTCGTAAGACTCTTTCGCAGCCTTCAAAAGCTCTTCAAAGTATTGCCCGCTCAGCAGCTCTACTGGGTTGGGGGGATACTTGCCTGCAAACATGATCGACAAATTATCGTACTGCGTCTGATAAAGACATTCTTTGACAGAAGTCAGCCCTGTCAGCACCTCGCTCAGTCCCGCAGGGTTTTCCGCTGTGGTGTTACGCCCTGCCATAACCGATTTTCGCATATCCGCATCAATGACCAGCACACGCTTGTTCAATTCTGCAAGGCTCTTTGCAAGCTGCAGGGTGATAGTTGTCTTGCCTTCATTCTCATTGCAGCTTGTGATCACGACAGTGCAGATATCCTGACCGCAGAACTGCAAATTAGTTCTCAATGTCTTAAATGCTTCCTGCGTGAAGAAGTCTTTCTTTCCTGGAAGTTTTAAGGTTGTTTTCACAGACGATCCGGTTTCCAAAATTGTTTTCTCCATTTTATTTATCTTCTACCTCCTGCTTAGCTGAGGTCCTATACGCTGCGTATGTCTTGTAATAGCCGTATTTTCCCGACTTTTTGCCATCCGCATTCGGAATGTTGCCCAGAACGCTGAGGCCAAGGTATCGCTCCAGATTTTCGTCATCGGTCTTAATGCGGTCATCGAGGAGGAAGATAATCAGGAAGATCACATAGGTTACAACGGCAGCAACAACGCCAGCAAAAGCGAATGTGAGCATCCTCGTACTGTTGCAGGGATCCGGGTCTGTTGTTCCCAGTTCGTAGAGGTTCACCTGCTGAAACCCCATAGCGTCTTCAATGCGCTTTGAGCCGATGGTGCAGATTCGATCCACGATACGCTTTGCCAGTTCAGGGGAATCCGCTTTCACCGTCACCTCGAGAATACGGGTGTCTTCCGGATTAGAAGTAGATACGCAGTCATATAGATCCTCGTACTCCATGTCCAGATTCAAGCTGCTGATAACTTCATCCAAAACGGTATGGCTTTTTAAGAGGTAGGTGCAGTCATTGACAACCTTTAAGGCCAATGAAAAATCGGAGCTTGCGTCGCTGGCAGTTGCGCCATCTGCCTGACGCAGAATGTAGAGGGTCGCGGTAGAGGCATATTGCGGGACAAACGTCATACGGTTGAATACCAAAAAGCCGCCACAGCAAATGCAGGCCGCGAGTATGATGGCCCATAGCCGTTGGACGAATACACCCCACAGGTCTTTCAGCGTAACTGTTTTAAAATTTGCTTTCTGATTCATACTTAAGAAAAGTCCTTTCTTACGGCCTCACCATGCAATAAACGAATCGCATTATTGCAGCATAAAGTTGCCGCATAGTCGGCACCGTACTTTTTGCTGATGTAGTTAAAGCACGTCAACATTTCGGGCGGGCGAGACGTACAGTTGTGTGCATCTGAGGAAAATAGATCGATCAGCCCAAGGGACAACAGCTTCCGGCATTGACGCTGAACAAGTAGGCCAAACCCGCGGAACAGGGACTGTGTATCCACTTGGAGCACCACGCCATCATGCCAGAACGCTTGAATCGCGGGAATTCTTCCGTGCAGGGATCGATAGCGCTCGACATGGGCAAGAATGGGGATATAGCCTGCGTTGAGCAATGCATGAAGGCCATTTCCAATTGCTTTTTCGGGTGCTGTTTCCGAAAAGTCCACCAGCACATATCTGGTCCCGTTGACCGTTCTGCAAACACCTTGCCTCAGCCAAGTCACACATTCCGGTTCATACCGAAGTTCATTTCCCAAATACAGCGCCATGTCTGGATATGTTTTCTGCACATAGCTCGACAAGCGCTTAAATGCCGCAGTTACCTTATCATAATTGTCTCCAAAGTATCCTGGGTGGAAATGAGGTGTACAGCAAAGCACCCGTGTGCCAGCTTGATAAGCCGCATCTAAAATGGCATGCATCTCATCTTCGTCTTTTGCACCGTCATCCACTCCAAACAAAAGATGTATGTGAATATCTGCAAGCCCCATTTATCCGTCCTTCCTCCATACCATTTTATTCACGATGCCCGTGTAGCTCTGAATGATTCTGGCGACCTTCATGGACACATTTTCAGCGGTATAATCCGCCACCGGCGTACCAAAGCATTCCGCCCGCTGCATCCCGACAGCCATCTCCACCGCCTGAAGGAGGGGCTCTGCGTCGATTCCGGCGAGTACAAAGCAGCCCGCGTCCAGCGCCTCGGGGCGCTCAGTGGAGGTGCGGATGCTGACTGCCGGGAACGGCTTACCGACAGACAGGAAGAAACTGCTCTCCTCCGGCAGCGTTCCGCTGTCGGAAACCACCGCAAAGGCGTTCATCTGCAGGCAGTTGTAATCATGAAAGCCCAGCGGCTCGTGGGCAATCACGCGGCTGTCCAGCTGGAAGCCCGTCGCTTCGAGCCGCTTCCGGCTCCTTGGATGGCAAGAGTAAAGGATTGGCATGTCGTACTTTTCCGCCATGGCATTGACCGCTGTGAACAGTTGGACAAAATTGCGATCCGTATCGATGTTCTCCTCCCGATGGGCCGAGAGCAGAATGTACTGTCCCTTGGTCAGACCCAGACGCCGGTGGATATCACTTCCTTCGATCTTGTCCAAATTGGCGTGCAACACCTCTGCCATGGGACTGCCGGTCACGAAGGTGCGCTCCTTTGGCAGTCCACACTCCATCAGATACCGGCGTGCGTGCTCTGAATAGCAGAGATTGACATCGCTGATGATATCCACGATGCGGCGGTTCGTCTCCTCCGGCAGGCACTCATCCTTGCAGCGGTTGCCCGCCTCCATATGGAAGATCGGGATGTGCAGTCGCTTTGCGCCAATCACGGAAAGGCAGGAATTCGTATCGCCCAGAACCAGCACTGCGTCCGGCCTGACCTGCACCATCAGCTTATAGGACTTCTCGATGATATTCCCGATGGTGGCACCGAGGTCGTCGCCTACGGCATTCAAATAATAGTCCGGCGCACGGAGGCCGAGGTCGTCAAAAAACACCTGATTGAGGGTGTAGTCGTAGTTCTGACCTGTGTGAACCAGAATCTGCTCAAAGTACCGGTCGCAGCATTGGATGGTGGCGGACAGCCGGATGATCTCCGGCCGCGTGCCGATGATAGTCATCAGCTTCAGCTTTCCCATTTCTACACCTCCTCAAAATAGGTATCCGGATGGTCCGGATCAAAAAGCTCGTTGGCCCACATGACCGTCACCAGATTTTCCGTCTCACTCAGATTGATAATGTTGTGGGTGTAGCCCGGCAGCATATGAACAGCTTGGATTCGGTCACCGCTGACCTCAAATTCGATCTTTTCATCGGAGCCGATTTGGCGTTCCTGGATCAGCCCGTGTCCGGCCACGACCATGAAGAATTCCCACTTGCTGTTGTGCCAGTGCTGCCCCTTGATGATACCGGGCTTTGAAATGTTCACAGAGACCTGACCGCAGGAGGCAGTTTTCAGCAGTTCTGTGAAGCTGCCGCGCTCGTCAACATTCATCTTCAGCGGAAACGCAATTTTCTCCGGCGGCAGATAGGAAAGGTAGGTGCTGTAGAGTTTCTTCTCAAAGCTGCCCTCCGGAATCTCCGGGAGCAGCAGTGTCTGCGGCTGGTCGTGGAAGGTCTGGAGCAGTTGGACGATCTCACCCAGCGTCACGCGGTGGCTGACCGGAACACTGCAATACGCCCCATCCGTCCGGTGGGGATGGCCCTCCATGGCATTCAGGATCTCGTCGATCAGGTCGTCAACGTAGACCAGTTCCAATTCAACTGTCGGATCTGAAACAGTGATAGGCTCCTCCCGTGCGATATGATGGCAGAAGGTTGCCGCCGCAGAATTGTAGTTGGGACGGCACCACTTGCCGAAGAGGTTCGGCAGGCGGTAGATCATCCCGTCTGCACCGGTTTCTTCGCCGTAAGCGAGGAGCAGCTCCTCCGCCGCTTTTTTGGACTGTCCATAGGGGCTTCCGGCATACCGTCCGGTCAGACTGGCCTGAATGGAAGAAGACAGCAATATCGGGCACCGGTTACCGCTTTTCCGAAGCATCTCCAACAGGGTACGGGTGAAGTCTGTGTTTCCAGCTGTAAATTCTTCTGGATTCTGGGGCCGGTTCACACCAGCCAGGTGGATCACAAAATCCGCCTTTTGGCAGTAGCCCGCCAAGGTCCCTGCCGAAGTATCCCGCGTACACAAGAGAATTTCCTCGATTTGCAATGCGGGCCGGGTCCTGTCTCTATGATCCTTGATGGTAGAAAGGCGCTGCGTCAGATTTTTCCCGACAAATCCATTTGCGCCGGTAACCAGTACATTCATCAGCAAGTTCCTCCGAACAGCTTCAGCTTTAGAAGAAGCTGTTTCATTTCCTCCACATTCAGCCGGTGCGTATTGTGCGAAGTATACTGCTCGATTTTGCCGAACTCTGGATTTCCCTTGCTGAAATAGTTGTCATAGTTCAGATCTCGATTATCTGCCGGAATGCGGAAGAAGCCGGGCAGATCTTCCGCCCGCATCATTTCCTCTGCAGTGACCAGCACCTCAAAGAGCTTTTCGCCATGTCGCGTTCCGATGATCGTCGTGCCAAGGTCGGAGTGTTTCAGCTCCAGCACAGCCTGTGCCAGCGTCTCGATGGTTGCGGCAGGGGCCTTCTGCACGAACAGGTCGCCCTGTTCGCCATGCTCAAAGGCATAAAGCACAAGATCTACGGCATCGCTGAGCGTCATCATGAAACGGGTCATATTGGGATTCGTGATTGTCAGAGGCTTTCCCTCGTCGATACGGTCGCAGAACAGCGGAATGACCGAGCCACGGGAGGCCATGACGTTGCCGTACCGAGTCAAACACAGAACCGGATCCCCAGGCAGCATCTGTCTGGAGCGGGCAATCACATTCTTCTCCATAACAGCCTTCGTCATGCCCATAGCGTTGATGGGATAGGCAGCCTTGTCCGTGGACAGGAAGATGGCCTTCTTCACATGGTTGGCTACACAGGCGGAAATCACATTGTCGGAACCGGCTACATTGGTTTTGACCGCTTCCATAGGATAGAACTCGCAGGAGGGCACCTGCTTCAAAGCTGCGGCATGAAATACATAGTCCACACCACGGAACGCATTCAGAATGGAGTTGTAATCCCGCACATCGCCTATGTAGAACTTAATCTTTTCCGCATACTGCGGATACAGCTCCTGATAGGTGTGCCGCATATCATCCTGCTTCTTCTCATCCCGTGAGAGAATGCGGATTTCTGCAATGTCGGTGGTCAGGAAGCGGCGCAGCACAGCGTTGCCAAAGGAGCCTGTCCCACCGGTAATGAGCAGTATTTTATCTTTGAACGATATCATCTGGTCTTACTCCTTTGTATGATTTCTTTGCTTTTCAGGCAGCACGCCGCGCAAAAGTACGGCATCCAGCATTAGTTTTGTATTTGGACGCAGCGGACGAATCAGCGCAGGAAGCAGGATCGTTGTCGAAGCCTGGGTGATCAGCGAGGCCGCAGCAGCCCCGGACGCTCCCCACGACGGTATCAGCGCGAAGTTCAGCACAACATTAAGTGCAGCCGCACTGATATACAGGTATTTCAGGTATTTCTGCCTGTTTTCACACACCATCCATGCGTTTCTGGCAACACCGAGATAGGAAAACGCCGTGTACCAGACCACGATGCGCAAAGGTCCGACTGCCGGTAAATAGGTTTTTCCATAGAGAATCAAAATAAATGGCTTTGCAACAAGGCAGATCATTGCGGACACAAACAGGGATACATAAAAAACAATTGCGTAGAGCTGCCGGTTCTTCCGTTCATAGCGCAGGCGATCTTTCTGAAAGCTCTGCACAATCTCCGGATAAAGGGAGTCAATGATTGCAGAGAGAATAAAGGCCCATGAAACGCTGACCGTCGAAGCAAGGGAATAATGTCCAACGGCATCTGCGCCAAGCATCTGCTTGAGCATCAGCTTATCTGTACAGGCATAGATGGAAACCATCAGCCCGGCTATGATAAAACTGTTGCTGCTTTGAAGAAGCTCCTTTGCTTTTTTCAGAGAGTAATGAAATCTCGTACCGCCATTTTTGAAATAAGCAATCAGCAAAAACGCTGCGAGTACGATGTAATCCAATGCACTTGCAACGGCGAACCATTCCACGCTTTTCCCAAGTGCGAGCAAAATGATTTTGTACACAGACATTGCCGCATACGAAACGAGTTCGGCAATGGCGGAATACTTGGACTGAAGCCTGGCCTGAAACCAGTAGTTTAGGGTATCAAACACCTGAAAAATGAGGCCGATGCTGTAGAGCGCCACAACCACAACGGTAAGACGTTCTCCTCTATCCACGACACTGACAATACCGATGATTGCCAATGCAGACAGCAGACTTGACATAGCCCGCAGCAACAGTGTCGTTCCAATCGTTTCACCCTGCTGATCCGGATGATCCACAAAGTTCTTGACGATCACGCTGTTGATGCCAAGCGTACAGAGCGAGGCAAAGAATGTCGCATATGCCGCCGCGTAATTGATCAGTCCGTAATTGCTTGGGCCAAGATAGCGCGCCGCAAAAATACCAACGACAAAGGCCAGCAGCTTGTTCGCCACTTTGCCGCCGATGATCCATCCGGCATTTTTAACAACTTTATTCTTTCTGAGCGACTGCAGCAAAATCTTCAAACTCCTTCACCACTTTAGCTGGGACACCGGCCACCAGTGTATCCGCCGGCACATCCGTGGAAACACAGGCACAGGCTGCGATCATACTTCCATCTCCGATGCTCGTATTCAATAGGAGGGTGGATCGGCCGCCGATCCATACGCCACTGCCTACCGTAATATGATAGGATTCGCCTTTGCCTGCCCGTCTGTTGTGGTCGCCCATCTGGTGTCCACCTGTCAGGAAAGTGACATCCGGAGCAATATCGCAGTTATCTCCAATCGTTACTATCCCATTTCCATGAACAGTGAGATTGCATCCGATCCAACAATTTGCGCCAATGCGAAGCGTCCCTGTATTGTGAATCGGCCCGACGATTTTGGTATTTTCTCCGATCTCATAGCCAATGGAACGAAGAAGATTCCTCTTTGCGGGGAAGAAACGTGTTCCGGTCAAAACATGATTGACCATGTAAATTACAATTCGTTTTTTGATAGACTTCAACTTCATCTTTGATACCAGTCCTCCCGCAGCGACTTTGCGGGGCTGCATGGGCCGTTCGCAAACAAGCCGGAAGCGTCTGTACCGTTCAAAAGGGCCTGCGATAGCTGCAAAAAACGCTTTGCGGCAACCTCCGCATTCCACAATTCTGTAATCGTCTGGTACGCCGCTTTTCCGAAGCTATACTGCATCGTCGTATTTTCAAGAAGCCGTCGTACCTTTTCATAAAGCTCCTGAATATTGCCGGAGTGATAGACGCTTCCGTTCACGCCATCATTGACAAGGTAAGGTGTTGCCCCGGCTGCATCGCTGGCAACCACCGCACAGCCGCTGTTCATGGCCTCGTTTAACACAGCGCCCCAGCCCTCTTGGCGGTCACTCGTGAATAAGCAGATGCCTGCGCTTTCCATATGACGGCGCACGGCTTCCGGAGACATGGCTCCAAGGAATCGTATATTGGTTTCCAGCAGCCCAGCATCTGAAGCCTGCCGCTTGAGCTGCTGCTCCATCTCACCGGTACCGATCATCTCAATTTTGAAGCAGCATCCTGCATCACGGAGTCTCTTTGCAACCTCAATCACATCGTCCGGATGCTTCCAGTCCAAGAAGCGTCCACACCACAAAATGGTTGCTTTTGCTTTGCGGTCAATCAAGTCATCAATGCTGGGATACCGTATCGTCTCCGGGAAATAGCCCCATTTATAGCACCGACCGCGGAAAAGGCCGAATTTTGCATAATCCCCCGCAGTATAGGCGCTGGCACAGAGCATATATGCCTTTCGCCACGGTGGATTGCAAGCGTGCCAGTGGAAAAATCGTTTTGGATATTTGAGAAGTGAATTTCCTGTTTTTAAGATTCGCTCGGAATATCGAAAAAACAATTTGGCCTTTTTGCCGTATTCCTTTGTCTGACGCTCTGGAAAGGAACCAGCTATCAAAACATCCAGATTATTTAATTGCTTCTGAACTTCTTGGTCTGCCATCGAACAGGTATACGGACGCACCAAATCATTTCCCCAGCCGAGGTTCTTTCTCTCCGCATCCATCTCTTTATGCGCCACGAAGCAATAGTTGTGATTTGTCAATTCATAGAGAGCATCGGATAGGGGGATCTGATGATGCGTAAAGTAGTTACTGCAAAAAAGAATTCTCATGTAGCTATCACACGCCCTTTTCCCAAAGTAGACAAAACATTTTCATAGATCTCGACATAGCCCTGATACACCGTATCTTTGTCAAAACGCTCCATTTTTTTAGGTTCCGCACGCCAGTTGCTGTCTGCCACGTCTCTCACGGCATTCTCCAATGCCTGCATATCGCCCTGCGAAACCAAGCGTCCATTTCCCGGTGCTACCGTTTCAGGACAACCGTCCGTCTCATATACCACCACTGGCGTTCCGCATGCCTGGGCCTCTACCGTAGTCAGGCCAAAGGTTTCCTCATAAGTGGGATTCACAAACACATCTGCGGCAGAGTACCACTGTGCCAGCTCTGTTTGATTTACCGTGCGTAAAAGCCCCAGCACATCGGAAGGAATATCCGGCAGTTGCTTCTCGATCAGGCCAATCAAAACCACCTGATAGTCAGAGCCGAGTCGGCCAGCAAGCGTCAGCAAGTCTGGCAATCCCTTGCGTGCATTCCACGCATTTGCTACCCCGAGGACGATTTTCTTATCTTCCAGATGATACTTTTCACGCAAGCTGCTGGACTGTGGGCGGAAGATCGTACGGTCGATTCCGTTGGGAATAACGGTTCTCGGATAGTTCTGTAGGAACGACTGTGAAACCTGATCCGCAAGCCACTGCGAGGGCGTTGTGATGGTCAGATTTTTTACACCGGTAAAGGCATTCTTTTTGCGAAGGAAGTTGCGCCTTACATCGCCCTTCCAATAGCATTGCGGATACCGGTACAGCAATTTGCAGTCCCGACACTCCGTCTGCCATTGCACACACTTGACTTGCGAGAAATGTGTGCAATGTCCGGTAAAAGTCCAGCAATCATGCAAAGTCCAAACGACGGGGATATTTGCTTCCTTCAAAAAACGGAACAGCATCTCATAATTCACATAGAAACCGTGCAGCGTGTGCAGATGGATCAGATCAGGCTGAAACGCTCTGATCTCCCGGATTATCTTTCTGGTCGCTGCCCAGGAATATAACCCCGCATGGTCTGTGAATCGTGATACTGCGTTGTGAAAGTAATACTCCAGCTTTCCAGACACCTTCACTGTGTCCGCATTGTCGGTGCATGCTCCCGTTCCATATAAAGCCTTTACATCATTGCCATACTTTTTCAGCAGGTTCATAATATCAGCGATGATTTTCCCAGTGCTTCCGGTCCCATATACCAAATTGACAAACAGCACTTTCACTCTTCTCATCTCCGATGTTGTGTGATAAAAGAGAACCGCCGAGGCGCCAAGGTGCGCCCCGGCGGTTCCAGTGTATTTACTCGGTTTCGCTGTCCAGAATCATCCGGCCAGCACTGTCAAAGTTGTAATATCCCTCCGGCATCAGGCCGTGCGTCCAGTACACATAGTAGCTGCGGTCATGGACGACCTCACAGGTGGAACGCACATAGTAGTAGTTGCCGTCGATCTTGATCAGACCGGCATAAGCACGTTCGCCGTTCCGATAGAAGTACAGGCTTCCATCTTCCTCGTAGATTCCGTTTTTCAGAGGTGCAACGCTGCCTGTCAGCTTGCCATCTGCGTCGAAGTGATATTTGCCCTGCGGCAGCAGATCATGTGTCCAGGAAATGTAGTAATCGCAATCGCGCACCACTTCACACTTAGAATTCACATAGTAGTAATCATCGCCAATTTTGATGAGGCCCGCATAGGTCAGTTTTCCATTGACATAGTAATGCAGAACGCCATCTTCCTCGACGATGCCATTCTTCGGAATGCCGGTCAGCTTTCCATTTTCATCGAACGTGTAGTAACCGGCTTCCTTCAGGCCATGTGTCCAGGTGATCCAGTACACGCAATCGGTCACGACCTCACCGTTGCTGCGGACATAGTAGAAATCACCGTCAATTTCAATCAGGCCAACATAGGTTACCTTTCCGTTGACATAGTAACGAAGCACGCCGTCATCGTCCTTTACGATGCCATTCTTGTCCGTTGCGCCCTGAATGAGCTTGCCCTCTGCGTCAAAGGCATAGGTTCCTTCCTCCATCAGGCCGTTCATTCTGGAGCAGTAGTATGTCTGGTTCACGATCAACTGACCCTTGCTGTTGGCATAGTAGTAATCATCACCGATCTTGATCATGCCTGCAGGAGCCTTGATGCCGTCGACATAGTAGAAGAGGTCTTCGCCAGCCTTCAGGATTCCGTTCTTGCCGGTGTCCTCGTCGTGCAGAATGACGCCGTTCTCATCGAAGTAGTAGCCCCACTCCGGAAGCGCAAGGCCATTGGTCTTATGGAGCCAGCAATCCTTGCCGTTCAGCACAGTGCTCTTCACTGCTGCCGAGAGGGTCAGGCCTTCACGCTCCTCCAGATTCTTCTGGACTGCGAAGTAATAATAGTTGACCTCGCCGTCCTCCTTGACAACGCGCTTCAAACCGGCTTCTTCTTCGATGATGCCGCTGTTGAGCCAATAGGTGTCCGCTCCGACGCTGTAAACACCGGTAACGTCGCTCTGGAATACGCCTTCCGCATCAAAGACGCAGCGGGCTTCTTCCGTTGCTCCATCGGGGACCAGTGTCGTGATTCCGGTAGCCGCGTATCCGGTTTCGGTGTCCAGATAGTAGGTATTGCCGTCAATGACTGTCCAACCAGTCTTCTGCAGTTCGCCGTCCTTGTAGTACTGCTTGCCGTTCACATCCGTAAACCAGCCGTTCCAGAACTGCCACTGTGCATACAGCGTCATATCTCCGGTCAGTTCAAGAATTGCGCCCTCATCGGCATAGGTGGCTCCGCTGCCATCTGCGGCAGTGTTCCAGCCGATGAACTTGTAGTTCTCACGGGTAAAGGCGTTGGTATTCAAGGCAGTGTCCACACCGACTTCAAAGCGCTGAGGCTCCATACTGCCTTCGCCGCCGTTGGCATTGAAGGTGATGGTGTAGAACACACGGGCAGTTGCAGAGTACTGTGCCGTATAAGTGGCATCCTCTTCAGCAACCACAACCTCCGGACTCCAGCCGGTGAAGGTGTAGCGGTAGTTCTCGTCAGGAGCCTTATCTGTGCTGCCCTTGAAGGAAGGCATGGTGCCCTTCAGATAATCTTCCTCAGCTACGACCTTACCATCAATTATCCAAGTGATATGTGCGCCGGTCTTAGGAATTTCCTCGCCTTGTTTCAGCAGTTCATTGCAGACAGAGCAGTAGGTGTCGCCGGTGTAACCGGGTGTCGTAAGCGTCGCTTCGACCGCATTGCGAATCTCCGGCTTGTGACCAGTAGCCGGGATCACTTCCTGTTTAACAATGACTTCGTTGCAAACAGAGCAATGCTTGCCTTCCGTCAGGCCAGGCTCGGTGCAGGTCGGAGCCTTTGCTACGTCAATGACTTCGGTGTGCCCCTTGGCTGGAATCTCTGTCTGTGCAACGATAATCTCATTGCAGACGGAGCAGTGCTTGCCCTCAGTCTTGCCGGGTTCGGTGCAAGTCGGCTCAACAGCCGGATCAATGACCTCGGTATGGCCCTTGGCAGGGATTTCTTCCTGGGCAACGAGTACAGTATTGCAGACGGAGCAGTGCTTACCCTCGGTCAGACCAGTCTCCGTGCAGGTCGGAGCCTTTGCTGCATCGGTTACTTCTGTGTGGCCGGTCGCAGGGATCTCTTCCATACCGGAGAGGATCGCCTCACAAATGGAGCACTTCGTACCGGCTTTATGACCAGCCTCGGTGCAGGTAGCGGGCTGTTCCGCAACTTCAACAGGGGTATGCCCGGTTGCATCGATTGCTTCGGTCTTGGTTGCATTGCAAACTGTGCAGGTGTAGGTCTTGACACCGGCGTTCTCACAGGTGGGAGCGGTCGTGATCTCGCCCTCATTCCATCTGTGGCCCTTGGCGGGAATCTCTTCCTGCGCTTTGATAACCGTTCCGCAGACAGAGCAGCTGATGCCATCCGTCAGACCCGTTTCGGTACAGGTTGCGGGCTTGCCCACAACGGTCTTCTCGGTGTGACCGGTCGCAGGGATCTCAGTCTGCGCAACGATGATTGCGTTGCAGACGGAGCAGTGCTTGCCCTCGGTCTTGCCGGATTTGGTGCAGGTCGGCTCAACGGCAGCATCAATGACCTCGGTATGGCCCTTGGACTGAATGGTTTCACCCTTGGTGATTTCTTTGCCGCAGATGGCGCAGACCGTATCACCGGTGTAGCCGTCCTCGGTGCAGGTGGCATCCTTCTTGTTGATCACCTTGGTGAGAGAATGATTGTCCTCCCACTGGGCGTAGAGGGTGGTGTTCTCGGTCAGTTTTACGGTTGCTTTATCCGCATAGGAGTCGCCAGTACCGTCAGCCGCCGTATTCCAGTTCAGGAAGTTGTAGCCTTCACGGGTGAAAGAGTTCGCATTCAGCGCCGTGTCGGTCTTTTCGAGCACGGTCTGAGGCTCCATCGTACCCTCGACCGGGTATTCCGTACTTCCGTTGGCTTCGAAGGTAACCGTCAGCTGGACAGGCTCTTTGCCGCCCCAAACGCCGTTGACATAGTTGATAACATCGCCAGCCTTGGCGTCCTTCGTCTCGGTGTAAGAGCCGTCTGCGTTGTGCAGCTTGGCGGCGGTGATGGGGATGGTCACCGCATTATTGCCATTTGCATTATACTGATAGGTTTCGGTCGCCGTGCCGAGTGCGCCCTGCTGAATGTACTTGCCGGTGCCGTTGCTGGAGCAGATGTCCGCGCCGCCTGCGGTTGTGTAGATGGCGCCAATAGCCGTTACGCTGCCGTTTACATCCATCTTCGCATCAACCAAGTCGTTATTGGAGCGGTTGTATGCCTTACCCGGCGCATAGGCCACGGACTTAAACTTGCAGGGGCCCCAGACAAAGTTGTCGGAGTTCCACTCATCGCTGTCATAGAAATAGATATTCTTTCCGTTTGCAACTGTCAGGCCAGCGCCTTCGGCAATATTGACCTCAACGCCCGCCAGCAGAGCGGCATCCTGATTGATCGTCACATTTCCGGACTGGATATTGATGGTGATGTTATTGGTGATTGGCAATACGTAGCTTGCAGAGTTGACATCCATGCCCGCAAGCGTCAGCGCCAACGTGTTCAATGCCGCCTCGCCGTTTACTGTGAATACAAGACGATCCGTCTTTTCATCGTAATCCTTAGTAAAGCTACCGGATTCCACTTTGAACATACCGGTGTCGCCAATGAAATTAATAGCAGTAGTATATGTGCTCTTCATTGCATAAACGCCGCTATAAACCTGTTCGTTGGCGCCGGCATTCAACGTCAAGGGAACTTCGATGTTTTGTACGAAGTACTGCGAAAATGGGAACACCCCATGGTGCATGTTGGAAGATGCGGTGCCGCCGCGGAAGTCTGCAATCTGATAGAATTCGTACACCGTAGCGCCAGATTCCGCCAAAACAGAGCCGCTGCCGGAGATAAAGCCCCATGCATAGAGCTTGCCGCCGTTCTTTACCGTGATGGAGCTGTTATCCGCCATTTTGATATAGCCGTAATCGCCAACGGGACGTCCCTGCTCACTGCCGCCAGCAGCATAATATCTGCCGCCCAAGCTGATGGCACCATTGACGGTAATAGAAGCGCCATCGCTCATCGTCAGCGTTCGGAACGGCTTCGAAGCTGGGTCTGTGCGAATTGCCGCAGGAGCATCCGTATACAGTGTCCCTGCCTCATCGAATGGGATCAACAGCGTGATTCCCGCCGGAATGGTATAAGTACCGCTGATGGAGCCATCAGTAGCCAAGGTGATCTTGGACTGGCCGTTTGTCTGCGCATAGGAAACCGCATCGCCCAGATCGTCAAACCGCTGGCCGCCGGTTTCAAACAGGGCCGCCGTTTTACTTGCGAACCGCGCTGTGATGGTGCAGTCATTTTCAATGTTCAACGCAGCCTTTGCAGACGTGCTGATATATTTCTCGTTAGAAACATCATACCAGCCCATGAACTGATAACCATCCGCCGGAGTCGCCACTACCTGATAAGCAGTCATGGAGCTTTGCGTGTTGCTATATTCCTCGGTAATGAGTTTTCCGTCTACTGTATAAGTGCCGTTTTCAGCAGGCACGAAAGTCGCAGTTGCATTGACATCGCTTACCAGAACCACGTTGGTAAGGGTGATCTTGGTGGCGGCGCTGGTGCTGCCGGATTTGATGTATACTTTAACGCTCCCGTTTGCCGCCAGTTCCTTGGTAAAACTGGCACCCGAAGAAACCTCTGTACCATCCACCTGAATCGTTCCACTATTCTGTTCAATGGTATAGTCAAAGGAAAGGGTTGCTGTTGTCGACTTCTTATTTGTAATTGTCAGTGTGGATTTATAGGATGTATTGCCGCAGGCTCCACCTTCGCTGGTAGCTGCGCCGATAATGCTCGTACCATTGGCCGACCAAGCATCCTCCGCATCGCCGGAGAAGCTCAGGCCGATGTTCTCGTCAGCTAAGCCTGTCACTGTACCACTGGTTGCCGCAAACGCTGTCATGGTCACATTGGGTAACAGTGCCATAACCATGCACATGCAGAGCACAAGCGAAAGGAATCGCTTTAATGTGCTTTTCATTTCTTTATTACCTTCTTTCTTTGATGATTTCTGGCGTTTATTTCTATGTAAATGCTGAGTCCCGCCGCAAATGCGATGGCTGCCCAGACATGAGAGAGATGGAACAGCATCCCCGTAGAGGACGTCCGGAAGAATTCATCAAGAAAGCGGAACGCTCCGTAGGATGCCATATAAAGTGGGTAAATACTGCCGGGGTTCTTGCTCTTTTTTGCTCTGGGAATGAGCAGAATCAGCATCACAATGTAATAGAGAATCTCGAGTTCCCTTGTTGGAAAGTGAAAATGCGTTCCCGGTATAACTAAGCCGGAGCAGCATCCAGCGACGATGCAGTTGACCCGAGCACACATCAGTGTAAAAAGCATACACGGAGTAAACACATCGCACACTTTGCAGTAAGGCCGCTTGGTAAGCTTGGCTCCCAGCCAGTAGGCTGCCGGCATAAAAAACACACCGCCAAACAGGCTCATGTTTCCTACGTCACCGCTTTCCAGAAAAGCAAAGACTTTCACACTGCATACGCCGATAGCAGTATGCAATACTGAAAGGATCAGTACGGCATACCATTTCATTTGGAGTTGCCGCCGCATCCTGTACAGCCAGAATACATTGAAAATAGTTCCCAGCAGTAAGAGCACGATCAGGGAATGCTCTTTCAGCCAGATAAATACAAGATCAAGCAAAGCGTACTCCTTTTCGTAATCGTATCTTCCATGGGGTATGGCGCTTTTAGCACCATACCCCATGGCTTATTCGGTCATCTCACCATCTTGCCGTCCGCACCAAAGGTGTAGAATGTGGCAGGCAGCAGGTTGTTGGTCTTAGATACCCAGTAACGCTGGTTGGTGATAACCTTGCAGTAGCTGTTCACATAGTAGTAATCGCCGTCAATCTGGATCAGGCCAGCATAGGTCTTGACGCCGTCCACATAGTAATACAACTCGCCGTCCTCACTGACGATGCCGTTCTTCACCTCGGGATCAGGATCCGGATTGGGGTCGGGCGTCGGAATAGGCGTATCCGTCATCTTGCCTTCCGCGTCAAAGTTGTAGAATGCAGCGGGGAGCAGATCATTGGTCTTAGACACCCAGTAGCGCTGATTGGTGATAACCTTGCAGTAGCTGTTCACATAGTAATAATCGCCGTCGATCTGAATCAGGCCAGCGTAGGTCTTGACACCGTTGACATAGTAATACAGCTCGCCGTCCTCGCTGACGATGCCGTTCTTCACTTCGGGATCAGGATTGGGATCCGGATCGGGGTCAGGTGTCGGAATGGGCGCATCGGTCATTTTACCGTCTACATCGAAGTTGTAGAAACCAGCAGGCAACAGGTCATTGGTCTTAGACACCCAGTAACGCTGATTTACGATGACCTTGCAGTAGCTGTTCACATAGTAATAATCGCCGTCGATCTGAATCAGGCCAG
>OLWF01000309.1_pt1 | contig 28892 bp, 28 predicted proteins | sample 1644131 | NCBI WGS metagenome assembly OLWF01 (sample SAMEA103958163, study PRJEB25191) | human gut metagenome
ATGGGCCGCCTGGGCGAGGTGCAGCAGATGCTGCTGGACGCGGGTGTGGATGCGAACGTGTTTGAAGAGATCGAGGACGCGGCGCTGGGCAACGGCGGCCTGGGCCGCCTGGCCGCGTGCTTTTTGGATTCCGCCGCCACGCAGGGCGTGCCGCTGGACGGCTACGGCATCCGGTACCAGTACGGCCTGTTCAGGCAGTATTTTGAGGATGGCTTCCAGAAAGAGACCGCCGATGACTGGCAGCGGTACGACGGCGGCGGCGAGGGGCTGGGCAACCGGCTGTATCAGGCGTCCCGCACCGGCGGTACGCTGGAGGAGGTGCTGGCCGCCGCCAAGACGAAGCGCTACCCGCTGGCACGGCTGCGGCGGATGGTGCTGGCGGCGTGGCTGGCGCTGCCGGAGCCGCCGGTATGCGCGCCCTATCTGCGGGTGCTGGCCGCCAACGATACGGGGCGGCGTTTGCTGCGGCAGATGCGGGACGCCGGCGCACCGGTGCTGACGAAGCCGGCGGATGTGTCCCGGCTGGGGACGGAAGCGGAAACGCTCTTTGCCGTGGAGAGCCGGTGTACCGATCTCTATGTGCTGGCCCGGCCCGATCCGGCGCAGATGGCACCGGGGCAGGAGCTGCGGATGACACCGGTGATGCGGTGGACGGATAAGTTGACATAAAAACGCCCCCGGCAGGATGCCGGGGGCGTTTGCCGTATGGATCAGGGCTCCAGCCCCAGTGTTTCCAGCAGGTCGCGGGTGCGGGCGCGGCTCTCCTCCGTGGTGGAGGCGGCCAGCTGCAGCTCGTGCAGGCTGCGCTTGGTGGCAGAGGATGACAGCAGAAGCTGGCCCCAGCGGCGCAGCTGGTACAGCGGCATCAGAGCGGGGCGGCCCTCCAGCGCGGGGTATTTGCGCAGCAGGGCGCCGTAGGGCATCCAGATGCGGGACAGCAAATAGCGTGCGCGGCCGCCCAGCTGCAGCTGCCGCATGTGCATCAGGTTCTCCTGCGAGCCGTAGACGCCGCCGGTCAGCAGGTAGTGCGCCAGCTCCCGTGTGACATCGTCGTGGGCGGCGCCGCCGAACCAGACCTCCGACAGGCGGCGGGCCTGTACGGCAAAGGGGAGGAGCCCGGCCTGTGCCAGCAGGGCGTCGCGCCGGGCGGCGTCGAAGGACACGCGGTGCTCCAGCAGCCAGAGATCCAGAAAAGGACGGATGCCGCAGCCGCCGACGAGAAAGTGCTTGGACATGTGGGCGATATGGTAGAGATAGAACATCTCATCCCGGAGGGTGTGTTCAAAGGCACCGTCCGGGGCGTCCGCATAGTCCCAGACCGTGTCCAGAAGCGGTGCGGCGGTGGCGTTGTAGTGATCCTCCAGCAGGCGGTAATGCAGCTCAAGGAGGACGCCGCCGGGGGCGGTCAGGACGACGTTGTGGGTGTCCTTGTCGCCCACGGTGTACCCCAGCTGCGCCGCCAGGAGCTGGGTGGCGGCATCCACGCGCTCCTCCGGCACCAGAATGTCGATGTCGCAGCTGGTGCGCATCCACGGCTCCGGATACAGCGTCCGGAGGACGGTGCCCTTCAGCGGGAGAAAGGGGACGCCCGCCGCGTTCAGCGTGTCCCGCAGCTGCGACAGCTCGCGGCGCTGCGTCTCACAGCGGTAGACGGATAACATGACCTGCTTTTCAAAGGCGTTCCGGGCGCTGCCGTCGGGCAGCAGCTTACGGCGCAGCAGGGCGCTGCCCGTCAGGTGCGCCATATCGTGGGCGGCGGAGAGCTTGTACAGACGGGCCGCCGCGTCCTCATCCAGCGGCGGCATCGACGGGTCGATGGCCCTGCCGCAGACCTCCGACGCGATGAGTTCCATCATGGTGCGTGTCAGCTGTTCCATAGGTATCCTCCGTTTATGCGCGTATCGAGCTTCGTTGGCGGCGCGGCCTTACAGGCCGCTGCCGTCGGTCTGCCGCAGGAGATCGGCCAGCGATACGCTGTCCAGATAGCCGTTGATGAGGCTGTCCAGCTTCTCCCACATGGGCAGGGTGTGGCAGTGACCGGCCCGGGGGCAGGTGTTCTCCTCCCCCTCCAGACAGGTGACGGGCGCCAGCGAGCCCTCCGTCAGCCGCAGGATCTCGCCCACGGAGTACTGGGCGGGCGTGCGGGTCAGGCGGTAGCCGCCGCCCTTGCCCCGGACGCCGTCCACCAGTCCCGCACGGGACAGCAGCACGACGATGCTCTCCAGATATTTTTCAGACACGGACTGCTTTTCCGCGATGACCGGCAGCGGCGTATAGCTGCCCGCCGGGCGCTGGGCAAGCTCCAGCATGACCCGCAGGGCGTAGCGCCCCTTGGTGGAAACCAGCATGATAAGACCCCCTTCGAGACAAGCATAGTATATCACTATGCTGATGGAGACGCAAGCCTTACATATAATGATATTTGCCGCGCTTGGCCAGCAGGAAGAGCACGGAGATCAGGAACGCGAACACCTCCGCCACGGTGATGGCCCACCAGATGCCGTCCACACCGAAGAAAACGGGCAGGATCAGCACCGACGCGGACTGGAACACCAGCGTCCGCAGGAAGGAGATGGCGGCGGACACGCCGCCGTTGTTCAGCGCGGTGAAGAAGCCGGAGGCGAAGATGTTGAAGCCCGCCAGCAGGAACGACCACGCAAACAGGCGGAAGGCGTGGCTGGTCAGGGCGAACAGCTCGGCGTCGTAGCCCACGAACAGGCGGGCCAGCGGATCGGCCAGCGCCATGGCCAGCGCCGTCAGCGCCACGCCGGTGATGCCCATCAGCAGGACGCTCTTGCCCAGCAGATTTTTCAGCTCCCCGTGGTTCTGCGCGCCGTAGTGATAGCTGACCACCGGCGCGCAGCCGATGGAGTAGCCGATGTAGATGGAGATGAAGATGAACTGGACGTACATCAGCACGCCGTAGGCGGAGACGCCGTCCTCGCCGGCCAGCCGCAGCAGCTGGAGGTTGTAGACCATGCTCACCAGCGATGAGGAGATGTTGCTCATCAGCTCCGACGAGCCGTTGCCGCAGGCAGCCAGAATAGGCCGGAGACGCAGGCGCGTGGGGGACAGGCGCAGCAGGCTGCTGTTGGGCCGCAGGAAGTACACCAGCGGCAGCACGCCGCCCACACACTGGCTCAGGCCGGTGGCGAAGGCCGCGCCGGCCACGCCCCATTTGAACACGGCGATGAACAGGGCGTCCAGCACCATGTTGGTCAGGCCCGCCGCCACTGTGACCTTCAGACCCAGCTTGGGCTTTTCCGCCGCGATGAAAAAGCTCTGGAACACGTTTTGCAGCATGAAGGCGAACGTAAAGCCCGTGACGATGCGGCCGTACAGCACGCAGTCGTCCATCATGGCGTCGGTGGCCCCTAAAAACCGGGAGACGGGACGCATGAAGACGATGCCGGCGGCGGACAGCACCGCGCCCAGTGCCAGCGTGAACAGCACCATCATGGAGAACGTCCGGTTGGCGCTGTCCGGGTCGCCCTCGCCCAGAATTTTGGATACCAGAGCCGTGCCGCCGGTGCCGAGCATGAAGCCCATGCCGCCCAGGATCATCACGAAGGGCATCACCAGATTCACAGAGGCGAAGGCCGTCTTGCCTACGAAGTTGGATACGAACAGGCCGTCCACCACGCCGTAGATGGAGGTGAACACCATCATGACGATGGACGGCAGCGTGAAGCGCAGCAGCTTGGAGTAGGAGAAGTGATCGGATAAGCGGATGCTTTTTTCCATAGAAATGCTCCTGTGTGCAGCAATGGCCTGCCTTGCGGCAGGCATTAGGATATAAGGTATGTCATCGCAGAATAAAGGGACACACGTCATGTGTGTCCCTTTACTTTGTGGTGACCCGTACCGGATTCGAACCGATGTTAAAGGCGTGAGAGGCCTCTGTCTTAACCACTTGACCAACGGGCCGCAGATTTTCTTCTATTTCATCGGCCGAAGCCGCTGAAACCATGGTACACCTTCAGGGACTCGAACCCTGGACACCCTGATTAAGAGTCAGGTGCTCTACCAACTGAGCTAAAGGTGCATATCCACTTAACACGGCTATTATAGTAGATGTTTTTTCATTTTGCAAGTCTTTTTTGCGTATTCCGAGGATTTTTTTCGGCATATGGACAGGCGCGGCAAAATAAGGCTTTCCAAGAGGCAGTATGTGTGATACAATGCAGGCCTATACCAAAAAGAAAGCGGGATGGCGCGTGAAGTACGGACAGGTGATACGGGCCCGGTTTCTGGCGCGGCCCAACCGCTTCATCGCCCACGCGGCGCTGGAGAACGGCGAGACGGCGGTGTGCCATGTGAAGAACACGGGCCGCTGCCGGGAGCTGCTGGTGCCGGGCGCCGCCGTCTATCTGGAAAGAGCCGCCAACCCCGGACGCAAGACCGCCTACGACCTGATCGCGGTGGAGAAGGGGACGCGGCTCATTAACATGGACGCGCAGGCCCCCAACCGGGTCTTTGGCGAATGGGCGCGGACGTTCGAGCCCTCGGCGGAGACGGTAAAGCCGGAGTTTCCCTTCGGGCAGTCCCGGCTGGACTTCTGCCTGACGGGGCCGCAGGGCCTGCATTTGGTGGAGGTCAAGGGCGTGACGCTGGAGGACGGCGGCCACGCACGGTTTCCCGACGCGCCCACGGAGCGGGGCGTCCGGCACCTGCACGAGCTGATGCGGGCCGCGGAGCTGGGGCACCGGGCCACGGTGTTCTTTGTTATCCAGATGGAGGATGTGACGGACTTCGCCCCCAACGACGCGACGCACCCCGCCTTCGGGGCGGCGCTGCGGCAGGCGGCGGCAGCGGGGGTGCGGGTGGCGGCGTACAGCTGCCGCGTGACGCCGGACAGCATGACCATCCACCGGCCCGTGCCGGTGGTGTTATAAGGGGAGAGGGAACGCGATGACATTACTGGAGATTTTTCTGGTAGGCATCGGCCTGAGCATGGATGCCTTCGCGGTGTCCATCTGTAAGGGTCTGGCCATGCCCGCGGTCAACAAAAAGCAGGCGCTGCTCATCGGCGCGTATTTCGGCGTATTTCAGGCGCTGATGCCGCTGGCGGGGTGGCTGCTGGGCTCCCAGTTCGCCCGGCATGTGACGAAGCTGGCGCCGTGGATCGCCTTTGTGCTGCTGGCGTGGATCGGCGGCAGCATGCTCCGGGAGAGCCTGTCCAAAAAGGAAGAGGACGAGGAAGTCGAGCCGGTGGAGCTGCGGCACAAGGAGCTTTTCCTGCTGGCCGTCGCCACCAGCATCGACGCGCTGGCCGTGGGCGTCAGCTTCTCCATGGTGGAGCTGTCTGTCTCCATTGGCGCGGCGGCAGCGCTTATCGGCGGCACCACCTTCGCCATCTCCGTGGGCGGCGTGTTCGTGGGCCACATCTTCGGCGCCAGGTACAAGAACCGGGCGGAGTTCGTGGGCGGCGCCATCCTGATCCTCATCGGCGTGAAGATCCTGCTGGAGCACTTCGGCGTGCTGTGAGAAAAGAGCATATCGCAGAGAGGGCGCGTCAAGGCGCCCTCTCTTTTCACGCACCGAAATTTTACACAGATTTTACAAGACGCTTACTTTGGATTTGACAATGGCGTGTTATCCTGCGGATGGTCACGAATGTGTAAAAACGAGGAGAGGGCGATATGACGATTTTTAACGTGCTGACAATGATCGGTGGCCTGTGCCTGTTCCTGTTCGGTATGGATCTGATGGGGCAGGCGCTGGAGCGGCGGGCCGGCGGCAAGCTGCGGACGATGCTGGACAGGATGACCGGACGGGTCATGACCGGCTTTCTGACCGGTCTGGGCATCACCGCCGTGATCCAGAGCTCGTCGGCCACCACGGTGATGGTGGTGGGCTTTGTCAACTCCGGCCTGATGACGCTGCGGCAGGCCATCAACGTCATTATGGGCGCCAACGTGGGCACCACCGTGACGGCGTGGCTGCTGAGCATGGCGGGCATCAGCAGCGGCAGTGTGTGGATCAATCTGCTGAAGCCCACGTCCTTTACGCCGGTGCTGGCGCTGGTGGGCATTATCTTCTATATGTTCTGCAAAAACGGCAGGAAGAAGGACACCGGCATGATCCTGCTGGGCTTCGCCACGCTGATGTTCGGTATGGACACCATGAGCGGCGCGGTGGCGGGCCTGAAGGACGTGCCCGCCTTCGCACAGCTGTTCATCGCCTTCAAGAACCCGGTGCTGGGCGTGCTGGCCGGCGCGGTGCTGACGGGCATCATCCAGTCCAGCTCCGCCTCCGTGGGTATCCTGCAGGCACTGGCCGTCACGGGACAGGTCAGCTACGCCGCCGCCATCCCCATCATCATGGGCCAGAATATCGGCACCTGCGTTACGGCGCTGCTGTCCTCCGTGGGCGCCAATAAGAACGCACGGCGCGCCGCCGTGGTACACCTGCTGTTCAACGTCATCGGCGTGGCGGTGCTGCTGACGGTGTTCTGCATCCTCAAGGCCGTCTTCGAGCCGGGCATCCTCCACGAGAGCGCCACCATGTACGGCATCGCCATCGCACACTCCTGCTTCAACATCATCTGTACGGCCATGCTGCTGCCCTGCGGCGGTCTGCTGGAAAAGCTGGCCATCCGGCTGGTGCCGGACAAGCCGCAGGAGCGGGTCGAGAAGCAGGCGGAGCTGGATGAGCGCCTGCTGGCCACGCCGCCGCTGGCGCTGCAGCAGTGCCGCACCGTGGCGGAGGAGATGGCCGCCTGCGCCGTGGAGGCGCTGGACAGCGCGCTGGGCGCCTTTTCCGACTGCACGCCGGAGCGGGCGGAGCGCATCCGGCAGGAGGAGAAGCGCTGCGACCACTATGAGGACGTGCTGGGCACCTATCTGGTGAAGCTCAGCACCCAGCAGATGGGCGCGGCGGAGAGCGAGGAGGCCACGGAGCTGCTGAAGACCATCGGCGACTTTGAGCGCATCTCCGACCACGCCGTCAACGTACTGGAGTCGGCGGAGGAGCTGCGGGCCAAGGGACTGACGTTCAGCAGGGCGGCACAGAGCGAGCTGGACGTGCTGTCCCGTGCGGTGCGGGATATCCTGCAGCTGGCGCTGCGAGCCTTCCGGGAGAAGGACACGACCGCCGCCGGGCAGGTGGAGCCGCTGGAGCAGGTCATTGACGCACTGAAGGAGCAGATGCGGACGCGGCACATCCTGCGGATGCGGCAGGGGCAGTGCAGCATCGAGACGGGCTTCGTGTGGTGCGACCTGCTGACGGATCTGGAGCGCACCTCCGACCACTGCTCCAACATCGCAGGCTGCGTCATCGACGCCGCCCAGCACAACCTGAACCTCCACGAGACGCTGCACAACATGCATCACAGCGATGGTGAGTACCGCCGGCAGTTCGATGCCTGCGCGGAGATTTACCGCCTGCCGCCGCCGGAGCAGGCGTGAAAAAGGGCGTCCGTATCCCATGGGATACGGACGCCCTTTTTCCTTTACAGATGCGCGATGACCTCCATGGTGATGCGGGCCGTCAGCCCCCACAGCGGGTGGGGAAGGCCGTGGTATACTGGCACCTCCATATAATAGGGCCGCCACGGGTAGTCGGGGGAGACGCCGGCGTCCTCGTAGGGGAAGCCGGGGGTGCACACCGGCTGGCGGTGGGTGTAGACGGCAGGCGGGTGATCGCGGAGCCATTGCAGGGGAACGAGGAACGTGCCGGCTACCTCCGCCGGGCAGGGGCGCATGGCGTCCAGCGCCGCGCTGTCCACCCGGCCCAGCACCGGACGCAGCAGGCTGCCGGCGCGGATGTGGAGGAAGTCCATCTCCCCGATGACCTCCACGGCCTCCGGCGGGATAGCCAGCTCCTCCCACGTCTCCCGCAGGGCGCACTGCACCGCCGTTTCGCCGTGTTCGGTCTTGCCGCCGGGGAAGCAGACCTCGCCGGGCTGGCGCACTGCGGCAGAGCGTATCTCGTACAGCAGGGAGGGTCCGTCCGTCGTGTCCGCCAGTGGCACCAGCACGGCGGAGCCGCCCCGGGCGCCCATCAGGGCGGGGACATGGCCGGTGTAGGCCCGGCGCAGCGCGGAGAGATCCATGGCTTGTACGTCCTTTCTATAAAAAATCCCCCGCCTTGCGGCGGGGGAGCCGTTTACCGGCCGGTGGGGGATCAGCAGCCGCAGCCGCAGCCGTTGCTGTTGGTGTTCCCGCAGCCGCAGCCGCCGCTGCAGCCGTTGCCGCAGAACAGGAACAGCAGGATGATGGCGATGATGATCCAGCAGCAGCTGCCGCCGCCAAAGCAGGAATTCTGATTACACATAGTGTGACCTCCTATGAAAATTTGACCGTCTTGCCGGTCTCATTCCCATAGTATGCCGGTCGCGGGAAAGTGTGCCGTCACTGGCGGGAAATGCGGTAGCTCAGGGTCAGCAGCGTGTCCACGAAATGGATATCCTCGAAGAACACACCGGGCTCGTCGGTGGACAGCTCCACGTTGGTGAAGTTCCAGAAGCCCCGGACGCCAAGGCCGATGAGCCGGTCAGCCAGCGGCTGCGCCACGCTCTGCGGTACGGTGAGCACCGCCACGTCCGGGTGATAGTTGGCGACGTATTCCTCCAGCTCGTCCATGGAGCGGACGGTGATGCCCCGGATGTCCGTGCCGATGAGGGCGGGGGAGACGTCGAAGGCGGAGTCGATGCGGAAGCCGACCTTGTCAAAGTCGAAGTTCTGGAGCAGCGCGTGACCCAGATGGCCCACGCCGATGACGATGATTTTGTGGCCGCTGTCGATGCCTAAGATGTGGCCGATCTCGGCGCGCAGCTCCGCCACATTGTAGCCGTAGCCCTGCTGGCCGAATTCGCCGAAGCAGCTGAGATCCTGACGGATCTGGGAGGCCGTGATGTCCATTTTCGCGCCCAGCGAGTTGGAGGAGATGCGGACGACGCCCTTGTTGTACAGGTCGTCCAGATAGCGGTAGTAGCGGGGGAGGCGGTGGATCACGGCGTCGGAGATCTTCTGCTTTTTCATATAAAAACCTTCTTTTAGGATGGGATGCGGTGCGGGGCACCTGAATTTATGGAGATATTCTACCGCATGATACGATAGTTGTCAACTTTTTTAACAATCTTTCTGCAAAAAAGTTTTTCCAAAACGGCTTTACATCCGTAGGAAGAACTGCTATAATACCAAGGCTGGAAGTACAGCGACAACCAAATATGCGCCCGTAGCTCAGATGGATAGAGTGACAGACTCCGACATTTCAGGCATCTCCAGTTGAGATATGGCGCAAAGCCTTGCCGCACTTGCGTTTGCGGGAACGGCAGAGAAAAAATGGGTGGTCGTTGACTACTATTTGACGACTATCGCAGAAACCCACAACCAAATATGCGCCCGTAGCTCAGTTGGATAGAGTGACAGACTCCGACTCTGTAGGCCGCTGGTTCGAATCCAGTCGGGCGTACCAAGTTAACAAACAGGTTTAGATGCCATGCAGTGAAAACCGCATGGCATCAAGCCTTTTCGGGGTTTTTCACACCCCGATTTTACCGGTTTTGAGCATGGATGTCAGAGCCGTCTGAGAGGCGTTCAACGTGATTTGAACCCCTCTTTTTCTGTTTTCTGGCGATAAAATCGGATGCAGCCCCCTTTTGTACGAGGATTTTCCTCACAAAAGGGGGCTTTTTTCATGAAAAAATTTCACAAAGTTTAGAGCGTCGGTTTGTTGGTTTCGTAGAACCATCGAACCAGCGCTCTTTTTGCGTTTCAGGACAGATCAAGGGCGGCAGCCCAGAGAGGAGCAGTATATGCGAAAACCAACAAGGCCACTGGCGCGGCGGATCGATGAGCGACAGCCAGCGCCCTACCAGCAGATCTCACCGGAGCCGGTATTCTGCAATGAGCACGAGCGGTGTCAGGGCTGTCCCTACCCACGCCACGGCATCGTCTGCTGGCATCGGGACGGGACTTGTTTGCGGACAGATATGGAGGAAATAGGACGGAGGTGAAAGAATGATTCGAGCAGTTTTAAGTAACCCATCTCACCCGGAATATGGCGTGGCAACCATCCCGTTCCCCATCCCCCACGACCAGTACGCCCGCTGCATGGAACTGCTGGAGGCTCTGGAAATTGGCGACGCGGTCAAAGCCGACTGCAAAGTTGAGAAGATCGACAGTTTCTACACCGTCCTCAAGCGCACGGAGATGCTCACGGTCAATGTGGAGGAGCTGAACTACCTTGCCAAACGGCTGGATAGCTTTGATACCGGCGAAGCCGCACAGTTTCAGGCGATGGCGCACAAGCTGGAGCTTTTTGAACTGAAAGATCTGATCAACCTGACCTTTTGCTGCCAACAGGCCACTGTCATTACAGATTTTTCTGACATCTCCGCTGTTGGCCGGAACCACTACATGAATCTGCACGGCGGCAGTGCAAGAGTTGACGAGTTGGAAGCGCTGGATGGTGTGGAAACAGCAAGGCAGCTCATTGAAAATGGAAACGGTGCTGTCACGCCCTACGATGTGGTCTATGACAACGGCATGAAGTTGGAGCCGGTCTATGACGGTCGATTCTTCCCCGGCTACTACTATGAGCCGAATGCCATCACGGTTGCGGTGACCGCCAAGTCTGAGCCAGAGGACACGGAGCATATCACATGGTTGTACCTTCCCGTGGTGCAGGAGGAGATCGACCGTGCTCTCCAGCGTGCAGGCATCACGGATCCCGCCGATGTCCGCCTGCGGCTGGAGGACAGCCAGCTTCCCAACGAGGTGGATGTTCTTCTGGATATGGAGTACGAAACCCTCTCCGACCTCAACGAACTGGCAGCGGCAACGGATGGGTTGTCAAAAGCGGATAAGGGTAGCGTCACCATGGCGCACCCAGAAGGACTCACTCTATCGGAGGTACTAGTACAGAGAAAAGAATTTGCTATATATCTCCACCGCAAGTTAGTATAGTCCAATACTGACTTTGCCTTTTGGCAATTCGGAGGTGAATGGAGATAAAACAAAGGCTTACGGCTACATCCGTGTTTCTACCAAGGAGCAGAGTGAGGTTCGTCAGGTGATTGCCCTGCGGGAAGTTGGGGTTAGTGAAAAGAATATTTACATGGACAAGCAGTCCGGCAAGAATTTTAACCGCCCGCAATATAAGAAGCTACTGCGGAAAATGAAAAAAGACGATCTGCTCTATATCAAGAGCATCGACCATCTGGGACGCAACTATGCGGAAATTTTGGAGCAATGGAGGATGCTCACAAAGGATAAAGGCATCGACATTGTGGTGCTGGATATGCCGCTGCTGGACACCCGCGAGGCAAAGATTTAATGGGAACCTTCCTCAGCGACATTGTGCTGCAGGTGCTTTCATTTGTTTCAGAGAACGAACGCACCAATATCCGCCAGCGTCAGGTGGAGGGCATCGCTGCGGCGAAGGCAAAAGGAGTTCGATTCGGGCGTGCGCCCAAGCCGCTGCCGGAGAACTTCCACGCGGTTTATCAGCGCTGGAAGCGCGGCGAGATCACCGGCACGACGGCGGCGAAAGAGTATGGGATGCCGCTATCGACCTTCCGCTATCGGGCAGAAATCTACGGAAAAGCCACATTATCGTAAGAAGCGTGTTTTTACAGGAATGTGTACCTTTTTGCAAGTGAGCGTTCTTCGTCAAAATCTTTTCTGAAATTAGTTGTTTTCTCGATTTTTTGGTAGAAATTCCAAATTCATTGTGCTATAATGCTTGACGTAATGGTGAAACGCGCTTTTACAAAAAGGTACACTTTATCATCAAGACTATGTTTTTCGAAAGAATTGATGCTTGAATGTCAGAGAAGCACATCAAGCGAAAGCAGAGTGTACCTGGTCTCGGAAGCTTTTTTAGATACATAGGGTATATGGGAGGACGACATGAATCTTGTCAGATGTGGAAAGGGACACTACTTTGACGGCAGCAAATATGCTTCTTGCCCACATTGCGGAGCTAACCTCTTGAACCGCACAATTTTGACTCCGCAAAAACCAAGTGGTGTAACCGTCACAAATACGCCCGCTGTCGACCCGGAGGGGGTCACAGTTTGCCGAAGAGAGGTGGATGAGGCAGTTACGGTTGCGCGTAACGCGAGCGACGATGATCTGCGAACCATAGCTAAATATAGCAGTGAAAATGGGACGCGAATGGTAGTAGGATGGCTACTGTGTACCGAGGGGGCTGACAGAGGTGCGGACTATCGTTTGTATGCCGGAAACAACACGATTGGCAGAGGAGATGCGCCTGATATACGCCTTTATGATGATCCGGAGATATGCAGAGGTGTGCACTGTGTAATTGCATACGACCCTAAACAAAATCGCTTTTTTGCAGTTCCAGGAACCGGCGCGGTGGTAAAGTTGAATGATAAAATAATCAATTCTCCGCATTCATTGTCCCGTTATGATCAACTTGAGCTTGGACGCACAAGTCTGACTTTCGTACCATACTGTGATGGGAGGTATCACTGGTGAAAACGTTAGCGTGTCAAAAAGCGATTGCCTTTTCTCTACTCCTTATCCTGCTCTTTTCCTTGTCAATTGAAACCGCATACTCTGCTGAGCAAGAAGTTGTTAGGGTGGATCAGGTTTACGCGGATCTGCCGGAAATGCAGGTGTATTTTCACTTGCTTGACAAAAATGGCGAGGTCGTAACACGGACTGTTTCGGAAAGTAATGTTCTGTTGCAGTATAACAGCGAGAGTGCTGAAGTCAACTCAGTACAAAATGCGGCTGCCAGCAAAACGCAAGTATATTTTTTGCTGGATATTTCAGATTCCATGCCAACAGCACTGTTTGCAAGCATAAAGGCAGAACTTTTGCAGCTTTATCAGACGCATAGCCAGAACGAGAAATACACCCTAATCACATTCGGTAAAGAAGTGGTTGTTCAGTTGGACGGAGACGAATCAGCAGAGACAATCGAGAGCACTATCAAATCCTTACAGAACACGGATACGCGCACTGTTTTGTATGATGCAGTTAGCAAGGTGGGCGAACTGGCCGCCGAACGCTCTGATTATACAAGGCGCATGATTTATCTGTTCACAGATGGGGAGGACTGGACGGTTGGTGGCCATACGCAGAGCGAGACGCAAGATCTGATTAGACAAAGCGGCATACCCGTCTATGCGTTTGGTGTTTCTTCGGCGCAGAAGAAGTACCTAGACGCGCTGAGCGAACTGGCACGGGTGTCCGGGGGAAATTTTACATCGGTGTCGACAAATACTGTTGCCGGCACAATGGCGCAGACGCGGGCATACGCCGATGCTGGCTATGTAGTCAGTGTCACACTGAAAAGTAATGTGGTCGGAGCACAGACCAGCGCAGTTGCACTGCAAGTGGGCGACGCCAGTGACAGTCGTGCGGTTAGTATAAAAAACTGGCAGGCGGATAACACGGCCCCGGTGATTGTCGAGGTGCAGGCAGAAGGAAGTTCTCTGCATATCATTTTCTCCGAGAGTACGTTGGGGGGATCGTCTGCAACGGACTATATTATTACCAGCGGCTCTCAAAAGCGCACCGTGGATTCTGTAGCACGCGTTTCAGATAAGGAGGTGGAACTGCGCCTGTCGGCACCGCTGTACGATGGAGAATATGTGCTCACAGCAAACAATGTGACAGATACTGCGGTCGAAAAGAACGCCTTGACAGAGTCTTATCCATTTACAGTCACCGGAGTTCCATACACTGTGGCCGCGTTTTTTTCTGATAACATACTATGGATCGCAGCGGGCGCACTTGTGTTTGCCGCAGTCATTATTTTTGTCGTTGCCAGGAAGCAAAGGAAGCGGATGCCAGCAACCTCTGTCTGCGCAGCCGAGGCTGAGGTCATTGAAGCCGAAAAAGCGTCGGAGAAATACCACATTCATGCGGCAGAAGGCAAGCTGGTACACTTGTCCATCAGCGGCAGAAACCTTGCTCGTCGTGATATTGAACTACATGTAGAGGGTACGATTCTGTTGGGAAGATCCTCATCATGCGATGTGCGTATTGATGACGAGCAGATCTCCCGGAGGAATACCGAGTTGATATGCAGAAACGGCCGACTTTTTGCGAACAACATTAGCCAAACCAACGGAACCATGCTAAATGGGCTGATGATAAGCGGCGAAAGAGAACTGCATTCTGGTGACACGATTGTACTGGGCGATACTCGCATTACGATTACCTTCTGAGTGGACGAATATGAATAAACAGAACATATGCCCGCGTTGTTTTACGAGTGGTTTTAACGGGAACTGTGGTACATGCGGCTATCGTCAGGAACAAGTGCTTAATCAGAACGTGTTGCGGCCGTTCAAGGTTCTGCAAAACCGCTATATTATCGGGGTTCCCATCGGCATCGGTGGCTTCGGCATCACCTATGCAGCCCAAAATGCGGAAAGTGGCGAACGAATCGCGGTGAAGGAATACTTTCCTCAAGGTATTGCCCTGCGGAACGCAGATGGAACAGTTCAAGTTGTGGACGGATATCGGCAGGCTTTCCGACATGGTTTGGAGAGGTTCTCTATGGAGGCAAGTGTCCTGCAAACATTTGCCAATGTGTCCGGCATTGTGCGCGTTGATGACAGCTTCTCCTGTAATGGTACCGGATATATCGTAATGGAGTATTTGACCGGACGGACGCTGAAGAAAGACGCAGAGATAATGGGGGGAGTCTACCCTTTCCCAAGAGCTGCCGAGGTGTTGCGTCAAACAGCGGGTGCATTAGCACAAGTACATGAGGCAGGGCTACTCCACAGGGATATCAGTCCGGACAACATCATGGTGGATAAAGGAGGGAACGCCAAGCTGATTGACTTCGGTGCTGCTCGTGCTTACATGCAGCAGCAGGAGCTGACAGTGATGATGAAGCAGGGATATGCCCCCATAGAGCAGTACTCCAGCACTGCCTCTCAAGGCTGTTACACCGATATATATGCACTGGGCTGTACGCTGTATGTTACATTGAGCGGTCTCAAAGTGCCGGAAGCTCCATCACGGCTGGATGGGGCTGTCACGCCCCCACTTATACAGCTGCGACCGGATATACCGAACAATTTTGCTGCCGCCATCGATAAGGCTATTGAGGTTCTACCGCAAAACCGATTTCAAACCATGCGCGAATTCATGCACGCAGCCGGATGGTAAGGCAGTGCATAAGGTGAACGAAAGGGAAGACCCCCTCCCGAAGACGCCGCTTGATGCTGAATTCATCATCTGGGCGAGGGAGATGCGCAAAAATCAATAGATCCACTGTTAAAAAACACGGCTTTTTACCTTTCGGCAGAGTGTCCCAATGACAGATGCTCCCACTACCAGTTGAGAGCTGGCGATGCAGTAGAGTAGCGTTAAACCTGCGGCATGGGGACTGACAGAGAGAACACATCTGCGGGGGTGAAATTAGTATAGAGAACGCTGGTATAGGCGGCAAGATTCCAAGAGCGCACTGGCCTCTGGAAATATTTGAGAGGCCGCCTAACTATGCCGTCAGACAACATAACAAAGCGGACAAAAAGCCAGGGATGACCCTTTGCGGCCATCCTTGGCTTTTTGTCCGCTTTTTATTATGCGTACACAGAGCACATTGCTGTGGCCCGCCGTTGATAATGTACAATAACGGACCTGTTGACAAAAGCAAAAAAACTGCTGAAACCCACAGTGGTTCCAGCAGAACAGTAAATTTGGGGATAGGGTCAATGGTGTCGTAGTTGTCGTTGATGGCGATGAAACGAACACCGTTCTGCGGAAAGGTGAAGTTGGTGTAAAGCCCGGTCAGCGCGGAGTTGCGGCCCAGTCTGGAAAGGTCTTTGGTGATCGCCACGGCCACCCGTCCCGCCTCGATTTCGGCCAGCATGGCCTGAAAGCCGGGACGGTCGTAGGTCACACCGCTTACACCGTCATCCACGAAAAAGGTTGGGTTGGGGAAGTGATGCTCCCTGGCATACTGCAAAAGCATGGCCTTCTGAGATGAGATTTGTCAAGGATACTTTAACCCTAAAGGAATTTACTTCTTTTGATAGAGATGCTATAATCATATAGGGTGAGGTTATGAATATACAAGAGCTTATCCGTACAGCAAGCTGGCTTACAACGGAAGAAATTATGCTGCGCCCGTTGGTACAGTTGGATAGCGTTCCTACATTAGAGGAGCAGCGAGTGTACGCTGAATCAGAAATCGGCATTTTTACAGATGCTGCGGCGATTGCTATTGCCTGTGGTTATGTTGATCCGCGCTCGGTGTTCCTTTCTGCGACTGCATCGGAAGATGATCTTCGTGCCGCGCATGGACGCTGCCGGTATCTGGCGGAGACCCAGGAGGAGCTCCGAACGCTCGACGCACTGGTCGGGCCGTATCTGCCGGAGGGCTATCTGGAGGACATTGCGATCCGAGTCGATCCGACCGGTCATGGAGCGTTCACGCCGGAGAACATTCCGATGTTTGCAAGGCTTATCCGCCGGACGAACAATCTGGCGGTGCGGGCGCTGTTCCTGCCTTTTGATTTGGACGGCGACCTGTCCCGGCAGGCCAAGGACGCTTTCAGCCTTGTGAAAAAAATACGCTCCGATCTGCCTTGTATGCTTCATGCTTTCTGTTTTGAAGGCCTGATGAAACCATTGATGCAAGGGGACACAGAGTTGCTCCATACACTCAAAATGCTTGCATCGCTAAACGACACTTCTCTATACGCTTCTTTTTTTATCTCATGAAAACGAGCAGGGTAAAATACCCTGCTCGTTTTGAACGATTTGATAGATCACTTTCGATAAGGCGTGTTGATCAGCGGCAAGCTTTGCCGAAATTGTCCGTCCAGACGATAATAGGCGTGGGCACAGGCAGGCGCTGTGGGAATCATGCACAATTCGCCGCAGCCCTTCGCTCCCAGCGAAAACGGCAGTTTATCTTTTTCATCCGGCTGACAAAGAATGACTTCCAGCTCGGGTGCTTCTGTTGCCCGCATGAAGCCAATCGTACCGAACTTACTCTTGGGGTAGCCGTCCACACACTCGAATTTCTCTGTGACACCGTAGCCGATGCCCATGACCATGCCGCCTTCAATCTGCCCCTCTACAGATTGAACATTGACCGGCGTACCGACATCAAAGGCGGAAACTGCCTTTTCGATGCGGCCCTGTTCATTCAGAATAATGACCTGTGCGCCGTAGGAATAGGAAACATGGCTGATGGGGTTCTCTTTGATGGCGCCCAGCGGGTCTGTTTTCGCAGAGTATTCGCCGAAGAACTCCTGTCCTTCCAAATCGGCAATGGTCTTTCCCCCTGAAAGTGCCATCTTTAGCTTTTCACCTACACGGCGGGCCGCCTCACCAGTCATAACGGTCTGTCTGGAAGCGGTTGAAGTACCGGAGTCTGGCGTACGGGCTGTATCCGCTGCCTCAAAGACAAACAATGCAGGATCCAGTTCCGTCACGTGACAAATCTCAGTCAGCACCATCTGACCGATGCCCTGTCCCATGCAGGAGGCGGATGCCCGGATGTGAATTTTTCCCCGCTCCACACTCAGCAGCACGCGACCGATGTCCTTCTTTCCCATACCTGTTCCGGAGTTCTTGAAGCCGCAAGCAATACCCACATAAGGATGCGCATAATAGATGTCTTTCACCGCATCCAGACACGCTACCATGTTCGTATTCGGGTCCGCGGTCTGACCATTTGGAAGAATATCACCGGGCTTAATCGCATTGCGGCGGCGGAATTCCCATGGATCAATTCCTACCATCTCAGCCAGAAGGTTGATGTTCATCTCAGTAGCAAAACAGCTCTGGGTTACACCGAACCCCCGAAATGCACCAGAAACCACATTGTTTGTATAGACGGACATCCCAAAAATGTCGATATTCTGGTAGTTGTACGGGCCAGCGGCGTGGGTGCAGGCACGATGCAGAACCGGGCCGCCCAGGGAGGCATATGCGCCGGTATCAGCAATAATGATGCCCTTCATCCCAGTAAGAATCCCGTTTTCGTCACATGCTGTAGTAAACTCCATCTCCATCGGGTGACGCTTGACATGATAATCCAAGGATTCCTGTCGGCTGTACTTTACCTTGACGGTTTTTTTTGTGACCCACGCCATCAATGCGGCATATTGCTGAACAGACATATCCTCTTTGCCGCCGAAACCGCCGCCAACCAGCGGAGCACGACAATGAACTTTCTCTTTTGGAAGCTGGAGCATCTGCGCACATTCACGTTGTACGTCGTAGACGGACTGACTGGTGGTATAAATCAGCAGAGCATCCTCACCCTCCGGCATAGCAACACAGCACTCCGGCTCCATAAAACCGTGCTCCTGCCAACCTGTTTTATACTTTCGTGTTACCACATATTTCGAATTTTTGATTGCTTCATCTGCATTTCCACGCACAAGATTTGCACGGCTCATAACATTGCCGTCAGGATGAATCAGTGGCGCGTCGCCGCGCAGCGCATCAAAGGGATTCGTAACCGCAGGCAGTTCTGTGTAGTCCACTTCCACCAGCGCCGCGATTTCGTTCAGCTTTTCCTTTTTATCGGTAGCGATCACAGCCAGCACGTTTCCAACGTAGCGGGTAATGTCACCCTCTCCCATCATCACGTCCCAGTCCTGCTTGATGTGGACAATCTTGTTGCAGGGGACATCCGCCTTTGTCAGGACTTTTACGCAGTCAGGATGTGCAGCGGCACGGGTGACATCAATACGATCGATATGGGCGCGGGGGTAACGGGAATAGACGCAGCGCGCATAGAGCATTCCATCCACAATGATGTCATCTGCAAAAGTACCAGTGCCGTTGACCTTCTCCGCTGCGTCGATACGCTTGGCGTGCTCGTCCATGTGCAAAGTCTTTGGAGCAGGCGGAACCTGCTTTTTCTCACGGAAGAACTCCGCAGCCATGAGGATAGCATCCTCAATTTTCTTATAGCCAGTGCAGCGGCAGAGGTTGCCGCGAATTGCTTGCTTTACGTCCGCACGCGTTGGGTTCAGATTCATATCCAACAAGCTTTTCGCAGAAATAATCATACCAGGGATGCAGAAGCCGCATTGCACAGCACCCGCCTCAGCAAAGCAGTGTTCGTAGATTTTCATCTCATTAGCAGGAATTCCTTCGACCGTGAGAATGTTTTTTCCTACCAGCTTACTCAGAGATACAACACAAGCTTTTGTTTTTTTGCCATCTACCAGCACGGTGCAAGTACCGCAAGCTCCCTCGCTGCAGCCATCTTTGGCTGCGGTCAAACGCAGATCGTCTCGCAAAAAAGGCAGCAGCTTTTTATCCTGCTCAGCGGTATACTCCTTGCCGTTGATCAAAAGTTTATACATAAATCAGTACTCCTTTTTGCTTTTAGAAGCGGGCGCTCCTGAAAAGAAGTGCCCGCTTAGATTTCAGATGCCTTTTTCTGCCAGAAAATCACCGAGCAGATTCATGCAGACGGTCTTGCGGTATTCCGCGCTGACACGGCCACGAGTCAGCACCAGCTTTTCACCGTAAGCCTTCAGCAGCTCCGGTTTGATCGCCTTGGCTTCCTCCACGGTCTTGCCCACCAGCATGGTCTCCACATCACGGAAGCGAAGCACCGTGTCGGCCACAGCGCCAAAACCGGCGGAGAAGCGGGTGATGACGCCGTTTTCCACGCTCAGGATGCCCGCAAAGGACACGCGAGAGATGGCCAGCGCGTTGCGGCCGCCGACCTTTTTGTAGTAATAATCGTCGATACCCGCCTTGGGAAGCAGGATCTCCGCAATGATCTCATCGCTTGCAAGGTCGAGCTTTTTGCGGCCAAGATAGAACTTTTCCACATCTACAATGCGCTCGCCGCGCACGGACAGGAGCTTCAGCTTTGCGCCCGTTACAAACTCGATGAGCACAGAGTCCGCCTTGGCGGAGCCGTTGCCCAGATTGCCGCCGAACGTACCCGCGTTACGAATGGCGGGCGCGGCGATGCGGGAGATGGCCTCCTTCATGAACTGGGGAACGAGGTCGCTGGCCAGCGCCTCGGTATAGGTGACCGCCGCGCCGATGCGGATATACACTGCATCCTCGCGGATGGTTTTCAGCTCAGGCAGCTTACCCAGAAACAGATAGCTGACATTGGGACGGTTTTCCACCATCAGGTCAGTGCCGCCTGCATAGGGGACGAGATCATACTTGCCGCGAAGCTCCAATGCTTCCGCCAGCGTTTTCGGTGCGTATCCGTTTACCATAGTCCGTTGCCCTCCTTTGCCGCGTTCATGATGGCATTTACGATGGCGTTATAACCCGTGCAGCGGCAGAGATTGCCGGACATACCCACACGGACTTCCTCCTCGGTGGGGTGCGGGTTCGCGGACAGAATGCTCTCCGCCGCCAGCACCATGCCGGGAATGCAGAAGCCGCACTGCACGGCGGATACCTCCGCAAACGCCTTGTCCAGTACCGCGAAACGCTCCGTTTCACGGTAGCCCTCCAGCGTTACGATGGTGCTGCCCTCCACAGCGCCCATGGCCACGCAGCAGGAGTTGATGAGCCTGCCGTCCAGCAGAACGGAGCATGCGCCGCACTCGCCCTCTTTGCAGCCGCACTTGACGGAGGTGCAGCGGAACGTATCACGCAGCACATCCAGCAGACGGTCTGCCGCGCTGCCGGCATAGGAAACGGTTTTGCCGTTGAGAATGAATTGAATGTCGTTCATTACGCTTCCTCCTTTGCCAGAATCTTGATGGTATCCTCGGCGGTGAACGGTGCGTGGTGCAGACGGAAGTCGCCGCCCAGCGCCTGTTCAATAGCCTCCACATAGGCAGGCGCCGCGCCCACCAGAGGCAGCTCACCCGCGCCCTTTGCGCCGTAAGGCCCGAACGGATACTCCTCCACATGGAGCTGGCAGTTCAGCACCGGCACATCCACGGCGGTGGGGATCAGGTAATCCGAGAAGGAATTGTTGCGGATACGGCCTTTATTGTCGTAGTTCATGAACTCTGTGGAGGCGTAGCCGATACCTTGCAGGAAACCACCCTCCATCTGGCCCATGACGATGTTATAGTCCATGGGCGTACCCACATCAAAGGAGGCATACGCGCCCAGGATCTTGGTAATGCCGGTGTAGGTGTCCACCTCCACCTCGATGGCCTGTGCGCCCCATGCGTAGGTGGGATAGGCATCGCCGCGGAATTTATCCAGATAGAAGGGAATCATAAAGTCAGGCTCGACAAAACGCTCCTCCACGATCTGATCCTTGCCCTCCTCCCACTCAGTACGCAGCTTGATGGCGGCACGGCGCAGTAACTCGCCCACGGTCATCAGGGAGCGGGACGCCACGGTGGGGCCGGAATCCGGCACACGGGAGGTATCGGGATGATCATAGAATACCTTTTCCAGCGGGATGTTCAGTTCATGCGCCACGATTTTGGGGAAGGTGGTACGCAGGCCCTGGCCGATTTCGCCGTTGGAGGCCAGGATCTCCACCGTGCCATCCTTATATTTGTGCAGCCGCGCCACGGCCTTGATAATGTCGCGCTCACCGGAGCCGGTAAAGCCCGCGCCGTGGAAGTGCATGGAAAAGCCGATGCCCTTGCGGTAGCGGCCTGTCTGGGGCTTGGCGTATTCCTTGTGCTTGGCACGCAGACCGCAGGCATTGTTCACCTCGTCAATCATGGCGGGCAGCGGCACCGGGAAGTGATACTTGCCGGAGGTGGAGGTTGCGTCGCCCTGCTTGACCATGTGGGCCTCCTTAAACTCCAGCGTGTCCACACCCAGATCCTTGGCGATGTGATCCATCATCATCTCCACGGCAAAGAACGTCTGGGGTGCGCCAAAACCGCGGTACGCGCCACAGGGCGTGGTGTTGGTCTTGAGAGCACGTCCGTGGACGTGCAGATTTTCGATGTTATACACACCGTCGGCGCAGATGATGCCGCGCTGCAGCACGACGGCGGACAGGGTGGTATACGCGCCGCCGTTGAACTTCACGTCGATGTCCATAGCCGTGACCTTGCCGTCCTTGACGGCCACCTTGTAGGTACACAGGGACGGGTGACGCTTAGAGGTAAATTCCAGATCCTCGCGGCGGTCGAAGACGCAGCGGACAGGCTTTCCGCACTTCTTGGCGGCCACAGCTACCTGACAGCCCAGAATGGACGGAAATGCCTCCTTGCCGCCGAAGCCGCCGCCGGTGACGTCCTGATGCACATGGACATCGGCAGGGCCGCAGTTCAGCGCCCGCATCACCGCGCCGTGGACATAGTAGGCGCACTGCATGGAGCCGTGGACGAACATCCGCCCGTCCTCTTCCGGCTCGGCCATCATGCCCTGGGTTTCCAGATACGTCTGATCCTGATAGCCGGTCTCAAACTCCTCGGTGTATACCTTGTCCGCTTCGGCAAAGGCCTTGTCGATGTCACCCTTCTCGTATTCGTAATTGAAGAATACCTCGTCGGCCTTCCGCAGATCCAGCATCGGCTCAAGCTCTTCGTACTCTACCTCGATACGGCTGAGGATGTCCTCGCACACCGCCTCGTCAGGGCCGCAGACCATGCCAATGGGCTCACCGATGTACTCCACCGTTTCGCGGGCGTAGACCGGGGTATCGTCCATGACGATGTTCACGTTGTTGTCGCCGGGCACGTCGTTTTTGTCCACATAGAAATAGCCGTCCGGCAGCTCCGGCACTTTCACGGACAGCAGCTTCGCCCGTGCGTATTTGGAGCGGAGCATTTTGCCGCAGAGAATACCGTGCTTGTCGATGTCGCAGACGTACACGGAACGTCCTTCCATCTTGGGCGCATGGTCTTTCTTCACGACAGATCTGGAAATGTTATGCAACGCAGATTCCTCCTTTATTGTGTTATCCTTGGTACCGCTGTACGCAGCGGGAATATTGCGCAAAAGTATCTAAGTCCGTCCAGCAGCCTACATCATCCACGGGGACGGTGACAACGGCGTCCTCGTGGAGCTTCCAGAAACCTCGGAGTCCTTCCGCACCGTCATAGTGCAGAATATCGGGGATGAAACGGCTGTCGATCAGCGGCGGGTGCTTACGGTAGCCCTCCAGCGTCGGAAAGGCGATAGCGGGGGTATTCTCCGGCATGGCACGGTATACGGCCAGAAATGTCTCCTTGGCCACAACGGGCATATCTCCCGGCAGCAGGAAAAAGGCATCGCACGGCGGTATGGCGGAAAGGCCAATTTTGATTGAGGTCAGCATATCCGTTGCAGCATAGCCGTTATTGTAGACCATGGTCAGGCCGGTTCCGAGATAGCGGCTCTTGAGAATGGCTTCGATGTCCCGTCCACGATGGCCGAGCACGACAGTGATGGGACTGATGCCGCACAGGAGCATGGAGTCGATGGTGTTTTCGATCAGCGTCTTGCCCCGCAGGGGCATCAGCGGCTTGAAATCTCCCATCCGCTTTGAACAGCCCGCGGCAAGGATCAGACCGCCAATGCGTTTTCTCATTGGTCGGCCTCCCAGAAAAACTGACAGCCATAACCGGTACACCATGTGGTGAGCGCTGTAAGCATTGCCTCCAGCGGCAGTGCCGCTTCTAACATGGCGGAAAGAAACGTGCCTGCCTGCTCATACATGGGAACTGAAAACTGTGCATCCCCTATCGAAAGACGCAGAGAGTTGTCGCATTCGCGACACTGCGCACAAGGCAGAAGTGTCACATCCGACGTGATCATTCCCATAAGCTCCCGTAATGCGCCGGGTGCGGCAGCAACGACAACACATAGCAATAATTTTCCATGTCCTGTTTGCTCCAGACCGAATTCCTGCGCACTGATGAGGTCAATGAAATCCGGATGATCGTACAGCCTTTGCAGTGGCAGATCATCGTCACTCATGGTTACCGGAACATAGGCCGGTGCGGCAAAGACCGTGCGCGGCGGGCTGCCTTCCTTTGAGAACGTGCTGGCGCAATAGGCCACGCCGTTTTGTTCTTGCATTTACATCGTCCTCCTTACAATAGAATAACGCTAATTCTATTGTAAACGTCCTCTTTCGCATGTTCAAATACTTCCTGAAAAGTATACGCTGAAAAAGGGCGTTTTCGTTTTGTGCATTTTTATATAAGACCTGTTTCACGGAACAGTGCGTCAAAACGCTGCTGTGCGAAATCACGCACCTCATTCTCATATTGCTGAAAGGCGTACATGAGCTGCCTGCCTTTTTCCGTCAGGCAGGTCTTGCCGCCATTTTTGCCGCCATGCTGCCGCGAGACCACCGCATAGCCCAGCTCATGCTCCAGCTTGTTCATCATGTCCCATGCCTTCTGATAGGAAAGGCCCATGTGCAGGCAGGCCTGCCGAACGGATTGCAGGTCAGCGATAAGGAACAGCAGCAGCTTCAGCCGCGAATTGAGGAACATGTTCTCCTTGTCGATGCTGATCTTCACCGTGGGCGCCAGCAGAGAAGCGTTGTGTTCCTGCAAATGCTGGCGGAGCTGCGGTTCATTGTGTACGCTCATCAGAATGCCCGCATCCGGCACCGCAATACGTTGCTTGTTGCAGTCACATTGCCGGATCGCGCCACGCAGTCCATCCGGCCCCTCATAGGCAAGGATCTGCGGGATGACCCCGCTTTGCAGGATGATGGGGTGTCCGCCGCGCCCATTGCAGGTCGGCGTTACAATATCGGCTGTGCTTGCAAGCTGCGTATGGAGCGTCTGCGCAAAAAACATCGGAGCGTTGACCGGTGTAAAGACCACACGGTCGCATTTGCCCTGCAAATACGAAAGTCCCAGCTTCACGGAGGAAAAGAGCTCAGGCTTCTCGCACTCTTTGTTTTTGATGAATACGACGCCCAGCGGCGCAACCTGCCTTATGACCTCCAGCTCCTCTGTTCCCGTCACGACCACGATGGGAAACACACCTGCCTGCTGCAAGGTCAGAACAATGCGCCGGACGATTGGAATACTACCGATTTTCAACAGCGGAACCGCGTCTTTTTTACTGGCCGCCGCGATTACTGCGCCCACAGAACCGAATCTCATGTTGAACACTCCCCATCCAACCGTTTTTTATATAGTATCACGATGGGGCGGAAGTGGGCAAGTTCTTTTGCCGCGCATCACGCAATTCATTTCGCTGTATTTAGAATGAATACGCCCTCATAATAGCAATGGAGAAATCGACCGCTACCAGAGACTGTACGGGGAGCGGGCAGTGCAGAGTTGATCGCGGCCTTGCGGGACTGACTGCTGAAAATCTGCGGAATATTTCGGCAGTAATCATTTTCGAATGACTGGAAATAAATCATGAAAACAAAAGGTGAGGGTACTTAATACGTACTCTCACTTTTCGTTAAAATCAAATATCCAGTCCTTCTTGCAGCTTCGCGCTGGCGGCCTTTTTGTTCTTGTCAAAGGCGTGGGTATAGATATCCAGCGTAGTGGAGGGCTGGCTGTGGCCGAGGATGCCCGCCACTGTTGCCACATCCGTGCCGCCTGCGATCATCAGGCTGGCGGCGGTGTGCCGGAGGGAATGGACGTTCAGCTCCTGCGGCAAGCCGTTCTTCTTGAGGATCAGCTTGAAGCGGTAGGTGAAGGTGGTGGGCGTCATGGGGAGCTGCGCTCCCTGACGGCGGAACAGGAAATCATCGTCGGTTATCTCCCTCTGGTCGTAGGTCTCGGTGATGTATGCACATTCCTGCCGGTACTCCCGCAGGAGACTTTCCATCTCGGCGGAGAAGTACACATAGCGGTCACCTGCGCGGGTCTTGGGTTCTTTCACGAAGATCTCTTCGTCTGTCACCTTGACCGCGTTGCGGCAGATGTGGATGGAACGCTGCTCCCAATCAATGTCACACCATTTCAATCCGCAGCACTCGCCCCGCCGCATTCCCGTGGCGATGATGAGCTTGAAGTAGGTTTCGTACTTGATGCTCTCGCCCTCCAGCGCGGCAATGATCCTCTGCGCCGTTTCCTCGTCCGCGATCTTCTTTTCGCACTTGCGCCCGGCGTAGCGGTAGGTGCGCCACGCCGGATTATGCGAAAGAAAGCCGCCCTCCACGGCATCAGAGAGGATGCTGCACAGCGTCGCGTGCACACCCTCAATGGTGTACTCGGAGAGTGGCTTTTTTGTGTCGGGACGGATGACTTTTCGCAGCTCTGCGTAGAAATTTCGGAAGTGCTCCGGCCGCAGCTCGGTGAGCTTGTAGTGACCCAGCGCCGGGAGGATACGCTCGATGTCCTGCCGGTCGCGGCGGATGGTGGACTTTGCCAACTTGCCGGGGGCGATGTCCGTCAGCCACAGGTCGATGTATTTTGCCAGCGTGAGCTGCTGGACGGGCTGCGGCGTGTGGCGGCAGTCACGTTCAAAGAGGACAGCCTGTTCGTTGAGCCACTTTTCGACCTGCCTGGGTGTCAGTTCTTCTGGCGGGTGGACGGTTTTCTGCCGGGGGGTGATGCGCTTGCCGTTGTAGTCATAGCCCATGGACACCACGATGAGATAGCTGCTGCCGCGCTTGCGGATGCTTGCCATAAAAATGACCTCGCTTTCATTTGTTCTCAGTACAGTCGAGGCTTATTTTGCAAGCACAACATACCGCAAGCGCGGCGGTAAAGCTATCCTTAATTTTGAGGAAAAATGAATTTCTACGAAAGCAACAATCATGCGCTGTGCCGCTTCGGAGGACAGACGGCGGCGAGATTGAAGATCTGTCCGCCGTCCGGGCGGAGCATGGTGAGCATGGAGTCTGCCGCCTGCTCCTTCTGCGCCTGCTGGGGGTGGCAGTAGGTGCACTCCAGAAAGCCGGTGTCCGCGTGACCCACGAGGTCTGCCACCGTCTGTTTGTCCACGCCGCAGTGCAGAAGCGAGGTCACGAAGTAGTGCCGCAGGGTGTGCAGGTGGTACTCCCGCGGAAAACCGATGGCGTCATAGATCTTCCGCAGCCGCTTGGTGAAGGTGTCCGGGTGGACGAGCTGCCCCTGCTCGTCGGTGAAGAGATAGGGACTGAGCCTGCGGCGCTGCTTGTCCGCCTCCATCTGCTTGCGGCGCTTGTAGGCGAGGAGGATGCCCCGCAGGTCGGAGGAGAGATAGACTTCACGTCTCTTGCCGTTTTTTGTGGAGCCCTCCACAATGCCCTTGCCGGGAACGCTGCTGCGGGAGCGGCTGACGGTGAGCAGCAGACCGTTTTGCGTAGTGGCGAAGTCCGACCATTGCAGAGCGCACAGCTCACCCCGGCGACAGCCGGTGTACATGGAGAGCAGATAGAACAGGCGGTAGTGCCGCGGTTCCCTTGCCAGCGCGTCCAGCAGCTTTTCCACCTCGCCTCGCGTGGGAATGCGCTGCACCGTGCGCCGCGGTGTGGGCAGGTCTAACATCCGCGCGGGATTCTTTTCGATGATCTCATTGCGCTTGGCGTCGCTGAGTACGGCGGAGACCACAGAGAGGTATCGCTGCGCGGTGGATTCGTTGATGCGCTTTCCGTGGTGCTTGCGCTTGCGCAGCTCGGAGAGCATATTTTCCAGCGCCATCGGTCGGAGTTTATTGAGGCGGATGCCGCCGATCATGGGATACACCACCTCCAGCATTCGCCGGTATGCGGCGATGGTGCTGGGGGCGTATTTGGTCTGCCGCTTCAGCCAGCGGGAGGCGAATTCCTCAAAGGTCATCTCGCCGTCCTCGGCGTAGCCAGTCTTGAAGCTGCGCTCCAGTTCCTCGGCGGCGTGGGCGACGAATTGGGAAATGCCGCGCTTGGGGACACCGGGCGGGACTTGGATGGTCTTCGCCTTGCTGATTTTTTTGCCGTTGGGTCGGTAGCCGTTGCTGACGGTGATCTTATACCGTCGCTCATCTAATTTTTTGATGCTTGCCATTTTTAGAGTCCTCCCATGGTTTGCTCATGCGGTTGTTCTTTCTGTTCTTCCCACGCAGCGTGTTCATCCAATTTTTCTTTTACCGCCAGAGCCGCGCCTGCGGCAAAGCCGATCGCCGCGCCGAAGTTTTCGGCGGCGATCTTCGCCTCCATGCGCCGCCGCTTTTCCTCGGCGTCCTCATCCTCATCCTCATCCAGTAGTGTCCCTGCGGCAGCCAGCCCAACCGCGGCGGGGATCAGAGGAACAGGCCGCGGATCGTCGCCACGCCATACCACCCGGCCAGTGCCGCTGCGCCGATCACCAAAAGCAGCGCTATCCACTTGAGGGCCACCAGCAGGCTGAAATCCGGGAGCCAGTCGATCCACTTGGAGGAATACCTCTCGATCAGATTCCCAACCCGTTCCAGCAGTTTGTTCATCTCCGCCAGCGATCTCTGCATCTCCGTGAGCGACTTCTGCACCGGCGTCAGGTCGATGTGCGTTTTCAATTCCGGCAACGTATTTCGAATTTCCTCCAGCTCCCAGTTTATTCCGTTTGCCTGTTCCGTCAGCTTGCTCATCGTCTGCGGCAGATCGCACTGGATCACGATGGGCTGCATCATCTGCGGCGCAGCCGGCGGTGCGCTGCTCGGCTGATTCAGCCGTTTCAATTCCGCTATTGGTTTCCGCTGTTCGTAATTTTCTCTTGATGAGTTCTGCCCGTATTCTGAATTCATGCTCCATGGCCTCCTTGCAATACTTTTCTTCGTGTAGTTTGTTGTCGCGGCACCTCATGCCGTCCGGCGTGGTGTAGGTGATGTACTTGCGGGTGCTCTCCCAGCGGACGGCATAGCCCTCGGATGCCATCAGGGAAACGAAGGCGTCCTTGTCGGCGGCGCATTTCATGCACTCGTCGATGGTGTTCATGAGCCGGAACTTCCAGCTTTGACCTTTCAGCGCTGTGTGATACTCCGCGCCGTCCATGCTGCGGGCCTGCTGTGTTGGCGCGTCAAAGACAGGAAGACCCATCTCCTGACAGATCGCATCGTTGCGCCGCATCAACTCTTGGATCTGTTCCTTCGCCATGTGCAGCTTTTTGCCGGTTTCGAAGTTGACGGAGTTGATGACGCAGTGGGAGTGGATGTGCTCCCGGTCTACATGGG
>OLWF01000315.1_pt1 | contig 28498 bp, 40 predicted proteins | sample 1644131 | NCBI WGS metagenome assembly OLWF01 (sample SAMEA103958163, study PRJEB25191) | human gut metagenome
GCCATAAACGACCGAGCGAAATCTTCGGGTGTTGTAAGGAATATCTCCGCGAAAATTTTACTAATTTCAAATACTTTATTGTATATCTCATTATCAGATTTTTCTATATCATATAGTAAATTATGTAAATCTTGAGTAATATCCCAAGCTGATTTAAATTCTATCATATTATCTCCATAAATAAAAATAAGGTTATATGGAGAAATACCTCTCCATATAACCATATGTAATTAAGATGTAAAAAATTCAAAAGCGATTAAAGCATTTGATTGTCTCACATCATAAGAACCTGATCCACAGCGTTCATAACATTTAGCAAATGCTAATGCGATTTCTTCAATATCAGTCATTTCAATAAAATCATCATAATCAAATCCTGATTTATATTCACTACCAAATGAATTAAATTCATTTTCAATAGTTTCAACTAAATATTGACATTGTTCAGATAAATTCATATCTTTAGTATTACTATATTTTAAACTCCATTGGCATATGCCATAATATCCTGGATGAGTATTCGTAGTATGTTCAATATCTAAAGTATGCCCACCAACCTCAGCCATTATATTACCAAGAATACCGGCGCATATTTCATCGCTATATCCTTGATCGCTTAAATATAGCCAAATACTAGAAGCAGTTGGATATTTCTCAATTCGAATTTCCCAACGTTTTTGTTCTAACCGATTTTCATAAATTGTAATCAATTTATTTAATTGTTCAATTTCAGCAGTCGTTGTTTTAACTACTGGATGTTTATCGGTATATCCTAAATTATCAGCTAATACTAGCATTTGTTCAGCGGATTCTTTTAATGTTTTACACTCTTGGATTAGTGTTCTTAATTCTTGTGTATCTTCTGTTTTAGATATATTTCTAATTTGTTTATACTCAACAGTAGTAGTAAGATCTACCACAGAAGACATTTCAGAAGGGATGTAAGCTTCCGAAAGTGCATTTCGAGTAATAGCTGACGCTTCGACGATTTTAACGCTGCATCCAATAATTAATACACAGCTTAATGCAATCAGCCATCTATTCAAAATAGTATTTTTCATAATTGTAATTCCTCCTAATAGGTGTTTGGTCTATTAGTCGTAAGTGTCAATTATTAAAAATAATAATTTGCCCTATCTACAATTTCGTAATCTTTAATCATAACTTGAGGACTAATTTTATTATTCCAAATATTTCGTTCGCATTCACCAACGATATTAATTGTCACATAACCTAATTCAGAATATAGTTTATCATATTCCTCTTCAGACGACCTAAACTTCATAAAATTGATGCCATTAGGCAACATTATCTTTAGAGTAGGATTTTTATCTGGCGATAGAATGTGTATATTGTCTTTATGGACTTTAATACCTTCTACAGCAATTTCAGCTTCTTCTACTCCTTGGCCCCATAAGCTTTTCATTCCTGCGATATCAATAACTTCATCAGGAGTCAGCTCATCTGATTTGTAGATAAAATCTACATTATAGATTGGGGTGAAATCAAAACCATCTAGAGCAGAATTTGTAGATGCAATAAATGCGCTAATATCTTCATCTTTAATGCCAATACCAAATGCATTAGCATGGCCTTCAGCATACATAACGTATTTATTATTTTCTAGAAATCCTCTGAAATCTTTCAATCGAGATTTGTCGTATCCTCTACCAGACCCTTCCCAAGTTATTGTACCATCTTCATTTTCAATTTTATTCAAGATTAAAACAGGTCTTTGATATTCACTCATTAATTGATTTGCTATTAATCCAGTTAGGTTGCGGTCAGTAATCAAATCATCTAATTGAACGATTAAGATTTTATTACTCAATAAATTTTGATTTGCGATTATCTATTCAATTTTTTCCAAGCTATTGTCTCGAATTTTGGTTTGCCTACTTTTAATATTGGTACAATTTCGACAAGCTTGTTCTACTCTCGTCTCTGCTTGACCTTTACATCCACGCTTCGTTGATGGGACAAGTTCGTATCCCCGAAAATCAAGCATTGATTCAAATAGCATGAGCTTTTCTTCTTGCGTTCCGACGCGAGTTGTCGCGTTGATTAATGGAGCAATATAAAAAGCTACTCCAATAGGTGTAATTTCATTAGTGAAATGAAATTGGTCTTTATCAATAGCACCTCTGAAGTAAGGATTGCGGATTTGTTGAAGTCCTTTATCTATTAATCTTCTTGTTTCAAAATCTCGCACATCCATCATGTCGGCCACCAATCCAAGAGCCACTAAATCTAAAAACTTCTATGCATGGTCAGTTTTTAATAACATATCAATATAGCAACAAAATTTCCAGACCATTGCTACACCAGATAATGATTTAGTGGGATAGTCACATAACTAATTATTAATTATACAAGCATACTCAGAAATGTGATCAGCTTCATGGTGGTCTATTACCAGCACGTCAACTCCACTCAAATTTAAATATTCATGTGCTTCATAATCATTTGAGCTTGAATCTGGAGCAATTACTAATTTAACATCTTCTGGAATTGTATCTGGAATGATGCCGTGCTGTTTTCCCATATGGACACGATAAGAAATGTTATTATTCACAAAACTGGGAAATAGACAATATAGATAATTCATTAGTAATGCGGCAGAAGTATATCCATCGCAATCACTATCTACCTATATCAGAACTTTGTCATTTTGTGAAATGTGTTTAATAAGCATTTTAGCACCTTCATCCAAGTTCGGTATTAACCGAGGGTCTAAAATGTCATTATCAGTAGTGTTTAAATAATGATTAATCTAATCGTAGGGTATTCCACGATTTACTAGCACTTGTTCTACCGGTGTATATATCGGGAACTCGGGTGCTCTTAGGCGGTATTCCATAGAATAGTCACCCTCCTTTCATTAAACCACTACCTATATATTTTAATTTTTTTGTTAAGTTTATTATTTATATCAGTCCTTTTCTGGATAATAATACTCAAACCCATGATAAGGGAAACAAGTGGTACAAGGTTTAATAATAGTATCAACAATATCATCAGCAATTTCACGATCAATATAAGAAATATTACATTTATATCCTCGACTATTAGTATTACCTCGAACAGCCCGCCAATTATCTCCATTTTCATAAGTAATTGTATATTCAGTTTTAGTTTTAATTATTTGAATAGGATTAATATGGAGCTATTCGTATTTTATCGCTATTTTGTCTAATTGATTTACTGCTGAAATCCAACGATTGCCCCAAACAATACCTTTCATATTATAATCCTTTCTTTAAATAATTTCAAGAAAATATCTTTACCATCGTCGATTGGAGAATCTTTATATCCAAGCAATCCTGTTTTATCAAACATAAATGATATGGTAGCATAATTTTTAAACTTACTTCTTGCTTTTAATAGATTTAATTTAAGATGTTTAAATTCATCATCACCAAGTTCTTTAAATTGTCGGTCGAAAGCAATAATAATTTCTTCAACACCACAATCTAATAACAATTGGACTTGGTGGCTAGATAAATTACTACCACAACAGGCTACAGATATATCATTATTAAGACCAAAATAAGTTTTATATTTTAAAACAGATTTTTCTCCTTCAAATACTATTGCTTTTTTAAATGTCTTTATAGCATTTTTACTCAAATTTAAATTGTATAAATTCATACCAAGAGGATGACTATACCACTGATTATTTAAATGAATCGGTCGATATTTTCCATATAATTCACACTCTTCTTTGCATAATGACCGCCCGCGCAAACCAATAAACCGTCCATCAATATCATAATGTGGAATTGTTATTTGGTCGCCTCCTGGATAAAAGCCAATTTTAGCAGCATTTAATGCTTCTTGTGAGATACCTTCATTTAACCAAGGTGTTAATTTAATTTTATAATTAAATCTTGTTAAAATTTCTTCATCATAAGTTTTTAATGTTATTTGATTAGTTTTCTTTTCAATATTTTGAATACGACTATATTCATTAAAAATTTTCCAATCTTCAAGAGTTTTGGCTTCATCTAATTCTTGAATTGTTCCACCTAAACCAAAACGATGAGCTATCCATAAGATTGCTGAATTTAAATCAAATTCTCGCTCATGTTGAATACGCATTACTTTCGTACACAATTCAAATACATCAAACGTAGCGTCGCATCCAGTATAACATTTAAATAATCCAGTATTTTCATAATAATAGAGTTTTTTACTACCTTCACCAGGCATATTATGACAAATAGTTGAAGAGACGATCCCAGTTTCATTATACTCAGGATCGCCTCCCCATTCTAACAACAAGTCATAAATATTATCGGTAGTAAGTTTTTCCCGGATTTCTGACTTGTCGAATACAACCATTAATCAACAATCACTTTCACGCATTTACGCAGAAGATTTAGATTAGTATTTACATATTCAATCAAAATATCCTGTGGATTCTTACGAGGCCCCTTGTAGCTTTTAATCAGCTCTGTAGCTTGACGCTTAGACATCTTATATTCAATCTTACCAGCTTTTTCCATAATTATTCTCCTTAAAACGCACTTTCTTCTTCAAAATTAATTTTTATATCATCTATTGGAACTAACTCATATCCATAAGTAGTACAAAACATAGGTTTAATTCTACAAGTCCCTAAATCTGCTTTACACCACAAATATACACCTTTATATCTTCCACGTCTATTTTTATAGACTGACATTTTTATTGTTGGAATTTCAAAAATATTTGTTTGTAAAATATCATTTAACGCTACTAAATCATCATCTTTTACTGGTAATAAAATTGAACCATAATCAATTTTATCAGCAATAGCTTTTGCTCCTCGTAATAGATTTTGGTCTGGTGTTTCGGCATCTTGATATGCACCATTTAGCTAAGTAGCAGACATAATAAATACACCATATTGATTACAAATATCTTTTAATTTAGTTGATAACATAAATAAGATATTATCTTCACGTAATTTAACACCACCACTACGACGAGTAATTTCTTCAAGAATTTTTAAACTTGTATGAATATAATCATGAAATACATATTTTACTTCATGGTCGCGAATACCTTTTTTAATTTCATTCTCAACATCCATCAGAGAAAAATCAGGTAATTCGCGGATATAAATGGGACTAGAAGCAATAATTTTACCAGCTTCTAATACTCGCTCTTCTTCGTCGCCAACATATAATTTTGTATTCAAAATATGTTCTTCATTAACATTTGATAAAAATGCTAACATCATAGTTTGAATTTCACTAATTTCTTGCTCTGTGGTGATATATAAAACTGGTTCACAAATACCATTTTTAATCCAACCAAATGTTTCATCATAAATTTTATTACATCCAAGATTACAAGCGTCAGCAATCATTGAACGAGTTTTTCCGATACCAGAAGGAGCTGAACGCAAATAAAATTTCTTTAGTCTAGCTCCACGAGTCACTGTATTCACAAGTGGTCCATATAATGGTGAACCAATTTCTGGATGTTCTTTTAGAGAATCGAGCAAATCAAAAATTCCATGACCCGCCTGTACAGCTACGCCCTCTATATTATTTACATATTCATATTTAATCGTTTCAATTCTATCATCAACTAATTTTGCGATATTTTCTAATGATGAATTATCTAAATTATCTTCTTGTAATTGTTTTTTCTCAACGTCTAAAATATTATCAGGGTCATAAATAAATGATACATCTATACCATAATTATCATACGCTCTTAATAGAGACATTTTCTTTAAACGACTATAATAATAATCAAATGATAATGGTTTTGCCGTATCTGCAATATTTAGAAGCCATTCTTCACCTTTATTCGCTTTATATATACCTTGATATTTTGGACGAGAAGCTAAGAAATCGTTAATATTTTCTAAGGTAACTTTTTCAGCACCCAATTCATGAATTTTATAAATAGCTCCAAATACAACTCTATGAAATTGATCTGGAAAATCTTCTTCAGTTATTGAATATTTATCAGTAAAATCAAGTAATTGTGGTGAATTATAAACACATCCAATTACTTGCATTATTGCAGTTGGGTCGACATATTTAGATGCCATTTATACCCTCCTCTTCGTCTAAAAATGAAAATAAGTTTTTTTTGTATGGTTTTCGTTGAGGTATTGGTATAGTTATTTCTTGAACTTGTGGAACATATAATGAAATATTTTTATCTTCATTTCTTTGTTTTATCATCCATAAGTTATAGTAATAATTATAAGCATCTTTATATATCCAAGGAATTATACCAATTCCGCCATTTGCTTTTTCGACAGAATTCCCTTTAACTTCATAAAAATATATAAGGGCTTTTAACATACCTGAATAAGTATAATTATATTCTTCCACATATTGATTTAATTGTTTTCGCACACGAGGATTAATATAATTTTCTCCAAGTAATTTCATTATATATTGTTCTAATTCAGCCTTTTCTTTATCCTCTTCTGGAGGTTTAACAATTTCTTCTTCAGAAGTGACACCAGCACATTGAGGATGAGCATAACGACGAGTTCCAACTTGAACATATGGAAATTTATCTCTATCGAAAATCTATCCACAATAAAAACATTTTACTTTATGCGCTATTTTCAATCACTCCTTTCAATATTTCCTTATATAAATATTATATCATAAAAATAGATAAAAATCAACCTGAGACGGATTTGAGTTCGCCTCAGGTCAATATTAATTATTCAGTAGCAGCTTTTGCCTCAACAGTCGGCATCAAATCTTCTTTAATTTCAGTTACAATCAAATCAATCAATTCGGCTTGGTCGATTGTTGCATCATTAACTTTCTTGCCCTTACCCAGATATTTATCAACAATCTGAGTAACGCGAGGAGTGTAGTATGCTTGATTCTTAGTCATTAGAATGCCAACCAGCTCCTGGAACTCTTCACGCAGAGCATCATAATCATAAGTTTTTGCAATAGATACTACATCACGAGCATCAGTAACGAACTTATTATCATGCATTCCAGCTTCTTTATCAATAGCCTTATTTAGAGCATTTACCAAATTTTCATAGGTAAATTCAATTACAGGCTCGATATAACGGAAACGGCATCCAGTTTCCGCGCTATTATCAGGAGAGCGCAGAACCAAACGGACTTTAGCCTCGCCATTCTCAGTATACTTCTCAGCATAGGCATAAATATCAGCCATATCTTTAGCAATATTATTATAGGAACTAGGACAAGTAGGAATAATCTGGTTATATTCAACACCAGCCTTAGTCTTAAATGTCTTATCCTTACTATGAGAAATAAATACTACAGCATATCCCAACTGAGTAATAGTGCGGAATACTTCCTCAAATTCCTTCTTTACCATATTCCAGCCCTGTCCATAAGGAATACCAGACAGCGCATCGACGCCATTCTGAGAGCAAATATATTTTTCACAGAGTGCGCCAGCAATATCAACTGTATCAACGGCGATAGACTTAAATCTCTCTTTTACTTCTGGCTTCTTCAATTCACGAAGAGTTTGCTTCATTTCACCCCAAGTGGTAATATCCTGAGCGATAACACCAGGTAGAGCATTATAACCACGCTCAAATGCTAGAATTAAAGGGGAAGGCATATGAGAAGCAAATGTAGTTTTACCACTTTTCTCGGCGCCATAAACATATGTAATATAACCAGATAGGTCACGACTAACCTTATGAGGCTGTAGAGCCATCAAATCAATACCCATTATTTTTTCTCCTTAATATTTTTATTTTGTTCAAATGATTTTAAAACTTCATCTAATAATTTCTAGTCAATATAAAATTCATCATCATAATAAAGGGGCATTTCTGAACGATGGCCCCGAATTGGGGCCTCGTTATCTAAATGGCTCATTATTAAAAATTAAATTCTGTCTTAGAAGAAACAGCAGCTGGAGTAGCCTGGCCCTTAGAAGCCTTATACTCATCACGGCGCTGTTTCATAGTTGCCAAATAGGTTTCACGATTTGCAATCGCTGTAGTCAACTCAGAAGCAAGAATAGTATCTTCACTATCCCACTCATAAGGCTCTTTGGCTGCGCCAGTAATTACGAAATCCTTACGAGTGCTCTGAACTTCACGCACAGAATCTTCACCAAATGCAGACTCTTCACGAATCTCACGCTTAATAACCTCAGATACTTGGCGGCCCCAGACCTTAGTAAATACAGGATGAGAAGCAGTAGCACCCAAATCCTCAAAATAGGCCATAGCACCAGCATTAGTAGCAGTGAACTCAACAGGCAAAATTTCATTACGGAAATTAAATACAACGCCCTTAATAATTGCCTTTTCAGGAGTCTTGCGTTCGTCATCAGCATCAATATGGGTTACCTGAGTAATAACCATATCACACTTAAATGTATTGCGGTCAGTTTCTTTTTCAGCAAGAACATTAGTAGTATGGACAAATCCGCCCTCATTAGTCTTTACACTAACAAGCTCTTCCTTACCATTGCGGTCAGTATAGAACTCATTCAAACCAATAGCGGAATCAACACGAAGCTTAGCAGCCTTATCTGGACCATCCTGCATATATGTTCCCACTACACCATCAATAATATTTTGAAGTAGAGAATAGGTCGCATTTACGCCACCCTTTGAAGTCTTCTCAGTTACATAAGTAAAATGAACAGGGACAATATTAGTCATAGCATCATCAGTTGCAATACTAATAGTTCCAGAAATAAAATTAGTTCCGGGAGCTTTAGAGTTAGGACCAGTTACCTTAGCCTCTAGAGCATGCTCGTATAGAATTCCTTCAATGTGAGTCTCATTTTTTACTTTCATCATAATATTATATTCTCCTTAATTAATCAACAATTTCAAAATTCTTACCTTTATCTGTTAATACATAAATTACGGGGTCTTGACCCACTTTTTCTACAAACCCATCAGAAACAAGTTTTCTGAAAGCGCCAGATACTGCTCTAGATGAAATTACCAATCCTTCGGCTACTTCACGAGCTTTAACCATTGGCATTTCTGGATGTTCCCGCATCCACAGAATAATTTTTTTACCGTTTTCTGTAAATGTTGGTTTTTCAATCTCTTCAGTTTTTCTAAACGACTCCCAATAAAAGTGAGCATCTTCATTCATTTCTACTGGATTATTTTTTGTAGCTTCAATCAATGTCTCAACATATTTAATAAATTCAATTTTTTTACTCATAATTAATTTTAATTAACTCACTTTCTCTTATTTTATATAAATATTATATCATTTTTTTTAAATAAAATCAAGAATTAGTTAATTAATAGTTCTTGAGCATATGGCAGAGTTTCTATCCATTTACAAAATGCTCGCCATTCAGGTAAGCGATGATCTTTTCGTTGCATATAAATATTTCTTAAACAACGATAATTGGTAGTCATTCGCGCAGTTAAAGTAAATCCAGCAGGATTAGAATAGAGAATTTCTAAATATGCATTCTTTAGCCATTCAGTTAAATCTTCTCGTAGCTGGGGCGATATATTACGCTAATCATCTTTATCATATGAATCTCTAAGTTCCATTACTTTATTGTACTCTTGGACTTTAGACTTCATAATTTCAATAATGCGTGGATCAACATATTTATTATATTGATTATCCAAATCAAATTTAGTAATACGGTGCATTGTAGATTGTGAAGATACAAATTCAAGAAATCTATACCGTTCTGCTTCAACCCAAGCCTTATTACTAAATGTTAAATCAAAATTAACACGAATACCAGTCATAAATTGAGCATGAGCTCCATTACCAGTTTTCGTTGCATTTACCAAATTTTTACAACGAGCCAAATCTTTTTCAGTAATATCTCTATCAGGAATAATAGTTCTCATTGGGTATCCAGAAGCTAGAATACTTTTCTCCAAATCATAAATATCTACATTACTTACAATATCTTTATAATCCATTTCAATCCTCATTTTATACTATACCCAAATTCTTTGGCTTTAAAAAAATCTTGCCAATAGTCTTCGCGTTCATCTAATTTTGAACGTTCGCATTCCTCTATTACTTCAAATGAAAAATTCTCTACCCCAATGGCCTTCATAGCTGGGTAGAGTTTATTTTTAGTAATTGGGTCTGCGCCTAATCCACGTTTAATATGTTGTTTCCAACGTTCAGCTAAATTGGCTGCTTGACCCACATAACACATCTAATTAGTTAAATTAGTAATTTTATAAATTCCAGTATGAGTTCCAGAGCCAATTACACGACCAATTAAATCTGTGGTAGGTTTTTCATAATAACATTTCCAAATAACTTTATTAAGAGGTTCAGGATTTCGCAAATGTTCTCCAACTTCGCGTAATTCTTTAATTTCATCTAAATCTTCTTTTGGAATTGTTAATTTATAAAAATCACTTTGAGAGCGGATTTCTTCAGCTCTTTTACTTGCTTCAACAGAAGCGTTTACTTTTTCAGACTGTTCTTTAATCGCTAAATCTAATTTTTCTAATTCAATTTTCTTTTGATTGATTAAATTAGAAATAGACTAAGCACAATCAGCCATCATTTCTTTGTAATCATTCTAATACTATTCAGTTTGAGCTGTATAATAATTACTAGCATTTTCTAATGATTTATCTAAATTAGTCTATGCTATTTCCATATTTTTTTGATAAAATATATTGGCTGATTCTTTAGCTTGCTGCTCTAGCGAAAAAATGCTAGATTGAACTTCGTCTCTCTTCGCTTGAAGCGAAGCTAATTCAATCTGTAATTGTTTAGTCTCATTCTCTAATTGCCCTTTTTGATCAATTAAATTATTATTTAACCGTTCAATATCTAAATTATACTCTTGCGTTTTTTTAATTTTAGGCTAGAGTATAAAATAGACAACAACTCCACCAAGAATGAGTGATAATATACAAAATAAATAGAGCATATAAAATTAAAGGGGTAGAAAAATCTACCCCTTATTTTATATTATTAATTACTCAGCGTCAGGAGCATCGGGGTCGAAGCTCATGCCAGCAGGAGTCAGAGACAGGAACTTAACCTGCTTATGAGTACCATCTTCCAACTCAATCTCAGCAGGAGTGCGGATACCCAGACCCTTGCGCTGAATAGCAGAAGTGAAAATGCCATCAACAGAACGCTTCTCAAAGCCCAGGGCGTCAGCCACGTCAGCAGCGGTCACATTCTGACCATTGATTTCCTTCAAATAATTTAGAACCTTCTTAGAATTCTCTTTCATAGCCATAATAATAAATTCTCCTTAAAATTAAATAATTATTTTTTTTCTAGTTTGTGTAAATATTATATCAAAAAATTTTTTCTTTGTCAAGAATACGTAGCAAGAAGTTCCTAAACCATCTCGTCGATGATTGTAATATCATCAAGACTATCAACATGACTCGATAGAGTCATAACCTCCATTTGAGCTCGTTGAATTTCATCTTGATTATCACTTGTCTAAATAATATGCTCCGCTTGAGCAATCTTTTTTGCGAGATTTTTTAGTTCTTTACGTTTCATTTAAAAATTTTCATTCTTAATTTTTACAATCATATTATATACAATTTTTTTCGGAAAGTCAAAATATAGTATCTATTAGGCAGTCTTCAAAATTTTTATCATCCCTGAAACATTTAAAAAACCCATGTCGTAGTGTATGGTCAGTATTATTTTTTTCCATACACTGGATTGAAACAACACGATTAAGATACTTATCAGGATTTTTTGCGAAATCAGCCTTCAAATCATCTGTTAATCCAGATGATACAGTTCCAATTTCTACAATTTTACCCTCATTATCCAAGGCTCCAAGTCGCATAGATGTCTTCCATCCATAAAAATAAGGTTTGGTGACAGGAAACATAGGTGTTTTAATAGTGGCATAACCGTTATCATCTAAATATCTGCCATGATAAGGATTACCAGATAAATCAACCCAATATTCCCAAGTATTTAATTCTTTACCACTATATTGTTTCGTAGCATCTTCAAACCCAATACAAATACAATCAATAAAATCCATTTTTTTAATTTTGATTGAAGACCAAGCCGGACGTTTATCTGGCGCATAAATGGCATCTTTCTTCTTGAGAACAACGCCTTCTTCACCTTTATTCAATGCGGAGGCTGTAAATTCTTGAATATTGGAAGTTTGTGCTTCAGCCAATTCTAAAAAATGATATTTAGATAAATTAAATTTATCCCAGATTGCTTTGAGAACCTGATAGCGTGTCCAAGCACCCTTATCTTGTAAATCGACTCCATTATATCTAATTACATCATGGAGATAATAATGAATTAGACCGGACGACTGCTGACGTATAATCGCTTCAGGAGCTAAACATCCCATAATTTTAGTCACATCTTTAGACGTTTTACCTGGATAATAGATTTCTCCGATTAAGATAGTTCCAGAAGGAAGACAATCTAATGATTCTGCAATATGCGGAACATTATTAAGTTTTTCAGTTAGAATACCAGTATTTGCGCTTATATTACGACTGAATAGATAACTATAATGCTCAGTTTTTTCAAATTGATACCAATAACCATCTTTTTTCAATTCTGCAAAATAATCGCCACTATTACAAACTTGCGGGAACATATTTTCTTTCCCATCTGGAAGTTTCCAGATTTTCATCGCCTGAATACATTGCGCTTCAGGGGCAAATTTATCAATTAATTCTTGTGAAAAACTCATTACTTTCTCCTTCTTTTATCTTATATACATATTATATAATTTTTTTTCTAAAAAAACAAGTTGAGGAGCCTAAACTCCTCAACTTAATTATACTTTAGTGATTGATTTAATGCGACTATTACGAATTAATTGATTACCAACAGATAAACGACTTTGTAGAGGAATATCCTTTGCAGATACGCAAATTGTTGATTTATCTCCAACAATCAATACATTATCTTCATCAGCAACTAATGTTGCTCCAACGATATCGCCACTTATATTACTAGCCTTGTATCCTGCGATACCTTTACCGGCACGTTTCTGAGCAGGGAATTCAGTTAAACTAACTTTTTTACCACTACCACTTTCAGTAAAAATAGCCAGAGTATCTGTGTTATGACGAATCGGTAGCGCACTAACAATTTCATCGCCTTCATTAAGACTAATGCCTTTTACGCCGAAGGACGCACGAGAAGTAGGGCTAATTTCACTAGAATTAAATCTAATAACATTACCCTTTTTAGTAATTAATAGAAGTTCTTCATCCTTAATCAAGGAAACTAGAGCTAGTTTATCTCCCTCTTTAATTGAAACAGCAGCGATACCAGTCTTCTTCTTAGTTTTTATATACTCTTCCAAAGGAGTCTTCTTAACTAAACCATTTTTACTTACAAACAATACAAATTTGGCATCTGTATCCCTATAAATTGAATACATTGTAGCAGGCTCTTCATCAGGCATCATATTCACTAATGCGCGAATTGATAGACCCTGTGATGTGTTTGTTCCTACTGGGATATCATTAACCAATAGACGATACATTAAGCCTTTATTAGAGAAAATCATTAGAGAGTCAATAGTATTAGTTCGCAATACGCAAGAAGTAATATCATCTTGTGATTTTACACCTTTACCATTTTTCTTCTGAGTGCGGAATGATGTGGTAGGAATACGCTTAATAGTTCCACCCTCTGTCATTACTACAACACATTTTTCAGGTTCAACTTCAGCAATTTCTTCATCTTCTTTTGGAGTTGCTTCAATTTGAGTAATAACAGTTCTGCGTTCATCGCCGTATTTATTTTTAATCTCAATAAAAATTTTTCTTAATTCATCTGTTGGGTCTTTAAGAATTAATGCCAATCTATTAAATTCCGCTACTAATTCTTCTTTTTCAGTATTAATTTGCACTTTTTCTAATTTTGCCAAACGTGCTAATTTCATATCAAGAATAGCTTTAGCTTGAGCTTCAGAGAGATTGTATTTTTCTATTAATGAAGTTTTAGCAGTAGCAGAAGACTCAGATTGTTTAATTAATTTAATTACATTATCAATATCTTCTAATGCAATTAATAATCCTTCTAAAATATGAATTTTAGAAGCAATTTTATCAGAATCATATTTAGTTTTACGAAGTAAAACATCTTTTTGATGGTCAATATAAATCTCAATTAATTCTTTAAGATTTAATAATTTAGGCTTTTTATTAACTAGAGCTACTTGATTAAAACTATATGTATCCTCAAGTCGAGTTAATTTATATAATTTATTAATAATAGGATTGATTGCAGTTCCTTTTGCTAATTCAATAACAAAACGAACGCCATCTTTATTACTTTCATCTCGAACTGCTACAATACCATCAAGTTTACCTGCTTCACATAACTTATCAACTTCAATAATTAAATCATCTTTTGATACTTTATATGGCATCGAAGTAAATACAATTGTATCATAACCATTTTTACTTTCAATAGTATAATCAGCTCTTAGACGAGCACGACCTTTGCCAGTCATATAAGCACTACGTAATTCATCTTTATTAATTAGTGTTGCTCCAGTGGGGAAATCTGGTCCTTTAACATATTGAAGTAAATCATCAATAGAACAATCAGGTTTATCTAGAGCGCAAATAATAGCATCCATAATTTCAGTTAAATTATGAGGGGCAAATGAACAAGCCATAGCAACGGCAATACCAGTAGTACCGTTTACCATTAAATGAGGAATGCGCCCAGGTAAATATACTGGTTCTTCTTCTACGTCAGTATAAGCTAATTGCCAATCAACCGTATTTTTTTTAATATCTGCAAGCATTTCCTCTCCAATGGGAGATAGTTTACATTCTGTATAACGATATGCCGCTTCTTGCGCACCATCACGAGAACCATTATTTCCGTGAAATGCGATAGGAGGATAGCGCATTGTCCAAGGTTGACTTAAAATACATAATGCTCCATAAATAGAGCTATCACCATGAGGGTGGAATCTACCCATTGTATCACCGACAGGCTGCGCACACTTAACAAATTTTTTATTATTCATATAACCTTTGTCAAACATATCCCAAAGAATACGCCTGGCGACAGGTTTCAAACCATCTTCCGCAGAAGGAATGGCTCTATCTGTGATAACACTCATACTATAATCAATAAAGCTTTGTTCTACTTCATTAATAATAGGAGTATTCAGTATTTCACCCATTATTCTTCTCCTTTACTCAATATCAAGTAAAAAATTATCATCATAATATACAATATAACCTTTTTTTAAAGATAATTGCCAATTAATAATATTTGGAATGCCAATACAATAAATAACTTCTCGTACTTTAACATTCTCCCATTTTACATATGATAAAAAATTATTAGCATCTTCTTCTGTTAAAAAATTATAGCCACCAACACTATAACAAATAATATTATGATCTTTATCTTGTCTTAATTTCATTTTATAGGTTGAATCCTTCCCGTAGCAAGACCATCAGCCATTTCATTCCATTTTTGACCAGCATGACCTTTTACTTTTCTTAAATCAATTCTATAACCTTTTTGATACCATTCATAATAAGCTTGAATTAAATCAAGATTTTCTGGTATCTTTTTATCACTTTTAATCCAATTATTTTTTGCCCATTTAAACATCCAATCATTAAACGTTTGAACACAATAATTAGAGTCGCTATAAACGATTGGAATATTATTATTCCAATCGTTTTCTTCTTTAACTCCGTAGTTTAAAAAAGCATATAAAATAGCTTTTAATTCTTCACGATTATTTGTCGTATCAGTTTCACAATCTTTGCGATATGTAGCTACTAATTCATTATCTTTAGTAATTACAACTCCAAATCCTCCTGAGCTATTTTCTGTGCCATTTCCACGACAAGACCCATCAGTATAAATGATATAGCTCATAGAGCACCTCTTAAAAATGGATTTTGGTCGTGGTCAGAGAATATTGTGAACTCTTTAATAAAATAATTATTAATTACATTTACTGTATTATTTGGGAATAGTTTATTTAATTCCTAATAAATTTCATGTACTTCATCTGGGCCAATATTTTCATTTAAATGAGCAATAATAATATCACCAGGATATAGATTAATTACATTAATTTTAACATTCTCACACATCGATATTAGCCCTTTCTGCATATTTTTCAATAAATGCCTTACGAGGACCAACTGCTTCACCCATTAAATTAATAAATGTAGTTGCTACTTTTTCTGCGTCTTCCATAGTAATTTGTTTTAAAGTGCGAGTTTCTGGATTCATAACAGTTTCTTCCATCTCATGAACATCCATTTCACCAAGACCTTTCATTCGTCCTAATTCAAATTGACGGTTCATTGAGTTGCGAAATTCTGCTAATGCTCGTTCATCTTTTAAATACTTAATATTAGTACCCCAAGTAGCTTTAAATAGAGGAGGTACAGCAGTATAAATATAACCTTTTTCCAAAAGCTCAGGGGCAAATTTCCAAATAAATGTCAAAAACAAGACACGAATATGACTACCATCAACATCAGCATCTGCGGTAATAATAATTTTACCATAACGCAATTTAGATTCATCGACAATAACTTTACCATTTTGAACTTCCAATCCAAATGCATCAATCATAGCACTAATTTCATTATTACCTAATGCTTTATGTAAATCTGCTTTTAAAGTATTAATAATCTTACCTTTTAGAGGCAAAACTGCTTGTGTATTACGATTTCGAGCATTTTTCGCTGGTCCTTCAGCGGATTTACCTTCAACGATAAATATTTCACAATTTTTTCTATCTTTGCTATTGGCATCACTTAGAATACCAGGAAGCATAGCACGTTTTTTTGTATCAGCTTTACGGACTGTTTCTTTAGCTTTCTTCGCTTTTTCTCTTGCTGCTCGTGCCAGTAAAGCTTTATCAACGATAGCTTTAGCATCTTTTTCATTCGACATTAACCAAACTTTTAAATCTTTAGAAACAAGACGCTGAACCATTGTACGTGCTTCACTACTTGATAGAACATCTTTAGTTTGGCCTGAAAATACTGGGTCTGGCATAATAAATGAAAGTACTAAGGTCAATCCCTCTTTCAACTCTTCGCCTGTGATATTAGCATCTTTATCTTTCAAAAGTCCTTTTTCACGAGCATAATCATTAATTGATGTTGTTAATGCTGTTCTAAACCCAGTTAAATGAGTTCCGCCACTATTAGGAATAGAATTGGTATAGAGTTTATAAGTATCGCTATAAGTATCATTATATTGAAGTGCGATTTTTACACCAATTCTATCTTCTGTATTCTCAGTATAAAATACAGAAGTAAGAGTAGTTTTTTTATTATTTAAATCTTTAATATAATCTAAAATACCATTCTTAGAACTAATAGTTTCTTCTGGTTTATCTTCAAATTTTAATGTAAAGAGCATCCCAGGAGATAAATAAGCTAGTTCCTGAATTTGCTTTTTTAATGCTTCATAATCAAGTTTAATGCCTTCCTTGAAAATGGTAGCATCTGGACGGAATTTTACCCAAGTTCCTGTATTTTTATCGCTATATTTTTCTTCTTTATAACTAATTAATTTACCACATTTAAATGAAGCACTTGCGCGCTTTCCATCTCTAAATGAAACAACTTGAAATTGTTCAGATAATGCGTTAGTTGCTTTTGCACCGACGCCATTCATACCACCAGATGTATTATATCCAGTTTTTCCATTACTATCGAATTTAGCACCGGTGTGTAGTTTTGTATAAACATTTACTAATGTTTCACTACCATCTTTTGCTTTACCGAACGGAACACCACGGCCATTATCTTTAATTTCAATATCACCATCTTTATTAACAGTAATATTACATTCAGTGCAATGACCGTTTAAGTATTCATCGACAGCATTGGAAATAATTTCAAGGGTAATATGTCTTACGCCATCAGGTCCAACTGAACCAATATACATACCTGGTCTAAGCCGGATAGCTTCAATACCTTCAAGCGTTTTTATGTCTTTTACGCCATAATCAGACATTTACTAAATCTCCTTCCAATTATTTCTTTTTTATATTTTTTCTTTATATATTTATATTATATCAAAAATTTTTAGAATTGTCAAGAAATCGTGGCTAAAATTGGTTGAATTTTCTTCAAGTCGTCGAGCGAGGTGTTTGCGAATGAAATCCGCGCATAACCCGGCATATTATAATTCTCTCCAGAGAGAATATAAATATCATGTTCTGCCAATTCTTTAAATGTTTTATCAAAATCATTCACAGGAACACAAAAATAGAGTCCCGCATCAGGAGCCTTCCAACCGCATGATTCCGCCAAATAATCCCTACGGGCTTTATAATCAATAATTCTATTATCAATAATATTATCCCAATTATATTCAACTGCCTTTTGGATAAGAGAATTAGGAGGCCCAATAGTATTAGATTTAATATCAATCATTTTAGATGCAATTATACTATTGCCACAAATTGCGTATCCAAAACGCCAACCAGTTAGAGAATATTTTTTAGAAAAACTTTTAATTACAATAGTGTTAGGCCACATTTGAGCTGACATATAACTAGTTTTTTCTTTATCATAAATAAAATCTTCATAAACTTCATCTACAATAAGATAAAAATTATTTTTTTCAGCCATATCTACAAGGCGCCGAATGGTAGACGGGTCATAAATTTTTCCTGTTGGGTTATTCGGATTGTTCAGCACAATCGCTCGCGTATTCGAATTGACAAAATTAGAAATTTTTTGTAAAATTTTAGTGAAGTCAGATAAATCAACATATTTAACTACACTACCAGAATTACGAATCATATTTGCATAACACGACCAAGTGGGCCCACATACAATATATTCGTTTTTTTCAGTATCTCTTTTAGTTGCTTGAATAGCAAGATTGATAAGTTCTTTAGCGCCATTCCCAATAATAACACAAGTTGGATGGCTTGGATAAATTTTTTGACATAAGCTTTGATATCCTGCTACTGGACTATAATTATGAATACCCATATTTATAGCATATGATAACCCACCCATAATTCGAGGAGGTACTGGATAATTAGGGTCTCCAGTAGCTAAATTATAAACAGTTTCACCATGTTCTATTTTATTTTTAATAATAAAATCAATCTCAGAAGGTGTATAGCTCATAAAAATCATACTCCTTTATTAATTTAATTATATTATAACAAATAAATTAAGAAATAGCAAATAAAAAAAAAATAAGGGTTAGCGAATTAATTCGCTAACCCTATAAACAGATTATCCAACTGGGTCTTGTGAATTTCCAGAAAATTCATTAATTATATCGTCGGTTGAAACATCTTGGTGAGGATAGGTTGTATTAGCATAAGCATTATCGATACTTCGTATAATACTTTCAAATTTAACACCATCCTTTGTATTTTCTAATGCGGCTTTTTTATAATAAAATACTTGACTAACGCCATATGCACTCCAAGGAAAAGCCGCCATAGCAGTAAGCCAAGGTAATTCACCAAAATACTATTTTATTACGCAATAAAACGCCAATGCAATGAAACATATAGTAGTTATCCATATTAATACGGATTCTTGTATTAATAAGGTTTTTGAAAATTCGTTTTTCTTCTAACGCATATTTTTTTTAACCATAATTATTTTTTAGTCGTATAGGCAAGATCAATCCATCCGGCACCACTTTTTAGTTTACCGAATCCATTTTTCTCTTCAACTATAGTATAAGCACCCTTATTTAAAACCATTACTATTTTACTAGTATTATTTGGTTGAGCGCGGACATTTAATTTTTCAACATTAACACGAACTATATATGGGGTAAACGGTTTAGCTGGAGTATAAACTATTTTACCTTCAGCATCAAATACTTTATAATCTCCACCTAATTTATCGCAAGCATTTTTAGCATTTTCTAATGAACTATATGCTCCCATTTGAGTTTTATTATCAGCCCAAGTTTTACGGATACGATATAATTGAATTTTAGTAGTAGATGAATTAGAAGTATTTGATGAAGTAGATGAAGAAGTAGTATTCATTAATTTAGCTACATCAGCACGAACTGTTGCCATTGATTTACCAAATTTGGGGAACCAATGGTTAATATCACCATGGTTTGAACCTAAGCCTAAAGCATTACTATCAGCATGGCAGAGAATTGTAGGAACATTTACACCTTTAAAATTAATTGTGCCATTTGGGTCAATATTATATTTTTTACATAAATAGGCTGTCAATTGGCAGGCTTCCTCATACACTTGCTTTAAATAAGTTTCATTAGTTAGACCATCTTCACAAATTTCAAATTGGATCCACCCATCATTACAAGAGCCTTTTGGTCCACTGCCACAACCCCAAGGACGATAATCCCAAGGCATTGTTTGCACACATCCAACAACACCATCACCCATTTTACCTACCCAAGCATTTAATCCAGCTTGACGAGTAATATGATTCCAGTCATTTTTATTTACATTTTTACCTAATTTTGCTATTGCTTCATTATAACCAGAATCGCCTTCATAGGGCTAAACATAACGTTTTAACCAAGGATTATTAGCACCAGTACTATGCCATAAAACTCCTTTAATCTGCATTTTACCTGTGCCTTTATAGCAAGTGCTATTTTTCTACATACAAATAAATGGAGGGTTGCTATCTGTATATTTTAATTTACTAGTTGTTATTGTAGGGTGTGAAGCTTTTTTCAATGCAGTTTGAATTGCTGTTAAAGTAGCTGGTCCAGCAATTCCATCAACAGTTAAGCCATTTTTAGACTAGAAAGAACGAACTGCAGCTTCAGTTCCAGAACCAAAATCTCCATCTGCTCCTGCTGAACCGCAAGAATAACCTAGAGAAATTAAATTATTTTGTAAAGCGCGCACAGCGTCATTTCTATCTCCGCGTTTAAGTAAAGCTGTTGTAGAAGTAGCAGAAGTATCACGTTCATATGATGGTGGCATAGTTTTTAGAGTCCAATAAGCTGGACGTCCATAACCACGAATATTTCCAGCGCCAACAATTAGAGTTCTACGTTTAACACTATCACTGTAATTGCCCTCAATAGTAGTAATTACATTATTATTTACTCGTTCTACAATACCAACATGGTCGGCAGAACCGTCATTAGGTTGACTAGATTTATCCCAATTATAAAAAATATAATCACCAGGTTCGGGTGCTTTAGTTCCATCCTCTTCCCATTTACTAATAGGATGATTTTTAAATAGTTGAACATGTTTTTCACATCCTACTTCTGTTGGAATAATATCTGTCAATCCAGCTTTAATTGCTATAGCAGATGCAAATCCAGAACACCAAGAGTCAGTATATTTTAATGCATAACCACGAGCTAATGGTTTATGAGAATTGTATAAATCTACAATTTTTTTATGACTACCATCAGATTCTTTGCATCCAATATATGACTATGCTAAATAAACGACGTATTCACGCCAAGCTTTTTCAATAGCAGTCATTTAATCATTCCTCTCTTAAAAAATTTATATATAAAAAGAGACGCTCCGAAGAGCGCCTCTAAATTGGCTTATTACATTTTTTGAGCAATTTCTGCAATTTTACTACGATGAATTGTTTTTAATTCTACTTCACCATATACATCGCTACCTCTAAATATCTTAGAAGCTCTACGCATACCATTATTTGCGCCAGCAAAATGTACGTCATCGACCTAGGTCTAAGCATCGCCGTCAATAATACAAATACTATCTTCGCCAATGCGTTGTAAGGCTAATTTCATTAAAGTAATATCAAGATTTTGAGCTTCTGAAATATAAATACCAGCATTCATACCAGTAGTATCATAACCTCTAATATCTGACATAGGTAATAGAATTAATTTTTCACGATCCATTAATTCTTCAACAGCGATTCTATCTCCTAGTTTACTAATTAATAGATTGCCAATTTGAGAATCAAGAAGTTTTTCATCTCGGCTGCCGGGATAAAAACCTAATTTAGCAGAATTTTTAGTTGCTACCGTATTACAGAAAATAATAACTTTATCAATTTGACCGCGGTCAAGCATATGGAGTAAAAACCCAAGGGCAAGATAAGTTTTACCTGTTCCTGCTGGACCTTTTAACATAGTAATTTTATTATTTACTAAACTATCACAAGCAAGCTATTGATAAGGATCGCCTTTAATTGGCTTAACTTCACCAAACCATCGTGAATTAAATGATTTATAATCTAGATGTCGATAATATTCGCCATTCCAGCATAAACGATCTACAATTTCTCCCTCTGTGTTTTTAACAAGGATATATTCACCGATTTGAAGATTACATTTATTTTCACATGGATTTGTATAAAAATCACTCATACAGTCATCAGACATAGTAATTTCTTTATATCCAGTATAATCATCAGGTTTATCTTCTTCTAATGATTGAACATTAGAAGTAAATACTCGTGCAATACTTTTTAAGGCTAAATCATTAGTGATAAATATAATTTTTTCTTCTGGAAATAATCGCACGCATTCCAAATAACAACTTAGAATTTTTGTGTCATTAGTTAATTCAAAATCTCTTTGTGTTATATTTTGAGCATATGTATTTTGGTAATTAATAATTAAATATTGACCAAAATGCTCATCTAAATCGTGGAGAAGCTGACGAGCTGAAAATTTTACATTATCATCTTTATTGGTTGATGTTTTTATATTTTCCAATTCTTGTAATGTAATTGAAGAAATAATAAAATCTTCTGGCTCATCAAACAAATTCCCCGCTCTCAGAAGCAGGCTACAGGTATCATAGAATTGTCTTGTTTTTATCATTCAGTATCTTCCTCTTCTGTTTTAGATTCTTCTTCCTCTTCAGTAGTAAAACCAATTTTTTTAACTATTGTAGTAGGATTAGAAAGGGCCTTAATGCGAGCCTCACTCTCTGACATTTTTTCAGCGTAAGTTTGTTTAACACATTCGAGCTAAGTTAAAAATACTTTGAGTAAGCCATCTAAGCAAGGAACAATATAATCAGAGAAAATTATGCCAGCGAGAAAAACTAATAAATATTCGATAGTATTCACCCTTCCGTTTCTAAATTTAAATTTTTAGATACGAATATTAATTTGAATTGTCCGTTGCTCCGTTCTTTAGACGAATACGTTTATATAATTTATCTTTTTCCTTAATATAGCAATGTAAATACTATTTTTCATTATCAATAGCACGTTTACACATCATTAAATCCTCTTCAAGATTTTTAATTTCAGAATTTAATCGCCTTAAAAAATAATTAGGGGTATCACTTTCCCAAACTGCTAATGTTGATTTAAGATGATTTAATGCTTCTAATTTTGGTAGAATTTCACAATTTTTTACAAATTTTAAATATTTTTGATGTGCGCGAGACTCAGCAATAAAACAGCCAGTTTTTTCGCTCATAAAATCTTCATCATCAGGATGACAATGAGCCTATCCTACGAAGTAATGGTCCTTATATTCAATTACACATAGAGCTTGACCATTATCATATTCAAAAGAAGTTTTCATATGATTCTCCTTATATTATTATTTATATTTATATTATATCAAAAAATATAGGAAAATGCAAATAGTCGCTATTTGGTTAAAAAATTGCTATAGGCGCGAAGAATCGAAATTACAGCCGAAGTCGGGAACAAATAAAAAAAATGGGAGAGAAATTAATCTCTCCCATTAAATATATTAAATTGATAACCAATTATCTACATCAAATTTTTCAGGGTCTAAATATTTTTTATAGGTAAATTCATGGATAAACTCTCCGCCTTTAATAAATTCGGTTAAATCAGCTGCATGGAATGATTCTATACCATTTCCAACAATACGGAATGAACCACCATTAATTTCAGCTTTTACAGTAGCGATAGATAATTCATCATTACCCATAGGATTACCTTCAAAAAATGGACATTCAGCAATCAATTGACCATTATTAATAATTACATTAATAGGTTGTTTGGTAGTATGTTGAGCAATGGCAACAGCAACGCCTTTTGAGGTAGGACCATTGTTATTTTTTATCATACATTCATTAGCAAAACCATAGGCTTCAGCAATACCACCATTCATAGTAAAATCTCCACTACGAATTTCGATAGCTGAACGGCCACGGATTACTCCATCATTGAAGATCATTTTACTATTGAATTGAGGTTGATAATAACCACAATTATCTTCTCCAGCAATGATACTTGAAGCTTCAATTAAACCGCCATTAATAATGCATTCAGTATTTCCACGGCTAGCATCAGAACCGTTTCCGCTAATACCATAGCATTGACCAACAATATGGCCACCATTAATAATTAATCTAGCTGGTTTAGAACTATCGTTATCAGTTTTATCAACTGTTAAAACAATACCACAATATACACAGCCACCAGGACTTACTCCAAAAATTTCACCTTCGCCATTAATAGTTAGAGTTCCACCATGATGGACAGCTAATAGACCAGAATTAAAATTCCAATTAGGTTTCGCTGTTAGCGATTTCCCGTTCAAATTTAGTGTAATATTCTATCCATCACCAATTACGACTTGATCACTCATAACTTCATTGCCAACTAGAGTAATAGTAGATGGAGTAGTTCCGCAAGCAACAATGGCTTCATTTAAACTGGCATATCTTTCACCGTTTACTTCTGCGACGTATGCATTAGCATCAACAATATTATAAACCTATCCTTTAATTTTAATTTTAGAGATATTCATATTAACCCTCCTCTACTGTATCAATCAAATCATCAGGTAATACCAAGGTGTCTCCTTCAACTTTAACATCGCTCAATTTTTCTACTTTTTCATTAGCTGTAGCTAATTCTGATTTAGTTGTATTAAGCTCAGTTTCTTTATTATTTAAATTTGTTTGCAATGTAGTAATTTGGGCTTCCTTTTCAGCCAGTGTATCTCTCTGCTATTGGATTGTAGTAGTTAGTTCATTGATCTATTTAGTTGTTTCAATTTCTTTTGTTTGATATTCGGCAATTTGAGCTTCTAATTCAGTAATTTGGGCTTCGGTTTCAGCACTATTTCCACTTCCACCAGCACTTACTAATTTCATTTTTTTCCAAGTACGACTCCCACCTGATAAAATATAGCTATTGCCAGTAGCAATAACATATGCAGTAGAGCCAGGTGCATCGAGGATTGATAAATTATTTACTTCTTTTTCTTCATCAAGAACATATTCTGTCAATCCATATGTAGTGTGTCCACTTTTTGACATTATATTTACCATACTAATGCCTCCTTTATTTTTATATCTATTAAATCTAAAAAAATCACAGATGCAATTAGTCGATTATACCCAAGAGTATAAAAATAAACCGCTGAAATTAATCAGCGGTCTATAAAATTAATCTTTCTTCTTCAGAGCAGAAGTCAACATATCCTTAATGTCAATGCCGCTGTCTGCCATAGCTTCCATAATCTGGTTTGCGGAAGTCATTACATCCTTGACTAGCTTGGTTGAATTTCCATCGCCATACTGGACAATCTTATCAACCTTAGCCAGAGGAGCGGCCGCACTTGCAACTACATCAGGCAATGCCTTAAAGTACATCTCAATAATAGATGCTTCGCCCATTTTTTTCTGTGCTTCAGCCTTAGCTTCGATAGCAGCAGCCTCAGCAGCACCAACTGCCTGAATACCAGCGGCTTGCTGCTCAGCGGCATATCGGTCAGCATCGGCCTGAGCCTTCTTAGCTTCAGCGTTTTTTATAGCTTCGTAAGCTCTAGCTTCAGCTTCCTTCTGACGACGAATCAAATCAGCTTCAGCCTGCTTTTCAGCCGCAAACTTATCAGCTTCAGCCTGCTTACGAATCAGAGCATCCAGTTCATATTCCTTCAGCTGAATTTGCTTCTGCTTCAGCTCGGCTTCGCGCTCTGCCTTAGCAATATTAGCATTAGTTGCGGCGACTTCCTTAATCTTACGCTGATTCTCTTCCTCGATGCCAGTTGCTGCGGCTGCCTGCGCCTTACGAGTATCGGCCTCCTGCTGGAGCTGTGCCTGCTTAATAGCCAAATCATTATTGCGAGTAGCAATATCTTCAGCCGCCTTAACCTTAGCATCATTAGCCTGCTTAGCATTCTCAGCCTTAGCAACTTCAATTTCACGTTCAGCGTTAGACTTGGCAATTGCGGCGTTCTTGCTAATCTGAGCAACATTATCGATACCCAAATTAGTAATTACATCATTATCATCAGAGAAATTCTGGACATTGAATGTAATTAGCTCCAAACCATAGCGAGCTAGGTCAGGCACAGCATTCTCCTGAACCTTTTCGCTAAACAGCTTACGGTCGCTGACCATATCAGTCAACTTCATCTGACCAACAATTTCACGGATATTACCTTCCAGAAGGTCATTAATTTTTCGAGCAATTGTATCACGGTCTACATTAAGGAAGTTTTGAGCGGCAAGAGCAATCATTTCAGGACTTTGACCTACTCGGACAGATACGGTAGAATCAACTCTAACGTTAATATATTCCGCGGTAGGAACAGCTGATCCAGTTTTTACATCAATTTGAATAGCGCCGAGAGACAGATTATCTACTCGCTCGAAGAAAGGAATTCTGATACCAGCCTTACCAATGAGGACTCTTGGTTTCTTGTGCATACCAGAAATAATCAATGCTGTATCGGGAGGGGCCTTGATATATCCAGCTTTAAGGATAATTAGAGCCACAATTACAATCAGGGCAATGGGAAGATAAGGCAAAATAGTAGTTAGAATTTCCATTTGTTTCTCCTTAAATATTTAATTTTTTATATCAAACCTTTTACAGGCTTTGGTATACATTTGATATTTTAATAATTAGCCATAATAACCACCATCAGGCGGGTCGCGACGATACTCATGACAGTCAGTAGGATTTTGACCACAAAACCATGCGCTATATACGCATTTATCACAACGGACAGTCGCTTTATGCTCCTCTAACATTTCTTTTTGAGTTAAGCGAGCGGGAAAATCAGGAGATTTGCGCTCTACAGGAGCAGGAGTTTCCTCTTCATCAAGGTAAGAGCGACATTCTCTTACTTTGGCATTCATTTGCTCGATAATAATATCAAGACTTACAGGATAGCCATCATGAGAATCAACTCCAACATGATACATAAATGGCAAATCATTATAAAAATTGGTAGTCTGATGGGTATGTCCAAACAAATTACAAGTGCATTGTTTCAAACTTTCTTTCTCCAAATTACCAGTCATACAAGGAAAATGTGTCATAAAAAAATGATATTTTCTATAATCTAACATAATCGCCCATGATGCTTCTACCACATTAGGAAGTTCAGCATACATTTTACGTCGATTATTAGTATCATGATTACCATATACAATATGGATTTTACCATTGAGTTTCTTAATATACTCAATATTAGAAGGATCGCCGAGCATTAAATCGCCCAGACAATAAACATCATCTTCAGGGCCGACTACGCTATTCCAACGATTCACGTATGCATCATTCATCTCTTGGATGGACTTAAATCCACGAACCTTCCAGACGAATTCTCGGTCATGTCCGAAGTGCATATCTGACGTAGCAAAAATCGCCATTACTTATCACTCCATTCATTAATATTTCCATCTTCATCGACCTCAAGGATACGATTATAATGATATTTTTCATTAAAGGTAGGGTAGCGATAAGAAGCATACATTTTAGTAATTACATCAGTTGGCACATGAGCTCGGCCAGTTCGCTGAGCATTCCGGTCAATACATATATTCAGAGGGACTTTAAAATAAATGACATTAATATTAACATCATCTAAATTTAAACGATCAAGAATTTTATTGCGAGAACGCTCATTTAAATGAGTAGCATCAAGAATAGTATGTTCATTTTCTTGAAGGCTATTTTTAATAGCATCTACATACATATTCCAGACAGTATCTTCATTCTTGAAATAAGCATCTCCATCTCCGAGGAGTTTAAAACGAATGGCATCACGAGAAACAATTTTTGCATTAGGTTTATTAACCCGGTTAGCAAGGAAAGTAGATTTACCACTTCCAGGCACTCCGGCAATGAGCCACAGAGTCTTCGACTTCATTCGCATACACCCCTTCATTAAAATTTTTCAAAAATTCTTCAATGTCAGTCTCATTCTTACATTCGATATGATTGACTTCTTCCTTACAATAAGGACAATACAATTTCTTACGATGGAAACGTTCGTGTTGATGACTTGTGCGTCGAGCCAACGGAATACCTCGATGGCCGCACTTCATACAATAAAATGCGTGCTCTTCAAACATTACTTATCCTCATCTTCCGAATCAAATTTAATATTATCAAACAACTCATTATTAAGATAGGAATTAGACAGAGCAATATCTTCGAAAAGGCTGCCAGTCATAAGCTGTACCATCCAAATCAAACCATACATGCTCCAAAAACTGATTGGCTCAATGTTAAACATAGGGACAAGAATCAATCCCCAAAGCCAAGTGCATATAGCAGACGGCACCAGAAACAACACGCCAACCAACAGGATCGAAATAATAAACATCATATTTATCAATTCCTTTCTTAACTTTCTATATATATTATAATATA
>OLWF01000321.1_pt1 | contig 28061 bp, 17 predicted proteins | sample 1644131 | NCBI WGS metagenome assembly OLWF01 (sample SAMEA103958163, study PRJEB25191) | human gut metagenome
ACACATTGCAAAGATACGGACTCTTGGGAAATTAGCAAATTATCCAAGTAAAATACTATGTTTTATAACACGTTTTAATAGTTTTCTCCTGTTTGTTAAGAAAAACGCCGTTCTTTTTTAAAGGTATGCAACACTAATTTTGATAATTGAATCGGTGGATTCCGTTGATTCTCTGCCGAAAAACCGTTATCTTTGTTCCGATAATCACAGTATATACTCAATAAAAAAGAAAAGGAGAGAACCGTGAACGAAGAAGAAATCGTGCTCACCCCCATGATGAAACAGTTTCTGGATTTGAAGGCGAAACATCCGGATGCGGTAATGCTGTTTCGTTGCGGTGACTTTTATGAAACATACTCTACGGACGCCATTGTTGCAGCCGAAATATTAGGAATCACACTGACAAAACGTGCTAACGGAAAAGGAAAGACGATTGAAATGGCGGGATTTCCTCATCATGCGCTCGATACTTATCTTCCGAAATTGGTTCGTGCCGGAAAACGGGTGGCTATCTGCGACCAGTTGGAAGACCCGAAAATGACCAAGAAACTGGTGAAGCGCGGCATTACCGAATTGGTGACTCCCGGTGTCTCTATCAATGATAATATATTAAACTATAAGGAAAACAACTTCCTGGCCGCCGTACATTTCGGAAAGGCTTCCTGCGGGGTTGCTTTCCTCGACATATCTACCGGTGAATTTCTGACTGCCGAAGGACCTTTCGACTATATAGACAAACTGCTGAATAACTTCGGCCCGAAAGAAATTCTTTTTGAACGTGGCAAGCGCCTTATGTTTGAAGGCAATTTCGGTAGTAAATTCTTCACTTTCGAACTGGACGACTGGGTGTTTACGGAAACTACTGCCCGCGAAAAACTTCTGAAGCATTTTGAAACAAAGAATCTGAAAGGATTCGGAGTAGAGCATTTGAAAAACGGTATTATTGCTTCGGGGGCTATTCTTCAATACCTGACAATGACACAGCATACTCAAATCGGGCATATTACTTCATTGGCTCGTATTGAGGAGGATAAATATGTCCGGCTGGATAAATTCACGGTGCGCAGCCTCGAATTGATTGGCAGCATGAACGATGGCGGAAGCAGTCTGCTCAATGTGATTGACAGGACGATCAGCCCAATGGGAGCACGTCTGTTGAAGCGTTGGATAGTTTTTCCATTGAAGGACGAGAAACCGATCAATGAGCGTCTGAATGTGGTGGAGTATTTCTTCCGTCAACCGGACTTTAAGGAGTTGATCGAAGAACAGTTGCATCTTGTCGGTGATTTAGAGCGTATCATCTCCAAAGTGGCTGTGGGACGTGTGTCACCGCGTGAAGTGGTTCAGCTGAAAGTGGCTTTGCAGGCTATCGAACCGATCAAACAGGCTTGTCTTGAAGCGGATAATGCAAGTCTGAACCGTATTGGCGAGCGGTTGAATCTTTGTGTTTCTATTCGTGACCGGATTGCCCGGGAAATTAATAATGATCCTCCTTTGTTGATAAATAAGGGCGGAGTGATTAAAGACGGTGTGAATGCGGATTTGGACGAATTGCGCCGGATTTCGTATTCGGGAAAAGACTATCTGCTTCAGATACAGCAGCGGGAAAGCGAAGAAACGGGTATTCCGAGTTTGAAAGTGGCTTATAATAATGTATTCGGCTATTATATCGAGGTTCGTAATGTTCATAAGGACAAGGTTCCTAAAGAGTGGATTCGCAAGCAGACGTTGGTAAATGCGGAACGTTATATCACACAGGAACTGAAAGAGTACGAAGAAAAAATTCTTGGTGCCGAAGATAAGATTCTTGTGCTGGAAACGCAGTTATATACGAATTTGGTACAGGCATTGACGGAGTTTATCCCCCAGATACAGGTTAACGCCAATCAGATTGCCCGGTTGGACTGTCTGTTGTCTTTCGCTAATGTGGCGCGTGAGAATAACTACATCCGTCCGGTTATTGAGGATAACGACGTATTGGATATTCGTCAGGGCCGCCACCCGGTAATTGAGAAACAGCTTCCGATAGGAGAGAAATATATTGCCAATAATGTGATGTTGGACAGCAGTACGCAGCAGATCATCATAATAACCGGTCCCAATATGGCGGGTAAGTCAGCGCTTTTGCGTCAGACGGCATTGATTACGCTGTTGGCTCAAATCGGTTCGTTTGTCCCTGCGGAGAGCGCCCATATCGGGCTGGTGGATAAAATATTCACTCGTGTGGGAGCAAGTGATAACATCTCCGTAGGTGAATCTACTTTTATGGTGGAGATGAATGAAGCGGCGGATATTCTGAACAATGTTTCTTCCCGAAGCTTGGTACTATTTGACGAGTTGGGGCGTGGTACCTCTACGTATGATGGCATCTCTATTGCCTGGGCGATTGTGGAATATATCCACGAACATCCGAAAGCCAAAGCACGTACTTTATTCGCCACGCATTACCACGAATTGAATGAAATGGAAAAATCTTTCAAGCGTATCAAGAACTATAATGTATCGGTGAAAGAGGTGGATAATAAGGTAATCTTCCTTCGTAAACTGGAACGTGGTGGTAGTGAGCACTCTTTCGGTATCCATGTAGCAAAAATGGCGGGTATGCCGAAAAGCATTGTGAAGCGTGCGAATGAGATTCTGAAGCAGCTTGAATCTGATAATCGCCAGCAGGGAATAGCAGGCAAGCCGTTGGCGGAAGTAAGCGAGAACCGTGGTGGTATGCAGTTAAGTTTCTTCCAGTTGGACGATCCGATACTCTGTCAGATTCGCGATGAAATATTAAATTTGGATGTAAATAATCTCACTCCTATTGAAGCGCTGAACAAGTTGAATGATATAAAGAAGATAGTCAGGGGAAAATAGCGGATTATTAACGTGTTCACAAATAGTATATAGAACGTTTTCTGAGGTCTGGAAAACGATTTGTAAGTATAAAAGGCGTTTCCTTTAAGTGATTGGAGGAAACGCCTTTCTAGTATGCAGTCGATTTTTATATATCAGGTTCAGGCTACTTTTTTCTTCCGGTCGTAGAAAAACATGAAGTAGATGCCGACTATAACGAATGGAATACTTAGCCATTGTCCCATGTTGAACATCATGTTGTTCTCGAAATCCTCTTGGTTCTCCTTCAAAAATTCGATGAAGAAACGGAAGACAAATATGTAGGTCAGGCAGAGCCCGAAGAAGAAGCCGCGATGCAGTTTCTTGCTGTAATTCTTATACAGGTAAATCATGATGAAGAACAAGATAAGATAAGCGATCGCTTCGTAGAGTTGTCCCGGATGACGGGGCTGCATATCTACCCGTTCGAAAATGAATGCCCAGGGCACATCAGACGGCTTGCCGATGATTTCGGAGTTCATCAGGTTGGCAAGACGGATACAGCAGGCGGTAATTGGAGTAGCTACGGCAATCATATCCAGCACGTCCATATAATGAAGTTTTGTTTTGCGGCAATAGAGCCACAGAGCAATAATCAGTCCAAGTGTCCCCCCGTGGCTGGCAAGTCCTTCATATCCTGTGAATTTCCAACCACCGGCAGGCAGGAATTTAATAGGTAATAGCATCTCTACAAACCCTTTACCGCTTGTCAGATACTGTCCCGGGTCGTAGAACAGGCAATGCCCCAGACGTGCTCCAATCAGAATACCGAAAAAACAATAGAAGAAGAGGGGGTCAAATTTCTTCTCATCTATTTTTTTATCGCGATACTGGTAGTGAACAATGACGTAAGCCAGAAAAATTCCTACTGCCCACAATAGCCCGTAGTAACGGATAGAAAGGCCGAACAGGTTAAATAGTTCGGGATTCGGATTCCAGTTGATAGATAATAATAAGGTATTCATATTGGATAACGGTTTACGGTTTGGTGAATTAGTGTTTAGTGAATTTTTCGGCTACCATCCGGTAAGTAGGAATATCAATCCCTTGTTCTTCCGCAGCGGTAATCATGTCGAATAACAATCCTTGTATCTCCGAATCATGTCCCCGTGCCAGGTCTTTCTGCATGGAAGCGGTACTTTCCGGGTCGAGTTTGTCGATGACTTTCAGATTATAGCTTATCGGGTCTTCGGGAAATTCTACACCCAGTTTACGTCCCAGTTCGGCACTCTCCGTAGAAAGTCCGATGAAGGTATCGCGCACCTTTCCCGGTTTCTGTACCTCGCCCATGGGGACGTCATAGTAGGCTCCGGTGACAGCCATTGCCGAGATGAACGACCATTTAATGAAGGTATCCCGATTGATATCCGGAGAGATTTCCGCTTTGATTCCGCTCTCCTGAAGATCTTTCTGAACGGCTTCCAGTATTCCCGGGGCAACTTGTGTCCCTTTGTGGGCTCCGTACACCAGGCGGAAAATTTTTCCCATTTGAGTGATCTCTCCTGTACCGGATACGAATCCGACAATATAGATGCAACCGTCGAGTACCGTCACTCCCGGAACGAGACGTTGGATACGCAGTCCTGTTCCGTAAACATTCAGAATAGGAATGACGATTGTCTTGTCATGTGCCGCCCTCTTTATCAGTTCGGTAATCGAGTCGACAGAATATCCCTTGACGCAGACAAAGATTACGTCTGCCTTTCCATTGAATTCTTCTGCTGTTGTTGCCGGGATAGCAAGCGTGTGCTCTCCCTTCAAGTCCGATTTCAATTTCAAGCCGTTTGTCTGTATTGCCTGCAAATGAGCTCCGCGGGCAATACAAGTAACGTCTTTTCCGGCAAGCGACAGAAATCCTGCTATACTGCCTCCAACGCCTCCGGTTCCTGCAATGAGATACTTCATAATAATTACAATTTGCTGATTACAAATGCAAGGTTATCGCGATTATACGTTGAAACGGAAGTGCATGATGTCACCGTCCTGCACGACGTATTCTTTGCCTTCTACGCCCAGTTTTCCGGCTTCTTTCACTGCTGCTTCCGAACCGTACCGGATATAATCATCGTATTTTATCACTTCCGCACGGATGAATCCTTTTTCAAAATCGGTATGGATCACACCGGCACATTGCGGAGCTTTCCAACCTTTCTCGTAAGTCCAGGCACGCACTTCCTGTACGCCGGCAGTGAAGTAAGTTTCGAGATTCAGCAATTTATAGGCTGATTTGATAAGACGTGCTACGCCCGATTCCTCCAAGCCTACTTCGGCGAGGAACATCTGACGGTCTTCGTATGTTTCCAGCTCGGCGATGTCCGCTTCTGTCTTGGCTGCAACAACCAGTATTTCAGCATTCTCGTCTTTTACGGCTTCACGTACCATATCTACGTATTTGTTGCCGTTTACTGCACTTGCTTCGTCTACGTTGCAGACATACATTACCGGTTTGCTGGTCAACAGGAACAGTTCATGTGCAATCTTCTGTTCATCTTTTGTTTCAAAAGTAACGGTACGTGCCGATTTGCCTTGTTCCAACGCTTCTTTATATTGAACCAGTACATCGTAAGCCTGTTTGGCAGCTTTGTCGCCACCCGTTTGTGCTTGTTTCTGTACCTTTTGGATACGACTCTCGATCGTTTCCAAGTCTTTCAACTGAAGTTCATAGTCGATGATTTCTTTGTCGCGGACAGGATTTACACTTCCGTCTACGTGTGTCACGTTATCGTCGTCGAAGCAACGGAGTACATGGATAATAGCGTCTGTCTCACGGATATTGGCAAGGAACTTGTTTCCCAATCCTTCACCTTTACTTGCACCTTTTACCAGTCCGGCGATATCTACGATTTCTACGGTTGTAGGAACAATCCGTTGGGGATGTACCAATTCTGCCAGCGCATTCAGACGTTCATCGGGAACGGTAATTACACCTACATTGGGTTCAATAGTACAGAAAGGGAAATTTGCCGCCTGTGCTTTCGCATTCGACAAACAGTTGAAAAGTGTCGACTTACCCACGTTCGGTAGTCCAACAATACCACATTGCAATGCCATATTAATCTATTATTTCTATTATTATCAATAGGATACATATATATGAACAATGATTTGGAGGCAATACCCGGATAAAAAAGAGTGTTTGTTACCAAGTTGTTCATTTTTAGTCTGCAAAGATAATCATTTTTTGAGCTAATAAAGGAAACTTGGTATACTTTCTGTCTTTTCCCCTTATTCCGGCTTACTTTTAGTATGGAAAGTAAAGTCACAGAATAAGGGGATTTTGGTATTAATTATTCGTAAGGCGGCACTTCGGAAATACTACCATACCGGTGATATTCGAAAGAAATGCTTTGTTCCTTGAAGTAGCGAATAAGTTCGATGCGTCCCTGTTTCATAGGAGGCGCTGCCACAATATACATATTGGTTTCCGCGGCACGTTCATACATACATTTGGGGATATTCGGAGAACAAGTACGTACTCTTTCATAGTCCGGCATCACTTTCAGGAAGTCCTCCAGCGATTCCTTTCGAAGCGGCCAGCCATATTGGGTAAGTGCGGCAGTACGGTCATCCGAGGGGTCAAAGCTGATAGTGAGAGGTGTTCTACATAGTTCCGAGGCGTATGAGATCATATTGACCTCTCTATCTGTGTCTTCCGGAAAAAGACGTAGAATCATGCTTTTCAAAGGTAAGTAACGGAAGACATTCTGTTCTCCGTATAGCTTATTAACATCCCTCGGGTCCATAAATTCTTCCTCACAAGCGTCGAAATAACTGTCTATGTAATCAGTCTGGCTGTCCGGCTTGTCTGTGATTTCTACAAAGCAGGTACAATAATTGGGACCTCCCGCTTTGATACCGCCTCCGAAAGCAGACAGTTTCATTCCACCGAATGGCTGGCGGTTGACGATTGCTCCGGTGATTCCCCGGTTGATATACAGGTTGCCTGCTATTACGGAGTTTTTCCACAGCTTTTGTTCCTCTTCATCAAGACTCTGTAATCCCGAAGTTAACCCGTAATCCAGGCTATTGACTAACTTAATTCCTTCTTCAAGGTTCTCGATGCAGGCAACACTCAGCAGAGGGCCGAATAACTCGGTTCGGAAAGAGAAGTTTTCCGGTTTCACTCCCCATTTCACGGTCGGAGCCAGCATATATTCTTTCTCATCGATGAAACGGGGAGGAACCAGCCACGATTCTCCCGGTTCGAGGTTGAAGGCTTGCAGCAACTTGTCGTTCTTATTGGTAATCATCGGACCGACAATATTTCCGGGATTCCAGACACTGCCTACTTTCAGGCTCGTTGCCGCATCTTTCAGTTTGCTTTGGAAGTTCTTGTCTTCATAGACCGAACGTTCGACCAATAGCAGAGAGCAGGCGGAACATTTTTGGCCGGCATTACCGAAAGCGGAAGCGACGATGTTCATGATAGCATGGTCACGGTCGCCCGATGCAGTGAGGATAATGACGTTTTTGCCTCCCGTTTCGGCTGATAGCGGAGTTACCGGATTGGCTCTTGCGATATTCTGGGCGGTGTCTGTTCCTCCTGTCAGAATGATATGCTTGATTGCAGGGGCGGTAGTCAGCACTTTCAGCGCTTCCCGGTTGGTGATGATGACTTGTAAGGCCTCTTTCGGTACACCTGCATCCCAAAAAGCTTTGGCGAACATCCAGGCAACCGGAGCCGCTACGGTGGCAGGTTTCAGGATAACGGTGTTTCCTCCCGCCAGTCCGGCTACTATACCGCCTACGGGAATGGCACACGGGAAGTTCCACGGTGAAATGACCAATATGGTACCTTTCGGTTTTATCTCTATATCATCTAATGCGGCGAATTTCTTCATCGCTGTCGTGTAGAAACGGGCATAATCTACCGCTTCCGATACTTCTACATCACCTTCAATGACAGTTTTACCGGTTACGGCACACATACAACCTATCAGGTCACCCCTCATATCAGCGAGTCGGTTGGCTGCTTCGTACATAATCCGGTGGCGTTCTTCCAGTGTGGTTTTTCTCCACTCGGCAGGATCTGTCTCGGCAATTTCGATAATCTTTTCCACTTGAGCACTGTCCGCCTGTGACATTTCACAGATACAGACCTCGTCATTCTGGCAACGGTCGAGGTATTTGTAGCGGTTTTTGCATACTACTGTTTCCGCACCTATCTGTAAAGGAATGATTTCCGGTTCTTCCGTTCCGCTTTTCTTCCATTTGGCAAAGATACGGCGCACCCATTCCTGATTTTGTGACAAGTCGAAGTCCGTATCCGGTTCATTCTGCATTGTGTCCGATGGGGCGACGGGAGTGTACGGAAGATTACGGTTCTGAACGCGTGGAGACACATGCGTGAGGTGATCTTTCATAGCATAGGCTTCTTCAAACTGCTTTGCGAGGAAGTCCCACTCTTTTGTATCCGGTTTCAGATTGAAGGAGTGAGTCAGGAAATTGTCGGGTGCCGTATTTTCGTCCATGCGACGGACAAGATAAGATACGGCGTTCAGGAAATGTTCGTTTTTCACTACCGGAGTATATAGAATCACCCGGTTACCGAGTATTGACTGCGCTCTCCAAAGATGATTCGCCATTCCTTCGAGCATTTCGAAGGTCATATATCCGGTTGTCCCATACTTCTGAGCCAGCAGATAAGCATAAGCGATCGAGAACAGATTATGAGAAGCAACCCCGAGATGTAAAACCCGGGCATTTTCGGGCATCAGTCCACGTTCCAACAGGCACAGATAATTGGCGTCAACTTCTGTTTTGGAAGGACGAATCGGGTTCGGCCAGCCTTTCAGGGAGGAGATAACCGTTTCCATTTCCAGATTACAGCCTTTCACCAGACGCATTTTGATAGGAGCTCCGCCTCCGTCTACGCGGGCTTTGGCAAATTCCAGCAACTCGGTTTGGAAGTCGTATGCATCCGGCAGATAAGCCTGTACGACGATTCCTGCCGAATAGTTCTTGAATTGTGGCAGGTTGAGTACTGCTTTGAAGAGGCGCAATGTGAAGTGGGCGTCTTTATATTCCTCCATATCCAGGTTGATGAACTTGGAGCGTTTTATTCCGTCTTCGTCCGTATAAGGAAAATCAATGGCTTTCTGATAAAGCGCGGACATTCGTGAAACGAGTTCCGGGAAACTTTCTTCGTAGTTCAGAGCGTGTGTCTGCGCGTAGATTCCCGATATTTTCACTGAGATGTAATTAATGTCGGGTGATTCAAGAGCTTCCAGATAGTGATGATAGCGGTGATCGGCTTCTTCGTTGCCAAGCACCACCTCGCCTAAAAGATTCACGTTCTGCCCGATTTTCTCTTTGAAGCGGGTAGCCAGATGCTTCGTGAGTTGCGGGCGTTCCTCATTGATAATAACTTGCGAGGTATCCATGCGCAGGCGTTTTTTGATAATCGGGATAGCGATAAAGTCGAAATGATGTCCGAATGCCTGATACATTTTGAATAAGAAAGCATCCCGTTTGTTCAGAAATTCGGGGACACCGTACTGGTCAAGGAGAGTCTTGATACGTTTGGCGAGTATCTTCCGGTCGCGGATTTGCGAGGATTCGTCGAGCATCTTCACGAGGAATTTCTTGTCTTGCGGGCGCTGCACCATGACGGCATATTTATGCTGTTCCAGGCGTTCGGCTTTCGTAATCGTTTGTTCACAAGTATTATACAGTTTAAGTACCCAATCCTGTACTTCGGTAAGGGTCGGTTGATATTGTTTGTCCATAAGAATCTGAATTATGTAAATGGAGAAAATGTGAAAAAAGAATCTCAAATTGCAATTTACATAGTACGGAGGGTAGGACTAAACATAACAGCACGGTAGCGATGCAGGGTTTGCAACGCTTGCTGCGAGAAGCAGTCGAACAGATACTGTTGTTTCATATTCGTCGTTTTTGAAGGTGATTAGAAACGAAAGACTCACACTTCTCACAAAGATAAAAATAAATTATTGATTTTCAAGTAAAAGGGGAAGAAAATACAATTGTGATAAATTCTAATATGTATGGTATGAGTTGATACAAGACGCGAGCGAAATAAATTAATCTTAATCTCTCTAAGATTTAGTTGTTCGGATATTATTAATTAGTACTCGTTATGCATGACTTTATTAACTATGAGGAGTAAATATGTGCTAACTTTGAATTAGTTACCTCCTTTAGTATCTGGCCTGATATTTCTTATAAAAAATCAGAAACAGGATGAATCCGGTCAGTGCGAAAGGAACACCTGTGAGGGCGGGGTAACGATAGCCTTCACTAACAGTCAATCCCCCTGCATAAGCGCCAATGGCATTTCCCAGATTGAATGCGACCTGTACGCAGGCAGCCCCCAACATCTCGCCGCCTTTTGCCACACGGATAATCAGTATTTGTTCGGGGCTGGATACGGCAAACAACCCTGCCGTGCAAAGGCACATCAGTATAGCAGCCGTCCATTTGTAGGGAGAAAGGAAGAAAATGAGAAGTAGCATAAGGCATATTAATGCTTGTGCGGCAGTTCCCACTTTTCCGGGTGTATAGCGGTCGGAGAGGCGCCCGCTGATAAGATTTCCCATGACCATACCGAATCCGGCAAGAATCATCAGCGGAGTAATACTTTCGGTGGAGAAACCGGAAATATTCGTCAGCATAGGGTTGATATAGCTGTACCAACAGAATACGCCACCGTTGCCTAACGCCGTAGCACCGAGAATGAGCCAGGGAGCCGGAGTCTTCAAGAAATGGAATTGTCCTTTAAAGCCGGTATCCTTCAAGCCTTCTACGTGAGGTACCCAGCGCCAGATGTAATACAGGATAACGATTCCCCAGATGCCGACCAACAGGAAAGTGGCACGCCAGGAAAGCATAGTGCTGAGAGAAGTTCCCAATGGGACACCGAATAGGTTGGCAATGGTCATTCCGGCAATCATAATCGAAACGGCTTCCGAACCTTTCCCTTTATCAGCCAGTCTTTCGGCAACAATGGAGCCGACGCCGAAATATGCTCCGTGCGGTAGTCCGGAGATGAAGCGCGCAGCAAGCAATATCCAATAATTGGGAGCTGTTGCAGCACAGATATTACCTATCATAATCAGGGTAACTAATACCAGCAGAATATGTTTCAACGGATATTTGCGGGCTAATGTCAACACGGGGGCACCCACACAGACGCCTAATGCATAAGCGGAAATGAAATGTCCCGCCATAGGGATACTGATCCCTAAATCTTTTGCCACATCGGGCAAAATACCCATCATTACAAATTCGGCAATACCTAATCCCAGGGTGCCGAACGCCAATGCGATAAGACTCTTTTTCATACCAAACTTAACCTGATACCTGTAACTTTTTACCTTTTTCTTTTTTGCGGGTGCAAAGGTAAAACAAAATCGGGCAGAGTGAGTTCGGTGTGAAATATTTTGATTTAAGTCAATTTATACAATGCTGCGTATGTAAGACTATGGATTTTAATAATTGTGTTTATAATAATATTATTGCGGTTTTTTTTATTAATAGAGATTGCCTTTTCAATTGCTCTTTCCTGAATGTTTAAGAATCCAGTCTGTTATATCTTTTAGAACTTCCGGGCTAATGGTTTCTTCTAGCTGCCCATACTCCGCCAATGTTCCTTTTTCACAGGTTTGAAACAGATGATTTAAGTTCGGGTAGGCTTTTACCGTTACATTCTTATTCCCGTTCTCGCTGATTCTTTGTTGGATAGCCGTAAGGTTCATAGCCGCCTCCACTTGAATGTCCTTTTCTCCGTTTAAGGCAAGTACCGGACATTTTATTTTTTTCATGGCTTTAGCCGGGTCATATCTCATAAAATGAAGATACCAGGGGGAGGTCATGGAACTTATCTGGGAGGAAATCTGCTGTACGGTATTCAAGTCTTTCAGTTGTTCGGACGATATGGTTTTGGTAACAGTTGCATATAACTCTTTTTGAAGTTCATCTGTGGTTTTGTCTGCTTGTTGCAGTATGGCATACCTGTTTCGTATCGACGGTTTCGTTCCTTGCCAGAACGCATCCGGCATTCCCTGGGATTTAGAAATCATCTCTACTTGTTTCAGCATCAGGCTGTCACCTCTTACGCCGGCTCCTGCCAATGAAACAATAAACGCAATCGCAGGGTCTTTGGCAGCTACGATGAATGCTATGATTCCGCTTGCGCTATGTCCGATAATGCCAATCTTCTTTGTGTTTATTTCTTTTCTGCCGCGCAGGTAATTGATGGCAGCTTCCGTGTCTGTTGCGAAATCCTCGTTGGTGGCTGTTGCATGGTTGCCTTGTGAGGCGGCTGTGCCACGATCATCACAGCGTAATACGGCGATTCCGTTCCTCGTCAGATAGTCGGCGATGACTAGGAAAGGCTTGTGTCCCATGATCTCCTCATCCCGGTTCTGCGCACCGCTTCCTGTCACCAACACTACTGCCGGAAATTTATTTCCCTTTTCGGGAAGAGTTAATGTCCCCGCAAGGTTAATTCCGTCCTGTTCGTTTCTTACTGTAACTTCTTCACTTTTATAAGGGAAAGGTGGTTGAGGTTCCTGCGGACGTTTGGGATGGCTTGCTTCTCCCTTTTCCAGGTTCAATGGGATAGGCATTCCTTGTGTGAATGTTCCGGTTATCGTTTTGTCACTTTTCAATTTTCCTTTGTAGGAAGCATGAATAACAGGTATCTGAATAGTTAATATGGAATCACTGAAAGAGGTAGCTTGTGTCTTTATGCCGTTGGCTCCCTGGTCGGGACTGTCGAGCGTTGTTACATAAGTTCCTTGAGCCGCTTGGTTGATATGGAATACGATAGTCAGCGACCCGGTGGGAACAGTCAGTTTTCCGTGCCAAGTTCCTGAGATATCTTGCGCGGATGCGGAAGAAGATAAGAACAGTCCGGTGAATAATCCGGTGATAATAGTAGCTATGTAGACAGTTTTCAATGTGTTCATAAGAGAGAGATTAATAGTGAATGTAATTGATGCATATCAGATGATTCGTACAAAGATAACGATTATTCTGACATAAAAAATAAGACATTACTCAATCTTGTTTTAAGTCGAGTAATATTTTATTCGGATGAGATGTGACATACGGTTACCGGAGTGGGACCGGAGAAGAAAATGTTCGAACGAAGCCGATAAAATAGAAGAAGTTTGCAAAAATATACTCATATCTGTATTCAAACTCATATAAAAAAATTATTTTTGCTCATTCGATTGTATGGCAATCCTGCCCGTTGCTTGATAAAAGTATATGAAATGAGGAAAAATTGTGGATAATAGAGAATTAAATATCATAAATCGTTTTCTTCATGGTGATCATGAAGCCTACTCTCTGCTGTACAGAGAGCATATTCAGGAGCTTTTCTCTTATGGCAAAGCTCTGACCGGCAATGATGAGCGGTTGAAGGATGCGATTCAAGATGTATTTTATAAACTATTATCCAACCCTGCCGCATTGAAGGATGTGCAGAACTTAAAGTATTTCCTTTTTAAATCATTGAAAAACAGACTGATTGATATACTCAAATCAGAGATGCGCCAGTCCCAGTCCGGTGAGGCAGCTGCCTACGAACAGATTGACTTCACCATAAATGACGTCACTGTACTGGATTCTCTGATTGAGGAAGAAGAACGCCTTGAATTAAGCCGGAAAATTAAATCGTTGTTGAACCTGCTGACTCCCCGGCAACGGGAGGCAGTCTGCCTGCGATATATATATGATATGGAGTATGATGAAATTGCGGATTTGTTGAATATGAGCAACTCCAAATCAGCGAGAAACTTAGTATCCCGGGCACTTGAACATTTACGTAAAGAAGACCTTGAACTTCTTATTATCCTCCCTTACACTATCAATCTAATAATTTGAAATAGTGTCCAGTACTCTTCTCCTTCCCGCAAGGAGGGGAATGGAGATGCCACCGACTTACTAAATTACCATCAAATTTGAAGAAGAACCAAAAAAAGTTCTTTTTTTTAATGGCAAAAAAAGCTGGCCGTCGTCTTTATTATAAACAAGCCTTAAAACTGTTTATTGTTAACCTGTATTTAAAGAATAAATAAGCTATGACTATTGATATTAAATACGAGAATTATTCTGTCAAGGATTTCTTGGAAGACGATTTGTTTCTCCAATGGCAACTGGCGCCGACAGAAACACTGGATGAGTTCTGGAAACAAGTACTACAACAATATCCGCACCAGGAAGCCAATCTTTCCGACGCTGTCCGGACCTTGCATTCAGTAACGATCAATCACGTTTCACTTTCCCGTCGGGAAGAAGATAAAATGCTTCAAAATATATATGCCCGTTATCGCAGGCATAGAGTCCGCCGCTTTATTTATTGGAGCACCAGTGTGGCGGCGAGCCTGATACTGCTGTTTCTTTTGGTTTCTCCGCTGAGGGACTTTACGGGAGAGAAAGTCAATGTGATGCTGACCGACGTACAGTCTGTGCGACTGGATACGATTCAGGATGTGCAACTAATAATCGGCGAGAAGAAAACGATAGCTATGGCGGAGGATGCGGATATTAGTTGGACGAAGGAAGATGAGATAGAGGTAAACGGACGTTCGTCCAACTCGACTTATAAATCACGGATAGATGCGGATGTGACATATAGCACTTTGCTGGTACCTTATGGCAAGCGTTCGTTTCTGACATTGCGGGATGGCACAAAAGTGTGGATCAACTCCGGTACAGAGGTGAGATTTCCCGTCAATATGGAAGGAAAAGAGCGTAGCATTTATGTCGACGGAGAAATCTATATTGAGGTGGCTAAAGATAAGGAACGTCCTTTCTATGTACATACTTCGGGATTTGATGTCCGGGTGTACGGTACAAAGTTTAATGTAACTTCCTATAAGGCGGACAAGGAGAAGTCGGTTGTGTTGGTAGAAGGCAGTGTTTCGGTCTGTTCCAAAGAAGAAACAAAAGAGAAGGAGGCGAAAGAAATCTTCCTGCATCCCGATCAGATGTATCATACAACGAACCGGGGACCTATGATTACCCATGTAAACGCACTTCAGTACATTACCTGGAAGGACGGAATCTGGCAATTTACGAGCGAGAGTCTGGAAAGCATTGCACTCCGGTTGTCACGTTATTATGGAGTAGATATACATTGTGATGAGAAGACGGCTGTGAAGTCATGTACAGGAAAGCTGATTCTGTTTGACGATGTAGACAAGACATTACGGATTATAGAAGAAATATTTGGTGTGCGGTATGAAACCAATCAAAATGAAATAATCATTAGTATGAACCCTTAAAACAAGATAGCCTATGGTAAAATAAACGGAATAAAAAACCGGATAATATGGCCGTATTATCCGGTGTAATTTAGTTCACTAATAAAACATTAAAAGCAATTCTAAACAACAATCAAATGTATGGAAAAAAATGCTCATTTGAAATTAACGAATACTTATTTATATAAAAGGATGTTGAACATTCCTCGAATTGTTTTGCTCTTTTTATGTGTGTCTTTCACCGTTCCTTCGTTGGCAGAGACCACTACGATGCAGTTACCGCAGCTTTCGCTGAGTCTGAATAATGTGACGATACGTGAAGTATTTAACATAATAGAGAAAAATACGGAGTACGTATTTATCTTTTCGGACGAGTTGCTTACCGACTTGAATGGAAAAGTCAGTATTCATGTAAATAAGCAAACGCTGGATAAAATATTGGATAAAGTTTTACAGTCGACAGGTTTGACTTATAAGATTACCAACAGGCAGGTCACGGTGAGTAAGAAAAGTCAGGCAGTCGTCCAGAAAACTTCTCTGAAGGTGACGGGACACGTGAGCGACGAAAAGGGAGAGCCCCTGATCGGGGTAAACATACAGGAAGAAGGAACCAACAATGTGGTTGTAACCGATATGAACGGAAACTTCTCGATGTATAATATATCCGGTCCTTCTTCTGTCCTGAAGTTTACCTATATCGGATTTATTCCGTTGAGGGTAGTGGTAGGAAAGCAGACGAATCTGTCGGTAAAGCTCGAATCCGATGTGAAAGGTCTGGAAGAAGTAGTTGTGGTAGGATATGGCTCTCAAAAAAGAGAGAGCGTCATTGGAGCTATTACCACTATGAAGCCTGCCGCCTTGCAGATTAATCAGAGCCGTTCCGTTACCAATGCATTGGCAGGACAGGTAGCGGGTATTATTGCCGTACAAAGAAGCGGGGAGCCGGGCAATGACGCTTCCGACTTCTGGATTCGCGGTATTTCATCTTTCGGTTCGGGAACGACTCCGCTGGTGCTGGTCGACGGAATCGAACGTAGTCTGAGTAATCTTTCTCCGGAGGAGATCGAGTCTTTCTCTGTCTTGAAGGACGCCACCGCTACGGCAGTCTATGGTGTGAAGGGAGCCAACGGAGTTATCCTGATACAGACCAAGCGTGGCCAGATTGGTAAACCCCGTATCCAGATAAAGGCTGATTATGGTTTCTCTGCTCCGACTATGTTGCCTGAATTTGTCGATGGTGCCAAATATATGGAAGTGATGAATGTCGCCAGCCAGTTCTCTTCGGGGAAAGATATGTATACGCAAGCTGCTATCAATGCCACCCGCAACGGTACGGACCCCGACTTGTATCCGAACGTAAACTGGCTAAAGGCAGTGACAAAGGATTATGTGCCGAGCGGACGTGTTTCGCTGGATATCAATGGAGGTAGTGAGCGGTTGCGTTATAGCTTGATTCTTGCCTACTATGGTGAAAAAGGGATGACGGTTACGGACCCGGACGTAGAATATGACGCTTCCAATAAATTGTCCCGTTACAATATCCGTACCAATCTGGATATGAACCTGACTCCTTCTACTGAAATTAATGTAAGTCTGGGAGGATATATCCTGAATCAGCGCACGCCGGGATACACCACATCCAGTGATGAAAACCCCCGTACTCCTTTTACTGATATTATCAAACTGGCTTTTAAAAACACCCCGATTGTACACCCAGTGATTTACTCGAACGGACAAATTCCGGCAAATACATCGCAGACCAACCCGTGGGCTGCCGCTACACATTCGGGGTTTATCTCCAGCTATATCAGCAGTTTACAGTCCGTTTTCGCCGTTACACAGGATATTGGTAAGTTATGGCATCCCTTGAAAGGCTTGAAGGCGAAAGCTACCTTCTCATTCGACACGTATGCCTGGAACTCATTCTTGAGAACCAAGAAACAGACCACTTATATGGCTACCGGGCGTGATGCGGACGGCAACCTGCTGACGAGCGTCACCAATGAAGGGGACGATTATTTGAAATATTCGAAAGAAGCGGGTGGTAACCGTACTATGTATATGGAAGGCCAGTTGTCTTACAGCCGTTTGCTGGCGGATGCACATCAGATAGATGGTTTGCTGCTGTACAATATGCGCGATTACGTGGATGCGGACGCTACTTCGGCTATCAATTCACTTCCCCACCGCACACAGGGAATTGCCGCCCGTCTGTCTTACAGTTATAAAGGCAGGTATTTTATTGAGGGAAACTTCGGTTATAATGGTTCGGAGAACTTCAGCAAGGGACATAAATGGGGATTCTTCCCTTCCGTAGCCGGTGGTTGGCTTGTTACGAACGAGAAGTTTATGGAAAGCACCACTTCCGTATTGTCAAAATTGAAAATCCGTGGTTCTTACGGGTTAGTGGGAAACGATCAATTGTCGGGGCGCCGTTTTGCCTTCTTGTCCACTATCACCTCCGGAACCGGATATGTTTATGGAACCAGCGGTAATCAGACCATTAACGGAAGATTCGAAGGTGACTTCGGTATTGAAGATTTGTCCTGGGAAACCGTGAAGAAAACGGATATCGGCATTGAAATCGGGCTTTGGGATTGCATCAATATACAAGCCGACTATTTCCACGAGAAACGGGAGGATATCTTTATGCAACGGAAGACCATACCCGAAACTGCCGGATTCAACAAGAACCCCTGGGCCAACTTCGGTATCGTGAAGAACCAGGGATTCGACGCTAGCCTAGAGATGAACAAGAGTTTTGGAAAAGACTTCTTCCTGTCCTTACGGGGCAACTTCACTTTCAGCCGTAACAAGATACTGGAGTATGACGAATCCGAGGCGATGAAACAGACCACCCGTGCGCGTACCGGAAATCCGCTGAACACGTATTATGGATTGAAAGCGGTCGGCCTGTTCCAGGAGGAAGACTTTAAGGCGGACGGGACATTGGTTGACGGAATCCCCAATCATACGTTCGAGCAGGTGAAGCCGGGAGATATCCGTTATGAAGATACCAATCACGACGGCAAGGTGGATACTTATGATTATCAGCCTATCGGTCGTCCTTCTGTTCCGGAAATTGTGTATGGGTTCGGGTTCAGCGCTCGTTGGAAAAGCTTTGATTTCAGTGCGTTTTTCCAGGGTTCCACCAATGTTTCCAATATGATTCAGGGAGATATGCTGATTCCCGGTAGCGGTGGCGGCGGATTGGGCAATATTTATGCCAATTGTGATGACCGTTGGGATCCGAATGACCCGTACAGACAGGTATTTTGGCCGCGTTTGTCCACCAACAAGAGTTCCAACAATATGCAATATTCTACCTGGTGGCTGAAAGACGCTTCCTATCTGCGCTTGAAGAATGTCGAGGTGGGCTATACCTTCCCCAAGAAATGGCAGAAGGCGGCAATGATGCGTGATGCGCGTATTTTCTTCCGGGGCAGTAATCTGCTGACATGGGCCGCATTCGATATGTGGGACCCGGAAATCGGTTCCAGCGACGGAATGAAATATCCTCTGATGAAGGTTTATTCGTTTGGTTTTCAAGTAACATTTTAATCTTACGTACAATGAAAAAGATACATATGAAACAGTATATCCGAACCTTGATGCTGGCGGTTGCCCTTGCTCCGGTTTTCTCGTCGTGTGATTATCTGGATAAAGAACCGGATGATATGTTGACACTGGACGCTGTGTTTGACAATGCAGATTATACAAAGCAATGGTTGGCAGGTGTTTACAATCTTGTTCCCGACCCTTTGTGGGAATATATGACTTATGAAGGATACGGATACTATATGATGAGCGACGAAACTCAAATGGCTTCTTCATTGAGCCAGTTCGGGTGGAGTAACCTGATGAATGTACAGAAGGGAAGTTGGACTCCCACTACGATTGTTCCCGGGAAGAACCTTTGGCTGGAGACTTATCGTAAAGTACGTGCAGGGCTTATCTTTATGGAAAATGTAAAAGAAATCCCGAACCAGCGGCAGACAGCCGAATTGGTGGAACGCTATAAGAACGAAGTACGTTTCCTGATGGCATATTATTATTCGAGGATGTTGGAGGTTTACGGCCCGTTTCCTCTGGTCACTTCGTTGGTAGACGTCACTGAATCCGGTGATGTATTGCAGAAAGCACGTACCCCTTACGATGAGATTGTCGATTATCTGGACAATGAGTTTATGGAACTTTCCAAAGTATTACCTTCTTCTTATGACGATGTGAATGTCGGTCGTCCCACTTCCGGAGCGTGTCTGGCATTGCGTGCCCGTATGTTGATGTTTGCTGCCAGCCCATTGTTTAACGGCAATGAGGATTTCAGGGATGTGGTCAATAAAGACGGCACTCCGCTTTTCAGCCAAAGCAAGGATAACAGTAAATGGGAGAGAGCGGCAAAAGCTGCCAAACTGGTGATAGATATGCCTGAGTATGACCTATATAAAGAGTATTTGGACGACGGTTCCATTGATGCGCTGATGTCCTGCATCAATCTGTTTCTGACCACTCCCACAAATAATAAAGAAATTATATTGGCTTATCCCGGAAAGACAAACGGGCTTTATGAGTACCATTTACTACCTCGCGGTTCCGGTTGGGCAGGATGTATCAGTGCTACGCAGAATGTAGTGGATGCTTTCTTTATGAAGAACGGGTTGAGCATTGACGCGCCGGGTTCCGGTTATGTGGAAAGTGGCTACTCCGGTGCGGACACTTATTATGATACGAAATACCTGTATGGCAGTTCGGAGAAAAAAGCTGGATTAGTGACCACGGCAGGAACCTATAATATGTACGTCAACCGTGAACCGCGCTTTTATGCGAACATTCGTTTTCACGGTGAATATTGTTCGTTCGACGACACTAAGAGAACACATAACTTCCTGAACGAAGGAAAAGACGGAAAACCTTCTCATGATAGTCCGATAGCGGGTTATCAGATTAATAAAGCGCTTAATCCGTCTACCAGGCATGGAGTTGCCTATCCGTATAAGCCGGGTATTATCGTGCGTCTGGCAGAGATGTATCTGAGCTATGCGGAAGCATTGAACGAGTATGATCCGGGGAATGCGGATATCGAGAAATACATGAAGTTGATTCGTGAGCGTGCCGGACTGCCTGCCTTGCAATCCGGACTGTCACAGGATGCGATGCGCGATGCGATTCATCACGAACGCAGAGTGGAGTTTGCCTTTGAAGGCGGAATGCGTTATATGGATATTCGTCGCTGGAAAGAGGCGGAGAAAGTTTTCGAAACTCCGATTTCGGGCATGAACACCGATGGCAAGACCAATACAGAGTACTTCAAACGGACAGAGATACAGAAACGGGTTTTCTTGAAGAAGATGTACTTGTGGCCTATCTATCAGAACTATCTGGATAATAACGAGAAACTGGTTCAAAATAAATATTGGTAATAGAAAAATGCTTATGAAAATGAATATCAGTTATATTTTATGCTTGTTCCTGGCTGTTTTTTCTTCAGCTTGTGACGATGACAAAACAGATGAAAACAATGCGAAACAAGTGACCGTGACAATTTCACCTTCCGATAAAGTGATTGTGGAAGGTGAGGGTGGTGATATTTCGTTTACTGTTACACCGAGTGACCCGGCTGTGGAATTGAGATATGTCTCCAGCGTAGAATGGATGAAGGCGGCGGCTGGTGGCGGAGCCTCTTGGAGTGTGGCGGCAAACTCTTCCGAACTAAGCAGGGAGGGACGTATCTATATTCTGAATAAGGCGTCGCTGGCTCGTCTGGATACGATTAATGTAATTCAAAAGTCCGTCAATGGCGAAATACAGGAACATCCGACGGTTTCATTTACCGAAGCGGATGTGCCGGTTTCTGTTCCTTTTGCCGGAAACTCGTATGTGACTTATCCGAAAGGTTCTACTTATATCGACAATTATACCGGAAAGTTTAAAGCTACCTGGGCGGATGAAACGATTGTCAGCAGCACTTACTTCTATGTGGGCGAAGCGGGCGACTTGAATCTGGCGGCTGTAGGAAGCAACGAAACCGGAAACAGTGTTGTACGTTTCAAAGTGCAGGATAAGGTGTATAATATTACAATCAGCGGCCCGACTTCCAAGATATACGGCATTGCTACGATTCCGGTAGAGAAGCCGGGATATATCCGGGTGGATATGCAAGGAGTATCGAAGAGTGGCAAGTCTTTCGGTGACATCACCGGTTACCGGATTGGCGGACAGGCTGCTTTGGGTACCAATCATTTTGTGACGGAAGAGAAGATGAACGAGGGAGACAAGAACTGCTACTTCTACCGCAGAGGTTCTTCCGTACACTGGTTCTATACACAGCCCACGGGTAATGCCGAATATTTCTATAATGAAGTATTGGTGACACCGGAAAATGCTCTGAACAGTACATATTATATGATGAACGGTTTCTCCGAAGGATATATGGGTATCCAGCAGACTACTTCGGGCGAGCATAAAGTCTTGTTCTCTGTGTGGAGTCCTTATACTACCGATGATCCGGAAGATATACCGGATGAAAAGAGAGTCAAGGTGTTACGGAAAGGAGCGAACGTTACTATCGGTGAGTTTGGTAATGAGGGCAGTGGCGGACAAAGCTGGCTGCATTATAACTGGACAGCCGGTACGGTGTACAAAGCTCTTGTACGGGTGAAACCTGACGGAAATGGAAGTACCGTCTATACGGGCTATTTCTATGCTGACGGTGAATGGAAGCTGATTGCTTCTTTCTCGCGCCCGGAAACGAATACATGGTATAAAGGAGCTTATTCGTTCCTCGAAAACTTTGACCCGATCAACTCTATCTATCCCCGTTCCGTATTGTATAAGAATCAATGGATGAGGCTTGCTTCCGGCGAGTGGAAAGAGATTACCGGTGCTAAGTTCTCTTGTGACGATACGGGAAGAAGCGGATTGAGATATGACTATTCCGGTTCGGTAGACCAGGCGAATGGCGGATTTGTGTTGAAGAGTTTCGGATTCACAGACGATCATACGGACTATGGGACGATGTTTACCCGTTCTTCCGGTGGGACTGCTCCTGACATTGATCTGGATGCGTTAGAGAATATTCCTTCTGTTGAATAAATAAGTTTGGAACAATGAAAAGAATAAGATTTATATATGGCGCAATGTTGCTTGTTCTTGCTTTGGCAATGAATGCGTGCGACGATTATTATTCGGTAGCTGTTGCCGGTGATCCCGGCGTCACTCCGGTTGTACTGACTACACCGGAAGAGAGTATTACGCTTCCCGCCAAGGATGCAGCGGGGGAGGTGGAGATTGTAACCAATATGGAGAACTCCACGATTTCTATTGCTGTGCCCGCCGATGCGAAAAGCTGGTGTAGCGCAGCGCTTTCCGGAAACAAGATAGCGGTCACTTTGGTGGATAATCCCCGGACGATTGCCCGTTCTACGATTCTCACCGTCAAGGTATTCTCGATTACCTGCAAGATAGAAGTGGTACAGGAAGCAAAGGCACCGGAACCGATCTATCCGATAGAAGGAACTTATAAGTTCAATATTCCTTCTGTCAGCGACTTCGATGCTACGAAGATTTACAAAGTAATGGACGGTAACCTGAAGGTTGCGGAAATCTGTCTGGAATATCTGAAGAATGACAATATTGCTTCAAGGGCAGTCGTTGTCTATACCGGCGAAGGTGGGGCGGCCGACTATACCAGAGGATTTGTTGCTTATCTGGTGGATGATGAAGGCAATGTCTCAGAAGCTATCGAGAATGGAGGAACAGCTTCGTTCGACTATGCGGAAAATACGCTTGACTATGTGGCCGGAACCTCGGAAGCTGTACACACGGTTTATCTTTCTTCTTATGGCATTACGAAGAAGGAACCGGAAGAGGCTGTAAAAGAAACTGTTCCCGAACCGTATCTGGTCAGCGATATGGAAGGTAATTCTTATCCGGTAGTCAAAATCGGTAGTGAAGTCTGGTTGGGTTCCAATCTACGGACAACTAAATATAGTGACGGAACGGAGATTCCGTTGGTTCCTCTGGCTTCTTTGGATAAGTCTGTTGCTTGTTGTACGTATCCCAATGGAAGTGCGTCCATTGACGCTGCCTTATATGGATATTTGTACACGAGTAAAGTCGTTGCGCAGGAAGACCTGCTGGCAGGCAGCATTGTCGACGGTATGTGGCGTATTTCTACTGGAGGTGGAACGAATGCTGCCGGTTTAATGGGAAATGCAACCGATTGGCAGCGCCTGTTCAAGTATATCGGAAAGGATCAGTTAGGTACATTGCTTGTATCGGGATATACATGGGATAATGGCGGAGCAGGTGAGTTTGATATTAATTCGATTTCAAACTTAACAGGTTTGAGCATAGTAGCTGCCGGACAGATATACAACGGTACTTCTGTCTGGAGATATTCAAGGCAAGCCTTCTTCTTCTATGGAAATGCCGGACGAGGATATAATTTATCGGAGAAAGACGCGAAAGCTGTAGACCAGGCAGGAGTACGTGAATGGCCTCATGCCAATGACGCTTGTTCCATTCGCCTTGTCCGTGTTGACAATCGCCAGTGATAATACTACTATATAATTATATAATGACTTTTAAATATGAAATATATGAAGAAACTATCTCTTTTTATTTTGGCCTGTATCTGTACATTGGGTTCTTATGCAGATGATGTAGCGGTGTTTAATGCATTAGTAAACAGACTTCTTCCCAATTACTCGTCCCAAATCACCGGCAAGAAACTGCCGGAAGGAAAGAACGATTATTTTCAACTTTCTTCCGTTGGGGATAGAATTGAGATTGCCGGGAATAATGCAAACAGTATGGCTGTCGGACTCAATTACTATCTCAAATATTACTGCAATACGAACGTGTCCTGGTTTGTGGACGACCATCTGGATATGCCGGCAACACTTCCGGCAGTAGATAAGAAGGTTACGGTAGACGCTCGCTGCAAGGACCGTTTCTTCCTGAACTACTGTACTTTTGGTTATACAATGCCGTGGTGGCAATGGGAGGATTGGGAGCATTTTATTGACTGGATGGCATTGAATGGTATCAACCTTCCGCTGGCAATCACCGGTCAGGAATCTATCTGGTTGAAAGTGTGGACAAAACTCGGGTTGTCGGAAAGCGAAGTACGCAATTATTTCACAGGCCCTGCACATTTGCCGTGGCACCGTATGTTGAATATTGACTATTGGCAGGGAAATCTGCCGATGTCCTGGCTCGACGGACAGGAGGAGTTGCAGAAAAAGATTGTAGCCCGTGAACGGGAGCTGAACATGAAACCTGTTCTTCCTGCTTTTGCCGGTCATGTGCCGCAAGAATTGAAACGTATTTATCCCGATGCCAAGATAACCAAACTGGGAGCGTGGGCAGGCTATTCCGATCAATACGCTTGTAGCTTCCTTGACCCAATGGACCCGTTGTTCACAAAGATTCAGAAAATGTTTCTGGAAGAACAGAACTCTATTTACGGCACCGATCATATCTACGGCATCGACTTGTTCAATGAGTTGGAAGCACCCAGCTATGAGCCGTCTTATTTGAGACGTGTCAGCCGACAGGTGTACCAAAGTCTGGAGAAAGCAGATAAAAAAGCTGTCTGGCTGCAAATGACCTGGCTGTTCTGGAATGAAAAGAAAGACTGGACGAATGAGCGGATTAAGGCTTATATCACTGCCTTCCCTTCCAAGAAATCGCTGCTTCTGGATTATTACTGTGAACGGCACGAAGTATGGCAACAGACCGATAAATATTTTGGAGTTCCTTATATCTGGTGTTATCTTGGTAACTTTGGCGGTAATACGGTATTGGTAGGCAATCTATACGATATCAACAAGCGTCTCGAAAATACATTTGCTAATGGCGGCAAGAACTTCGAAGGACTGGGCTCTACTCTCGAAGGTTTCGACTGTAATCCTTTTGTTTATAATTATGTGTTCGAAAAAGCTTGGGATATAGATATACATAAAGACGTCCCGCGTTGGACGGAAGAACTGGCTGTACGGCGTATCGGGAGGGATAATGCGAAGGGAAAAACTGCCTGGAAACTACTGATTGACAGTATTTATGCCGATCCGAGCCGTCCCGGACAATGTGCAATGTTGAGTATCCGCCCCACTTTCGGCAAGTTTAAAACTTATTATGCGAATCCCCGTTTCAGATACAGTAACAAAACGCTCTTGTCTATTCTCGGATTAATGCTCGAAGCGGACGGCAAGGGTACTTCCTATTCGTTCGATGTTGTTAACGTCACCCGCCAACTTCTTGGAAACTACTTCTGGGCTGTATTCAAAGACTACGAAAAGGCTTATCAGAAAGGCGACTTTAAAACCATGAAAGCTAAAGAGCAACTTATGCTTGGCATTTTGAGCGATATGGATCGTGTATTATCCACCCAGTCTGCTTTCCTTATGGGAAAATGGATCAGTGACGCCCGCAAACTGGGAGCAAATGAAAAAGAAAAGCTCTACTTTGAACAGAATGCCCGTAACCTGCTGACTACATGGGGAGAAAAGGCTTCGCTCCTGAATGACTATGCCAGCCGTTCCTGGTCGGGACTGATTTCCACTTTCTATGCGGAACGTTGGAAAATGTTTTTTGCCGCAGTCGATCGTGCCGTCCTTGCGGGGCAGAATTTTGATGATGCGAAATACGAGGACTACAAGAAGGATGTTACCGAATACGAAGAACGTTGGTGGAAAGACTGTATCGGAACTTTCCCCGAACAACCTGTCGGAAATAGTGTGATTATCTCGAAAGAGTTATATGACAAATACAAACCTCTGATAGAGGAAATGTAAGATAGGTAGAAGTTTTTTATTCATGATGGCGACAAATATCTCCCGTAGGGATATTGTCGCCATTTTGAGTTATAGAGACTCCCGTTAAATGTACTTGGATATCAGAACCTTCTTCTATTTGACGTACTCTTACTTTACTAAAGACATAAAGTTTGAGTTCTGTAAATTAATGTGTTCTGTTTATTCCGTAGCAAGTTTTAGGGAAACGTCATCAAACCAATAAACTACATTTTCTGTTGGCGTTGCGTTATAACCGGTCAGTTGGTTATTGGCACCTGCGCATAGCTTGAATACAAACTTGACTAGCACATTGACGGGAATATCCACAGTTACAGAGTACTTTTTCCATTCTTTGCCTGCCTGATTGATTACTATGGCGAGTAAGGAACAGGATAAGGGTAAGATTGGAAAAGGTAAAAAGATAACAGTGCGTGGGGTGGTCAGAGACGTACAGGCTACTCCCATAGAAGGAGTCCGTATTTATTCGGTAGGAAATGAGAAAGAATTGGCAGTGACTAATAAGAAAGGGGAATATGTGCTGAAGCAAGTTGCGGCAGATGATGTGCTGATTTTCTCCAAAGCAGGTCATGTGTCGAGAAGAATGCCGATGGAAGGACATCCGGTTTTGAATGTCCGGTTATAGGTGCACTGTTCAAAGCATATTCAGGATAATTTATGAGATTTGTTAATGAAGGCTGCCTTTATTTTGCTGTCAATGGACTAAAAGGCTATCTTTGTTTTTATTTAATAGATTAATATTTGATAAATATGAAGATGTGTAGTGAAGTCTTTCAGTTTGAAAAGGAACTGAAGTGGGAGAACCCGGGTCCGGGAATCCGTCGTCAGATAATGGGTTATGACGAACAGTTGATGATAAAAGTGCAGTTTGAAAAAGGAGCTGTCGGCACAATGCACGAACATCATCACAGTCAGGCTACTTATGTGGTAAGTGGAAAGTTCGAATTAACGATTGGCGAACAGAAAGAAATACTATCGGCAGGAGATGGCTATTATGTGGCTCCTAATAAACCTCATGGCTGTGTTTGTCTCGAAGCAGGCGTGCTGATTGACACATTTACTCCGATGCGGGCAGATTTTCTGTAAGACAGATGTGGTATGAAATTACCACATCTGTGGTATTTCGCCTGAACAGAATCCGCGCTATCTTTGTCATATATTAAAACGTATGAATTTAAAACGGATATATATGGAGAAGATAGCAAGAAAATTGACGGACCTGGTTGGTAACACTCCGTTGTTGGAACTTAGTAATTATAATAAGAGTAAGAATTTGAAAGCTCGCCTGGTAGTGAAGCTTGAATATTTTAACCCTGCCGGAAGCGTTAAAGACCGTATTGCTTTGGCGATGATTGAAGACGCTGAGGTAAAAGGTGTTTTGCAAGCGGGAGCTACTATTATAGAACCGACTAGTGGCAACACCGGAGTAGGACTGGCTTTTGTGGCTGCTGCCAAAGGTTATAAGTTGATATTGACAATGCCCGACACGATGAGTGTTGAACGCCGCAATCTTTTGAAAGCTTTGGGAGCAGAATTGGTCCTGACTCCCGGTGCGGATGGTATGAAAGGAGCAATTGCCAAAGCGGAAGAACTGAAAGCGGCAACTCCGGACTCTGTTATCTTACAACAATTTGAAAATCCTGCTAACCCCGCCATGCATTTACGAACTACCGGTCTGGAAATATGGAGAGATACCGAGGGGAAAGTCGATATCTTTGTAGCCGGTGTAGGTACTGGCGGGACAGTTAGCGGTGTAGGTGAGGCATTGAAGATGCGTGATCCGAGTATAAAGATCGTGGCAGTAGAACCTTCTGATTCTCCGGTACTCTCGGGAGGAAAACCAGGTCCGCATAAGATTCAGGGAATCGGTGCAGGGTTTGTTCCTAAAACGTACAAGGCTTCTATCGTAGATGAGATTATTCAGGTGCAGAATGACGATGCCATTCGTACGAGTCGTGAATTAGCCAAACAGGAAGGTTTGTTGGTAGGCATATCTTCAGGCGCAGCCGTATATGCTGCTACGGAACTGGCGAAGCGACCGGAAAATGCAGGGAAAATGATTGTTGCATTATTACCCGATACAGGCGAACGTTATTTATCTACCATTTTGTATGCTTTTGAGGAATAT
>OLWF01000323.1_pt1 | contig 27987 bp, 24 predicted proteins | sample 1644131 | NCBI WGS metagenome assembly OLWF01 (sample SAMEA103958163, study PRJEB25191) | human gut metagenome
AGCGCTGCATAGTATGCAAGCATCTCCTCGTCATTGCAAAACCTTGCTCTTCCGTTCGGAGTACGGACATGCAGCCCGGGCTGACGCGGGTCATCAAATGCAAGCTCCGCAAAATAGAGCCCCGAATCGTGGCAAACAACGGGTTGAAATGTTTTGCCGTAAAATTCAGCCTTAATTGCGGCATTTTCGGCAGGTGTCGCCCCCGTTTCGGAGGGTTCGGCGGAGATATTGACATCCCCAAGCGTCAAAAGCTCCGTGCCCGCGCCGATAAGTCCGCCGAGCCAATCAGCTTTTGAAGGATTGGTTGTTCCGATCAAAACTTTCATTCAATGTTCCCCTTTTTCGCTTGCGATAAACAGCAAGTCGGCAGCTCACACATGTATGTCTGAGCCGCCGACAATGTTTCGATTCAAACGAATTCAACTTACATATTATTTAATTTGTCGAGGCCGTGATGCAGCCTGCGCAGAGCTTCTTCCCTGCCGAGCAGTGCAGCAATTTCGATCGCGCCGCCGGGGGTAACTGTCTTTCCGCTCATTGCAATTCGAACCGGCCAAAGCAGCGTGCCGTTCTTCATGCCGTGTTCCGCCGCATAATTCATAAGGAAATCATGCAGTGCCGTTTCCGTCCATTCGGGCAAAGCCTCAAGCTCCGGAATCACCGCTGCAAGAATATCGCGGCAAAGTTCGGGGTTCGTTTTGGATTTTTTATTTGTGTACAGGTCAACGGAATAATCCTCGTCCATCTTTGCAAGGAAAGCAACGGTTTCGGTAATATCCGTGAACACCTCCGTGCGCGGCTGAAGGATTCGCGCAAAAATCGACTTATCCATATGCCCGCAGCCTGCCGCTTCGAGATAGGGTTCGGCATGGCGGATGTATTCCTCGGGCGAAAGTTTGCGGATGTATTCCGCATTCATCCATCTGAGCTTTGTTTCATCGAAAATTGCGGGAGACTTGCTGAGACCCTCAATGCTGAATGCTTCCTTAAGCTCGTCCATGGTGAAAAACTCGCGATCGTTTCCGGGGCTCCAGCCGACAAGCGCAACATAGTTTATAATCGCCTCCGCAAGGTAACCCTGTGCAATCAAATCCTCAAACCCGGGATCACCGTGCCGCTTGCTGAGCTTGCGCGTCGCGTCCTTCATAACGGGGGTAAGGTGGATGTAAACGGGCTTTTCCCAGCCGAATGCTTCGTATAACAGGTTATATTTCGGTGTGGAACTTAAGTATTCGTTGCCGCGCATAACGTGCGTGATGCCCATTGTGTGGTCATCTATAACGTTTGCAAAGTTATAAGTCGGCATTCCGTCCGCTTTTATAAGAACGCCGTCATCAAGCTCGGAACAGTCAACATCGATCCGTCCGTAAATAACGTCGTCAAAGCCTGCTTCACCGCTTTCGGGGATATTCTGGCGGATCACATAGGGTTCACCGGCATCAAGCCTGCGCTGAACTTCTTCCTTTGAAAGGTGCAGACAATGCTTATCGTATTTGAAAGTTTCGCCGCGTGCTTCGGCCTCCGCCCTGCGCGCATCCAAATCCTCCTTGGTGCAGAAGCAATAATACGCCTTGCCCTTTTCAACAAGTTCCTTTGCATAGGGCAGATACATATCTTTTCGCTCGCTCTGAACGTACGGACCGTAGTTTCCGCCCTTGTCCGGGCCCTCGTCCCATTCAAGTCCCGCAAGCCTCAGGCCGCTGTAAATTTTTTCAACCGCACCTTCAACAAAACGCGCCTGATCGGTGTCCTCAATGCGGAGAATAAACACTCCGTCGTTCTTTTTTGCAAACAAATAAGCGTATAATGCGGTGCGCAGTCCGCCGATGTGAAGGTACCCCGTGGGACTCGGCGCAAAACGTGTGCGTACTGTCATATTAATCACTGTCGCCCTTGCCCTGCAAGAGCGTCCTTTCGGTCAAGATAATGTGTGCCGACGGAATACCGCAGCAAGAACCATAAGAAACCGCATGAACTTTCGTGCGCTTCCGTCCATGTTTGTATTATACAGCAAAATTCCCCGTTTGTCACGGAAAAGCTTTTGTCGGAGCTGCCCTGTTTCGGGCGTTAAGCTGCAAAGGCCGAAGTATTTAAAATATATTTTGTTTGTATTTGTTTTTCCTCTGTACAAACACCGTCGGATATGCTAAAATACGAGCATCGAGAATGATTCTTATTTCTGTTTTGGAGGTTTAAGATATGTACTGCGTTAAGAAAGTTACCGAAGACCTGACTTGGGTCGGTGCAAACGATCGCCGGCTCTCAATGTTTGAGGGTGTTTATTCCGTTCCGAACGGTGTGAGTTACAATTCCTATCTTTTGCTTGACGAGAAGACCGTTCTGTTCGACACGGTGGACAAATCCGTCAGCGAACAATTTATGGAAAATGTTGAGCATGTTTTGAGCGACCGCCGCCTTGACTATGTTGTTATTCAGCATATGGAACCCGACCATTCCGCAACGCTTGCGGAGCTTTTGCGCCGCCATCCCGAAACCACTGTTGTCTGCAACAAAATGATCGCGGACATGATAAAGCAGTTTGATAACTTAGATGATATTTGCATTACTGTTAAAGAAGGCGACACACTTTCAACCGGCAGGCATAACCTGACATTCATTGCCGCACCCATGGTACATTGGCCGGAAGTTATGGTCACGTATGACACCGTTGATAAAATCCTGTTTTCGGCGGATGCATTCGGCACATTCGGTGCATTGAACGGCGCAATTTTTGCCGATGAAGTGGATTTTGACCGCGACTATATGGATGAGGCCCGCCGTTACTATACCAACATCGTCGGCAAATACGGCACGCAGGTGCAGGCGCTGCTGAAAAAGGCCGCCGGGCTGGAGATCGAGATGATCTGCCCGCTGCACGGCCCGGTCTGGCGCAAGGATATCGCGTGGTTCCTCGACAAATATATCCACTGGGCGACCTATACCCCGGAGGACGACGCGGTCGTCATCGCCTACGCCTCCGTCTACGGCGGCACGGAAAACGCGGCGAATGTGTTGGCCGCGAAGATGTCCGACCTCGGCGTGCGCAATGTGCAGATGTACGACGTGTCCGTCACGCATCCAAGCTATATCCTCTCCGAATGCTTCCGGGCCAGCCATCTGGTCTTTATCTCCACGACGTACAACGCGGGGATGTTCGTGACGATGGAAAATCTGGTGCACGATATCGTCCATCACAATCTCCAGAACCGCACCATCGCCCTCATGGAAAACGGCTCCTGGGCCCCGACGGCGGCAGGGCTGATGCGCGCGGAGTTCCAGAAGCTCAAGAACTGCACGATCCTCGATGAGACAGTCACGATCAAATCGACGCTCAAGGAATCCCAGCTGGCGGACGTCGAGACCATGGCGCAGGCTATCTTCGATTCCATGCCGAAGCCCGTCCCGGCAGAGCACAAGGCCGACGCGCCGGTTGAAAAGAACGCGTTCTTCTCGTTCTCCTACGGCCTGTTCGTCCTGACGGCCCGCGACGGGAAAAAGGACAACGGCTGCATCATCAACACCGCCGCGCAGCTCACCGACACACCCAAGCGCATCTCCATCGCCGTCAACAAGGCGAATTTCACGCATGACATGATCCGCAAGACGGGCGTGTTCAATCTGTCCATGCTCTCGACCGACGCGCCGTTCGGCCTGTTCCAGCACTACGGCTTCCAGTCCGGCCGCGACGTGGACAAGTTCGCGGATGTAAAGGGTATGGCCCGCGCGACGAACGGCGTGTATTACCTGCCGTACTCCACCAACGCCTTTGTCAGCGGCAAGGTCACGCAGGAGATCGATCTCGGCACGCACACGCTGTTCATTGCCGACGTGACCGAGGCCCGCGTGCTCTCCAACGCGCCGTCCATGACCTACAGCTTCTACTTTGCAAACGTCAAGCCCAAGCCGTCGGCGCTCAAAAAGCAGACCGGCTGGGTCTGCAAGATCTGCGGCTATGTCTACGAGGGCGAAACGCTCCCCGCCGATTTTATCTGCCCGCTGTGCAAGCACGGCGCGGAGGACTTTGAAAAGCTGCCGGAATAACCATATCAAGCTTATAAACGGAAAGGAACGATCATCATGTCCCGTGTACTGGAAACTCTGGAACCGAAAGCGGTCTTTCATTTCTTCGAGGATCTGACCCGTATTCCGCACGGCTCGCGCAACACGAAGGCCATCAGCGACTACTGCGTCGCCTTTGCAAAGGAACGCGGTCTGTGGGTGTATCAGGACGCGCTCAACAACGTCATCATCAAAAAGCCCGCCACAGCAGGCTACGAAGCTGCGCCCGCCGTCATTTTACAGGGCCATCTCGACATGGTTGCGGAAAAAACGCCGGAAAGCCCCATCGACTTCACAAAGGACGCGCTCGACCTGCGCGTCGAGGGCGACTATGTCTCGGCGAACGGCACGACGCTCGGCGGCGACGACGGCATTGCCGTCGCCATGGCGCTGGCCGTGCTGGACAGCAGCGAAATTGCGCACCCGGCGCTTGAGGTCGTGTTTACCGTCGACGAGGAGATCGGCATGGAGGGCGCGCAGGGCCTTGATTTTTCGCAGCTCTCCGCCCGCCGTATGCTGAACGTAGACTCCGAGGACGAGGGCATCTTCACCGTCAGCTGTGCCGGCGGCGCAAGCGCCAACGTCTCCATTGGCCTGACGAGCGCCCCCTGCGCGCTGGCCTGCGCGCGGCTGACCGTCTCCGGCCTCATCGGCGGCCATTCCGGCCAGGAGATCGACAAGGGCCGCGCAAACGCGAATCTCCTGCTGGGCCGCGTGCTGAACGCGGTGCAGTGCAAGCTTTCCTTCCGGCTCGTTTCCGCCGCGGGCGGTCTGAAGGACAACGCCATTCCGAATGCGGCCGAGGCCGTTCTGGCCCTGCGGGAGGAGGATATGCCTGCCGCGCGTGAGATCGCGGCGGCCTGCGAAGCGGACTTCCGGAAGGAATACGCCGCAGCCGACCCCGGTGTGACCGTCGCGCTGGAGCCCGCCCCCGCCTGTGCGCAGGCGCTGACGGAGGAAGCGACGCTGCGTGTTGTCCGCTTCCTGCTGCTTGTGCCGAACGGCATCGCGGCCATGAGCATGGACATCCCGGGGCTGGTGCAGACGTCCTGCAATCTCGGCATTTTCCATGTGACGGACAGCGTTCTGACGGCGGTCAGCTCGGTCAGAAGCTCGGTTTCGTCGCAGAAGCAGATGCTGCTTGCCCGCATCGACGCGCTGTCACAGCTGCTGGGCGGTTCGCTTCATGTGACGGGGGCCTATCCCGCGTGGGAATACCGGCGCGAATCCCCGCTGCGCGATAAGCTCGCCGCCGTCTACACGCAGCAGACCGGCAAGACCCCGAAGATCGAAGCCATCCACGCGGGGCTGGAATGCGGCCTATTCGCGGGCCAGCTCCCCGGCCTTGACTGCGTATCCTTCGGCCCGGATCTGGTCGATATCCATACCACGCGCGAAAAAATGTCCATCTCCTCCGTCCAGCGCACCTGGCGCTTCCTGCTCGGCGCATTAGAGGCGCTGAAGGACTGATCCATAGAAGCTTCATTGATATGAAAAACGCGGCTCCCCGGATGTGTCCGGGGAGCCGCAATGCGTCTGTATCGTTACCGGTGGGTGCCGACGAAGAAGACGGAAATGACGCCGGGGCCGGTGTGGGCGCCGATGACGGGGCCGACATAGTTGATGATGATATCCTTGACCGGGGTCAGGGCGCGGATCTGTTCGGCAGTGTACTCTGCGTCCTCAATGCAGTCGCCGTGGCAGATGAAGACGGTCTGCTCTGCCGGGTTGATGGCCGTGTCGGCCAGCTTCTGCGCAAGGGCCTTGAGCGCAGCCTTGCGGCCTCTGGCCTTGGTGACGTTCTTGAGCGTTCCGGCGTCGTCGGTGTGCATGACGGGCTTGATCTGCAGAACCGTGCCGACAAGGGCCGTCGCCGCGTCGACGCGTCCACCGCGCTTTAAGAACATCAGGTCGTTGACTGTGAACCAGTGGCAAAGATGTGGGATCGTCTCGCGGACGTAGTCTGCGACCTCGTCCATGGACGCGCCGGACTGCTGCTTCTTCACGGCCAGATACAAAAGCAGGCCCTCGCCCAGAGACGCGCAGAGCGAGTCGATGGCGATGAGCTTCCGCTCCGGGTATTTTTCCCGCAGCTCGTCGCAGGCGATCGCGCCGGACTGGTACGTCGTGCTCAGACCGGAGGAGAAGCCGATGAAGAGGATATCAAGGCCCGCCTTCAGCTTTTCCTCCATGACGGCAGTGAACTCCGAGACGTTGACGGCACTCGTGGTGGCGCGTTCGCCGTCGCGGAGCTTGTCGTAAAATTCCCTGAAGCCGATCTCACGGCCGTCGAGATAGTTGGCGTATGTATGTTCCCCGATCAGAACGTGCAGCGGCAGGACGGCAAGATCGAGCTCGTCCGCCAGTGCCTGCGGCAGATCGCAGGAGGAGTCGGTGACGATTTGAAAACGTTTTTCCATGTGTGACCTCCGGTTCTTGATTTCTGCTGCATATTATACCGCGCCGCGCCGCAAAATGCTATTCAAAAATCGCCATTTTCGCTCTACAAGTCCGAACGCCCGGTCTACCCGCGGTAGAGTGCCTGCGGCGCAAGGGGTTTGCGCTCCTTCGCCGGGAACGGCTGTGACTATGGAGCTGATCATGCGCAGCGCAGAAAATATTTCTTCCGCGCGCGCTCTTTACTTTTTTCACGCTTCATGTTAACATAATGCGTATCCCCTTTTTTACTCTCATTTTCCCTCGAAAGGAGCCACAGATCATGAAAAACAAGCTGAAGCGGATCGCCGCGTCGGTGCTGACGCTGGCGCTGCTGGCCGTGCCGGTGCTGGCTGCGGCGGAGCCTGTCGGGAGCCGCTCTTTGAACGTTGCGGACGGGACCGTCTATACATACAGCACGCAGGCCGTTACCTCCGATTCCGGCAAGCAGACGAATCTGCATGAGAATATCTTTACCTATAAAAAAGAGGCGCAGGTGCGGCCCGTCGTCGCCTTCGGCTCGACGCTCTACGGCACCAGCCCCATGAACAAGACCATCAAGACGCTTGAGGAGCAGGGCTACAGCATGGTCGCGGGGATCAACGGTTCGTTCTTTGACCGGGCGACCGGCATTCCCTACGGCATCGTCGTCACGAACAGCATCCTGCGCTCCGGCGGCTCTGCCAACGCGGTGGGCTTTCTGGCCGATGGCTCCGCGCTCATCGGCGACCCGACCGTCGCCGTCACGCTGGACTACGGCGCGGATGCGCCGCTGGTGCTCAACTATAACAAGGCCATGACAGAGCAGAACGGCGTGCTCCTGTATTCGCAGGACTACGACACCCGCACCAAGAATACCATTGAGGGCTATCATGTGATCGTCCGCCCGGTCGGCTCCCGCGCGGCGGAGCTGCGCCTGGGGCAGTCGCTGACCGTCGAGGTCGTCGGCATGGTGGAGGATACGAAGTCCTGCTCCATCCCGGAAGACGGCTTCCTGCTTGCTGTTGCGAACGATACCGCCTATAAAAGCGCGCTCACCGCGCTCAGAAGCATGGTCATGGGCCAGCAGATGACGCTTCAGGTCACCTGCGCCTCTGGCTGGGAGAATGTGACCTCCGCCGCAGGCGGCGGTGATATGCTGGTTGAAAACGGGCAGGTCTGCACGGACTTTACACTCGATTCCGCGAAGAAAATGGCCGCCCGCACGGCCATCGGCGTGACAAACGACGGCTCGCTCATTCTGTATACCTGCGACGAGGCGGGCAATTCCGACGGTCTGACGCTTGCGCAGCTGGCCGAGCGGATGCTTGCGCTCGGCTGCCGGACGGCCCTGAATCTCGACGGCGGCGGCTCGACCGCCGCAGGCGTTACCTATCCCGGCTACGCCTCCGGCGCGACGGCGAATGTGCCGTCGGACGGAAAGCTGCGCGAATGCGCGAACTTCATCTTCCTTGTCCGCCAGAAGCAGGACGCGGGCGCGGCCTCGAAGCTGTATCTGTATCCCTTCGGCGGCTACGCGCTGCCCGGCGCGAAGCTCACCATGACGATCAAGGCCGCTGACAGCAGCTATATGGCGGCGGCAGTCCCGACGAGCGTGACCTTCGGCGGCACGAACGTCACGCAGACCTCCGGCAGCACCGTCACGGTCGAGCCCGGCGCGAGAGGTGCGGCGACCGTCACCGCGGCGGCGGGCAGCCTGCGCGCAAGCGCGACGTTTGAGATCCCCGCCGCGCCGACCTCCATCACCATCAAGCAGGAGGGCAAAAACACCCCCCTGACCGCGCTGCATATTGCGGGCGGCAGCAAAACAGACCTGACGGCGACGGCCTGGTACTACGGCAATCAGGTCTATTCCGCCGATGAAAGCTTTGAATGGGCCGTGACGGGCGATATCGGCGAGATCGACGGGAGCGGCGTTTTCACCGCCGCAAAAACCGGCACGGATCTGACCGGCACGATCACCGCCTCCTACGGCGAAACGTCGTTCTCGCTCAAGGTCACGGTCGGCTCCTCGCAGCCGTTCGCGGATACAAAGGGCCACTGGGCCGAGAGCTATATCACCGATCTCTATTACGCGGGCACGCTGCAGGGCTCGACGAAGGACGGCAAGCTCTATTACCGCCCCGACGCGAGCATGACGCGGCAGGAGTTCATCGTTGCCATGATGCGCTATCTCGGCACGGATCTGAGCGCGTATCAGACCGTTTCGCTCCCGTTTGCCGACAGCAGCTCGATTGCCGATTGGGCAAAATCCGCGATGCAGGCGGCGTACTCGCTCGGCTATCTCACAGGCTCGAAGACAAACGGCCAGCTTCTGGCCAAGCCCGGCGCGACGATCTCCCGGCAGGAGGCCATGACGATCCTCTCACGCACAAAGGACTTCCCCGAGGCCGACCTCAACACGCTCTCCGCCTTCTCTGACAGCGGCAAGATCGCCGACTGGGCGAAAACCGCGCTTGCGCAGATGGCCCAGCAGAAGATCATCAGCGGTTCAAAGGGCAAGCTGAACCCCACCGGCAAGGTCACGCGTGCAGAGGTCGCAAAGATGCTCTATATGCTCTCGGAGCTGTAAGCCGCTATGGACAAAACGCTTATGCAGACACATTCAAGATACCGGACGGCCCGGCGCATCCTGCTGTTCTGGACGCTGTTTATCGGCGTCGGCGCGGTCGCAGGCGCGGCCGGGATGCTGCTCGACCCGAGCGGCCGGGCGCTGGGCATGGACGCGATGCTCCCGTATTTTCAGATGCTGCCGTTTGCGGACGTGCTGTTCCGGGATCTGACGTTCTCCGGCTGGGCGCTGCTGATTGTCAACGGCCTGACCAATCTGACCGCAGCCGGACTGCTGCTGGCTGAAAAGCGTGCGGGCGTCACGCTCGGTGGGCTGTTCGGCGTGACGCTGATGCTGTGGATCTGCATCCAGTTTTATATGTTCCCGCCCAACGGAAATCGTGTGCAGAAAGTGGATCCTTCCTGCCGCGGCAGCGGCGATTCTGATCGTGGTCCTGCTTGCCAGATTCTGGCCGACAAACAGCAAAACGACCACCCCTGATAATCAGGACACTTCCGGGAACACGACTGCCACTGACAACCAGAATACTACCGGCGACACATCCACCGATGTCATTCCGGAGCCGAAGAAGGACGAAGAGCCGGCGGAGGCTGCGGTCCAACTTGGACAATGCACCCCGCGTGATCCCTGTCGGAAAGAATCTTGCCTTCGTCACAAGCGAGAAAACGGTCGTTCTGATCGACAAGGAACTCAAGGAGGTCGCGTCGTTCTCTACGGAGGCGTAAGAAGCGGCCTGAATCCAAATCAAAAAGCCTTCCCCTTCTCATGCCGTGTGCATGATGAAAGGGGAAGGCTTTTTTCATGATTTCAGCGGGGGAGAGGGACGATCAGATGATCTTGCCGAGGCTGGCGGTCTTTGCGGCCTGCGCGGCGCGGCGGAGGGCCGCGACGGGTTCGCCCTCAAGGAAGTATGCGTACAGATCGAGGATCATCCCGGCCAGCTCCGAATCGGCCTCCAGCCCGGAGACGTCCTTCAGAACCTTTGCCGCTTCTTCCTTCGACTGCTCGATGCCCTCCTCGTTCAGATAGCGGTACACCGCACCGGCTGCGCCGACGGCGATATACGCGGGCTTCACGCCCTGCTCGAGGCACAGCAGGCTCGAACCGATCAGCCGGTCGGCTGCGCCGAGCTTCCGCGTCGGGTCGCCGCCGACGCGCTTGCAGGTGTCCTTCAGGGCGGCATTGCGGAAGCGGCCGAGAAGATCCGTGATGTGCAGCATCAGGCCATCCAGCTCGACACCGTACTTTTTATGCAGCGCCAGCGCGCTTTCCAGCATGGCGTTCTGCACGATGTTCAGAATTTCAGGATCGTCGATGGACTGATAAATATATTTCCGGCCCTCGTAGCCGCCCAGATACGCGCAGGTCGCGTGGCCCATGTTGTGGACGTACAGCTTGCGCTTAATATAAAAATCAAACGGCTCAAACGGAACCATGTTCGTGATCTCCGGAATTTCACCCTTGAACGCGGCCTTGTCGACCGGCAGGAAACCGTAGCGCTCGACACAGACGCGCATCGGATCGCCGTCCTTCATCTCCTCGGTCTGCACGGGCACCATGCGGCCAATGGAGGCCTCGACCAGACCGACCTTTTCATCAAAGTGCTTCTTTTCCTCGTCGGTCAGCAGGTCCTTCAGCATCCCTTCCATGACCTTGTTTGCGTCCATCAGGTTTTCGCAGATGATGATGTTGAGCGGGCGGTCGTCCCGTGCCCAGCGCTTTCTGAGACCCGCGACGATGTTGCCGACGATGAACTTGAGAATTCTCGCGCCGACCGCCGTCGCCATGATATCGCAGTTTGCGATGGCCTCGGAGGCCGCTTCCTGATCGTTGCCGTTGACCGCGGTCACGTGCTCGATCACGACGTCCTCATGTCCTTCGCTGGACACATAGCGGACGGGATACTGCTCCTTTTCCTGCAGCGCCTTCACGACCGGCTCTGCCACGTCGATGAATGTGACCTTATAGCCGGACTGACTGAGCGTTGCGCCGATGAAGCCGCGGCCAATGTTGCCGCCGCCGTACATAACTGCCTGTTTCATACTCTGACCTCTTTCTTTATTTTCCGTAAAGCTCATAGAGCTTCAAAACCTCGTCCTTTGTTTTCACGCCGTCCGACGCGCTGACCTCGCTCAGGGAAGCCGCCGCGCTGCACGCGCCGAGCTTCAGCGCCTCCCGCAGCGGCATATCTGTCTCCGCCGCGTACAGAACGCCCGCGCAGAACGCGTCGCCTGCGCCGACCGTACCCTTGATATAGCCCTTGGGGAGCTTGAGACTTTCAAATTCGCAGTAATTTCCGGCCTCGTCCATGCCGCAGCCGAGTTCCGGGCAGTGGATAACGGCCCATTTTGCCACGCCCAGCTCGTGGAGCTTCTGCAGCGCAGCCTTCATGTTTTCCACGTGCAGCGTGCCGTCCTCTCCGCGCAGCAGGACCCCCGTGGTCTGCTGCGTCTCAAGCTCGTTGATGATGCAGTAGTCCGTGTATTTGAGCGCCGGGGTCACGAGCCGCTTGAAGCGCTCGCCCGCCTCGGAAACAACGTCGATGGACGTCTTCATGCCCGCCTGCTGCGCCCGGTGCAGAAGCCTCGCCATCTTTGTACCGTATTCCGCGTCCGGCTCGTCCAGATGCGGCAGCAGCAGAATGTAGCCGATGTGGAAGATATCGACGTTCAGCCTGTCCCAGTCGATGTCGTCCTCACCGTAATAGGCGTTGCCGCCCGCGTACTGGAAAAATGTGCGCTCTTTTGTCTGGTTGTTCGACATGACAGCCGTAAACGACGTATCGCCGCTGCGCTTGACCATGGAAAGGTCGATGTTTTTGTACTTGCCCATCTCCTGCAGCACAAAATCACCCTCCGCGTCGTGCCCGGCGAAGCCGGAAGCGACGAGCGGCAGCGCGGGATCGAGCCGCGCGAGATCGGAAATGGTGTTGCAGACCGAGCCGCCGGTGGAGCGCGTGATGCCCTCGGTGATGTGCGTCAGCTCGTTCTGCTTCGGCCATGTTTCGATGGGATAGGTGATATCTACGATCATATTGCCTGCGCAGCAAATGCCTTTTTTCATACTTCCTCCCTGTTTTCAGGCCGTGCGGCCCGGATTCCCTTGTTTTTTGTTCCGGTTACTGTTATTATGAAGGAACGGGGCAGGCTTATCACCGATGAAGATGCGCCTGACGCCCGACAAAGATGCGTTTTTGGTGAAACAAATGGAACTTTACAATGAATATGAGCTGATCTCCCATTCCAAGCTGGCCGACTGCACCATGTTTATCGTCGACATGGTGTACCGCCCCATGCACCTGCATAAGGAGCTGGAGCTGTGCGTGGTGCTGAGCGGCAGCTGCCGTGTCAGCACCGACCGGCAGAGCTTTGAGGCCGGGCCGGGCGAGATTTTGCTGTTCGACGCGGGCAGCAGCCATGAGCTGTGCGCGTCCGGCGCGCCTGCAAGGCTCCTGACGCTGCAGATCTCCAACAGCTTCTGCGCCCGCTTCTATCCGCAGATCCGCAGCATCCGCTTCGGCTGCCGGGGGCTGTCCTCCTGTCTGGGGCCGGAGCAGCTGCCGGCGCTGCGCCGGGCGATGCTGCTGGCGCTTTCCAATTATCTGCGCGACACACCGGAAGCGCCGTTCGCCTGCATGGCGCAGATCAACGCGATCTTTGCGATCCTGCTGGGCGGAACGCCATACCGCGTGCTGAGCGACACGGAAAACATGACGCAGACGCGCAATGCCGAGCGGATGCACCGCATTCTGCACTATCTGGAGACGCACTATTCTGAGCCTGTCCGCCTCAGCGAGATCGCGGAGCGGGAGGGGCTGACGCAGACGTATCTGTCGCACCTGTTCCGCGAGCAGCTGCATATCCCGTTTCAGGATTATCTGGGCAGACTCCGACTGGAGGCGGCGATGCTCCTGCTGCGGCAGTCCGACACGACGCTGACCGACGCAGCCTATGCCTGCGGCTTCTCCGACCCCAAGTATCTGAACCGGAGCTTCCAGAAAAACCTCGGAATGTCGCCGCGCCAGTGGCTGCTGGAAAACCGCCCGGACCCGAGCCGGGCGCCGTCCGCGGAGGACCCGCGTACAGCGCAGCGCATCCTGACGCCCGGCGAGTGCCGGGCGCTGCTGGATGTGCTGGGTGTTGCTTAAATTTTCAGGATCTTCAGCTCTTCGCCGCTGGCATAGGCCTTTTCCATGATGCGCTGGACGTGCACGGCGTCGGACGCAGGCACGACGAGGGGCTTATTGTTGAGAATGGAGTCCGAGAAGCTCTCGATCTCGCGGGTGTACATATTGCCGAAGTCGCCGGGAATCTCGACGCCCACATCGTCGGCGTGGGTCTGCTCGGCGGAATAGGCGACGTTCTTGTCAATGAACACGGCGTTCAGCCTGCCGCCGTCGATCTGGCCGATCATCGTGTCGCCCAGCAGACGGCCCTTCGTGCCGAAGAACTCAACGCGCCACTTGGATGCCTCGTCCGGGATATTGAAGTTGGACTGCACAACGCACTGTGCGCCGTTTTCCATGCGCATGAGGATGGTGGACGTGTCCTCCACGTCATACTGCGGTTCGGGGAAGGCGATTTTTTCATTCATGGACGCGACCTCGGTCACGCGCATACCGGTGATGTACTCCATCAGGTCGATGGTATGAACAGACAGATCCATCATCGCGCCGCCGCCTGCTTTTGCTTTGCACTGCCGCCAGTTGCCGGGCTCATACGGAAGCCAGAGCGTAAACTGTGAATAGCCGGATACGACCGTGCCGATCTTGCCCTCGGCGATGGCCTTTTTCATGCTCATGACGTGCGAACCGAAGCGCATCATGAAGCCCGCCGCGATCTTCACGCCCTTGTGTTCGCAGTAGTCGATGACCGCCTGCCCTTCGTCGGACGTCATGGCCAGCGGCTTTTCGATCAGGATATCCTTGCCGTAATCTGCGGCCAGCTTGGCCTGCTTTGCGTGCAGGACGATGGGCGTGGCGATATAAACGGCGTCGACCTCCGGGTCTGCCAGCAGGTCCTCTTCCTTCGTATAGCCGCGCTTTGCGCCGTATTTCTGACGGATTTTCTCAACCTGCTCGGCATGGATGTCCATGACGGCGATCAGCTCCGCGTTTTCGGCCAGCATCATGCCGGGGATCGTCCTGCGATCCGCAATGCCGCCGGCTCCGATCACACCCCAACGTAATTTTTTCATATGCTTCGCTCCTTTGCAAATCCATAGACCGCCCGCAGCGGTTTATTTTATTATAGCACGTTCCCGTCATGATGAAAAGAGAATTCTGTATCAAAACAGGGAAATCCAACAAAACCCCACAGAAACGCGCACCCGAATTCGCCGAGGATTTTTGCAAGCCCCTGCAAATGTCAAAAGCTCCTCTTGCCGACTGCAAGAGGAGCTTTTCCTGTTTACAAGTCCTGATAAACCGCTCTGGCGCCGCCGATGTATTTCGGGCGCGTGCGGGCGCAGAGGATGTTGGCCTCGCCGATCTTTTTGATTGACAGGCGAACGGGGATCGCGACGCGGCGCAGGTGCATGCCGATCAGCGTGCCGCCGATATCAAGCCCCGCGTCGGCAACAATGGTTTCGACGAGTACGGGGTCTTTGAAATTGGCCCACGCCGTCATGGCGAACGAGCCGCCCGCGTGCAGCTGCGGGATGGCATTGACGATCTCAAAGCCGTGCGCCTCGGCCACATCGCGCTCAACAACAAGCGCGCGGTTGAGGTGCTCGCAGCACTGCACGGCAAGTTCAATGCCGCGCTCCTGCAAAACGGGATAAATGCCCGCAAACGCGGCCTGTGCGGCCTCAAGGCTCGAACCCTTGCCGATGCGCGCGCCGACCATTTCACTCGACGAGCAGCCGATGACAAACAGCTTGCCGGGCTTCAGCTTCGCAACGTCCAGCAGCTCCGTGACGGCCTGCTTCGCCTGTGCGGTAAGTTCTTCATACATGATTCATTCCACCCTTCCAGAATGCCTTATGAATTTCGGGAACCTTGGCCAGCGCGGTGTAGAGCACGACGGACAACACGATGCCGACGGCGGCCTGCACCAGATTGTTCGGGATCGACGCGGCGGCGGCAAGGCCCTTGCCGAGGATCAGCGCCTTATAGCCGAAATACCCGGCGACCATGATGACCTCGGACGGCAGCTCGATGAGCGCCAGACGCCAGAACGGGATCTTTTCGCCCTTCTTGAGCATCGGCTGCAGCAGCAGCGCGGCCACCAGCGCCACAAGGCCCTTGATGATAAACGTGCCGGGAACATAATGCGCGTAGCCTGCCAGCAGATCAGCAAGACCGCTGCCGATGCCTGCGGCAAAGAAGCCGTACCACGGGCCGAGCACCAGCCCGGCAAGCAGGCACATCCCCTCGCCGATGTTGGTATACCCGGCAACGGTCGGGAACCGCACCAGCATGGTCGTCACGCAGCACAGCGCGGCAAACATCGCGCTCAGAACCAGCATACGGATGGTTTCGTTTCTCTTTTTCATACCAGAGTACCTCTCTTGTTAAGATACCCTGATTATATCCAATGCTGGTACTATAAAAAGATGCAAAAACAGATATTTTTTTAGGTTCAGATTCAGAACCGCGCCATAATTACGGCGTTTCCCGCGTCGGTTACGGTGTCTGCACCCTCTTCGATGGCGCGGCGCAGGAGCGTGCGCTCGTCCAGACCGCCCTGCCCGTGCAGGACGCGGTACGCGCCCGCGTCGCTGCCGCAGGCAATTTTTGCACCCAGCGCGGCGGCTTTTTTTACGGCGTTCATCTGATAGGCCAGCAGCGGCGTTAAAACCTCGTCCGGAAAACGGCCGCAGCCGATGAGATTGCCGATCGTCACGAGCGTTGGCACCCAGACAGCGCCAGACTCTGCCAGTTGACAAAGCGTCTCATCCGTGAGATACGCGCCGTGCTCGATGGAGTCCACGCCGCCCGCAAGCGCCGCGCGCACGGCCTCGTCGCCGTTGGCGTGGGCCATGACGGAAAAGCCTTCGTCATGCGCGCAGGCGATCATGTCCCGGATCAAGTCCGGCGGCAGAGGCTCGCCGGTCAGCACGCCGTATTGGCTGAAATCCATCAGCCCGGAGATCATGAGCTTGATAAAGTGTGCGCCGCGCGTTTTAGCCTCGCGAACAAGCGCACGGTATTCGGCAAGCCCGTCAAAGCCGCGTCCGATAAAGCCGCCGTAATGTCCGGTTTTATAAATCGGGAAGCCCGGCGACCGGTAGCGTATGCCGTATTCCGGGGCCAGCTTCGCGGCCAGACCGCACACGCCACAGCGGTCGCCGCCGTCGCGCAGATAGGAAAACCCCAGCGCCTGATAGTGACCCAGCGTCTGCCGGATCAGTGCCTCCTGCGGCGCCGCTTTATGCCGGGCGATGGCGTCCTTCCAGTTTACGCCGTCCAGCACCATATGAATGTGGCAGTCGACCATTTCCGTTACGTCCTTCCCGGTACGCAGTGCCGCTCGATGGCAAGAGCCGCGCCGTCCTCGTCGCAGGAGGCTGTTACTTCATCGGCAAGCGCCAGAATTTCCGGACACGCATTCGCCATGGCCACGCCGACGCCCGCCATCCGGATCATGCTCCTGTCGTTCAGCCCATCGCCGATTGCCATCGTTGCCGCCATCGGCAGGCCGAGATACGCTGCCAGAGACGCAATGGCCTCGCCCTTGTTGGCGTGCGCGTCGTTGATCTCAATGTTGCAGGGCATGGCCGTGCTGACACTCAGCGTGCCGAAGCGCTCTGTGAGGTCTTTGAGCAGCTGTCTGCGCAGCGCATCGTCCGGTGTGAACAGCTGTAATTTCTGAACGCCCCGGTTCTGCTCCCGCAGATAGGCCTTGAGCTCGTCGACCGGCGTGCGCAGACTGCGCACCATGCGCAGCGAGTGGTCGATGGGGACAAATGCAGCCGCGTTTTCCTGCATACTGCGCGTCATCCAGCCCCAGTTGTCCTGATAGCAGTCGTAGATCACGGGGAAGCCGTCGAGATACTCCAGGACCCGCAGAGCCGTTTCCAGCGGAATTTCCGCTCTGCTGACAGCCTTTTCCGCGCGGATGTCATAGACCTGCGCGCCGTTGATGGTGATGGCGTAGTGCAGAAACGGCAGCTTCTGAATGACCTCCGGCATACCGGTAAAGAAGCGGCCCGTGGTCGGCACGATCTCGACGCCTGCCTCTGCCGCGGCATAGAGCGCATCGCGGGTGCGCGGCGTCAGCTCCTTTTGGGAGTTCAGCAGTGTGCCGTCCAGATCAAGCGCCAGTAATTTCACGGAATTCATTGGAAACGCACCTCGATTCCATGCTTTTCACCCCCATGATACCAGAAGCCCGGCAAAAATGCAAGAAGCGCGTGATTTCCGGCGAAGACTGTGATAGAATAGACGCAGAAACCCCTTGCAGGAGGAAATTTATGCTGATATCCGCAGAGCATCTTTCCATCAATTTCGGCAGCCGTCAGCTGCTGGACGATGTGGATTTTTATCTGAACGAGGGCGACAAGACCGGCGTGATCGGCATCAACGGCACCGGAAAGTCGACATTTTTGAAGGTTCTGGCCGGAAAGCTCCAGCCGGACGGCGGGACGATCGCCCGCAAGCCGAATTTGCAGGTCAGCGTGCTTGCACAGAATCCGGATATGCGAGATGAGCTGACCGTTCTGGAGCAGGTCTTTGCCAGTATGCCGCCGGAATTCCGGCAGCTGAACGAATACGAGGCCAAGCGTATGCTGACGCAGCTCGGTCTTGCGGACACCGATCGGCGGATCGGCACGCTTTCGGGCGGCGAACGCCGCCGTGCGGCCCTGTGCGCAGCGCTCATCCACCCGGCGGACGTGCTGGTGCTCGACGAGCCGACGAACCATCTGGATACCGAAATGGTGCAGTGGCTGGAGGACTGGCTGAAAAAATTCCGGGGCGGGCTGGTCATGGTCACGCACGACCGGTATTTTTTGGAGCGCGTCGTGAACCACATCACGGAGCTTTCGCGCGGGAAGCTCTACCACTACGAGGTCAATTACTCCCGTTATCTTGAGCTGCGGGAGCAGCGCGCGCAGATGGCGGAGGCGTCCGAGCGCAAGCGGCAGTCCATCCTGCGTGTCGAGCGCGAATGGATCCTGCGCGGCTGTCAGGCCCGGAGCACGAAGAGCAAGGAGCGCATTCAGCGCTATGAGGAGCTGAAGGACCAGAAGGCCCCTGAGCGCGACAGCACAGTGCAGCTCTCGGCGGCTTCGAGCCGTCTCGGCAAAAAGATCATCACACTGGAGCACATCTCCAAGGGCTATGACGGGCGGACGATCTTCCGTGATTTTTCCTACGGCCTTCTGCGCAGCGACCGCATCGGCATCGTGGGCCGAAACGGCGCGGGCAAATCAACGCTCCTGCGCGTGCTCGCGGGCGAGCTTCCGCCGGACAGCGGCACAGTCGAGCTGGGCGAGACGGTCAAGATCGGTCATTTTTCGCAGGAGGGCCGGGAGCTGGATCTGAACCAGCGCGTGTATGATTTTATCTACAATGTCGCTGCACAGGTAAAAACGGACGAGGGCACATTCTCCGCCAAGACCATGCTGGAACGCTTCCTGTTCCCGCCTGATCTGCAGCAGACCACCATCGGTCGTCTGTCCGGCGGCGAACGGCGGAGACTCTATCTGCTGTCCATCCTCATGGCGGCACCCAACGTGCTGCTGCTTGACGAGCCGACGAACGATCTGGACATTACGACGCTTTCCATTCTGGAAGACTATCTGCAAAGCTTCCCCGGCCCCATCATCGCCGTCTCGCACGACCGCTTTTTCCTTGATAAGCTGGCGGATACCATCTTCGAGGTGCGCCCGGAGGGCCGCGTCGACGTGTTTACCGGCAACTGGTCCGACTGGGCGCGCAAGCGGACGCCGCCGGAGGAAAAGAAGCCTGAAAAGCAGGAAAAGCCCGCCCCGGAACGTCCGCGCGAGAAGAAGCTGAAATTCTCCTACAACGAGCAGCGGGAATTTGACACCATCGACAGCGTGATCGCGGAGCTGGATGCGCAGCTGTCTGCGTGCCGGCAGGAGCAGGAGTCCTGCGGCAGCGACTATGTCCGCTTGCAGGCGCTCACGGCCGAGCAGGAGCGCCTGACGGCAGAGCTGGACGCGAAAACAGAGCGCTGGGTCTACCTGAACGACCTGAAGGAGCGCATTGACGCGCAATAGAAATATTGCACAAATTTTCCCTCAGGCCGTATACGGATCCGGGACAGAGTGCTATAATATAGACAGAAGGAAACGGAAAGCTTTGCGGTTCGGATGAAGAAGAGGAGGCTTCTCTATGAATCTGAAAACGATCAAGGTTCTGCTGTTCACGCTGCTCGCGCTGACGCTGGCCAGCTTTCTTATTGGCTGCGGCGTGTCCAAGCCGGTGTATTTTCTGTTTACGGCGCTGTTCGCCATCGGTTACGCAGCCGTCTGGCTGCTGTGCTGGCGCTGCCCCTTCTGCGGCGAACGCCTCGGCCGCAGCGACGGCGAGACCTGCCCGCACTGCGGCAAAAGCCTTCTCGCACCCCGCGGGCACCAGACCTGAGTGCGGGATATGATTGAACTGCTGCGATTCTTGTAGGGGCGGACGCCTCTGTCCGCCCGCAGAATGCAGCGTTTTCTCGGAAATCTTCGGCAAATCCGCAACATTTATCGGGCCGACAGAGTCGTCGGCCCCTACGTGGCGCGGTACGAATTCGCCGAAAGGTTTTCGGGTTTGCAGTTGCCTGCTGCAAACGCCTCATAATGAATCTGACAGACAAAACAGAACCGGCCTGCCGCGTGTGCGGCAGGCCGGTTCTGTTGGTGTAGAAAAGAAAGAAGAAAGAGAAGAGAGGAAAGAAAAGATTGGCTTGCTTACGAGTATGAGTATACCGGCCAATCATGTCGGAACTGTGAACGAATCCGAAAGGATTTGTGAACTTTCTCCGCACTTCATTCCTAATTACTGTACATTTTTCGTCGCAACGATATCGACGCCCGTTCCGGCGGCGTTTGTCAGCAGCACGTCGCCGATCTTCACGGGCGCGTGCGCCGTGACCTGACGGAGCGCCGCGACGATCTCGAAGATCTTGCCCTTCGGGATGTCCTGCGCCGTCTTGCAGCTGACGACGGCTGCGCCGGTCGCGCTGCCGGTCAGACGGACGGTGCTCGTGACGATGCGCGTCGGGTTCGTGACTTCCTTTCTCGCGTAATCATGACCGCGCTTGCAGGTGTACCCGGCAACATCTTTGATCTCGCCGTTTTCCAGCGTGACGGTGATCGAACAGCCGAGCGGGCAGCCGATGCAGGTCAGTTCTCGTTTTTCCATCGTTATGCCTCCTCCACTGTGATATGAATACGCGTCAGGCCGGGGTGCGCGTCCAGCATGTCCTTCGTGAGCTTCAGCTCCTCCATTTCACCGGGGGCCATGACGGGCCGCTTGCGCGTGAGCACCGCGTCGTCGTCCAGCAGCAGCTTCACGACGCGCTTTTTCATCACGCCGCCCACGCGGAACCGGAGCACCAGATCGTCCGCAGCCAGCTTCGGGTCGATGCTTGCCGGGACGGTGTAGCGGATGCCGCCCTCAAACGTGACGGGGATCTCATGGCGCTCTGCGGTTTCGCCCTGCGCAAGATAGCGCACGGCGGCGCGGCCTGCCGCCGCAGCCTCCTCAGAGACGTAGTCGACCAGATCGTGCACGTGCAGCACGTTGCCGGCGGCGAAAACGCCGGGGATGCTTGTCTGCAGGCTCTCGTCGACGACGGGGCCGTTTGTGACCGGGGAAATATCCACGCCCATGCCGCGCGAAAGCTCGTTTTCCGGGATCAGACCGCAGGACAGCAGCAGCGTGTCGCAGTCATAGTGGATCTCCGTGCCGGGGATGGGCTTGCGGTCGGGGCCGACCTCCGCGATCGTGATGCCGGAAACACGCTCCTTGCCCTCAATGTTCACGACGGTGTGGCTGAGCTTGAGCGGAATGTCGAAATCGTTCAGGCACTGGACGATATTACGCTTCAGACCGCCAGAGTAGGGCAGAAGTTCTGCTACAACCAGTACCTTCGCGCCCTCAAGCGTCATGCGCCGCGCCATAATGAGGCCAATGTCGCCGCTGCCGAGAATGACGACTCTGCGGCCGGGCATGAAACCCTCCATGTTGACGAGCCGCTGCGCCGTACCGGCGGAATAAATGCCCGCCGGGCGGTAGCCGGGGATGTTCAGCGCACCGCGGCTTCTTTCCCGGCAGCCCATGGTCAGGATGATCGCGCGTGCGTCGATCTCGATCAGTCCTTCCTCGCGGTTGACCGCCGTAATGTGCTTATCTGCGCTGATGGACAGTACCATCGTGTTGAGTTTATATTCGATCTTGCGTTCAAGCGCCTGTGTGATGTAACGCGCAGCGTATTCCGGGCCGGTCAGCTCTTCGCCGAAGGTGTGCAGGCCGAAGCCGTTGTGGATGCACTGGTTCAGAATGCCGCCCAGCTGCACGTCGCGCTCAAGGATCAGGATGCTCTGGCAGCCTGCGTCATATGCCGCGATAGCCGCCGACAGACCGGCGGGGCCGCCGCCGATGACGACAATGTCATATTTCATTTGTCCTGCACCTCCTCAAGCTTGTCCTTGTTTGTGCCGACGATCAGCCGGGACGCGCCGCCGCATTTGGTGATCTCACTCTGATCAACGTGCAGCTCACGTGCCAGAATTTCCATCACGCGCGGGCTGCAGAAGCCCGCCTGGCATCGGCCCATGCCCGCACGGGTGCGGCGCTTGACGCCGTCGAGGCTCTTCGCACCGAGGGGGCGGTGGATGGCGTCGAGGATTTCACCCTCCGTGACCTGCTCGCAGCGGCAGATGATCTGGCCGTAGGCGGGCTTTTCGTGGATGAGCTTCTGATAGTCCTCTTTGGAGAGCGTCTTCGGGTCGAGCACGCCCCTGCGCGTGGCGATGAAGTGCTCCTTTTCCCGCAGGCCCATCAGATCGCGCATCAGCTCCGACACGTGCAGGCCGATGGCGGGGGAGGAGGTCAGACCGGGCGATTCGATGCCCGCGCAGTCGATGAACTGCTGCGCGCCCTCGGCCTCGCCGATGACGAATTCGTGGTGATCCTCATGCGCGCGCAGACCCGCGAAGCTCGTGATGGTCTGGCGGATGGGGAGGTTCTCGACCGTTGCGCCCGCTTTTTCGATCAAATCGTTCAGACCCTCGGCGGTGGTGTTCGTGCCCTCGCGGTCTTCGATGTCGATCGCCGTCGGGCCGACGATGGTGTTGCCGTGGACAGTCGGGCTGACCAGAACGCCCTTGCCGAGCTTGCCGGGCAGCTGGAAGATGGTGTGCGAGACGAAAGCGCCGGTGCTCTTGTCCAGAAGGCAGTAATCGCCGCGGCGCGGTGTGATGTGCAGCTTGCGGGTCGAGACCATGTTGTGCAGCACGTCCGAATAGACGCCTGCGGCGTTGATGACATAGCGCGTTTCAAACTCGCCGTGGTTGGTGTGGATGGTCCAATAGCCGTCGTTCCATGTAAAGCCGGTGACTTCGGTATTGAACTGGAACTCCACGCCGTTGTCAAAGGCATTCTCTGCCAGCGCAATGGTCAGATTGAACGGGCAGACAATGCCGCCGGTCGGCGCCCAGAGCGCAGCGACGGCGTTTTTCGACACGTTCGGCTCCAGCTCGTGCAGACGCTTCGCGTCTACGATCTCCAGCTCCTTTACGCCGTTTTTTACGCCGTTTTCATACAGCGCGCGCAGCTTCGGCAGGTCCTCCTCGGACATACACACAACAAGCGAGCCGTTCATTTTGAACGCAAAATCAAGATCCTTCGCAAGCTGCGGCATCATGAGATTGCCTTCGAGATTCATTTTTGCCATCAGGCTTCCGTGCGCGGCGTCGAACCCTGCGTGGACAATGGCGCTGTTGGCCTTGGAGGTGCCGCAGCATACATCCTCTGCCTTTTCCAGCACCAGCATCCGTCCCTCATAGCGGGACAGGTACCGCGCGACCGCGCAGCCGGTAACGCCTGCGCCGATAATGATGATGTCGTACAAAAAGATTCCTCCTTCATCTGCCAAAGAAAGTCGGGCAGCCCAAATAAGCCTTCCGGTAGGAGGGTTGGACTGCCCGACACATTCACTTAGAGCAGAGTATATTCAGATGCGTGGGCAGTACTTACACAGCAGCCCAGGGGATGACGTTGTACAGCAGGACGGCGAGAAGACCACCGATGATGGGCCCAAAGATGGGGACGATCAGGCCGTATTTGAAGTTGCTGGAGCCCTTGCCCTTGATGGGGAGAATGGCGTGCGCGATACGCGGGCCAAGGTCACGCGCCGGGTTCAGCGCATAGCCGGTCAGACCGCCGAGGGACATACCGATGGACACGATGATGCCGAAGACCAGGAGCTTGCCAACGCCGTCGTTGAGCTCCGGAACCTGGTTCAGACCGCAGATGGCGAAGACCAGAACGAAGGTCGCAATGGCCTCCTGCACGATGTTGCGGACAGTGTTGGGGATGGACGGGCCGGTGGAGAAGACGCCGAGCTTGGTGCCGGGATCTTCCGTCGCGTCAAAGTGATCCTTGAAGAGAATGTAGACCAGAACGCCGCCGACGATACCGCCGAGGATCTGCGCAATGACGTAGCCGGGAACCAGCGCCCAGTCGAACATACCGCCGGCTGCCAGTGCGATGGTCAGCGCGGGGTTGAAGCTCGCACCGGAGGCTTTGCCGAAGATGAACGCGGGAACCATGACCGCAAGGCCCCATGCAATGGTGATCTGGATAGAGCCTGCGCCCTTCATGCCGGACTTGTTGAGGGTCACGTTTGCAACGACGCCGTCACCGAGCAGGATCAGCATCATTGTGCCAAGGAACTCACATAAGTACTTTAAGAACATGAATACTCCTCCCTGTCATACATCAATATTTGGTTGTTTTCCGTTTCTTCTCCTGAAAAAGCTTTTTTATTCGTCCTTCGCCCAACCGTAGGAGCACTTGACAGCTTTGCTCCAGCCCTTTACCTTGGCTGCGCGCTCTTCTGCGGTGATCTCCGGATGGAATACACGGTCAATGGCGCGGTTGCGGACGACGTCCTCCTTGCTGGCCCAGTAGCCGACGGCAAGACCAGCCAGGTACGCAGCGCCCATCGCGGTCGTCTCGACACAGGTCGGACGCTGGACCGGAGCGCCGGAAATATCGGACTGCATCTGCATCAGCAGGTTGTTGGCAGACGCGCCGCCGTCAACGTTCAGCGCGGCCAGCTTGATGCCGGAATCGGCCTGCATGGCGACAAGGATGTCATTGACCTGATAGGCGAGGGATTCCATTGTTGCACGGATGATGTGGTTCTTGTTGACGCCGCGGGTGATGCCGACGATAGTGCCGCGTGCGTATTGATCCCAGTGCGGTGCGCCGAGGCCGGTGAACGCCGGGACGACATAGCATCCGTTGGTGTCCTTGACCTTGCCGGCATAGTATTCGGAGTCAGGTGCGGACTCGATGATCTTCAGCTCGTCGCGCAGCCACTGGATCGCGGCGCCCGCAACGAAGACGGAGCCTTCGAGCGCGTATTCGACCTTGCCGTTCAGGCCCCACGCGATGGTGGTGACGAGGCCGTTCTTGGAGAAGACGGGCTTTTCACCGGTGTTCATCAGCAGGAACGCGCCGGTGCCGTAGGTGTTCTTGGCTTCGCCGGGATGATAGCAGGCCTGGCCGAACAGAGCCGACTGCTGGTCGCCCGCAGCGCCTGCGATCTTGATCGGGCCGCCGAGCAGCGCCGGATCCGTCTCGCCGTAGATGCAGCTGGAGGGCATCGGGGTCGGGAGCATACATCTGGGGATGTTCAGCTCCTTCAGGATCTCATCGTCCCACTGCAGTGTGTTGATGTTGAAGAGCATCGTGCGGGAGGCGTTGGAGTAGTCGGTGACATGCACCTTGCCGCCCGTCAGCTTCCAGATGAGCCACGTTTCGACTGTGCCGAACAGCAGCTCGCCGCGCTCTGCGCGCTCGCGTGCGCCGGGGACATTTTCAAGCAGCCAGTGCACCTTCGTGCCGGAGAAATAGGCGTCAATGACGAGGCCGGTCTTGGCCCGGAAGCTGTCCGTCAGGCCCTTGGCCTTCAGGCTGTCGCAGTATTCGCTCGTGCGGCGGCACTGCCAGACGATAGCGTGGTGGATGGGCTCGCCTGTGACCTTATCCCAGACGATGGCGGTTTCGCGCTGGTTGGTGATGCCGATGGCCGCGATGTCGGCGGCAGTTGCGCCGATCTTCTGCATGGCCTCGACGGCTACGCCAAGCTGCGTAGCCCAGATCTCATTTGCGTCGTGCTCGACCCAGCCGGGCTTCGGAAAGTATTGGGGGAATTCGCGCTGCGAGACGCTGCACATTTCGCCGCTCTCATTGAAGAGAATGCAGCGATTGGAAGTCGTGCCGGCGTCCAGGGCCATGATGTATTTTGCCATGAATACGTCCTCCTTATCTTTCTTGCAGATTAAAATGAATCACTCTATGGTGGTATCTTCTAACTGTCAGTATACAGGAAACCTGTGCCGCTGTCATTAGACAAGCTTGGAATAATGTCAAAATCAACAAAAAATAAAATTTTATCGATTGATTTATAGCGTATATGCACACAACATTCTATGCGCAAAGCCAGAGAATAGAAGGACTTCAAAAATAAAGAATCAAATCTGCTGCACGGTCAGGAACAGCGCCTGAAGCTGGTGCATAAACGCTTCCGCGTCGAGCGGCGTCCGCCGAGCGACGAGACTGTCGACGGTGCAGAACACGGCCTGACAGAGCATATCCAGCGCAAGCGACTGCGTTGCGCCGTCCACCGCGGCCGGATCCGGCAGGAGCCGGGCGAGCTGCGGGCGAATGACCTTCCCTGTGAGCCGGTACATCGTTTCCTGACCGAGTGCATGCGAGATCTTGCGCAGCAGCGGCTGCTTTTCCCGTAGCAGCGTCAGCGCCTGCAAACACCATTCGCCGGGGGCCTGTGCGCCGTCATACTGCAGCGGGGCGCACAGCTGCGTCTCCACGATCCATTCCAGCACGCTGTAGATATCCTGATAGTGATAATAGAAGCTCTGCCGCTTCATCTGCGCCTGCTCCATCACGCGCTGCACCGTGATCTTGCAGACCGGCCTTGTCTGCAGCATCTGTTCAACAGCCTCGGCGATCCTGCCCTTTGTATCGGTGCACATATGCGGTTCCTCCTCACATCTGCCATACGGCGGGGGCCGTACTGGAAATGGCGAGCGCGCCCGCCTCGAGCGCCTGCATGACCTCTTTCTTTTCCGTGATGAGTCCGCCCGTCAGGATCGGCAGCCCCGTCAGCTGCCGCACCTTGCGCAGCATCGACGGCATCAGCCCGGGCAGGATGTCGATGGCGTCCGGCTTGAGATTCTTCGCGCTCAGCGACGAATCGAGCGCCATGGAATCGATCAGAAAGACCCGCAGGATCGCGATCATATTCAGTTCCTTTGCCCGCTGGATCATGTTCGCGCGGGTGGAGATCACGCCGTCCGCCTGCGTGCTGCGGCGGAGAAAATCGACGGAGATCTCCTTCGCAGCCAGACCGCTGATCAGATCGGCGTGGACGATGGCGATCTTTCCGGCGTCCTTGATCTGCCGGACGATCTCAGAGATATTGCAGATATCGCCGTAAAGCACGAATACGGTCTGGATATCGGTGCGCAGGCACTGCGCCAGCCCCTCGTCGTCGCGCACAGCGGCGATAATGGGGTTGCGCTGCAGGGCTTCATAAAGTCGTTGTTCCAAATTTCATTCCGCCTCCCTCCATATTCTGGCTTTTGCCAGATGCAAAAAAAGCACAGCAAACACGCGGCACGATTCGTCTGCTTGTCCCCATGCTCAATACTCCGGGCGTTTTTTTGATTGTTAGTGTCCTCTTACATTTGACAGTATAGCACAACTGTCAAAAGAAATCAAGAAAAAGTACACGCGTTTGTTAAAACTGTCAGTTTCCACAAAAAATTCCCCCGCAGACTATTCATCCTGCGGTGGATTGGCCTGTACAATGAGGACTTGTGAATTTGTGCAGCATCCTGAAGAAGGGAACGGCTGCAAGTGAAATTGTAAAATCTGTTCTGAAACATGGATTCCGGCGGCGGACAGCGCGGATTTTTTGCGGGACTGGATTTACCGGCGGCTTTCTGGTAATATGAATGCAGACGGCGGGCGCAGGCGCGGCTGCCGCGCGCAGGATAAAAACGCAACGCGGGCCTTCACCCGCCAGAGCTGGTAGGTAGCCCAGCCGTCTGCACTTCGGCGCAGGTAAGTAACCCTCCCCTCCGGGTCGTCCGTTCCTGTGTACCATACAATCAGGAGGGTTTCGTGATGGACAGTGATCTGACAAGGCTGACGGTATTTTTTGAGGCGCCGTTCTGGGTCGGGGTGTTCGAGCGGTTCGAGGGCGGGACGCTCTCGGTCTGCAAGATCACCTTCGGCGCAGAACCGAAGGACTATGACGCAGCAGGCATTGCAGCTGCAGCGGGAGGAGCAGAAGCAGGAACGGAAAACGCGCACCCGCGAACAGCGGGACGCGGAAAAGCAGCTGAAATTTGACCGCAGACAGCAGAAGCGAAAGGAAAAGCACCGGGGACGGTAACGGTACGCCCCCTCTATGTCCGACGGCGATTGCGCCGCTGTTCATGGAGGAGGCGTATTGCGCGGCGGCAAGTTGTGAAGAAATCCTGAATTATTTACAAAAGTGTTGCAATTCCGAAAAGATACGGTAAACTGGAAGCAGAAAACAAACACTGCGGCACTCGGCTGCGGAAAGAGGTGTCACGATATGAAACGGGTTTGGAAACGGATCTCCGCGCTGCTGGTGGTATGCGCGGTGCTGGCTGCGCTGGCTCCGGCTGCGCTGGCGGATGGCGGCGCGGATACATACAGGATCGCCGTCAGCGCT
>OLWF01000340.1_pt1 | contig 26542 bp, 18 predicted proteins | sample 1644131 | NCBI WGS metagenome assembly OLWF01 (sample SAMEA103958163, study PRJEB25191) | human gut metagenome
GCGTCCTCCTTCGCCTCCGGCAGGGCATCCTTCGGCAAAAAACTGCCTACCAGGGATCGTTGCATCACTTCTATAACGCCAGTCTCCACCTCCCGGAACTTCCATGTCGCCTTATCCTGCGCGAACTGGTTCATATAACTCCGGTTCACCTTCGGATTCTCCGCAAAATACAGCCCCCAGCCATACGCCTGCGCTCCTTCTCCTTTACCCATGAAATCCGTAGAAAATTTGCGGAAAGAATGAGGGGAGGCATGCAGGGCAGTAATGGAGAACGTCACGCCCGGTTCCGTAATCACCGCGTTGCCCGCCTCAAAATGGCCGTCATGGAACAAACCCTGGTCCTGTGCTGAAACAATGGAAAACGTAATGTCCGGATTCTTCGGGTCATACGTCCCCCGGTTCTGCGTGGCGCTCTTCACCTGTACGGAATCAAAGGCCACATAATCCGTAGAAGCAGGGACATTCTCCTGATCATTGAGACCTGCATCCACGATATTCAAAGCAATCACCCCATCATGCCCACTCTCCTTTGCCTTACTGCACAAAGCGTTGATGTCGCCACCCTTTGAAGAATCAAGCCATGGCCTCCCTTCAAAATCCACCACCAGCGGATTCCGGATATTCATGAACAAGTCATAAATGCCGCCTTCTCTGTAAATCCCCCAGGAATAGCGCGGGTGGCGTTCATCATTCGGATCCAAAATCACCTCGTCTGCGTGGCCCCCGTAATAATCCGCAAAACTTACCGCTATCTCCCGGTTATCATTAGCGAATATCGTGCCTGCCGGGGCGCCGCTCTGCTGTCTCTGCTTGCCATCGTTAAAAGAAGTAAACCATTGATGGCTCCCATGATACACCACCCTCGGCTCCCCGTTCTCGTCCACCACCTTGGAAGCGTTCTGCGGGTCATGCTCCCAATCCCCAAACCAATTCTTAAACGCCGCCGTGCGCACGGCAAGCCACTGGTCTTCCGTCAGATTCGTATTCGCTCCGTTAGGTGCCTTCATGAACGTCCCGTCAGCGACCGCCTTCTTCCTGACAGCCGCCTTTTCCTTCTCGACAAACGAACGATAGGAAGATAAATTACGGGTAGAAACCCCGTCCTTAAAGGGTGTAGGTAGGCGGCCTTCCCGGCTAGCAGCTCCCCTAGCGGCGGGGTTTTCTATAGTCAATTCCAGCGTGTAAAGAACGTTACCTTCCTGTTCCTTAACGTATTTGATTGCTGTAACATTAACATCAAACGCTCCTATCCCTCCAATATCTACTGTATTGAAAAAATGATAGGCTCCGGCTTTTGACGAATCTTGTTTATACGCCTCTTCAAAAAATCCATCCTCCGCATTCTCAAACAACTCGTGAATGCGGGCCGCAGCCGTATAATGAACCCTCCGGGCCTCCTCCGCGGAAAACCCAAGCGCCTTCAAATTCGCCACGGACATCTGGGCCGCCCCGGCCTTGCCCACCGTCTTGCCGGAAACGCGCGCCTCAATCACGGCCTGGATCCCCGTATTCTTATTAACGAACACCTTGCCCTGCAACGGCTTCAACCTCGCCCGCATCTCGGCGGCGGTAGTGATCACCTCCCCGGAAGGAATGGACACCAGGGAAAAATTCGCTGCGGGAGCCTCATCTTCCGCAGGGGCGGCCCCCCTCGCCAGCGCCGCGTCCAGCATCCGGCTCACATCCTGGGAAAGCTGCAACATCCCCGTATCGGCGGAAACCGCCTCCTGTTCCGGCGCCTCCAAAGGAAGAACCCCGTTCTCCCGGTCCACCTCCTCCCGCGTCTTCACCCCCAGCTCCACCATCACGGCGTCATTGGCCTCCTTAATCAAATCCTCATGCAGGCCAAAGTTCTGCCATCGGGCCCTCTGCGCCTTCAAATCCTTCACCACGGCCTCCAGCGCGGCGGCGTCCTTCACATCCACGCCATACTTTTTAGCCGTCTCCGGGCGTCTGCTCGCCCCGCTGATGGAAGAAATCTCCTTCGTCAGCTCGCTCACGCGGGCGGCGGCGTACTGCGCCAGCCTTGCAAAATACTCCTCCGCGTGGGAATTGCCGAACAAATCCGTCTCAAACGTCATCCCGGCCGCCTCCGCCAGCCCGCGGATGCGGTCCATATTCGCGGCCACCTGCATCACGGCAAAAGCCTGTTGCCAGCTCTTCCCCTCCATCAGGGCCCGCAGCCCGGCCCGCTGCACCTCGGTCTGATTGCGGAACGCCATCGCCACCCGCCAGGCGTCATCCGGGGAAACCAGCTCATTGCCCAGCGCGTCCAGCAAATCGGAACAGCCGTACATGCCCAGTTCCACCCCGCGCCGGGACTGTCCCTTGCGGAAAATCCCCCTCTCCACAGCCTCCTCCTTCGTCAACCCTTTCTGGCTCACGTACCGGGCAATCTCAAACAGGGAAGCCTGCCCGTCCCGGATATTATTCTCCACGTCATGCGTCTGCGCCCAATCCAAATCAAACCCGGCCGCCTCATCATACACCGTGCAATTAATATCCTCATCCGTGCAGGCGTTAAAACGGTGCCGTCCGCTGATCACCTGTAAAGAACCATCCTCCCGCCGCCACACGGAAATCGGCGCGGCGTTGCGCTGCCACGCCCCCACAATCGGATTCACCACCCCGGTCTGCTCATCCGCGCCCTGCTTAAACTGGGGCACATCCGGGCAAAGCGTCAGCTTATTTTTATCAATAAACCCAAGGCGCACCCCCTCCTGAACCTCAATAAACGCCCCGTTAAACACCCCTGACCCATCCGGCTCGCCCAGCGCCTCCACGCGGGCCTGCTCCCGCTCGCGCCGCGCCTCCTGCGCCTCCGGGGAATTCTCCGGCGCCCGCGCCTCATCCTCGGCCTCCTTCCGGCGCTCCTCATCCTCCTTCCTGCTCTCCGCCAGCTCATCCTCCAGCGTCCGGGCCTCCGTCGCCACGCCCGCGCCAAACATCGCGTCCAGCTCCGCCTGCGCTCTGGCCCGCTCCATGGACAACTCCATCAAATCCCCCTGCTGGTCCCGGTACAGGGCATTCCCCGCATCCAGCATCACCGCCAGCGCCTGCCTGACCGGCAGGGTAAACACTCCCTGTTCCTCCGCCTGGCGCACCATCTCGCCCAGCTGCACGCGCGCCTTGAAAGCCCCCAGGAACTTCACCAGGTGATTCAGCAGCTTCCGCAGCCAGGAGGGCAGGGAAGGATGATTCACCGCGTCCGCCAGCCAGCGGGAACGCCCAATCTTGGAAAAAGCCTCAATCGCGTCATGCCCCGTCACCGGCTTCCCGGCGTCCAGGTGAATAAACTGCATCTCCTCCCCACGCGCCTCCGGGAACAACTCATTCATTGCCCTCTGCGCCTCCTGGAGCATCGCGCCGAACTCGCCCCAGGTCAAACCCTGCTCCGCCTGCCAGGAGATGACAGCCTGTTCCATCGTTTCCTCCATCAAATCCTCCACCGTCGCATTCCCGCGGGCATACCTCAACACCCGGCGGAACGTATCTCCCCGGCGGACCTTCGTCACATAAGCGTTGGAAAACGGGGCATCCATGGCCGGAACCTTGAACTCCGGGTTCCGGGCCTGTTCCGTCCTGATGCGTTCCTGGGCTTCCTCCCATGTCTTCACAAGAGTTCCCAGCGGAAGATGCTCGCTCAACGAAGCATCCATGCGGGCGGCGGCATCCTCATAACTCACCCCCTCCGCCTCCAGGGCGCGGATAGCGGCCATCGCCATATCCGCGCGGGCCTTCATCTGCCCCAACGTCTCCGGGGCAATCACCACCCGTTCGGCTCCGGTCTTCTCATCCGTCACTGTGCGCGTGATCACCTCCGCCGCGTCAAAACGCCCCTGGGCCAGGGCCTGGTTCACCGTCACGTCCCCGGCCAGCAAATGCTGCGTGTAAAGGATGTCACTCTCCATCTGCTCGCTCACAAACGCCTGTAAATAAGCCGTCATCTGCTCGCCGTCCATCAGCGTGTAAGAGGGTTGATTGCTTTCCTCCTGCTGGCCGGTGGTGGCAGTGGAATCCTCCCGCTTCGCTTTCGTGCTGCGCGCCGGAGCATACACACGGAACATCCCCTCCTGTTCCGCCGGCTCCACCCGCGGCACCATGCCGGCATCCTCGGCAGCCCGCCACGCGTCCAGCTCCCGCAAAGACTCAATGCGCTCCCCGGAAAGGCGTTCTCCGGCAGCCGCGCTCGCCCGCTCCAGGGAAGACTGCGGATCCTCCATCCAGGAATCATGCAAATTGGCAAGGGCCTTATTCAAAAAACCTTCGGCGGTCTTTTCCTCCCTGGCCTCCAGATACCCCTGGGCCGTGCCTCCCAACGCTTCATAATTCTTCAGGGAAAGCCTGAACTCCCTGGCGGCCCGGCTCAACTGGGAATAATTCAATCCGGACAATCCAAAACTGAACGCCAGCAGGGCAAGCCCCTGTTCCCCGGAAGTCATCTGGGAAAGCTCACTGGCGTATTGATCCCATGTCTGCTTGCCGCGCTCATCATCCAGCAGGGGATTGATGGCCGATCTCATTAAATAGCCGGCCGTGGGTTCCAAAATGCCTTCTTCCACCGTCCCGGCCACCCCTTGCAGCGCATACTGGGCCGCCGGACTGCCGGAAACCTGCGCCCTCACTCCGGCCCCCTTCTTGGTTCGGAGCAGCTTTCGGACTCCCTTGTAAAGAGGCGTTGCCCTGAACAACCCGTGAAACCCGATCATTTCCTCCGCCGCGTCCGCCGCCCCGAACCAGAAAGCGCGCTTCTCAATCTCGTCCACGTCCAGCCCCAGCATGTACCCTTCTTCACGCCGCCTTTGCATGGACGTATTCAGGCCAATGAGCGGTCCGGCGTAAGGAAGAAACCAGGGCGCCGTGTCCCCCGTCATGCTGCCCAGGTGGTAGCCCACCTTGCTTAAAGAGGAAGCCTCGTCGCTGGAAAAGTAATCATCTTCCCCTCCCTCAAGAGCGGTAGTCAGGGCGGAAAAAATCCTGCTGCGCTTTTGCTGCAATTCGCGGCGCTCCTGCTCATGGACTCCTGCCAACTCAAAAGCTTCCGCGTCGGACAGTCCCATCTGCCGGGCCTTGGCAACGGATACCTGTAAAGCCGCCGCTTTCATTCGGGCATCCTCATGGGAACGCATATTCTGCAACGCCCTTTCCAGGGAACGCTTCGTCTTCACCCCAGCCACCTTGCCGGTCATGAACAAGCCGGAAGCCATCTTAGCGTTCTGAATCGGCTGACCTGCCACGGCCATCACCCATGGATTGGAATTCTCCATCACCTCCTGGTATGCCTCATCCGCCCTCTTTTCCGCGTCGCCCATGCCCAGCCGGTCATGGGCCGTGCTCCTGGATCTGTTTCTCAACAAATTGCAAAGCATCATCAAGGCATCGTCATCATTCCCGATGATGCCAAACAAATCATCGGCAATGTCATCATGATACAGCCTGGAATCCTGCTCAAACGCTTCCATGAGGCGTACTCCGCGCCTGGCCTTCTCCATGCTCGCCACACTCACCCCGGCATGAAACAACGCCATTCGCTCATCGGCGGAAAGAGAATCCTGCTCTCCGCTCACGTAGCGGCTCACCACTCCATTAAGATCGCTGATCCTGCGTTCACGCTCCACGCGCTGGCGGTCTTCCCTCTCCACAATATCCTTGCCGCGTTCCGCAAAGTCCTTCCACACCTGTTCCGGGGAGACAATGCCCTTGCCCCACAAATCATGAGTATTCTTGTAAATCTGAAATCCAACATCTCTATCTCCATCTCCCAGAACTTCTTCCAACCACATACCCAGCATATAGGAACGATCTTCCTCATTAGCTGATTCAAGGCGGGAAACAGCATCTTCGCCCCAACGTTCAGCAATACGCTTCAACGCTTCCTGATCGTTTCTGCCTGCGCGCAGCAGGTTCATGACCATGTTCTGCCGGTCGCGCGCCTGTTCTCGTTTCCGTTCCTCCACACCCTTCATCAACATGGCCCCCTGGCGGCGCACGGAATCCATATCCCCCAACTGGGGATTGAAGGATTCGGAACCTTCTTCCTCCGCCGCTTCGGCATCCAGGGAAACCCCGGCTTCAAGACCGGCGCGTTCTTCCAGCCCATTCAATCCGCCGTCGTCAAACATCTGGACATCCTGCCGCCATTCGTCAACCAGCTTTGGAGAATCCGCCTTTGCCTGTTCCTGCGCCGGCGTCATCTCCGGCAGGTGAAATCCGGCGGCAGCCTCGCCCTCCGGCAGCGACAGGGAGGAAAAAGAAAGATCCAGAGGCATATCCGCAGCGTCGGCCCCGTCAAAGGAAAAATCGTCGTTCATGGTGAAAAGTATTTATAATGTGTTCAATATTAAAATGATTTGTAATACTTGCTTACGCCGCTGACCCAATGCTTATTCAATCCGCGCGGATCATTCCCGGCTCCTGCCGGAGCGTACTTCCCGCCAATGGCGGCAATCGTCGTCAACCCCTGGTCCAGATAATGCTTCCTCAACAGGCGGGCGGCGTAATTAATGCTCTCTTCCACGGAGGAAAAAGCGCGCGGGCCGCCTCCATTCGGGCTGATTCCCATGGCGTTATTCTTGCGCAGGAAAGCGGCGCTCGTTCCCTTGCCGGTCTCGTGCATGGCAATAGCCATCAACAGCTTCGGATCCACGCCATACTTCCTTCCCGCATCATAAAAAGCCTGGCTGTACTGTCCCAGCCCCCCCAGCTTGGCGGCAGGCACCCTGGACTCTCCGGCATCCTGCTTCCAATCCTGGCTTCCCGGATATTCTCTCTTGAAAAACTCCCTCATTTCCGGGCTGGCAGGGGAAATCGTCACATTCGTATCCATCTTGGAAGAAAACGTCATCCGCAGCTTGCTGGCGCCGGACAGGGTAAGCTGGGGGGAACTCCCCCTGGTGTAGCCCACCACGGGCAGGGGCTTCCCGCGGCGGGAAGAAGAGGAAGAAGGAACCAGGGCGGCCAGTCCGGAAACGTCGTCGCCGAACCGCTGCCTCATGCTCTCCGGAAGAAGAATGCCGGCGGGCGCGTTCGTATTCACGGTATCTACGGAAACCATGGCAGGGAACGTAAACGGCTTGCGCAACATATCCTTCCGGCGCAGCGTCTGCTTCTCCCCTTCACTCAATAATTTGGGGCCAGCATTAAGCCGTTCGTCGTCCCCCCTCTTCCAGATGATAGACACTTCTTCCTGCTCCCGGTCTATCAGAGCACCCCGTTTGGGAATGATTAAATCCCTACGTCCTGTTACTTCTCTTAAAATTGTTTGGAACTTTTCTTCCTGAATAATTGAAGAAGGTTCCTTACCGTTGTTCATGCTCTTGTACCCTTCGTACCACACCTCAAACGCATCACGTACGTCGCCTTCGGTTTTGGCGGCAAGATTCTTTTGCAGATTCTCGAGCTTCTCCTTTTTATACTCTTGCATCCATTCTTCCTTGCCCTTGGCTTTCATACCGGCCCCAAGAGCGGAATCCAGATACAGTCCATAGGCTCCCGCCGCTTCACTGTGCAGCGTGCCTATAGCCTGATTGTAATCCGCTTGCCGATACAGCGGCATTTCAGCAATTTCCCGCATTCGCTCGGACACCTTTAATACGGGATATTCGTTTTTTCTCCCCGCCCACTTATCCATGCGGTTCAAAATGTCTTTCTGGAACTCGGCTGACTTCCCGTAACGCTTGCACAGAAGGATCACATTTTCCTTCTTGCCCGCCAAATCCGACCCTTCTTCTCCAGCCCTCACCATATCCGCAACCCGGTAAATGAAAGAATCAATCTGCGGAGCGCAGGCGCTGTAATCCCCGTCGCGCTCATAAACCGCATGAAACCCCAATTCTTCCTGATAGACGGGACCGGACAGCAAAGCATTCGTCACGGCCTGCCTGTCGTTCTTTGACTTAGGACGGGAAGCCGTCTGCTCGACTACCTCCGTAAGCCTGTTGTCGTCCTGACGCCGCAAAGAACGCATCATCTCATCCTGTTCGGCGGCGGAAAAATACCCGTCCAGCTCCCCGCGGTTAATCATCTCGGCGGCAAGATCCGGGTTAGTCGCGGCCAGGTTCTCAAAATGATGGCGGGAAGCCGTCTTCTTCCCTCTAAACAACAACAAATTTCCTTTAGCAGAATCAATAGCTCCTGCTCTTACACCTTCATGAACAAGATCTTCATACCAGCCCCAATTATTCGTTTCTTCGGCCAGTTTCAAACTGGAATTCAAGGCCGTTTCCTGCTTCTTCCTCGCCACCTCCTTGCCGCTGTCAAACAAATCATTCAACATCTTGTCCCCGGCGACAGCTGCCTTGAAGCGCATCTTCCGGGCAAGGTCAGGATTCAGAATCCCGCTGCCTATCCCCTGAAGCCTCTTCAAATAAGGAGACGCAAAATTATTTAACGCCTTCTTGCTGAAATTCCCCCTCTCATCGAAAAACGCATCAGGATCCCCGTCGGGAAGCTGCAGCCGCCTCCTGGCTTCACTGCCCACCTCGTCCTGCGTCTGTATCAGGATCCGTTCCTGTTCGAACTGCTTCGTGGAATCCTCCGTTTCCACCATCTCCCGGCACATCCCGTCGATATTCTGACCCACCTGGGCTACTCCCCGGCGCAAGACATCCCCGGTCACGTCGCGCGGAACCGGAACATTCACACTCGCCGGAGGCTGCACCCCCGGCCCGTTAATCAAGCTCTCATCTCTGTCCATAACCAAGCGCTTTCAAAAAACTCTTTTCCCACCCCTGGGACGTGAAGGAAGACATATACGGATTGAACGCATTCGCGGCGGAACTGCCCCAGCCCATCCCATTCATGGTTCCCATCGTCGTATCTTTCCAAACGCTCGCGGGCTTCACCTCTCCGCTCTGGACATCCGGGCGCTCATTCCATTCCCGGGCATCGTTATAAGCATCCAGCCCCCCGTCAATCGCTCCGGCCAAAGCGCCGGCGCTACTCAACCACATCCCCATGCGCGTTCCCCTGGCCATGCTGCGGTATTGAGCAGCCTCCGCCTCTGCGGCCCTCATTGCCTCATCGCCCTGCCGGCGCAGACCGATCGCCTGATTTACCGCATTGACAGACCCCGTGCTGGACTCATAAGCCATGTCGGCAATCCGCTTCTCGTAAAGACTGTTCACCGCGTCGGCAGTCGCCGCCCCCGTCCCCTCGCTGGTAAACCCGCTGCCCGCCGCCTGGGCCCTGGCGGCTCCAACCGCCCGGCGCTGATTGCCCCGCATCGTCATCATATTGGCGCCCTCCACCAGCGCATTGGCGCGCGCCGCCTGTTCCACCCCGTTGGCCTGGCTGTAGGCGCGGTTCCTGGCCGCCTGTCCGTGAGCCAGCGTCTGCTTCTTCCTGGCGTCATATCCGCTGGCCGTCACGCCCGCGGAAAGCATATTGTTGACAAATCCCATATCAGCGTCTCCTTCTAAAAATATTCTGCCTCGTGATGCGCGTAATCGGGTCAATCGCCTTGCTGCCGTCCTGCTGCCGGTCAGTGGCAATCGCTGACAGGAAAGCCATCTGGGCCCGTTCTTCCAGCGCCTGCTGGAGCCTGGCATTACTCGTCAGCGCCATGCACACCCGGCTGGCCAGCAGACACACCACCGCGTCGCAAAACTCCGGCGCATGATCCGGCAACGTCCCTCCCAGAGCCACAAGATCGCTCTGGTAATTCACCCGCAACGTCTCCGGGCACTCGTCCTCATCCACCAAAATGCCTTCCGCCTGTAACTGGGGAAGTCGCACATCCGCCCCGTCCTCCGTCCTCATGCGGGTAATCTTCAGGCATCCGTCCGGGTAAGGAAACAAGGCCACACCCGGAGCCACCGCGGCATCCTTTCTGCGTTTCAGAACCGTTTCGCGCGCCAGAAACGTCCAATTAAAACGGACGCACGCCGTCCGCAATACGGGATTGAACCATACGTCGCACGGATGCTGCGTAGGAGAATCCTCCTTATACTCCTGCGTCCCAAGCAGCTGAAGGGCCAGAGTAAACACGGTATGCCTGTCCATGCCTGAAAGCATGGCAAGACAACTGCATCAAAGAAAGCGTGACGGTGTCACACGGCCGGAAACCTTACAACTCCGGCAGGGACTCCGCGGCAGAACGCAGCTGATCCGCGGAAGGGCGGATGTACACGCTATGCACGGCGGAAGAATCATGCCCCACCAGCTCCATGGCCAGCCCCTGCGATACGCCTGATGCCTGCAACAACGTGGCGGCCGTCGCCCGAATGCTGTGGAAGGACTTGCTGTTCATCCTCCGTCTGCGGCCGCCGGCCGCTCCATGCACCACGCCGATACCGTGCGTTCTCAATAACAACCCGAACTGGGCGGAAGCCCCATCCCCCAGGGCCAGCAGGGGCGCGTGAAGCAATGCGTCCGCCGGTTCCCCGGCTTCCTTCCAGCGGGCAAGCGCCCACTGGTAAAAGCCCTCCCTCATGGGCTGGTCCATCCAGCGCCCCGTCTTCCCAGTATCAAAGCGCACAACGCGGCGTTCCCAGTCAAACTGATTCCAATTCAACCTCAAAATGTCCCCCAACCGCTGGCCAAAGGTCTCAAACGAGCAGCGCACCGCGGAACTCCACAGGGGCGGGAAATGCTCAATCATGTAGCGGATCTCGTCAATAGTGAAGGCTTCCTTGTGCAGCTTTTCCCCGGCACGGTCCGGGGGAATGGAAACGCCGGCGCACGGATTGCGGTCAATTACTTCCGCATCCACGGCGTCCGCAAATGCCTGGGAAAGAGCGGCCAGGTCTTTGGCCACCGTCTTTTGCCTGACTTCTTCCCGGCGGGCCGCCACAAAGCCCTTGATGTCCGCCTTGGTGATCAGACGCAGCGGGGCGTCAGCCCGCGTCCCAAGATAAGCGTAAAAATGCTTGTAGGCCGTCCTGGCGTTCCGCGCCGTATCTTCCGACACCAGCGCCGCCTTGCGCCTCACATAATCTTCGCACCAGGCACGCACGGAAACATTATTGTGCGCTTGGTATTCTTCCGCCTCCGCGCAGGCTATCTGCACGCCCCGCTGGTAGGCGAGCCGTTCCGCCAGCTTGGCCGTGATGCGGTCTCCTTCAAATTCTCCGCCATTCACAGGAACTTTCGTGGAACGCCGTTTCATCTTGCCGTCCGGCCCCTGAAACGTCACCATCCAGTAGGGGGAGGATTTTTCCTTGTTAATGGACAGACGCCCCTTGTAAAAAGGCTTGCTCATACCTGTAATATTTCCTGTAAGGGTTTTGTAATATGGTTTACGTAAGAAAACTTACGCGTACTTTATTCATAATCCCTAGCAATATCAAGGTTTGCGTAGGTTTTCTTACAGAAACTTTTGGAGCGGATGATGGGATTCGAACCCACGACATCAACCTTGGCAAGGTTGCGCTCTACCCCTGAGCTACATCCGCTTTAAATGAGCCAGCGAACCGGAAACGGCCGCTGAGGGATTTATACGCCTATCACGGGAAAAAGCAACCTTTATTTTGGCTATTTTCTCATCCGCATTCATCCCCGCTCTGCCGAACTGCATCAAAATGCGGCTTATCAATGAAATTCTCTCGTCAGACGCGAATACACATTCTATGCTGTGACGGCATGAAAGAGCTCCTCATCACCCTTATTACGCTGGCAGGCTTGTTTATCGGCGTGTATTACCATGATTCCCTGGTGGGCGGCGGACAGGAGGACCAGCAGCAGAAGACGGAAACTTCCGTCTCTGGGCAATAATCACCGGCAATCATGACCCCGGCTCTCCGGAATCCCTGTTTTTCCGCCATTCTCTGCGGCACGGCGCTGCTGGCCCCGCCAGCGCCGGCTCAGTCCGCTGATGGAGCCGGTCTTCTGGCTTCCACCCCGCAATCCGTAGAGGATTTGCAGCGGATTGAACGCCAGCTTCAGCAAATGCTTCCCCGGGTGCTTCCCGCCCTGGTCTGCATTGAATTAAACAACGGCAGCGGCTCCGGCATCCTGGTTTCGGAAAAAGGCCTGGTCTTTTCAGCGGCCCACGTTGTGGACAAGAAAGGAACCACGCTCAAAATCATCCTGCCGGATGGAACGCGCCTTCCAGGAAAAACCACGGCGCAAAACAGCAATTCGGACGCAGGCATAGCCAAAATCACATCCCAATTGAACAAAAAACTGCCCTGCGTGGAAAAAGCGGAAAAAATGCCTCGTGTGGGGGACTGGGTGTTCGCGCTGGGGCACGGCGGGGGGCTGGACCGGAAACGCGGCCCGATGGTGCGCCTGGGGAGGGTGGTTTCCCTCAAGAACGGCGTCATTCAGACGGACTGCAAGCTGATTCGCGGGGATTCCGGCGGCCCTCTTTTCAACCTGGATGGAAAGCTGATTGGCATTCACAGCAGGGTCGGTTCCGGTCTGGAAGACAATCTTCACGTGCCCATGAAGGATTTCAACGCTCTGACGGAGGAGACAGCGGAAGGAAAGACCTCCCTGACGCCGTCACCGGAACAGGACAGCCAGCCATTCTCCACTCAGCCATCATGAAATTTCCTTTCTGCATCTGCCTGTTTCCCCTGGTTTTCGCCCTGTTCCACCCCGCTCTGGCGGAAGGAAATAACGGAAGCCTGGATTTTGAACAGAGAATCAACGGGAAAGCCGTTCTGAAAACTATCGAGCCCATCCGCGAACGTCTTCAGGACTTGAGCGCAGTTTTCTTTTCCGGTCACGATGTTGTGATTTACGGCATTGTGCTGAGCCCGGACGGCTACATCGCCACCAAAGCCTCGGAACTCCATTCCTACAGGGATCTGACCATCCGGGTAGGTTCTTCCAAATATGGGCAGTTCAGGGAAATTGGCTCGGACCCGTCCACAGACATCGCAGTAGTGAAAGTGGAAGCCGCCGGGCTGCACGCTCCCGGCCCCGTCAGCAATGATGCCGCCATGGGAACCCTGGTAGTCAGCAACGGCTCCACAACCCGTACGTCCAGACGGCCCCAGCTGGGAACCCTTAGTGCGGAGCAGCGCCCCATCCCGAACGGAGACACCGCCTACCTGGGCGTCGTTTTCGGCACCCCCTGTACCATTCAGGAAGTTACCAAGGACGGCCCCGCCGCCCAAGCCGGGGCCAAGGCCGGAGATGAGATTCTGGCGGTGGACGGCACGCCCGTTACTGCTCTGGACGCCGTTTCCCCCATTCTGTCCAGGAAAAAAGTTGGAGAAAGAGTGACACTGAAAGTCAAACGCAAGGATAAAAGGTTATCCTACACCATCACGCTGGGTTCCAGACGCCAGGCCCTGGGAGGAAACGCTCCTGAGGATTCCAATGACCTGATCAGCGGCGGGTTCAGCAAACGCAGGGATGATTTCCCTATGGTCCTCCAGCATGACACCCCTTCCCGGTACACGCTGATGGGTGGCCCGCTGCTCAATCTCAAGGGGGAACTCATCGGCATGAACATCGCCAGAGTGAACCGGGCGGAAAATTACGCCCTGCCCATCAGCGTTGTGCAGAAAAGCGTGCAAAACATCCTGAAAAACGCGCCCCAGCCGGAAAAATAGCTCAGGAAAATACCGGAACATTTTATTTTCCCGGTACGGAAGAAGCTGTACGTTTGCCTTTCCTTTTCCCCTGCGTGGCATCCGGAGAAACAGGACGGATTTACATGCCGGGAACATCAGCGGCATCCGGCACCGTCTTGGGTTTCACGGTAGGATCATAATGGACGGCTCCCGTCACACGTACGCTTCCGTCCGGAAGAAAGACCATGGAGGGAGCTCCCACCACCTTTTTATAGTACTGGAGCTTCTCCATCGTTCCCCGGTAGTTGATGCGGGAATACGCGCTCAGCATGGGAGTAGTTGGGAAGAAGACATGGACATTCGCCTTGCCGTCCACCATGCACTGCGGACGCGTGGTCCCCAGCCAGTCTCCGATGCACACGGCATTGTAGGCCACTCCCGTATCCGGATCCTTCGTCTGCACATACAACTTCTGGATCCCCCGCACGGCAATGGTGCAAACGGAAAAAGTGCACCGCTTGGCACTGGCCGGAATAGCTACGGTCTGGGACCACATGGGCGTTCCCGTCCGGACGGCAAACAGGGATTTCTGGGAAGCAAACATGTCCTTCTGGTTGGGCATTTTGACAACGGCCTGCACATGGTAGTTGCCCTCACGGGACAAGTCATAGAAATGGCGCAGATCAATCTTGCGGGAAACGCTCATGCCGGCCGGAACCTTGAGAGGCGGAAACAGGGCAAACTTGGACTGGGGGAGTTCCGCCCCCGCAGTGGAATGCTCCACATGGATATCCAGCCAGGAGGAATATTCCCGGCTCTTCAATTCCACCGGCACGCCGGAATTGTTGGTAATGGTCAGCCTCATGTACATGGCTTCCCCGCTGAGGAAAGTCTTCTTTTCCGGAACTACTTTCACGTAAATCTGGGCCAGGGCCCCGGACGCCCCCAGAAGGGCCAGCAGCATTGCAAGGATATGTTTCATGGTATTGGTATGTTAAGTATTGTCGTTAAACAAGTCAGCGGACATCCCGCACGATTCTGAACCCCAGGTTGTCCCGTCTTTCGCCGCGGGAGCGCAGGTATTCCACCCGGTTGGAGATGCCGGGCTGCCTCCAGTCTCCGCCGCAGGCCACCGGTCCCGGAGGCTCCTTCACGCGCGCAGGATCCTTTTCCATGGAAGAAGTCCATTCCATCACGCCGGAAGCCATGCCGCACACGCCGGTCTTTAAATCATGATCATTGCTGTATCTGTCAATCACCAGCGTCCTGTCCCCCTTCTCACCCGTTTCCAGCATATTCCCCAGAGCCATCCACTCCCCGCGCTCGGGCAGGCGGTAGCGCGGTTCTCCGGGGGCCACGGGCTTCCAGCTCGCATACGCCCAGGCATCCCAGAAAGTGACGTTGACGACGGGAGAGCGGGGTGTTATTTTCCTGCCTTTCCATTTGCCTCCCGGCGTGGAAGCCGCCTTCCACATAGCCTCCCAGTCCTGGGGAATATGGGAAGCAGTCCTCTTGTCCGGCTGGTCCGGGTGGGAATATTCCTCCCTCAGCTCCGGAGTGAGGCGTGCCCACTGGTCCAAAAACAGGCGGTAGGATTCCAGGGTAATTTCATGGGCTCCCACAATCAGTTCCCCTCCTCCGGGAAGAGTTACGCGGACTTCCGTATGATCGCTGGCGGAAAAATCCGGATAATGTTTAGGAGCCGGAACATGGGGACGGGATACGGTTTCCTTCTCCCGGGGGAATAAAAGAAGAACGGCAGCCGCGGCTATCCCCGCGCCCAGCAGGCCCGTTCCGGCCCAAAGCAGCCTTTTTCCGGCTTTTCCGCGGGATTCCACGGGGACGGTATAGCGGTGGGTGGTAACCCGAGGGGAAAGCCCCAGCTGTTCGCGAACCGCAGCAACCAGCTCCATAACCTGGTCCCATTGCATCGGCTTTCCGTTCTGCCCTTCCCTCATCCATTCCAGCAGGGTGCGCATCCGCGTGGTTCCGGGCACATCCGGAGTCACCAGAGGAGGCAGGTCGATGCCCAGGCGCTTCATCTGGTCGCGGGATGTTTCTTCGTGAAAGTCACCGGGCACGGCCGTATTCATCAGCCGCACGGCAGACTTGTCATCCAGGAAAATGTGACGCGGCTCCATGATATTGAAAGCGGTCCGCAGACGCTCATACCTGCCGCACACGTTGCCGACCGTTTCAATCACTTTCAGCAAATCCTTCATGGACAGGGTCTGCCCGCGGTCCAGCATGGACTGGAGGGATGAGCCTCCCAGCTGTTCGCTGGTGACGAACCAGTATCCCTGGGCCTGGGACGCTTCATAGACGGTGCCCAGCACCGGAGCATTAATGGCGGCGCGCGTGCGGGCCTTCATCAGAAAATCCTCCACGCCCACCCCCTCCGGATTGTCCGGATCCAGCAACTCCAGAAACACGGAACGGTCCATGCCCTGCTGGATGGCCTGATAAAGAATTCCTCCGCGCGTGCGGCCAATGAATGCCACCAGCGTGTAATCGCCAAAGTTGTGGGGAAGATCAAACATTGGACAAATCAGGCATCAGGGAGGCAAAAGGGATTCATAAGACTCAGAAACCGGAGCCGCCTCTACAGGGGGAAGCAAACCGCCGTCATAAATCTCGGGCAGTCCGGAAGGGGAACTCTGGTTCATCTGTTCCAGTAAAAATAGCACGGGAGGGGAAGCATGGCAATCCATCGGTTCTCCCTTGTAATACAATTTAGCGGTATATCCGTAATATTTCAGGCTTCCATAAGCAATCGTCTCTTCTTCCGTCAGGGGAGGCATGTAGTAGGTTATTTCCATGATTTCCTCACCGTCCGCCCAATCCGCGGGTTCCGTAACGCACCGGGAAGAAGGCTCGGGCGCGTGCGTCTTTTCCACTTTCTTCCCATTGACTTTGTCAAAAAACTGGACAATGACGCGCAAATCCTCCGGCCTGACATTCAGGCCATCCTTCATCAGAATAGGCACCATCAGCTTGACGCGCTCCCCGGCGGGGCATTCCGGATCCCGGTATTCCAGAATAGTGCCGAAGGACATATCCCCCCGCAAATCCGCCGGGCTGGAAAAGCCGGCCTGGAGGTGCCGCGCCGCACGCGCAAAATATTTCCCCGCCTTCTCCCGCTGGGTATATACTTTCAGAAAAAACTCCCGTGACTTATCCGCATTCCTCAGCCATTCATAGGTAAGTCCATAATAATAAAGCACCACCGGATTATCCGGCTCCAGCCTCATGGCCTGCTCCAGCTTCACGACCGCTACTTTGAGGTCACCTTCAATCTGGGCGTAACGAGCCGCCTTGACAAGCTCTGCCACTTCCTCCGTCATGGGAGGCATGACCTCGTCCGGATCCTCAGCAGGAAGGGATGCCCCGCTAGCGGAGTCCTCCCCTCCCGCAACGGCCGCGGCCACCGGTACAGAATCGGCAGCCGGATCTGACAAATCTGCTTCCCGGAGCATTTCTTCCACGGAACGGGGCTTTTCAGAAGGGGGTGCCGGAACATCCGCCATATGCACTGTCTCCTCAGCCGCCCCATTCTCAACGACTCCGGCCGGACGCTCCTGCTTCTCCCGTGCCGGAACGGGAACAGGCTTCTCCACCACTTTTTCCACCACCACGGTACGGACAGACAGGCTGAAAGAAACGCCCACCATCAGCAACAGAACAAACGCCAGCCCACCCAGCGTCCAGCAGGCGACGCCGAACGCACGGTCATTGGCGCCCTTTTCCGGTGGAAGGGATTCGCTCATACGGCACGTTCCTCGTCCTCCTGCCGGGCAGGCGGCCCGCCGGCATCAGGAATTTCTTCATAATCCACTATTTCTCCTCTGTAGAGAGACAGAAGAGCCTTCATGAAATCTTCCGCGTTATGGGGAGAATCCTCCTTCCGGAAGCCGCCGTAAGTCAGGCCGTCCAGCCTGATTCGGGCTCCTCCGCATTCCGGTTTCAGCGTCGCTATGGCCAGTCCCTTCAGTTTCCATCTGCGCAAATCCAGACGGGCAATGTCATCCACGCGGAAAACCACGCCGGCGGCCGTCACCTCTTTCCCGTTCAGGGACATTTTCCTGCCGCGCGTTCTCACCAGGAAAAACAGAGCCACCATGGCAAGCGCCAGGCAAATGCACCCGGCCACCCACTGTTCAAAAATTTTGGAGGCGTCATACGGGTGGTCCACCGGCTTGATGGGGTAGTGCTTTTCCCCGGAATAAGATTGCCACGCAGCGCTCCAGCCCTTGCCGGGGGTGGACATCAGACTGTAATCCGCCAAAATGTCAGGCCACGGCACCGCGTTCCGATTCACGTCGGAAGGAATTTCGTAGCCCTCCGGAAAATCCACGGTGCGCGCCAGAACAATGCGCTCCCAGTCCCCCGCGGACGCCCCTTTCCCGCTCACCTCACGGTCAAACACGGCTCCAGCGTCCACGAACGCCTTGTGCATGAAAAACTCCAGGTTTTTTTGAGGGTATCCGGTGGAAGCATCATAATAAAAATACACTCCGAACCCCAGAAACATGAGAGCCATGATAACCGCCCTGCCGGTAAACCACATGGTCGGCTTACATTCTACCGTGTCAGACTGCATGCTTCCTACATACCAGCAAATCCATGCCCTTGACCATAAAAAAAGCGCACCTCCCCCTCCTTTGCGGGAAAGCGGAGCGTCCTGTCGCCCCACGGATATCCGGAACGCACGGCTTCGGGAGAAAAAACAGGGCGGCATTCCCTGCCGGGAACGTATCCGGAAAATCTTTCCCTGTCTTCTTCTTGGCTTGATTTATTTTGTGAAAGTTAAATAATAGCACGCGCAGGGATTCCCCGCTCCGACAAAAAGGACCGGAAACGCTGTAATCCCTTACGCCGGCCCGCATTATTTTTTCCGCATATGAGACCAAGTCACCCTCAATACCGCCGCATGGACGCCGACCCCGGTTACAATTCCCAGGCAGACGACCAGGTGGACGCCGATATGGAACAGGCCCAGCTGAGGCTGGAACAATTGCGGAAAGAAAAGGAGGAAGTGGAAAACTCCCGCCGCCGCCTGGAAGAATGCCATATGCGCAAAGCCAGGTTTATGGACCAGCAAAATGAGCTGGGCGACCGCATGGTCAACGCTGCAGACCTCATCGGCCGGGAAGTGGAAAGCCTCCGCCAGGAAAGCAATGAACTGGAACAAATCCACATGGCGCTGACGCGCAGCCTGAAAATGCTCAGCACCGTGCGCCCGGATGAATGGCCTATTGAAAATACGGACAACCTCATCAGCCAGGGCCAGCAGGTCATTGACCGCTGCGAGGAAGAATTCGCGGATGCCGTCCAGCAGTGCGCGCGCATGCAGCATACCAAAGTGCTCACCGGGGTGCGCCGCTCCAGCAAAGTGCGCATCAGCTCCCGAGAATTCATGACCCAGTTCCTCCAGGGCCTTTCCTTCCATCTTCCCCTGCTCCTGATTGCCCTCATCATCCTCTTTTTCATCTGGATTTTCAGCCCTTCCGCATCATGATTAAAAGAAAAACCAAACGCCGTTCCTCCGAACTGGCAGAACTGGATCGTGCCTCACGGGAAATTGAGAGCCGTATCCAGGAATTGGAAGCCTCTCTCAAACGCCCGTCCCAGCAGACCCGCATGCGCCTGGACCGCAATACCATGCCGCCTCCTGACCGCGTTCGGGAGGGCAACCAGAACCGGGCACTGCGTGCCGTAGTGGCCCGTGACGGACGCGCCACCAACATGAGGCGGGAACTGCGAGAAAACTTCATGCTGCTGGGCCTGCTGATCTGCGCCATCGCCGCTTCCTTCTGCTGGATCGTCCGCCTGCTGGAACAACAGTAGGCAGCCCCCCTTCTTTTCCGCATCTTTTCTACATTACACCATGAGCACGCCCCAAATAGACGTAGCCTACATTGCCAAGCTGGCACGCATTGACCTGACGGAGGAAGAAACAGCTCTCTTCTCCAAAGATCTGGACAAAATCCTGGCCTATATCACCAAGCTGGAATCCTACGATGTCACGGGCATCGCCCCCATGAACCATCCTCTCCCGGCAATGGATGTGATGCGCGAAGACATTCCTGAAACCGGCTTCACCCAGGAAGAAGCCCTTTCCAATGCCCCTCAGCAGTCCCAGGGGCAATTCCGCACACCCAAGGTGGTGGAATCCGCCTGATCCTCGCGCTTCCTTTTCCCTTCACCTTTCAACCGTCTTTACCCTTTCCTTCTCATGTCAAAAATTCAAGGCACCCTGGCCCAGTGGCGTGACCGCCTGCGCCGCAAGGAACTCTCCCCTGCCGAACTGGTCAACCTGACGGCGGACGCCATTGAGGCGGACCGGACAACCAACGCCTACATCTCCTTTGACCGCGAAGCAGCCCTCCACGCCGCGGCCGGAGCGGATATTTCCAGCCCCCTGGCCGGCATCCCCATCGCCGTGAAGGACAACATCAATGTCCTGGGCCAGCCGACGCGCTGCGCCTCCCGCCTTCTTTCCCCTTATGTCGCTCCTTATGACGCCACCTCCATCCGCCTGCTGAAGGAGGCGGGCGGCATCCCGCTAGGCCGCACGAACATGGATGAATTCGCCATGGGTGCCAGCGGAGAAAACTCCGCTTACGGCATCACGCGCAACCCGGAAGCCCCGGACCGCATTCCCGGCGGCTCCTCCAGCGGCTCTGCCGCCGCCGTCGCATCCGCTACTGCTATTGCCGCACTCGGTTCCGACACGGGCGGTTCCATCCGGCAGCCGGCCGGGCACTGCGGCATCGTGGGCCTCAAGCCTACCTACGGGCGCGTTTCCCGTTACGGGCTGGTAGCATTCGCCTCTTCCCTAGACCAGATCGGCCCCATGACCCAAACAGTGGAAGACGCAGCCATCCTGCTCCAGGCAATCTCCGGACACGACCGGAAAGACTCCACATCCGCAAACTGCCCCGTGCCGGACTTTGAAGCTGCGCTGGGCCGCGACGTCAAAGGGCTGAAAGTGGGCATCCCTTCGGAATACTTTACCTCCGGCAACCATCCGGGCATTTCCGAGGCTGTGCAAAACACCGTGAAACAACTGGAAAACCTGGGTGCGGAGCTGGTGGAAGTCAACCTGCCCCACGCGGATGCCGTCGTCGCCGCCTACTACATCATCGCCTGCGCGGAAGCGTCTTCCAACCTCTCCCGGTTTGACGGCGTGCGCTACGGAAAGAGGGCGGAAGATGCCGCCGGACTGGTGGAACTCTTCTCACGTACCCGTGAAGAGGGGTTCGGGCCGGAAGTCAAGCGCCGCATCATCCTGGGCACCTACGTGCTCAGCTCCGGTTACTATGACGCTTACTACTCCCGCGCTCAAAAAGTCCGCTCCCTGGTCGCCAGAGATTTCGCGGAAGCCTTTTCCAGGGCGGATATCATCGTAGGCCCCACCTCTCCCGCTCCCGCTCCCAAAATCGGAGATTCCGCGCTGGATCACCTCCAGACCTATCTGGCGGACATCTACACGATCCCCGCCAACCTGGCCGGCCTCCCCGCCATGTCCATTCCCTGCGGAACCGTCAGGGAAAGCGGCATGGAACTTCCCGTGGGCTTTCAGATGATGGCTCCCCATTTCCGGGAAGACCTCCTGTTGAAAACCGGATTTGCCCTTGGGAAATAATAGGATTTTTTCAACGTAAGTGCCCGGCATACTGTCTCACCCGCTATCAGAATCATGGACACCCGAGAATTCAACGAAATTATCGCCGCGAACTCATCGTGGATTTCTGCTCTCAGAACGGAAGTCGGCAAGGTGGTCATCGGCCAGCAGGCGCTCGTGGACAGACTAATCCTCAGTCTCCTCTGCAAGGGCCACGTCCTGCTGGAAGGCGTGCCCGGCCTTGCCAAGACGCTCTCCGTAAAAGCCATGGCGGGCACGCTGCATGCACAGTTTGCCCGCATCCAGTTTACGCCGGATCTTCTTCCGGCGGATTTGCTGGGCACAATGATCTATAATCCGGAAGAAAGGCAGTTCACAGCCAAAAAAGGCCCAATCTTCGCCAATCTCATTTTGGCGGATGAAATCAACCGCGCCCCGGCCAAAGTGCAATCCGCCCTGCTGGAAGCCATGCAGGAACGCCAGGTAACCCTGGGTGAAACCACCTACCGTCTGCCGGACCCCTTCCTGGTGCTTGCCACGCAGAACCCGATTGACCAGGAGGGCACCTACCAGCTCCCGGAAGCCCAGCTTGACCGTTTCCTCTTCAAGGTGCTGGTCACCTACCCCACGCGCGAAGAAGAACTCCAGGTGCTGGAACTCATGGCCAGCTCCGCCAAACCGCCGGAAACCTCCCCGGTCACCACGCCGGAACAGGTGGCGGCCTCCCGCGACTTGGTAAACCAGATTTATATTGACGACGCCGTGCGCGGCTACATCGTGGATCTGGTGCGCGCCACCCGTTTCCCGGAAACGGTGGACGTGAAGTTGCGCGGTCTCATCCGCGCGGGGGCATCTCCCCGCGCTACCATCAACCTGGCTCTGGCGGCCCGCGCCAATGCCTTCATGCACCATCGTTCCTTCGTCACTCCACAGGACATCAAGGACTTGGCCCACGATATCCTGCGCCACCGCATCCTGCTCTCTTATGAGGCTGAAGCGGAAAACATTTCCACGGACGACGTCATCGATCACATCCTGACGAAAGTCCCCGTGCCGTGACGGCAGGAAGGCGGACGCTTCCGCGCCCGCCCTTATCCTTCAGGCCCCAAGGGGCGCCTTGCCGGAACCTGATTGAACCCAAACAGGGAAAATCATTTCATGGATAAAGCCTCAGACATTCTCAAGCGCGTACGCCGCATTGAACTGCGCGCCAGGCATCTGGCCACGGAAAACTTCGCCGGGCAATACCAGTCCGGCTTCCGCGGACAGGGGCTGGACTTTGACGACTTCCGGGAATACATGCCGGGAGACGACCCCCGCTTCATTGACTGGAAGGTAACGGCCAGGATGAACTCCCCTTTTGTCCGCCGTTTCCGGGAGGAACGGGAACAGGCCGTCATTCTGGCGGTGGACGTCAGCAGCTCCATGCACTACGCCTCCTCCGCGGCCCGCGTCTCCAAACTGGACTATGCGGCGGAAGTAGCGGCAGTGCTCGCCTACAGCGCTGCCCAGAGCGGAGACAAATGCGGCCTCCTCATCTACGGGAACAGCCACTCCCATTACATCCCCCCGGCCAAGGGAGTCAAGCAGACCCTGCGCATCGTCCGCGAAATCGTAGCCAGTAAAAACGATGGAACCGACCAGAACATTTCCGATGTAGCACGGCAACTTGTCCTTTCCCAGAAAAAAGCGGCCATGGTCATTATGATCAGTGACTTCTGGGGCGAAAACAACAAAGCCGCCCTGGGGCAGATCAACTTCAAGCATGACTTCATCCCCATCCGCATCGCAGACCCGATGGAACTGCATCTGCCGGATGCCGGACGCGTCATCCTGAAAGATCCGGAAACTGGCAAAAGCATGTTCCTGAACCTTTCCCGTCAGGATGTCCGGGAAACCCACGCCAACGCCGTGCATCTGCACCGCGAGAAATGGACGCAGGATTTCCGCCGCCTGGGCATCGACTTCCTGGACTTGCAGACCACGGACAACTTCATGCCTCCCCTCCGGGCCCTTTTTGCCAGAAGATCCCGTAAATTTTCACGCTAATCCTCTTCTCCGCCAGACATGCCAACCCCCGCCACTTTTCAGTCCCCACCCACGGCAATTCCGGAACCGCCGGCGTTTCCCTCCCTGATGGAAACACAATCCCCGGATGCCTACTTCCAAGCGGGCTTTTGGGATGCGTGGGGCATCTGGATTATTTTGGCCTCCATCCTTCTCGCCGTTGCTATCGCCGTCATTGTGCTCATCCGCAGGAAGGGACGCATCCCCGCCGCGCCGCTCAGCCCGTCGGAAACCGCTATCCGGGACATCTCAATGCTCCGGAACACGCATCCCTCCCTCAGGCAGGCCGCCGTGGAATTTTCCCTGATCCTCCGCAAATATCTGGTAGGAGAAACCAAAGACCCGGCGCTATATGAAACCCAGCAGGAATTCAACCGCCGGGCGGACGCGCTCACCGCGCTGCCTTCCGAACTCCAGGCCCCCACGCGCGATCTGCTGGACCGCATGGCTTCTCTCAAATATGAACCGGACACCCCGGAAAACGATTCCATGGTCAACGAATTGGCGGACGCCACGGTCCAACTCATCAATGATATAGAAGCGGACGCCCACCGGACGAAGGAAGAAACGGACCTTGTCGTCAAAAAATCTTCACCCCGCTCCAACCAACGCTAGCATACCATGACGGAACACTTCCAATTTGCACAACCTGAATGGCTTTATGCCTTACCCTTCATCTTGTGCCTCATCATCCTCCGCCGCAGGCGCGGGGCGGAAAGCTCCATCACCTACCCCACCGTACGCTTCATCGCTTCCCTGGCGCGCGCGCCGCAATCCCTGGCTGGGAAAATAGGCGCCCTTTGCTTCGTTCTGGCGGCTGCCGCCATCGCCATCGCCCTGGCGCGCCCCCAGCACGTGGAAGACAAAACCTTCCGGACAGTCAACGGCATCGACATCATGATCGCCTTTGACCTTTCCTACTCCATGGAAACACCGGACATGGTTCTCAACCGAATGCCCATCAACCGGCTGGTAGCAGCCAAACACGTCATCACCCAATTTGTTGACAGCCGTCCGGACGACCGCATCGGCATCGTGGGATTTGCCGGAAAAACAAAATCCTTCTGTCCGCTCACGCTGGACCACGCCCTGGTCAACAGCATCATCCGGGATTTCCATCCGCGCATGATCCAGGCGGACGGCACGGCCATCGGCTCCGCCATTGCGGCGGCGGCCACCCGGCTGGACGACCGTAAGGACACCAAATCAAAAATCATCATCCTGGTGACGGATGGCGCCTCCAACTCCGGCCAGATATCCCCGCTGGTGGCGGCGGAAAACGCGGCCAAGCTGGGTATCAAAATTTATACCATTGCCGTAGGCACGGAAGAAGGAACCCTGGCGAACGGCATGGTGGTGCAAAGTGAATTTGACGAACCCACCCTGCGGAAAATAGCCCAGCTCACGGGCGGAGAACACTTCCGGGCCACCAATATGGCCTCCTTCAATAAAGCGTTCACCTCCATCGGCAAGCTGGAAAAAAGCGAAGCCAAAGTGCAAACCGTCCGCCACATTGAAGAATACTTCATGTACTTCCTTGTAACGGGAGCCGCGCTGGCGCTTCTGGGCCTCTCCCTGCAAGTGCTCAAACCGACCCCCGCCCCGTAATACGATCTTCACCCGTCATGACTTTCCTTTATCCCAACGTTCTGTACGCGCTCATTCTCCCGGCCCTGCTCGCGGCGGCGGCCTGGTGGCTGTGGCGCCGCCGTTCCAGAAAATGGGAAGTGCTCGTCTCGCCGGAATACCGGCGGGAACTGGTTCACGCTCCGGCCACCTGGCACCGGGTGCTCCCCGTCATTTTTGCCGTGCTGGCGTCCATCTTCGCCATCCTCTCCATGGCGCGTCCGGTGGACGGCTACACGGAGGTAAAGGAAATCCCCAAATCGCGCAACATCCTCATTGCTATTGACTGCTCCCGCTCCATGCTCAGCAAGGATGCCTCCCCGACCCGCCTGGGAAGGGCGAAAACCGCCGCTTACGACCTGCTGGACGCCCTGCCGGGGGACAACTTCGGCATCATCATCTTCTCCGGGGACGCCGTCCTGCTCATGCCCCTTACCCATGACCATAACGCATTAAAAGAAACCATTGAACAACTTCAATTCGGCTGGGTCTCCCAAGGGGGAACCAACCTGGAAAACGTTGTGCGGCTGGCCCTTCAAACCTTCAAACGGGACAAGGAAGCGGACGCCAAAAACGCCCTGGTCATCCTCAGCGACGGGGAAGACACCGTCAACATCACCTATAAGACTGCGGAAGCCGCACGGCAGCACCAGCTTATCATCGTGACAGCGGGTATCGGTACTACTATCGGCACCACTATTCCGGATGAGCAATCCCCCTCCGGCCTGTACCGGGATCGTCGTGGCCAGCACGTCGTCTCCAAGCTCAATCCGGAAAGCCTGCAATACTTGGCCAGGCAAACGGAAGGCCAATATGTCCAACTCTCCGACGGAGCGGCGCTGAACCGCTTCGTCAAGGACATCGCGGACCGGCTGGATACCACGGAAGGCAAGGAAGAAGTGCGCCGCGTGCCGAATGACCGCTACATCATCTTTGCCGTTCCGGCCCTCATCTGCCTGCTCCTCACCCTTCTGGCGGGAACACGCTGGCGTTCCTTCCGCCGTTCCGGACGCCGCGGTATGACATCTCTGACTGCTGCGGCGTTATTCTGCGCCGGATTGCTGGGCCAGGAAGCGCAGGCGGACACGCACGCCCTGGACAATGTCACGGATTTGATCCGGACGGGAAAAACGGAAGAAGCCGTCAAATCCATTGATGAAATGCTCGCTGTTCCCGACCTGGCGGAAGAAACGCGCCAGGCCTTGGAATTCGCCAAAGGATGCCTGGAACAAAAAGCGGATAACCCCAAAGAAGCCGCGGAAGCTTTCTCCCAGGCGCTCCTTTCTCCCAAACCAGCCCTCCAGGCGGATTCCCACTTCAACCTTGGCAACCTGGAAGCCGCCCAGGCCCGCAAGACCATGACTTTCTCCAGGCCGGAAGGGGAACAGCAGCAAGCCCGGCTCTCTTCCATTGACGACCAAATTAAGGAAATTGATGCCCGGCTGGCAAAAATACCCGTTGCGAAAAAACATGTTAAAGAGGCCGTCAAACGTTTTGACAATGCGCTCTCTGCCTATGGTTCCCATGAAGGAGCAGCGTCCAACAAGGAGGAAATGCTCCGTTATGATAAATCCCTGGACGAATACCGCCGGCAGCTGGAAGAATTAAAGAAGAAATTGGAAGAAGAGAAGAAAAAACAACAGGACCAGAACAAGGACCAGAACAAGGACCAGAACAAGGACCAGAACAAGGACCAGAACAAGGACCAGAACAAGGACCAGAACAAGGACCAGAACAAGGACCAGAACAAGGACCA
>OLWF01000341.1_pt1 | contig 26458 bp, 28 predicted proteins | sample 1644131 | NCBI WGS metagenome assembly OLWF01 (sample SAMEA103958163, study PRJEB25191) | human gut metagenome
CAAAGTTATGGGCGCTGGATTGTTGGTTTTCACGAACCAAGTCCAGCGCCTTTTTGCGCTCAAAAAGGGCGCTGAGATTGGAGGTATGAATATGAGCAAAGAACAGACAGCAAAGAAAGAGAGATTTCTGAGAGAGGTGGAACGTCAGCTCCTGCGCAAAGGACTGGATTCGGAGATGATGGAAGACGGGATACTCAACGTCAAATGGCACGGTCAATTGCTCTGTGACGTTGATGGCGACGGTATGGTTTGTTTCCCGTCGAAGACGGTCAGGGGCGTAGATGCAGATGCGTCGCTTCAGACTGTGATACAAATTGCTTCGCAGGTCAGAGAATATATGCCGATCTTTGCACGAGCCCCCGCGCTGAAAGCAATCGGGCTGGAGGGCAGCTATAAAATCCTTGCAGATTTCGGGGACGCGGTGCTGGCCGGGCGGCTTGGGAAAAAGGGCGCTAATTTCGTAACATGGGAATGGGATTTTGACCGCAATGGCGTGCATATGGGACACTACTTTATAGAGGACTATGCGGGTGCAAAACGAGACTTCGCCGCCCGTTCCAGGTTGATAGAACCCCAGCGCCTTTTTTCGGACAAGGAACTGGGTGTGATCCGGAATGCGTGCGAGTTTGCATTGGCGGATGACGCGACGCTCACATATGGCGACGAAACGCGGCTCCGCAGCATACAGGAGCAGATCGAAATTCTTCTGCCAAGAAATCAGGAACAGGAACAGGAGCAGGAACAGCGTTCCGAGATGGAACAGACAATGTAATAATCGCAGAGGGCCGGGATTTCTTTTCAGAAGTCCCGGCTTTTTTGCGTTCTGGAGGTGAACGATCATTGTAGATAAATCAAAGCACTGGAATCTGCACATCAGCCGGTGTGCGCCGGACTGCCCGCGTGACCCACCGGAGCCGCTGGTGTGCAGCGACTATGAACGCTGTCAGCACTGCAATTACATGGCGCACGGTTTTCAGTGTGACCACGGAAATGGCAGATGCGTGCTGACAGACATGGAAGAAATCAATGGAAGGAGACGGATTCTTGTTCAAAGCATCGCTGAAAAATAACAATATCCCAGAATTGGGAACTGTCACAGTCGAGTTCCCAATTCCGGAAGCTCAATACGAGGAAACGATTCGTGCGTTGAATTCGTTGTAATGCTCATACAGTCCAACATAGCAGTCGAGCAATGCCGCCGTTCCGTCAATGCGCTGCTTCGGTGATTGGTTCTTAATGGGAACAATATTGCCGTTGCGGTCGGCCTTTATGCCCGTGTTCGTCAGGCACCATTTCAAAACCGGGTTGTTGTTATAAATGACTTTGTGCGCCTGCAAGTCCGCGCCTAACATCTGCATAGGCAGGGACAGGGTTTTTGCTCCCTGTATGCAGCGAACCATATTGAACCCCTGCATTTGTGAATGGTAATCATTTTACCAACTGAATATCAAATAGCAACAGACCACAGGTTAAGAGATTGACCTGTGGTCTGTTGCGTACAAAAACGATTATTTTTTCGCCAAAAACAACTACGTTTTTGGCTTTTGCGAGATTTCTTTATTCTATGATGGTATAATCCAATTTAGTCCGAATGGATGGCAAAGCATCGTCAATTCACGTGTCCTCGAAGAATGACAATCAGGGATGGAGAAAACGAGAGGCATTACCCATGAGTGCAAACGTAAAACCTACATATTACCGACTGGAACTGGACGATTATTCTGCCGCTGCCTTTACCAGCTTCGGAAAATACTATTACGGTACGTTGGAGGATCTTCGCTGCTTTTTCGGAGAACTCGCACATGATGAGAAATTAAAGAAGCAATTCAAGGAGTTGCTATTTACATTCCAAGCCTTCGAAGAAGGACATCAGGATCTCAGCCATTCTATCGCATACAGGAAGGTACCATTCCTAGTCCCTGCGCAGTTACTCCACAGGGAACCCGTCACTTTGGAAAACTACAAATGGACACACATCAACACATGGGACAGGCCTTATTATATGCGCTGCGACGAAGTCAAATCCGAACATCTCTGGCTTGCCTGCGACGGGGAATACTGCCGTGCAACCAAAGCTATGTTTTCAAGACTACAGTATACCGGAACGATCGGCAGGTGGAATCATGTCGGAACAATGCTTTGGGGATTCCCGTGCATTCTCACCGGAAACCCATTCAGCTTCTGGAATCGATTAGCTGAACCGGAAAAGCAGTTCAAGACCAAAGAGGACGCTAAGCGAGATTGGGAGCTGTTCCCAGAGAATCCGGACCCCGACTATTCGGCGTTTTGCAATGACATCTTTGGAGATGGCTGATGTTTAGGAGGGCACCATGATAGAAGAACGCTGGACGAAATCGAAAATAAGCGATATTGCAAAACATCTGGCGATACAAGAATCGCGGAACAAGGATGCGCTTGTCTGCAGATGCACGTTCCACTTTGGTACTTCGTTTCGCCCAGCTACAAAGGACGAGATTATAAAGAACACATGCAAAAAGGCATTTACGACACCATACCGGGAAAGGGGTAAAGTCCCTGCGGAGGCGTATCACATGGGCAAATGGCTTGGCTACACGGTAGAGCTGTGCTTTGATGGTCAATGGTTCAATATCGACCAGTGGCACCGATCTGCAAGTGGAAAACTCAAACACCGCTATCTACATACCGCGCCTGAGCGGGATATTCTTTCCAGCCCATATGATGAATTAGCGCTTCTTAAAAAGCGGATCAGCTTTTCGGATTTGGCGGCTTCGACGCAGGACATCATTTGTGCGGAAAATCCGGCATTCGAGCGCAGCTCGTTTGGCGCGTGGGATTTCTTCATTTGGGGAAGTCTTGCTGATTTAGAGGCGTTGCTTCAAAAGCCGGTTAAAAATAAAGACGATGAATGTATTTCAAAGACCTTATTGAAAGAGCTGGTCTTCAAAATTCAAGACCAGATCAGCTTTTTTCAGCAGACTATCCCGCATTGGATAAACAACTGGTCACCGGAAACGTCAGTCAGAATTATTATCTGTGAATTGTGATTTTATAGGTTGCTATTTCCCCAAAAGTGTGGTAAATGTTTGTGCTGCGAAGAAGGAGGTGGAACACCATGATTTATGTCATGTCAGATATCCATGGGCAGAAGCGGCGCTTTGATTCCGTCATGAAGCAAATCAACCTGCAGCCTGAGGACACGCTCTATGTCCTTGGAGATGTGATAGACCGCAACCCCGACGGCATCAAGCTCTTACGCCAGATCATGGCGATGCCAAATGTCAAAATGCTTCTGGGCAACCACGAACTTATGATGATGAACGCACTTTACTACCCGCCCCCAGAAGATGAGGAATGGCCGGAATATTACTATGAGCGCAAACAAACTCTGTGGTATCGAAACGGCGGTCAGATCACGCACAACTACCTGAAGCGCATAAAGAAAGCCACTCGCCAAGAGATTTTCGAATACCTGGACAAGCTGCCAGTCAATGTGGAGCTGACAGTAAACGACAGGCAATATATCCTGACGCACGCGGCACCTGTGGACTTATACGAAAGCTGCGGCTGGAAATACAAAAGTGCGCGTGATTTCGCAGTTTGGATGCGGTTTGAGAGATTCCCCGTTCTGGAGGGCCGGATAGTCGTCTTCGGTCACACACCGACCCACCATTTCCAGTATGATAATCCCATGGCAATATGGGATGCAAAGAGCTGGATCGGAATCGACTGCGGTTGTATGCTCCCCGAAACGGGCGATCCGTGGTCAGGTGTCCTCGGAAGACTGGCTTGTCTCCGTTTGGATGATATGCAGGTATTCTATTCTGAGGAACCGCAATACGGTGATCCTGAAGAAGCAGAAATGCAGCACGATGGATAGCAGTAAGCAAGGAGAGCTTGACTTACCTGTATGACATGTGCGGGAAGGTGATGCTTTATAATCTTTTTCACAGGCGATATTCATGGTGCCGTGGGTGGAATCGCAGAGTTTATAACCAAAGTACATCCCACCATGAAGGATGTCATCGTTCTCTTGGGAGATGTGGGTGCAAACTATTATAACGGGCGAAAAGATTATCTGATGAAGCAATGGCTTAACAATTCTGGCACCAGATTTCTCTGTATTCACGGGAACCACGAAATGCGGCCAGTCCATGTTTCGGGATATATTGAAACCGAATGGTGCGGAGGCGCGGGATGGTTGCAGCCAGAATATCCGAACCTGATCTTTGCCAAGGACGGCGAGATCTATATGATGAATGGTTTGCGGTATCTCGTAATTGGCGGTGCATACAGCGTAGATAAGTACTACCGTTTAAGCCGAGGCTGGAACTGGTGGCCGGACGAGCAGCCATCTCCGGAGATTAAAGCTTATGTTGAGCAGCAGATTCGCGAGAAACACTTCGACATTGTTCTGTCCCATACCTGCCCATTCAAATATGAGCCAACAGAGATGTTTTTTGACTGTATTGATCAGTGTACAGTAGATGACAGTACCGAGAGATGGCTTGATACAATCGAGGAATCCATTCAATACAAAGCATGGTTCTGCGGACACTGGCATACGGACAAACGAATCGATAAAATGCATTTCCTGTTCCGTAGCTTTGAGTCAGATGAACAGTTCAAAAGATAACGGAGGATCATAGAATGAAGAAACTACCGGCAGTTTCCGAAATGGAGCATATCACGTCCAGAGAGTTTGGAGAGAACATGGACGCCATTCTGGAACGAGTGTCAAAAGAGAATATTGCCCTGATCATCGACCATGAGGACAAGTCCTACGTTTTGTGTCCTGCCAGATGGTTTGAAGGCCCAGAGCTGACGCAACTGGAGGTCATGGTCAAAAACGCTGTGCGGTATGTTTCCGAGGTCGACGATTCCGATCTGGCGGAAACAGCCCGGACCGTGAAGGAGCTTGCGCCGATCTTATCTCCGGCGTGCATTACCACGCTTCTCAAAATCATCATGGGCAAGATCTCCGATGGCTGCGGCGGCGCGTGGCGCGAGATGAAACAGGCTTTGGAAGATGTCCTAGCAATGACAAACAAGGAGAGTGAAACGCAATGATTTACTATATTGCAGATATGCACTTCGGTCATACAAATGTCATTCGCTTCGACGACCGCCCTTTTGCGGACACAGAGCAGATGGACGAGGTGCTGATTCAAAACTGGAACGAGCGGGTCACAGCGGACGACACCGTCTATGTGCTGGGCGATGCGTTCTGGAAAAACGAAGAAAACAGCATCCGGATCATGCAGCGGTTACAGGGGCATAAACACCTGATTCAAGGCAACCATGACCGTGTGAAAGGAAAGCTCCGTCCTTACTGGGAAAGCATCGAGCAGCATGCAGAGATCAACGATGAAAATCGGTTGGTGATTCTGAGCCATTACCCGATTCTGTTTTATAAGAACCAGCATTATGGCGCAGTCATGCTGTACGGGCATGTACATAATACGCGCGAATGGTCGCTTGTAGAGAAGTGGAAGAACGAACAATGGACGATGGGCATTCCAAGCAGACTGATCAATGTCGGCTGCATGATGGCTTACATGAACTACACGCCGCGGACGCTGGATGAGCTGTTAGAGGCGAACCCGCAGCCCATGATCAAAAGAATCCGGAAGGATGGAACCAACGCAGGAGAAAACAGCAATGGAGAATTATGAAAAGCTCATAGCAGAGATTGACGAGGTTGTAAAACGGATCAAAGGGTTATATGACCTTGCCTACACGCAGTACTCCCATGCCGTCGACGAGGTGATCTCAGGCCGCCTTACCGACGAAAAACAGATCGAGCATATTCTCGACGGCATCATTGACTTTGGAGATGATCTCCGATTCTTGGAGCTCTCCAAGAGACTGTGCCGCCATATTTATTATGAATATCCGCAGCTTGTTGGAAGTTTCGTTCATATGTACAGAGCGCTGTTTGAGGAAAAGGAGGACGAAGATGGAATTGGTGACGATTGAGGTCAAGCTCCCAAAAGAAGTTTATGACAGCGCTTCGGAAATTCTGGCAAAGCAGGGCTTAACCATGGAAGATGCGTTGATTCTCTTTTTGAAGGAAACGGTCAGGCTTGGGAGGATTCCCTTTGATTATACGGAGGCAGACCTTGAGGAAGCGCGAAGATGGGAGAGAATCGTAAACGATGACGTACAGGATACTGAAGGTGAAGAAACGTGCATGGTAAATTGACGCAGCCAAAAATAGATGGGTATATCAGCTGGCTCCGGCGAAATGACCACTTTGGTATGACAAGCTGTATCTACGACGACAAAAGTCAGAAACTGCTTGATGAATTGTTTGCCCTGTTGGAGCAGATCGCACCGGAATCCCCGAACGGTGTCAGAACGCTCTGGCTTCGTGCGGAAAGAGGACCAATTGAGGATTTCGGCAATGCAGCGGAGGAAATCGCAGAGGGTAATTACGACTCGGAAGAAGAATTCGTGAATGCATGGAAAAGCTGGTTCCCAGAGGACGTCAAATGGTATCATTTCCAAGCCGTCGAGGACAAAGCGGAAGGATACCGCGCTGTCGCGGTTCGTCACAGTTATGTGATCGTTCAGGACAAGCGCAGAGAACCAGCAGGATGGCCCTGCGAAATTTCTGAGTTTGTCCAGTGGCTTGTCGACGGTGTCAGGAGCTGCCTTGAAATGCTGAAAGCCGGGACTTATAACGATTTCGTCCGTGAAAATCTGCCGCCCCAGCATCGAACCGGAACAATCCGACGCAGGGATTTTTGGAATGTCTGGCCGGATGCAAGAGTCGACTTCTTCAAGGATATCTCGCCTGCGGATGTTGCGGAGTTCATTGAAAGGGCCTCCGCACAGGAAGAAAATTATGCTGCAATGAAAGACCGCTTACAAGCTATGACAGCCAATGATTTTTTCCGCTTTTGTGCCATGGGCTACGCGGAGAACAAGTATGATGGCTGCGGAAAAACGCCGAAGGAGCAGTACGTGCTCCATGCCGACGGCCGGGACGAGGGATTGCAGGATATCGATGCGGACAGCCCGGAGGCGTTCCATGCTTGGTTCCACGATAGAGACCGGTGCGGCGGACATCCGTGGGAGGTTTGCCGCGGCGGAAACTCCACGCATGTCGATCTGCGGGTATTGGAGGATGCCCGCGGTTATTTTCTGTATCTGGCAGGAGCTGCGTGGAACCGGACAATTGAAACCGTCAAATTCTATCTTGCCCTGACGAGAGCGAATATCCCCGTATATCTGGCAGAAGCGAAGATGCTGGCAGACCGGCTGGCGGAAAAAGAAAAGATTGGGATCGTGCCGGAAGGTGTTCTGCCCGCCTACTGCGGGAGCTGGTTTCCAAACGAACACATCATCGACTACATGAACCTGCCCAGTGAGGATCGGGAAAAGTTTCTGCCATTTTGTACATGGTATGAGGAAAAGCCTGCGGCTCTTGCTCAGCGCGAAGATACATGATGTACTCGCCCATGGAATGCTCGGCTCCCATTTCGGCGCAGTTACGCGTTGGATCAGCAGGGTGAACCACAAGTTCCATGACTTCCTGGCTTTCAGCAGCTAAAATACGGACAGAAACGAATTTTTAAGTCAGAGGTGAAGAAACATGAATCTGAAAGAAGCATTCCGCTACCAGAACAAGCTCCAGTCCTTCCTGGACGAAGCGCAGAGCATCCTCGACCGTGATTCCAATGTCACGCGGGTTGAAAACACTTATCTGCGCCATAAGGTCATGGCGGAAACGGAGGACGAAACCGTCCTTGCCGTGCCGGAAACGGAGTATTACGAGCAGATCACGGGCATTGCCCGCTTCCTCCTGTACCTGCTGGACGAGAAAGGCAAGCTGTTTGCTGCCATCCGCAAGGCAAAGTCAGAGCTGGACATCGACATGGACAGCGCGGTCAGCCTCAATGCAACACGGCAGAGCATCGCCCGCACATTCAAGCGAATGAATGATCTGCGCAGCTCCGAGCAGACGATTTCAAACGGCGGTACCGGCTACCGGTTCAACGCCGAGGGCAATCAGATCTCCTATCGCTGCGATGTACGGCGAGTGACGACGATCAATTATGACCGCAAGGTCATCCGCGCTGCGCTCGGCAAACTGAATCAGCGGGCTGACGAGACTTCCGCTAAAATTGACCTGTGCCTTGTTACGTCGAAGGTGGACTATGCGCCGCCTTTTGATGTGAATGCCAGCTTCGCTGAAGCATTCGAGATATATACAGAAAACGCCGGGGCATAATACCCCGGCACAGCCCGGCTATTTTGGATGCGGCAAGCCAAGAGAATGCGGATACCGGTTCAGGTGCAGATGAACGATAACGCTGCACACTTTTAGAAAGATATTCTGGCTTGGCTCACCCTACGAGCTTTTATGGAAGAAAAAAGAAGCGTTCCGCTTTTCCAACCTCGCCAGACGTTCTTCCGCGAAAACCGCTTTTTCCATATCACACGTTTTCCTGCATCCAAACTGACATCTCCATATGTAAGGCGTACAAGCCTGACTCGCTGATTACGAAATCAATTACGATCAAATGCTGATCTTTTCCGTGTGCACAGCTGAACGTGTGACCTGTCACGCAGCAGGCAATGCAGACGGAGCAAATGGTGGAAGCTGCATCGGACGCTCGCCGTATCCAAAATAGCCGGGGAGAAAATGATGTGAGCAGCAGGACTCGGCCTGCTGCTCACTGACAATATGCAGTTTTATAACAGGAACAAGAATCTGATCTATCGGAACCTCAAAGAGCACTCCGAGTGCATAGAGATTATCTACCGTGGGCAGGCTTTCGCCCTTCTGCCACTTGTAGATCGCCCGCGGTTCTTCAAAGCCGAAGTAGCTTTGCAGATCCCGGACGGTCAGGCCGCGCTCCATGCGCAGACGGCGGATGTTGTTTCCCGTCGCGATGAGATCGATCACGGGGTATGCTTTCATTCCCATTTTGCTTGCCTCCTTTAAGGTCGTGATATTACAAAATATCAGAGATGGCAGCCGGACGCAAGATGACAACGCACTTTGTAATTCAAATGTAAAACTAGAGGGGGATGAAGTGTGATCAATACGGTACCGCTGAAGAAGCAGAGCAAGCGGGCGCAGAAGGAATTTCACAGCAAACAGCGCGGAAGTTGGTACGGTATATCGCCCGTGACGCGTACCGTGCCGAGTGGGAGGATTTATGACCGAAAGCGAATTAAGAGAGAAGATCGCTGGGCTCGTGGAGAATGAATCATCTGAAGCGCATCTGAGAAGCAAAAACCGGCGTAGGCTGCGCCGCGTTCGCGACATTCAAAAGAGTGACGGACTGCTGCACATTATAAATTATGGCAACCATGCCACGCATCGCAGATACATCGATTGGGGCTTTGACGGTCGGACGCTGCTGCACACAGGAAAGTACATCAAGTATCCTAAAAACAGCCGCAGTCAGAGCTGGATCAAGCTAGAGACTAGCCGTAGGATCCGCAGCTGCCGAAATGCTCCAGCAAAAGGGAATTTCTATCGCCGCTTATTTGACTATATAGTGATGACCAATTGCCAATTATCTTTGGCGAAGGGGTGTAAAGTTGAGAAAAAGTTATGAGTACAACGTAAAACCGTGTATTACTGCAAAATTGTCTTGCAATATGCAGAAAACGGCTTGGAGGTCGTCCTAACGTTTAGGGACGACCTCTTTAGCTGCCTACAGCGACTATGCGGTTGCGCTTACATTTTAGGACAAACCACGGCAAATTGAATTTGAACGACAATCAATTAAGAATCTTGACCATGAGCTTTTTGCAAAGGAATTTTTGTGGGGAGCCAATTGAGTGGAATATGTGGCCCAAACTGTGCCTGTGACCATTATAAATAAAAATGTTTAAAAACGGGGATTTTAACTGTTAGAGTTGCGCATACGTGTTGAATTTGGTAGAATGTCGTCAGAGCATTCTAAGAATGAAATGGTTTTAATAGGCGGTGTGTTATGAAAATCCTTTTTCTTCATATTAGCGATGCGTATCCCCATAAGAGAAGAGACTGAATAGTGTGTGCTCTGCGCACTTGCAAATTGGTTTTACAAAATACAGTGGGAGGAATCAGAATGCTGGACGGAGAGTTTATTGAGCATGTATGTGATCATTCAGATCGTTCTGCGTGGAACTGCATGACATTGATTGCCGGAAAGAATGCGACAACGACCGGCCAGGTCCTTGTCGCACATAACGAGGATGACAATGTATATTGCAAAGTCTATCGCGGCGATGTCCCGCAAATGAATTGGCAGGCAGGCTCTGTGATCCCTGCTGAAAATGGGCGGGCGTTGATCCCTCAGATTGAACATACACATGGGTATCTATGGGTCGAAGTGAAAGCAGGAATGTACGGCTTGTCCAATGCAGATACCTATTTCAACGATGCGGGCATTCTTATTGTAAGTAACAGCTGTAAAGTCTCAAAGGAGAACACACGGGATCCGTCTCGCCTGAGCAATGGCGGCATAGAGGGAAATCTTCGCCGCATAGTAGCTGAACGGGCATCGACGGCGCGGGAAGCGCTGCGGATCGCTATCGAAATGGTCGATACATATGGATATGCGCCAGACGGACGAAGCTACACGTTTGCAGACAAGAACGAAGCGTTTATGATTCAGATCGTCAGCGGTCGACATTATATGGCAGTTCGCATTCCGGACGATATGGTGGCAGTAATGCCTAATCACTATACACTGCACGGGCTCAACGACTTCCCGGAAGCCTACTATTCGCCGGATCTGGTTGAATACGCCATAGAAAAAGGGTGGTATAAACCCCGGCAGGATGGCAGTTTTGAGGATTTTGACTTTGCAAAGGCGTATGCGATAGAGGAAAAACAACACCAACCTTATAATGTATTGCGCGCAAAGCACGCTCTTCAGAAGCTGATGCATCAGAAATGCGGGAACACAACAAATGATCTGCCCTTTGTTTGCCGCCCGAACCATAAGGTTTCACCCCGTGAATTAGGCAATATCATGTCTGAACACTATGAGGGCACGCCGGATGACGCGGAACGGGTTGGCCCTGGGCGCTCTCCGCATTATTCCAGTATCCGCCGCATTTGCACCGGCTCCACTGTAGACAGCATCGTATGTGAGTTTTCCAATGAGGCATTGTTTACAAAAATATGGACTTGTCTTGGGCGGCCCTGCCAGCTTCCCTATATGCCGACACACCCGGCCGCAGGACTTCCGAAAGCCCTGAACTCCATGGAAAAGCCTGTTGAGCGAGCCGCAAAACACTATTTATCAGCACCCGAAGAGATGGGATATTCAAGAAGTGTCTGGCAGAGATTCCGTGATTACCAAAATGCAATGGATCTGCTGTATTGTGACACCGCAGACGACGGCCGTAAGCTTCTGTCTGATCTTTGGAACGCCGACTGCGAGGCTATAGCAAGGGCGGAGAACGAAGCACGAAGCCTCATCCGCTGTGGTAAGGTTGAGAATGCATTGACGCTGCTTCGTGAAACAGATAATTTGAGAATATGCAAAGATTTGGATGCGCTTGAAATGTTTGCTTCACAAAAGACTCGGCGGATAGATGCTGCGCCGGTATATCTGGAATCCAATCAGAAAAAAAGCATAACAGTTACCTTCTCTTGTCCCTTTGAACCCGTAGAGGAGAGTCTGATTTTTGGACTGAGCGGCCGAAGCACCAGTGCCAACTTTGCTTGTTGTCAGCAGGGAACGCTCAGAAAACATACAAGCGGCCAGTATACGGCAGACTTTTCACTGGAACTGCTCAAACCGGATCTGTGCGCAGCCGCGTCTTTTGCCTGCCTTCTGGGAGGAACGGACACCGCAGGCATTCCATTTGTTGGGCAAGTAATGCTTTCGCTCCAAAAAATAGACGCCTTGCCGGAGTGAACCGTATGTGTGTTATGGCGGACACACTGAGAGATAAGAATGGCTGCAAAATGAAGTGATATATTAAATGCGACCATGTGTGTAGTTTTCATTTCAAAACAGTGCAATAAGAGCTATAATAAAGACAACAGAGGGCAAGCATCTATTTTGGTTCTACTCAGCCCTTGAGACTAAGCTGCTTTGACTTGCAGGAAACGCGAAAACCCTTGAGATTTCAGGAGATTTTAAGTCGAGGGATCTAAAAGGGTGCTGCTTGCCATCAAGCTGCACCCAAATAGATGCCACTGCGAAAAGCCCAGAAGTTTCAACTGTTTCGCCCCATAGGTACACAATGTGTCATGGGGGTACAGTCGGTACGGGCAAAAGCAAGACGCAAACTCAAATGCATGAGTTTGCGTCTTGCTTTTTACATAAGGATAGAGCTTGGCAGGAGCAATGTCAACGGTCGGCATTTTCAGGTGCAAACTGATAAAGTGCTGTGTTTTCAAGCATTGTGCGGATTTCTGACAATAAAGTCAAGATTCTCCGAACATTCCAGAATCCCTTGAAAGTACTGGGGAAATCGCTTTTTCGGTTTTGCAGACGGAAGTAGTCAAACAGTAGTCACGCCCTGCCGTTGACGGCGCAGGTAATTCAGAGGAAACGAAAGATATGCTTTCTGAAACTCAACGCTCAGGCGGCGTTGAACGGCTCCAGGTCTGTGTGATTTTCCCATTCGTCCGTGACACCAGCATCGCGCAGCAGCTCTGTCACAATTTTATCCAAGGTATCGACTCTGTCGCTGCTGACTGCCTTCAGGTCAAAGCCGGCATCGCCGGCGTCGTCCAGAATCGCGGGATCCTCGCTGCCGTCCAGCAGGGCGTTTGCCTGATGTAAGCTGCCGCCTGCGCTGCTGCGTGCTACGGTGCCGATGCTCACGAGCAAATTGACCACCGTATCCTTGCTCTCGGGTGCATACATCCAGCCGGTCACGTCGCCGCCGCAATTGACCTTATCTGGTCTGGGACTCCAGCCGGTACAACAGCGTCACGAGCTGTGCGCGGGTACAGGAGGCATCCGGCAGCAGACGGTTGCCGGAACCCTTGAGAACCCCTGCGTTGACAGCCCACACCATCGCCTCGCGGGCATATTCGGAAAGACTGTCATAATCCTCATACTCGCGGATCGCTATACCGCCCTGCGTGGTGTCGAAGCCCTGCTGCTTTGCAAAGCGCCAGAGCATTGTGACTGCCTGCTCACGGGTCACGGCAGCTGCCGCACCGAAGGTATTCTGACTGAAACCTGTCACAATGCCGAGGCTTGCTGCCCAGCGGACAGCTTCTGCGTAATAGGAACTCTCTTTCACATCAGAAAAGTTCATCGCGTAATTCACGGCCGGCTTTCCGGCGGCACGCCAGAGGAAGGTCACAAAGTCAGCGCGGGTGCAGCTGCTGTCCGGACTGAACGTGTACTTGCCCGTGCCGGAGGTGATGTTTCGTTCCACAGCCCAGTTTACCGCGTCGTAGTAATACGCATTGGACGCAACGTCCTCAAATCTCTGCTGATTCGCTGCGGCAAGGATCGCAGCGAGGATCGGGTCGATGCCAGGCACCGAAGGAATATCTGGCGTTTCATCCTGTTCTCCGGTCAGCTCATAGACCGCCAGCGTGCCGGAAACCTCGCACGCCGCCAGCAGCAGGGGCTTACCTGTGCTGCTTTCTGCCGCCGGGATGAAGCAGAGTCCTTCGGGAGACACATCGCCCCGAATGCTACCATTAAACTCGCGGGAGTTGATATAGTTGACAAATTCGATTTCGTCCGGGTCGGTGATGTCATAGACCATGATACCGCCGATGCGCTCGAGGGCGATGAAGGCATAGGTCTTGCTGCCCACCGTGCCGACGGTGACGGATTCCGGCTCGGGACCCTTCTTGCCGGAGCGGTCGTCTACATCAACGTTGTCGTTGGAGCAGTTGAAGTTGTCCGGGAGTTGCTTGGCGGTGATCTCCTCGAAGTCGCAGCCGCTGTCAAAAACCTCTTCCAGTCCGCTTGGCGTAACCTTGAACAGCGTAAACGAGCGTCCGCCGAAGATGTAGTCGGTTCCATCTTCCAGACCATCATACTGGTCGACATCGAACCACGTCACTTTTCCGCCCGGCTTTACTCCGTTGACCGGGGATTGCTTGTCCTTGATCTCATTGCAATCCGCCTCTGTATCTACAGGCCAGGCGCGGGCATCGCCCTCGTTGGCTGTGAGAAGATACGTTTCGCCGCCGATCTCGTACAGGGAAATACCGTCTGGCATCCGGATACCGCGCAGGCTTTCGTAGGTCTTCGGGTCGTATTTTCCATCTTTTTTGTCGATATCAACCGCAACCTCGGAGTAGTCCTCAAAGCCGACCGAATAAATGTCGATGAATTGCGCATTGTCCAAATCCAGCACCGCAATGGCGTTAGCTTCCTGACAGGCGACATAGGCGGTATCGTCCGTGCAGGCGATATACTCTGGCTCCAGATCGACGGACGGGGCGGTATCCTTTTTCAGGACAATGTCCTTGTCCACCAGCGCCTGACGAGCTTCGCTGCTGTCAAAGGTGGAGAAACCGACCGTTTCAACTGCAAAGGTTTTCGCATCAATGATCGAAACCGAACCCTTGGGGTCGATTGCACCGGCAGCGCTGTAGCCCATTCTCGGTTCGCCTTCGTTGGCGGTCAGAATTTTGCTGCCGTCCGGGGTGAAGGTCACCATATCCGGCTGCACGCCCACAGAAACCGTATTCCGCAGGGTCAGGACCCCGTTTTTGCCACAAGAGAAAATCGCCACGACGCCGTTCTTCCAGTAGTCCTCTGCCTGAATCGCCACCGCCAGCGTCTTTCCATCGGGAGAGACTGCAACCGAGGTCATATCACCATAGGTGAAGTCCTCCGCTTTGACGATATCTTTCAGATCATATTCTTTGCCAGCGGCAGTGAGGTCGGCAACCGAGCTGCCGCTCATGTTTTCGTTCAAATCAATGGCAATGAGCATGCCTTTGACGCCGCTGACGGCGTAGGCAAAGCCGTTCCTGGCGTTGTACTGCACGATTTCCAGACTGCCACCGTCGGCATTCATCGCACCGGAGTTGTAGCGTCCAGCCAACTCCATCTGCAAAGACGTATCGTCGCTGTTATAGAACCCCGTAACGCGTGTGTCATTTGTTTCAACCGACGTATAAGCCATAGCGGTTGTCGAAAGCAGCATAACCGCCGAAAGCAGACCGCACACGCCCCTTGCAATTCGTTTCATGGAAATGCCCCCTGTTTCAGAATCGGAATCTGATATTCCTGAGTCTGCATTGTAGCGAAGGCGTGTAAAATCCGAAACCATGTTTGTGTAAAACATTTCAGAAACCGTGTTTGAGAGCGTGACAGCAAAATTACGCTTTTTACAATCATTTTACAGAAATCCGGTCGCTGCTTTTACATGGATATGCTACTTTGAATATTGGATATCCAGCGGAATAAAAGAATAAAACCGGTCATGATGCAGCTGCGCAGGAAATACCGGTTTCGCCAAGGGGCAGGTAGCGGCTTTTCTGCAAAATCGGATATCCTAAATAATGATTTTTGAAATGAGGTAATAATTATGATGTATAAAACGATCGTGATCGACTATGCACCCAAGGCAAAGAAAATGGCCGCGGCGATTGAACAGACTGCGAACGAAAAGGCGCAGGCCGGCTGGGAACTTGTGACGTTCTCTGTGACGAACTCCGCAAAAGCCATTCTGGTGTTCCGCACGCCTGACGCGGCGCTGCCGGAGCAGACGGTCGAGGCAGCCGGTGACGCAGAATGAAGCAGGCAATCATCGACATCGGCTCCAACTCCATCCGCCTGACACTTTACGAAACAGAGGGGCAGAGCTTCAAAATTCTCTTTCGCGAGAAGATCATGGCGGGGCTTGCTGGCTACGTAGAAGACGGAAAGCTCAGCGCCGAGGGCATCGAGTGCGCATGCGCAGGGCTTCTGACGTTCCGCAAAATTTTGCAGACGCTGCAAATTGGAAATGTCTGCATTTTTGCGACGGCGTCTCTGCGCAATATCTCCAACACTGAACGGGCGCTGTCCGTCATCCGCGCGGCAACCGGTTTTTCGGTCGAGGTCATCTCCGGTGAGGACGAAGCGCTGTTTGGCTACATGGGCGCAATGCAGGAGCTGCACCTGACCGGCGGCGCGTTTCTGGACATCGGCGGGGCGAGCACGGAAATTGTCACGTTTGAGGATGGCACGCCGGTAGATTTTGCGAGCTTTCCTATCGGCTCTCTGAGCCTGTACCGCCGCTGTGTCAAGAAGATCCTGCCGGGAGACGGCTCTTTGAAGCGCCTGCGGCAGGAAATTTCTAAAGCCATCGACGTCAGTGACGGCGCGCTTGCCCCGCGGGCGCTGCTCGTCGGCGTCGGCGGTACGGCACGCGCCGCGCTCAAATTGGCACGGCATTATTGCGGAATCTCGGACGATTGCCGCAGCATGACCGCCGAGCAGCTCGACAGTCTTTGCGCGTTCCTTTGCAGCGGCAAAAAGGAAGCCAGCGACCTCATTTTACGGCTGGAAGCCGAGCGCATCCATACACTTGTGCCGGGACTGCTCATCTTGCAGCATGTGTTTCATCTATTCCATGCAGAACAATTGGTCGTCGGCAAATACGGCGTCCGGGAAGGGTATCTATGCCAAAGAATTTTGAAGAACCATACAGATATACCCAGAACCGCGAACTGAGCTGGCTGCGTTTTGACCGGCGTGTGCTGGAAGAAGCGGCAGACCCGGGCGTTCCCGCTTTGGAGCGGCTGAAATTTGTTTCGATTTTCTCGAGCAATCTCGACGAGTTTTTCATGGTGCGCGTTGGTAGTCTCTTCGATCTTGCTCACATGACGCCGGATAACACCGACAACAAAACCGGCTGGACACCGGCGGAGCAGCTGCACCATATTTACCGCGTCATTCCGGGTCTTCTTGCCATGAAGCAGCAGATCTATGCCGCCGTCATAGATGATCTTGCGCGCAGCGGCGTGCAAGATGTTTTATCCGAGGCGCTGGGTACCGACGATTTGAAGCGGGTCAACCGCTTTTTCAAAACAGAGCTGCTGCCGGTCTTGTCTCCTATTGTGATCGCGCCGAACCACCCGGTGCCGCATCTGGTCAACAAGCGGCTGTATGCCGCCGCGCTGCTGGAAAGCAAAAAAGGACACAAGGCCGTCGGCATTGTGCCGGTACCGGACAGTGCGCCGCCGTATTTGCTGCTTGCGGATGGGAAGCGCTTTGTGCGTACGGAGAATATCCTCCTGCGCTGGCTGCCGACGCTGTTTGATGCTTACACGGTGAAGGAAAGCTGTATTCTGGCTGTGACACGCAACGCAGACATCAGCTTCGACGATGAAAAGTTTGAGGACAACGAGGAAGATTTTCGCCGTCAGATGAAGAAGCTGCTCAAGCAGCGCGATCATCTCGCCGTCGTGCGGCTGGAGCTGAGCAGAACGGTCTCGGAGGAATTTCAGAAAATTCTATCCATGCTCGTTCGTGTGCAGACGCATCAGGTATTTGTGGACGAGTGTCCCCTCAATATGCGCTATGTGTTCCGCCTGATTGGCGAACTGCCGAAGGAAAGATCCTCCCGACTTCTGTATCCTTCCTACCGTCCGCGCTGGGCGGAGGACTTGCAGCATGATCAGCCTATGCTTCCGCAGATTCAGCAAAAAGACCGCCTGCTGTTTTATCCCTACGATTCCGTTGAGCCGTTTCTGCGCCTTTTAAACGAAGCGGCAGATGATCCGCATGTGCTGTCCATCAAGATTGCCATCTACCGGCTGGCATCCTCGTCCAAAATTGCGCAGACACTCTGCCGTGCGGCGGAAAACGGCAAGGAAGTATTGGTTCTCATGGAGCTTCGCGCCCGCTTCGATGAGGAAAACAACCTTGCGTGGTCAAAGATGCTGGAGGAGTCCGGATGCCAGGTGATCTACGGCGCAGAGGGCTTCAAGTGCCACAGTAAAATTTGCCTGATCACGCTTCGCAGCCGCAATAAAACCAGCTACCTCACGCAGATCGGCACGGGCAACTATAATGAAAAGACCAACGCCATGTACACGGATCTCTGTCTTATGACTGCCAACCCGGCGATTGGCGAGGACGCGGCGGCGTTTTTTCGCAATATGCTCGTCAACAAGCTGGACGGAGAATATCAGCAGCTCTGCGTTTCGCCCTTCGGCATCAAAGATATGCTGCTCCGAAACATCGACAAGCAAATTGCGCTGGGAAAGGACGGCTATATCTGCATCAAGGCCAATTCCGTCACCGAGCGCGAGGTCATCGACAAGCTGGCAGCGGCTTCCCGCGCGGGCGTTGAAATCCAGCTCATCATTCGCGGCATTTGCTGCATCCTGCCGGGTGTGGTCGTTGAGACGGAGAATATTCATGTCACCAGCGTCGTCGGACGCTTTCTGGAGCATGGCCGTATTTATCAGTTCGGACGCGATGAAAATGCGGAGTATTATATTTCTTCCGCCGATCTCATGACGCGCAACCTCAACCGCCGCGTGGAAATCGCCTGCCCGGTTCACGATATGCTTTTGCGCGAACAGCTCAGATGGATTCTGGATTCTCAGCTCCGCGATACGGCGAAGGCCGGTCTCCTGTTGCCGGACGGCAGCTATTGCCGCAAGCACAGCGCCGTGCCGTTCGACTCGCAGGAGTACTTCATGCAGCACTCGCCGCACGAGCCTGCGCAGCCGGTCAGGGAAGCGCCAAGGTTTCTCCAGCGTCTGAAAGAACTGATGAAGGGGGTGTCTCACGCATGAAACAAGTATTCCGCCGCTTAGCATTTTTACTGGTGCTGCTTGCGGTGCTGTTATCGGTCTGCTATATGCTCTGGCCGCACAGCTTTGCCGATCTGCAGCCGGAATGCGATTCCGTTACAATTCTTCGCAGCGATACCGCCGAGGACTACTCGTACACAATCACAAAGGAGATTTATTCGACGGATTCCCCGGAGCTCAAGCAGATCATGGACATTCTCTCCCATTATACTTATCACCGTTCTTTCCGGACGCTGGCAGGCGCAAACAATACGGGTGGCAATCACGCAGGTTTCTGGCTTCACATTTATCTGGATCACGGCGACGACCGTGTGGATTTCACCTGCGGCGGCACGGGCGAGATCCTCATCGACGGTCTTGCCTGGCGTGTCGGCTATTGGGGCGACCGCACGTCACTGTCCATGATGACAGAACTATCGGAAGTATTTGGAAAGTAGCTCGTCAAAGGGAGGAAGCTATGAAAAAAGATAAAAGCACGTTGAACAATCTCTCACAAAAAGAGCCGGTTTCATCCAATGACAGCGGCAGCGGCCTTGCCATTGGCCTGAGCCTTGGTATCCTCTTCGGGATCTTGACGGACAATCTTGGTCCTGGTATGATGATCAGTACTGCCGCCGGCCTGTGCGCAGGCTCAGCAGGCGGGGCATGGAGAAGAAAGAAAGCGCAGGAAGATCATCAGGATGAAAAACAACCGTAAATTTCGTAAATATGTGCCGTCGGCGCTTCTGTTTCTGTTATTTGAGGCGGTGGCAGTTACGCTGTGGCTCACGAAGGACAATCTGTTCTATCTGCTGAATTTCAGCTATATCGGAGCCTGCCTTGGATTGGGGACGACGCTCTTTACCGCCGGGAAACGCTATGCCCGGCATTTTGTGCAGCTGGCGGTCGGGTGCTACATGCTGCTGTATCTCGGTGTGATCTCCCGCGAGAATATGCAGATCGAGGGCTTCTGGTATTATCTGTTCCTCGGCGTTTTTGAAGCGGCGACCATCCACTATGCGGTAGCAAAGATCTTCGGGCCGCTGCTCTTTGGGCGCGGTTGGTGCGGCTACGCCTGCTGGACGGCGATGGTGCTGGACTTTCTTCCCTACAAGCAGCCGCAGAAGCCGCGAAAGGAGCAGCTGGGCGTCCTGCGCTACGGGATGTTTGCGCTGTCGCTGGCGCTGGTGTCCGGGCTGTTTCTGATGAAGGTTGCAAATTTGGAGCAGATCATGTTCTGGCTGTTTCTCGCCGGAAATGCGCTCTATTACATCGCAGGCATTGCGCTTGCCTTTGCCTTCAAGGACAACCGGGCGTTCTGTAAATATCTGTGTCCCATCACGGTGTTCCTCAAGCCCATGAGCTATTTCTCCCTGCTGCGTGTCCACTGCGACGAGAGCAAATGCGTCCATTGCGGCAAATGCCTGCGGGTCTGCCCCATGGATGTGGAGGTCAATAAAGAATCCTGCAAACGAAAAAACGGGACGGAGTGCATCCTCTGCTACGAATGCACGAAGACCTGCCCCACAAAAGCGCTGCATTGACCCGCATTCCACGCAGATTCTACCGCCGGGGGATGGTTTCTTTCCCGGCGCTGCACTATGCTCAGAGCATCTTCAACACAGGAGGCGTTCCAAATGAACCAGACAGGCATCGGCGGCTATATCGCGCACAAGCGCAAGGAACAAAATCTCACGCAGGAGCAGCTGGCGCAGCAGCTCGGCGTGTCCAACAAGACCATTTCAAAATGGGAAAACGGAAAGTGTATGCCGGATTACAGCATCATTCAAACACTCTGCGACGCGCTCCATGTAACGCTCCCGGAGCTGATGGACGGAGAGGATGCAGCAGAGGACAGCATGCGCGTCTACGACGATGAACAAATTCTCGACCTGCTGCGCCGCACACAGGAGCTGGAGCGTCAGAAAGGCGTCCTCTATGGGCTTGTTCTTGTCGTCCTCGGCATCGCCAGCGGTGCCATGTCCAAAACAACCGGCGGAACGGATGTACAGGACTTCTTCTCCGGTATCCTGATGGGGCTTTCTGTTGTGGAGATTCTTGCAGGCATCTGTGTCGCCGGAAAGAAGCTCCTGAAGCAGTAAAAAGCCAGCCGGAGCCGATCAGCAGGATGCCAGCTATGATATTCAAAATCTGAACTGTTTTTTGTACGCATATGTTCTTCCGCTTCTCTTTTGACGCTCTTCTCAAACTCCTCTTTGTTTTTATGCCCTTAGTTTATTTTTTTTCTGCAAAAAAGCAAGCAACCGGAAGCACAGGAAATCCGGGACTGACTGTGCGAAAAGCACAAACAATATCACAGGAGAAAACAGCTTGACCGTCCTGCATTGGCGGACTATAATAAGGAAAAATTCCCAAAAGGAAGGGCAAATTCCATGAAAGAAAACCGAAAGCTCCTGAAGGAAGTCCTCAGGGACATCCAGCACGATATGTCGGATGAGGAAGTTCTGAACCTGCTGGCAGACAGCAAAATTTCCGAAAGTCCTGCAACGGAAAAATATACGCTTGGGCAGCGCGCGGCGGACGCGATCGCAAAATTTGCGGGCAGCTGGGCATTTATCTTCGCGTTCACGGGCGTGCTGATCTTGTGGATGGTCGTCAATACGATTTTAGCTTCGAACGCCTTTGACCCGTATCCGTTTATCCTTTTGAATCTGGTTCTCTCCTGTGTCGCTGCCATTCAGGCGCCGCTCATCATGATGAGCCAGAACCGGCAGGAGGAAAAGGACCGCCGCCGCGCGGAAAACGACTATAAGGTCAACCTCAAAACCGAAATTATGATCGAAGACCTTTACGACAAGGTTAACGCCATCCTTGCCAAGCAGTCGGCACTGGAAAAGAAGCTGCAGGGGCAGGAGGAAAAAGCAGAGAAATCGTAAGCCGGACAGCGCTTGTTCGAGCAGCCGAAGGGGTCTGCCGTCTGCAAATCGCAGATGGCAGACCCTTTCGGTCGTTTTCTGTGTGCGCAGATTTCATTTTTGTGGTGATCTTTTTTCAAAAATTTTTCAAAACACGGGCGGCGATTTTTACATACGTCGTCTACAATCACTCTTGTAGACAAATCCATCAAACATTACAGAACGCAAGAGAGGAGACTCCAATGAACGCAAAAAAGATCATCAGTGGAATTTTGAGCGCCGCGCTGGCGCTGAGCATGGCGGCCTGCTCCGCCGCACCGGCAAAGACAGACGAACCGACATCGCAGCCGGCACAGACACAGGCTGACGCGGAAACGCCGAAGCAGGAAGCTGCCGTGCCAGAAGCGCAGCCCGCCGCGCAGCAGGAGGAAACTGCAAAGACCCCTAAGTACGTATTCTTGTTCATCGGCGACGGCATGAGCTACCCGCAGTTCCAGGCTGCGTCCGACTACCTCGGCGCACTGGCAGACAGCGACTATACGCAGGCGCTTCCCAGCAACAGCTACGACGACCGCGCGGGCGCGGTGCTCGATGGCCCCGAGGCGCTGAACTTCATGAATTTTGACGTTGCCGGTTCTGCCGTGACCTACGATTCGTGCAGCTTTGCGCCGGACTCGGCCTCCACGGCAACCTCCATCGCTACCGGCTACAAGACCTACTCCGGCATGATCAACGTGGACATCACCGGCTCCACACCTTATGAGACGATCGCGGAAAAGCTCCACAGCCAGAAGGGCTGGAAGGTCGGCATCATCAGCTCCGTCAACCTCAACCATGCGACCCCTGCCGCGTTCTACGCCCATCAGGCCAGCCGCAACAATTACTATGAGATCGGCGAAGAGCTTGTAGCGTCCGGCTTTGAATACTTTGCCGGCGGCGGCCTGAAAAAGGTCACCGGCCCCGACAAGGACAAGACCAGTCTCTATGATCTGGCAGTGGACGCAGGCTACAAGGTCACCTACACGCAAGCCGACGCCGAGGCCGTCACCGCGGCGGATGAAAAGGTCATCCTGATCGACGAGCATCTGGCAGACTCCGATGCCATGGACTACGAAATGGATCGGCAGGACGGCGAATGGGCGCTGGCCGACTACGTCGCAAAGGGCATCGAGGTGCTGAACAACGACACCGGCTTCTTCATGATGTGCGAGGGTGGCAAGATCGACTGGGCCTGCCACGCCAACGACGCTGGCGCGACTGTGACCGATACGCTGGCGCTGGCCGATGCGGTACAGGTCGCCATCGACTTTGCCAAGGAGCACGCGGACGAAACGCTCATTGTTGTAACAGGTGACCATGAAACCGGCGGTCTCACGATCGGCTTTGCCGGTACGGACTATGATACTTACCTCGACAGCCTTGCCAACCAGACCATTTCCTACGCGCAGTTCGACGAGCAGTATGTCGCCGCCTACAAGGAAAACGGCACGAGCTTTGAAGATGCGATGAAGGATGTAGAAAAGCTCTTCGGTCTCAAGCTCTCCGGCGAGAAAACAGACCGTCTGGTTCTGACGGACTACGAGGTACAAAGACTGCGTACCGCTTTTGATCTGGCAATGTCCGACACGTCCTCCGACGATTACACGCAGGAGCAGTATGTGCTCTACGGCACCTATAACCCATTCTCCGTGACTGTTACGCATATCCTGAACAACAAATCCGGTGTGGATTTCACCAGCTACTCCCACACGGGGCTGCCGGTCGCGGTCTTTGCCGACGGCAATGGCGCGGACGCATTCACCGGCTACTACGACAACACCGAGATCTACCAGAAGATGGCTTCTCTGGTGGGCGTGCAGTAAGACGAAACAAGCAAGGCAGGGGGCAGGCGCCTCCTGCTTTCTGCATGGGTAAAAAGAATGAATGGATTTCAAAAACTGATACAATCAAAAACGTTTTTTCCGGTTCTCTTGTCACTCGCTCTGATGCTGGTTCTGATCTTCCTGCCCACGGGTTATGAGGGCGCGCTTTCCTACCAGAACGCCGACCGCGTCCCCGCGCTGGTTTTATCCACCGACGAGAGCGATATTTACGACACCGGCCTTGTCCGCACCGGCGATCAGCGCTGCCGCGTGCGCATTCTTGGCGGGCAGTTTGCCGGGACGGAAGCCGATGCGGTCAACCGCCTGAGCGGCTCGCTCGCGCAGGACAAGCTGTTTGCCGCGGGAGACAAGGCGTTTGTCGTCGTGAGTCATTCCGGCGGCAAGATCACGACCGTCTACATGACCGACCATTTCAGGCTCGGAAAGGAAGCTGTTCTGGCGGGGCTGTTTCTGCTGCTCCTTCTGATCTTTGCAAGAGGAACGGGACTGCGCGCCATTTTATCCTTCATCGATACCATCCTTCTCATGTGGAAAGTGCTGGTACCGAGCCTGCTGAACGGATATAACCCCATCTGGGTTTCACTGGGTCTTGTCATGGCGCTGACGGCGCTGATTTTGATGCTGATCTATGGCTGGGACCGGCGGTTTCTGGCGGCTGTGTCGGGTGCGGCGCTCGGGATTCTGGTGACGGCTGTGTTGGGCGCGGTGTTCACGAACCTGTTTCAGGTCCACGGCGCGGTCATGGAATCGAGCGAGAGCCTGCTCTATGCCGGGTATCAGCATCTCGATCTGACGAAGATCTTTATTGCGTCGATCTTCCTCGGCTCGTCCGGCGCGGTCATGGATCTGTCGGTCGATATCTGCTCGGCAGTCTATGAGGTCGTGCAAAAAAAGCCCAACATCCGCGCAAAAGAAGCCATCGCCTCCGGCTTTGCAGTCGGCCGCGCGGCCTGCGGCTCGACGACCACGACGCTGCTTCTGGCATATTCGGGCAGCTATATCGCGCTTCTCATGGTCTTTATGGCGCAGGGCACGCCGGTGGAGCTGATGCTGAACTACAAATATGTCGCCGCGGAGATCGTCCATACCATCGTCGGCTCGTTCGGTCTCGTCACCGTCGCACCGCTGACCGCCATCACAAGCGGCTGGCTTCTGACACGCGGAAAAAGGAAGCTATGAAAAAAGAGCCAGTCGCGAAAGCGAAGGACCAATTCATTTATATAATGATTTTGGAATTGTGTTTTTGAGAAGAGAATACCCTTGACAAATCTCGTCTCAGCGCACGATCCTGCATTGATTTGCAAAGAAAAACAGCCTTCATGTGGTAGGCGAGTATCAAGACCGAGAGACAAGCGCATCATCGTTTGCCTCTCGATTTTGATCTCTTATTCGTTTTATGGAACTTGATTTCAGTTATGCTGTATGTTCAGTACGCCGCTGGTCACACCGTCGCGGAAGCGGTAGACGAGCGGCCAGCCGTTCACCGTGTATAGCAAAAATCCGGCATTTCCAAAAATCTTGGCGCTGGCGGTATTAGCCGATCTGTTTGCTTCCTACACCGTTCTCTTCTGAGGATTTTACATATATTTTTCCTGTATGTGATTTCAGATTTTACGATTTGCAGCTACTATGAAAATTGGATTTTTATAGTTTCTTGATCCTTTATAGTGGCCGACCCCGGAAAAGAAAGATTTCATCTCCATCAGGCAAACGAAAGCCGAAAAAAATGACGATTGGAGAATCCACTATGAAGAAGACGAATTGGAAAAAGTCCCTCACCCTGACTGCCTCCGCCGCACTGGCGCTGTCCCTGCTGGCAGGCTGCGGCGCACAACCCGCCGAACAGTCTTCGACGGAAAGCAAGGCCGTCGGCACCGTGCTGTTGAGCGTCAACCCCGAGATCGAGGTAGAATATGACAAGAGCGGTCTGGTGCTGGAGATTGAAGGGCTGAACAAGGACAGCAAGACCGTTGTCAAGGATATGAAGGACTATCAGGGCAAAGACTGCCGCACGGTGGTGAACGAGCTGGTCCGGGATATCTATGACGACGGCTATTTTGAGAAAATGCTGGACGGACACACCAAGAACATCGTTTTGAAGCTGGAGGAAGGCTCTGTCTATGTGAGCGACGAGTTTTTGCAGGATGTAGCCGACGGCGTCCGTGAGACGGTGCAGGAATGCGGCATCGACGCGAAGGCCATGACCGTCAGCGAGGGCGATCTGGACGATGCCGGACACATCGGTCAGAACAAGGCAAAGGAGCTGGTGCTGGCGCAGTTGGGTTTGGAGAGCGCCTCCTTCCGCGACCACGAGTATGAGCTGGACGACGGCGTATATGAGTTTGAGTTCACCGCGGGCGGCGTGGAATATGAGTACGAGGTGGATGCCCACACCGGCAAGGTGCTGGAGGCGGACATCGACGGAAATGACGACTGGGATGACCGCGACGACCGGGACGATGAGAACGAGTTCGATCTCCCCGATGATGATCTTGACGACCTTGAAGATGACGACCGGAATGACCGCGATGATCGGGACGATATCGACGATTCCGACGATCAGGACGATGACTTGGACGAGCACGGCGATCTTGATGACAGCGACGATTCCGACGATGACAATAATGACGTGGACGACCGTGATGATCTCGACGATAGAGATGACACTGATGATGACAAAAAATCCGTCCTTTCCGTTCCGGCGAGCGTTGACGATGATTTCGATGACGATGACCATGATGATGCCGATCAGAATGACGACCTTGACGACAATGAGGACGATCAAAATGACTGATTCGGCTGCTCTGACGAACGTCTCGTTCTTTGTAAATGCAGCATAAACTGAATTCAAACCAATGCTGCTGAAGAGCAGATCATCGTAGCACTAAGAATCACGCAGTAAAGCCCATCCCTTCACCGGTCTTCCGGTGCGGGGAAGGGCTTCTTTTTCTCTCACTCTGCATTCAGTGTCTCGGCGACCTCCTGCGCGATGCGCTGCCGTTCTTCCTCACTCTCCGCCTGCGCATATCGTTCCA
>OLWF01000346.1_pt1 | contig 26132 bp, 26 predicted proteins | sample 1644131 | NCBI WGS metagenome assembly OLWF01 (sample SAMEA103958163, study PRJEB25191) | human gut metagenome
AGGGTTACATAGCGAAACTTTGTACCCGCACGCTGAAAGACGACGCGGGCAATACCTATTCCTATGTGGACGAGGAAATGCGTAACAGGCTGCAAGTGCGCCTTATTACCCGCACCCTTGCTTTTCATGTAGGATAATCTTTTAGCCCATGCGGGGAGCGTGTCCCCTTTCCACGCTTCCCGTTATGGGCTATTTGTCGTTCCGCAAAAGCATATCCGCTGTTGATGTGCTTTTGCAGGCCGACAAAGCCTATTGTTCTTTGACAAAGAAAGCGGCCTTTGGTGCGCAGCATAACAGGCAAACGGGTACATTCCGTCTGTACCGAGCCAGTCGGCGGGTACGCCATGACAGCTTTTCCCCATAGGGGAAAAGCCGAGCGAGAACTACCGCGCCGTAAAACAGGTTTAGCAGCTTGTGGGCGACGACATACAAGGCGGCACAATGATACTCCCGCGTTGAACACCCTCAAAGTATTGCGCGGCGCACCCATAAGCATGGGCCGGGGTGAAACTCCCGTGAGGTTGCAGCTAACAACCGCCCGTTTTTGCCTTTTGACGAATATAGTTTATCCATACAGGAAAAGGAGGTTTTTCTAATGGATAAAAAACAGACAATTACAACCGAACGCAAAATAGGGAAAATCACCTATCTTGTTCAAGCGTTGCCGAGTGAAAAGGCAACCGATACAATCCATAAAAAGATTGAAAAACTCATTGTAAAGGATTTGCAGAAAAAGCCCGGAAATCCGGGCTTTTTAGCGTCCGAGTAGTGCATTAGGCGGCGGGATATGGTATAATGATAGCAACACATTATACCTGTTTATTCGGCTGTCGGAAAGGAGGACTAATGTTACAGTCGAATAAAATCACCGCCCTTTACTGCCGTTTAAGTCAAGAGGATATGCAAGCCGGAGAAAGCGGAAGCATACAGCACCAAAAAATGATACTTCAACGCTATGCGGACGAACACCATTTTTTGAACACAAAGTTTTTTGTGGACGACGGATTTTCCGGCGTGAGTTTTGAGCGCGAGGGGCTGCAAGCGATGTTGCAGGAAGTGGAAGCCGGACGAGTGGCGACGGTCATTACCAAAGACCTTTCCCGTCTTGGCAGAAACTATCTGAAAACGGGCGAACTCATAGAGATTGTATTTCCCGAAAACGGAGTACGCTATATCGCGATCAACGACGGAGTTGACACAGCGCGGGAGGATAACGAGTTTACCCCCTTGCGGAACTGGTTTAACGAGTTTTACGCCCGCGATACAAGCAAGAAAATCCGTGCAGTTAAACAGGCACAGGCGCAAAAAGGCGAGCGTGTCAACGGGGAATATCCATACGGCTATATCCCAGACCCGAACAACCGCCACCACCTTATACCCGACCCGGAAACCGCGCCGATTGTCAAACAGGTTTTCGCTATGTTTGTTAGCGGCGTGCGTATGTGCGAAATCCAAAAATGGCTTGCGGAAAACAAAGTCTTGACGATTGGAGCGTTGCGCTATCAGCGCACAGGACAGGCGCGGTATCAGCGGGCAATGATCGCCCCCTATACTTGGCCGGACAAAACGCTCTATGACATATTAGCAAGGCAGGAATATTTAGGGCATACCATAACCGCGAAAACTCACAAGGTATCCTACAAGTCGAAAAAGACCCGGAAGAACGAAGAAGAACAACGCTATTTCTTCCCAAACACCCATGAGCCGCTTGTTGACGAGGAAACCTTTGAACTTGCGCAAAAGCGGATTGCTACCCGCCACCGCCCGACAAAAGCAGCGGAGATTGATATTTTTTCCGGCTTGCTGTTTTGCGCTGGTTGCGGACATAAGATGTATTACCAACAGGGCGTAAATATCGAGCCGCGCAAGTTTTCCTATTCTTGCGGCGCATGGCGCAACAGGGCAAGGACAGGCAGCGAGTGTACCTCTCATTATATCCGCAAAAACGTACTTCTTGATTTAGTGCTGGAAGATATGCGGCGGGTTTTGCGGTATGTTAAGGAACACGAACAGGACTTTATCTGTAAAGCTACCGAGTACGGCGACATGGAAGCGAGAAAGGCATTAGCGCAGCAGCAAAAGGAACTTTTCAAAGCACAGGCGCGTATGACCGAACTTGACACGCTTTTCCGCAAGCTGTATGAGGACAACGCATTAGGCAGACTGACAGATGAACGGTTTGTGTTTCTAACTTCCGGCTATGAGGACGAAAAGAAATCCCTTGCCGCAAGGATAGACGAGTTACAACAGCAGATCGCAACCGTTACCGAGCGAAAAAGGGATATATCAAGGTTTATTCAGATTGTCGGGAAATACAGCGACATACAGGAATTGACCTATGAAAACGTCCATGAGTTTATCGACCGTATTTTGATACATGAATTAGACCGGGAAACCAACACCCGGAAAATCGAAATCCATTATAGCTTTGTCGGACAGGTTGATACCGAGCAGGAGCCGACGCAAGTTGTCAACCATGACCGCCGTAACATGGTAGATGTAAAAAGTATCGCTATCTAACCCCAGCAAAATTCGTGCCTGAATAACCATCATCAACAAACGTTTCAATATTACGAAATTTATGTTCTTTCGCATACTTCATTAGTATTTCTTTTTGATGTACTATGCTGTTACTATCACCTTCTTGTTCGTCATCGCGGCTTAATCTGCAATATAATGCCGTGATTTTTTCTTGATTATTATTTTGTGTTCTCATAGTTTACTCCTTCTGAGAACACTCTGCAAGTTCGTTATATTTAACCGACAGCATATCTTCTACATAGGCTTCTATTATCCTTTTTGTGATATCAAAGATATTTGTCTTGGCGGTTACGCTTGGTTTGACAACGACAGTATAAACCGTGTTGCCGATTTTCTTATCATATACTATTTCTTTAATCGTGTTTTCCGTAATTTAATCTCCTTAGATCTTATTACGCAAACACGCTAAGAAGGGGAAAGATTACTTATTTTGCGTTGTGTTACTCAGTTCTCGCTTTAACGCTTCGTATCCTTCCACAATTAACCTAACTTTCGTTATGTTGTTCACCCGAAGAAACTCATTTATTTCATCATATAGGGCACGTGGAATCATCGTTCCAAAATTGCCGCTCGTTTGTTTTCTTCTTTCCTTGTGCTTTTCTTCATACTTCCTGCGGGTTATGCGTCTTGATGAGTCTTCCTTTCGTTCCATAGTTGCAATACTCCTTATGCGTAAACGATTTCGTTTAAGATTTCTTCTTCAATACGGTCTTGCATTTCTTTTATTCGTCTGACGTCTTCTAAATAATTGCCTGTCCGTTTGTATTTTTCATCTTTAGACAATTTGTCGTACATAACAGAATAAAGTTCTTCCGCTTGCCTGTCTATTCCGTGAAGATAATCGGGAAGATCGCCGCCGAGCGCCCAATACTTTCCGACATTATGCTCTTGCAAATAGATTTTGGCAAGTGTTCCGTATTTGCCGTAAACGTGTTTTACCGGTTTTACAATATTTTGATATACCTTGATTTCTTCAACCGTTAAGCCTTCTCCGTTTTGGGCTTTCATTAAAATTTCGTCTTTATTCATAGCAAAACTCCTAATTAAATATTATCGTATCTATACGACAATAATATTTTATCGTATTCTCTTATCGAAGTCAAGCTCTTTTCTGTGAACAAAGGCATAAAGAGTGCAAAATTTTTGTTTTAGGGTAGTGATTTTTTTCGTTTTGAGAAAAGTCGGTTTCCGACTTGTTCAAACCTGCGATTTTCCGATAGTTTGGAAAATCCTTATCCTGCTTGTTTTTTGACGTCGGATAACTAACTATTTTCTTGCTGATTTCGTGTTATTATCCTTTGATAATTCTTTAACTTGTGTTTGGTTTCATCGTTTTCGCTCCTTATTTCGTTTGTTTTTTTCTGTTATCCCTTTATGAGCAACAGCCGAGAAACTTCTCTCTACTATTATTGGAAAGTTGCCGACTGTCTGGCGGGGTATTTTACAAGAATTTTTCCAAACTCCCTTCACTATATATGGACATTCTAAAGCCATTTTGTTAGGGTATTTTACAAAAGTTTTTCTAAACCTCCTTCACTATAATTGGAAAGTTGTCGCAATAAATACAAGGTTTTATAAAACTTTTTTATCCTCTATAGACAATAAGCCATAAGCACGCCTTGATACTTATTCGGACACTTTGAAATACCCCCTCACTATTATTGGAAAGTTTTAAGCCGTTTGTTGGGGTGTTTTTGAAAAAATTCATAATTTTTTCACATAGGACAAACATTGGCTGGTTAGATTTTCCCGCATTTATGTTAGAAATTTCAACGCAAAAACTTCTTTCTTCTTCATAAAAGAACAGGAAGTCTGATAAGATCAAACTTCCCGTTTCGCTTTAAGTATTCTTTATCTTTCTAAACATTTTATCAATGCACTTCTTTTTCTGTTCGTAATTCGGATGCACATAGAGATTGAGAGTTGTACTTATATTAGAATGACCTAAAATTACGCTGACTGTTTTATAGTCGCATTTACTCTCAATACACCGAGTTGCAAAACTGTGGCGAAGTCCGTGAAATTTAATTGGCGGTATTCCTAATTTATCAAGCAACTTTTTATAGTAGTTACGATATGTTCGCGGTTCGGTTGGCGTTGCCTCATTAGTCAAAACGAAATAATCGTTGTTGACGACCTTTTTTAGTGGCTTTAAGATTTCATAAAGGTCTTTAATCATCGGAATATCTCGCATTGACGTTGCTGTCTTAGGCGTGTCAATTAACAGTTCCGTCTTCTTTATGCCGTTTTCCTTAACATAAATCCGCTGGATTGTTTTCCTGATATGTATAACACCGTTTTCCGTGTCGATATCGTCCCAAGTTAAAGCGCATATTTCGCCGATACGAATACCCGTGCTTAAACAAATGAAGATACCAAGATTGCGAAACGTGAAGTTTTCTTCTACAAACCGCATAATTTTCTTCTGGTTTGCAATGGATAGCACTTCAAGTTCCTGCCGCTCCCGATCTGTCGGGAAGATAACGTCAATCGGAGCATAGACGCAATAGTTTTTCTTTGCTCCGAATTTGAGAATCATCCGCAAAACGATAAGCATATCTTTAATCGTTTTTTGCGAAAGCCCTCCGTTTAACTTCTGCAAGACAAAATCCTGCACGTCCTTTTCGGTAACCGCTGTAAGATTACCGAATGCCGGCTGTAAGTGTGTTTCAACGATAAGAGAGTATGCTGCAAACGTTGATTTCTTCACAAACTGCCTTTTTTCTTCCTTCCATAAGTCTGCTATTTGGCTTATGTTTTTTTCCGTGACCATAATCGTTTTACCTCCTTGAAAATAGTCCACATAAATTTTAGTAAATTATTGAAGAAAGAAAATACGTTTAGGGACAGTGCGCTCTCAATTAGTGATAAAAACGATAGCAAAATTTCGATAACTAATGAAAATATTAGTGATTTTCTATGTTTTATGATTTTGTTTTGGGCTGCAATCTTGTTATCTATCGCGGATAAAAAGTCTGAAATTTTTTGTTGCTCTTGTAAGCAGGGAAAATACAAACATATCTTTTCTAAACCTTCTTGCCCGATATTGTAGTGTTGCGCCCCTGCGCCCATTCTCACGGTTTGTTTACGAGCGTTGTGCGTGCAAAGTAAATATCTAAAAAATAGCGGATTATAATCCGAAATCTTCTTACCACGTATAACAAAACCGCCAAATGTTGCCGAATGTTCTTTGTCAAGATAAACATTTGCGCGTCCTATATCTTCAAATGTTTCAGAACTACGTTGGAAAAGTATATCTCCATATTCAACTATGAATTTGTTGAACGTCTTTTCGTCGATATCAATTAAACCTTTAATGCAATCATAGGTGATGTATTGATTATTCAATATGTCTGAAACCGAAATATACTTAATTCCTTTGCCGTATTTTGTTGAATCCGCATTGATTCCGTTTTGGAAACGCAACATTTTTTTTATGGGAATCAACGTCCAACTGTCGGTGAACTCTCGGAATCTCAAAGTTGGAACTTTTGAGAAAATAAGTTTGTTATGTTCCAACTTTGAGATTTGCGGAATATATAGACGAATGGCACAAATATGCGTTGTCGGACTTCGCAACTCGTATAACCCGCAGAAACAAAAACAACGAATCGTCATTACCGTTGACTATATCGGCGCAATACGGACTTGTAGACCAAATAACTTTTTTTAACAAGACTGTTGCAAGCGTTGATTTGTCGGGATATTATCTGCTTTACAATGGTGATTTTGCTTATAATAAAAGTTATTCTAACGATTATGCTTGGGGTGCTGTAAAGCGTTTGGATAAATACGAAAAAGGTTGTTTGTCAAGCCTATACTTTGTTTTTCATCCAACGGACAAAGTTGATTCTGATTACCTTACTCATTATTTTGAAACAAGTAAATGGCACAAAGGCATTTCGGATATCGCAGGTGAAGGCGCAAGAAATCACGGATTATTAAATATGGCGGTTGACGATTATTTTGCGACAAAACACTATCTCCCGTCATTATCGGAACAAAAGAAAATAGCCTGCTTTTTGAATCTGATAACGAAACGTATTGAGATACAAAACAAAATCATTAGTGATTTGAAGGTCTTAAAGAAAGAACTTTGTAATAAAGTTTTCAGTAAAGGTTCTGCCGTCAGGCTTGGGGATTTTATCGAAGAAGTAACCACTCGAAATAAGTCTAACAGTTGTGAAAATGTCTTATCTGTCAGCAATAAAATGGGGTTTATCAAACAATCCGAGCAATTTGAAGATAGAACGGTAGCGAGCGAAAATAAAAGCAATTACAAAGTTGTTACAGAAGGTTGCTTTGCTTATAATCCCGCAAGAATTAACGTCGGCTCGATTGCCTTATTATCAACACAAATCGGCATAATAAGTCCTATGTATGTGTGTTTTAAGGCTAAAAGCGCCCTTGATTCGGAGTATTTGAACTTTTACTATCAGTCTGGTTTCTTCTACAAAGAATTGCAAAAAAAATTAGAAGGTAGCGTTAGACAATGCCTTACATATGAAAATATGAGTGAAATTCTTATTCCGTATGTAGGCATTGAAGAACAAAAGGCAATCGCCGCGACATTAAATAAATTTGCAACATTGATTGCAAACGAAGAAAAATACTTAAAATCATTGCAAAAGCAAAAATCTTATTTTCTCAACGCCATGTTTATATGAACATAGCGTTGAGAAGGTATTTACGCTGCTTTTGTAGATAATTTAAGAATAACGTTTCTAACTCTATTTTGTCTTGAATGCGCTGTATTTTATCGGCAAATTTTACTTGTTCTTCGTATGTTGGCATACGTGTTTCATACGACAAGAAATCTTCCGAAGATACAGCCATTCTCTCATAAACAGTGCCTTGCTCGTAACGTCTTATTCTTCCTATAAAATTTGCATTTGTTAAAAACAGTTCAATATAAGCAGGATACACTGTATCGGCTATTTCAAACGTTACATATATCGGTGAGAATATTAAATCGCCGTAAGTATTGCGACATATCACACCAAATTTCAAATTTGCCGGATTATAGCAAATATCGTTAAAGTGCGTTACTTTATACTGTTTATCTTCGTTTTTGACGAGAAAATCCCTGTCGTATCGCTCTGTTTTTGATGAAACTCCTTCCTTTGATAAAGTTCCGTGAGTATATGTGCCGTCTTTACTACAATATTCCTTTCGTTCGGTCAAAATATCTTTAAGTGTTACGTATTCCAACGAAGTATCATTGTGAACCGATTTGAAATACCTGTTACAAAGTTCTTTCAATAGCGAGCAAAAATCGCTAATTAAAGGAATTAGTTGTGATTATTTTTCTAAACAGCCTAATCACATAGCAAAATTAAAAGACTTAATCATAAAGGGAAAAGCAGGCGGAACGCCATCATCTACGGTTGCAGAATACTACAATGGCGATATTCCTTTTTTAAGCATTTCGGATATGACAAAACAAGGGAAATATGTGGAATTTACTGAAAAACATATCAGTGAAAACGGTTTAGCAAATTCTTCGGCGTGGATTGTTCCTTCAAACAGCCTTATTCTTTCAATGTATGCATCGGTTGGATTAGTATGTATAAATAAAGTTCCCTTAGCAACAAGTCAAGCAATGTTTTCTATGGTGTTAAAAGATTGTAATATGTTAGATTATATCTACTATTACTTAAACTTTTTCAGAGAAACACAAATACATAGACTTTTGGAAACCGGGACACAAAGCAATATCAATGCGGATACGGTTCGAGATATCGAAATACCATTTTATTCTAATATTTTGGTATTTGTAAAAACGTTACAGGCTATTGAAAACCGATTGAACAATGAAAAAGATATGCTTTCTCGTCTTATGGACTTAAAAACATACCTTTTATCAAGCCTTTTTATATAAACATTGACTGTAAGAGAAATGCTTTTTGCTTTTGTAGAGCCGAGAGCATTTCTTTTTCTATTTGTAAGCGACTGTACAGATTTTCAAAGCATTGACAAATCTCTTTTTGTTCGCTCTCTGAGTGAATTGTCATTAAATGTTTCATCAAATCTTCTTTATTTACAGCCTTTCCTTGACGCGCGCTTGTAATCATATAGCGAACACTTAATAGCGGATTCAACTCAATCAAATATTCTTGTAAATAAAAACTATTGATTCCTTTGATCCGATATGTTGTATATGCAGGTGAAACACAATAGCAATCGTCGGTTGTTAGTATACCTATGTCAATTTGAGTTGAACCCATACCGATGATTAGAGTATTTTTACGGATAACTTTGTTTTTGGAATAATCAGCCGAAAGTTCTTTTGAGTAAATCTCTTCACGTTTCCGTATTCCATATTTCCCAACGGCGACAGATTGTAGATCGTTGGCAACATTCTTCTCTGAATATTCTTCAAGAAAACCACCCAAAGAAGATTGTTTTTCGCCACAAATTGAACCGAAAACACGGTGTCTAATTCCTTTAATTAGGGTTTCATACTTGCTAATGATTTTGTTTTGAGTTTCTATTTTTTTGTCCAAACACGATAAAAAATCCGCGATTTTTGTTTGTTCTGAAAGACTTGGGAACGATACAAAAGTCTTCTTGATAAGTGTTTTTGAAATAGAACTGACTTTTACTCCCTGAATAAAAGGTATAAGTTGGTTGTGATATGCGGGAGAGTTTACATAATACCCTAAATACCTTGGAGAAAATTTTATTTTGGGGCGACAAGGAATAGTATGCAAACCAGAAACAACTTTGATTTTATCAATATTTTCGACTTCCGTTGCTTTACCGACGGTAAAATCTTCTGCCGTATCGGCAATAATTATATCGCCGTCTTGAAGTAAAATATTATCTAATTTGGATGAAGAATTTTCATCGTTGATATAAGGAACATCTGGGCTTGATACATCTATAAATGCCGAAAATTTTATAAGAACATCGCCGTAGTGAATGTTTTTATACTTTCCGTTTTCGTAATTCAGTTCCGCACGCGATAATGTATTATTTGAAAGAATTAAAAACATTTCATCAAATGTTTTTTGTTCCCATTGTCCTGCTAACTTGCTAAATCTCAAAGTTGGAACATTAGGGGTTGTTTCGTTGCTTTTCGACATAATTAGTCCTCCAAAATTCCGAGTTCTTTCAGATATTTGTTAATCTCCGCGTCAAGACTTGCACGTTGGCTTTCAAGGTCTTTTATTTCTGCCATAACGGCTTTGATATCAATTTCTTCTTCCTCTTCAAACGTATCGACGTAACGGGGTATGTTAAGGTTATAATCGTTACTTTCGATTTCTTCCAAGCCCGCAATGTGGCAAAATTTATCTATATCTTTACGCTCAACGTAGGCATTTACGATACGGTCTATATCGTCAGAAGAAAGTTGGTTCATATTTTTGCCCGGCGTGAAATATTTACTTGCGTCGATAAAGCAAATATTGCCGGCGTTGCCGTTACGGTATTTACGCAAAACAAGGCAGCATACTGGAATACCCGTGCCGTGGAAAAGGTTTGCAGGCAAGCCGATTACGGCATCGAGAACGTTCAAATCTTTTATCAAATATCTACGGATAGTATCTTCGCTGCCACCACGGAACAAAACACCGTGCGGAAGAAGAACCGCAACACGTCCGTCATCGTCCATATGATAAACCATATGTTCAACAAATGCGAAGTCCGCTTTGCTTGACGGAGCAAGTTTTCCTGCGCCACTGAAACGCGGATCGTCAAGGAAGGAAGACGCTGCCGACCACTTTGCCGAATAAGGCGGATTTGCAACTTGAACAGTAAATTTAGTCGTGCCGAAATTATCCTTTTCAAGCGTGTTGTCGTTGAAAAGATTGAAGTATTGATACGGAACGTCGTGCATTAACATATTCATACGAGCAAGGTTGTAAGTCGTTCCGTTGAGTTCTTGTCCGTAGTAATGACCTACGGCGTGTTCAGCCGTACCACCGTTTGCGATAACTGCTTTGCGAACTTCCAAAAGCATAGAAGCCGAGCCGCAAGTGGGATCGCAAACGTTTTTAACGGATTTCAAGCCGACTGTCGCAAGTTTACTGCAAAGTTCCGAAACGGCACTCGGCGTAAAGAACTCGCCGCCTTTCTTGCCACTGTCTGACGCGAATAAACCTATCAAAATCATATAAGCCGTTCCGAGAACGTCAAATTGAGCGTCGTCGTAGGAAAACTCAATATCATTTACACGGTTTATAACCTTTGCAATTTGCTTTGTGCGGTCGGAAACTTCTTTGCCCAAGTCTTTGTCTTTCAAATCCATTGCGTCGAAAATACCGTCAAATGCGGCTTCCGATTTCTGACCGAGAGTAGATTGCTGAATGGACGCAATAGCCTTTTCGAGATAGTCAACCGAAAATACCTTGCCGTCGTATTTGCCCGCAATCATATTGACGATATAGCCGAAACTATATTCAGGGCGAATGATATAACCAAGACTGTCAAGAGAATACTTGTCAAGAGCGGCAAGCAATTCTTCATTGTTGGACGCGAGAGCGTCGGCATAAGTCATACCGTCGTTTTTAAGTATTTCTTCCATATACTTTTCCGTCTTTTCGGAAAGGAAACGGTAGAAGATGATACCGAGAATATAATCCTTGAATTTGCTCGCGTCCATAGTGCCACGCAAATCGTTTGCGATAGCCCAAAGTTTATTAGAAAGTTCCTGTGCTTGTTGTTTATGAAGTTGAATATCGGTTGCCATAATTTTATACTCCTTCGGCTCTGAATTTTTCGTATTGTTCTTTAACAAATTCTTCTATTTCGGACGACAATTTGATTGTTTTTAGTAGTCCGTATCCTTTTTGACTTAATCTCTTTCGGATATCTTCAAGACTGATAACGTGCTTGAACTGATATTCCGACATAAATGACTTGATGGTATCGACGTCAATGCCTGTTTCTTCCGCAAACATTTCGATATCCATATTCTGCTGTTGGACTTCAAATTCTTCATACGCTTTTACGATATCTTCGTCCGGCGAAAGACTGAAAAACTTTTCCGTAACGAAACGCTTTAACATTTCCTGTTTTGCTCTCAATCTCTCGTTGTCTGAACGTTCGATTTCTCGCAAAATCAAGTCAATAGAGCGTTTTTTCTCATTTTCGTCTTTCTTGATTACGTCCTTTAACAGGTTGAGAATGTAAACGACGTTGATTTTATCAGTGCGGATAAGTTCGATATTGAAGTCGATATCGACAAGCGTTGTTTTAACGTTTTTCTCTCTGTCTTTCTTTGCTAAATCGTAGTAGTAGAGATACCACGATTTATATCCCAAAAATTCGTCTTCGTCCAGAACGTTTGCAAGGTCGTTCCACTCGAATTTTGAGAACGTTTTTAACGTTGAAAGCGTTTGCGCAACCAAACGGAAAGCAACGATAAACTTTCTTTGGTCGTCTTCGGATTGCAATCTGCCGGCAATGTCGTAAGACGGTGCAATGTTACGCAAAACCGCAACTCTGTCGGCATATTCGGCAACGTAATAATCGTAGTTTTCGAGCAAATATGCGTTCGGATTACCATCACCCGAAAACAGTTTAAGGGCTTTGTCCTGTTCGTCTTTGATATTACGGAACGTGATTATTTGCCCGTATTGCTTTGTTTCTTTGTAAATGCGGTTCGTGCGGCTGTATGCCTGAACGAGAGAATGCCAGAACAAAGGCTTATCCAAATACAACGTGTTAAGCGGCTTCGAGTCAAATCCCGTTAAGAACATATTTACAACAAGCAAAATATCAATCTGTGGAACTTCTTTTTGTTTCAAACGCTTTGCAATATCCTTGCGGTAAGCGTCGAACGTATCAAGACCGAAAGACAGTTTTTCTTTACCGTCAGAGAACATTTCGTTGTAGTCCTTGATACATTGTTCCAAAAATTCTCTCGATTGCGGTGTGTCTGCGCCTTCGTCCATATCTTCGTTTGCCGCATAAGTAAATATTGCCGCAATCTTCAAGCCTTTTTTGTTCAACTTTTTGAAAGCAGTGTAATACTTTTGAAGAAGCGGTACTGACTGAATTGCAAAGAGCGACGTATAGGTGTCCGTACCGATTTTCGTATGCTTTTCGTAATGTTCCAAAATGTTATTTGTAACGAGTTCGATACGTTGCTGGTCGCTGTAAATATTTGAAATATCAATATTGTTACGCTTGCAGTATTCTTCGAGATTGAAATTCGGGTTATTGCTTTGCTCGTGAACGATACGCCTTACCGTCATATCGGCTGCGTTTGTCGTAACAATGTTGAATGTGTTTTGATATTCGACAGAGAATTTCAAAACGTTGCCGTCTGCGATGGCTTCTTTGATAAGATACTTATGCAAACAAGCGTCCATATTGCCAGCGTTAAATATATCTGCCGTTGTCTGACCAGTTGCCCCTTTATTTTCTTCAAAAATAGGTGTTCCCGTAAAGCCGATAAAGTTAGCGTTCTGGAAATTTCTGCGAATATCGCCGTGCATTTTACCGAACTGACTTCTATGACATTCGTCTATAACAAACACACATTTTTTCGTCTTGTAGGTTTCCATAATAGACTTATATTTCTCGTTGCGAAGTGCGCAGGCGAGTTTCTGAATGGTCGTAACAAGCATTTTTTCGCCGCTGTTTTTCAAACGCTTAATGAGTTCTGCGGTTGAATCTGTGTTATCGACACAATCTTCTTCAAACGAGTTGTATTCGTCAACGGTTTGGTCGTCCAAGTCTTTGCGGTCAACCAAAAAGAAAACTTTATCAATTCTGCCGTTATCACGGAGAAGGGACGCGCACTTGAAAGAAGTAAGTGTTTTACCCGAACCGGTTGTATGCCAAACATAGCCGTTTCGGTTTTCTTCCAACACACGACGTAAAACTGCTTTTGTTGCGTAAATCTGATACGGACGCATTACGATAATGTTTTTCATCGTGTCTTGCAACACGGTATAGTCTGTCAATAGAGCAGTTATATTGAATTTCGTGAAGAAATCGTCCGTGAACTCGTTGAGTTGATTGATACGCTCATTGTTTGCGTCCGTCCAGAAGAAAGCAAGACTTTTCAGTATCGCTTTGTATGTACCGTCCGCATTCGTTTCGTTTTCATTAGCAAAATATTTCGTCTGAATAGAGTTTGAAACGACGAAACATTGAATGAAATGGAACAGCCCCCTGAACGAATACCTGCGATAGCGGTTTATCTGATTGATTGCTTCGTTGATTTCAACGCCGGGGCGTTTCAACTCAATCTGAACAAGCGGCAAACCGTTAATGAGAACTGTAACGTCGTAACGATTTTTATAAACGACCTCATTCATATGGTCTTTATCCATTGTTACTTGGTGCGTAACCTGATAAATATTGCGGTCTATGTCTTTTGACAAAAACTCAATATAGATACGCTTGCCGTTGTCTAATTCCAAAACCTGCTTATCGCGCAAGATTTTCGCCGACTCGTAAACGGTTTTGTTTTCAATTTGGGTGCGAAGTCTGTCAAATTCAGCAACCGACAGTTTCGCAACGCCTTTGCCTTTGATGATTTCTTCTTTATTGAACTCTTCAAGTTGAGCCTTGAAGTTAAGTACCACTTCGGTATAGTCCTTTAATGCAACATATTTGTAGCCGATAGTCCCTAATCTTTCAATAAAGAGATTTTCAACTTCATACTCGCTTATCGCCATTTTGCAACTCCTTTTCATATATTTTCATTAACTGTTGTGTTAAAATGTCCGTTTTTTTCGTTTCTATTGAATGTGTTAGTCTATCTTGCTGTCTTTTCAGTTCGCTTATCTTTCCGATTGTTCGTTGTGTTTCGATAGGTAGTAGCGTTACTTCAAAACTTTTCAGCATACTTAACGGAATAATAGATACGGCGGTTGTGGCTTGTTTTAACTTTTTTAATTGTTTAAGTGCCGCTGTATTATTGTTGATAAACCAACATAAATAGTAGGGGTCAACTTCCGACATATCATTTATTCGTATAATAGCAAGATTTGAAAGAATGAGTTTGTCGGCACGATTGCTTTCAATCACGATTGCTTTGCCCGAACTCAATCCGACAACTACGTCGTATTCTTTGGTTAAAGAATACGTCCCGATTTTATCGCCTTGAACGGTTATATATTTTGCGATAGGCAAATCGTCTGAAACGTTAACAATGTAGTTAAGTTCTTGCATTGTAATCGTTTCAATGGATTGACCTGTTGTAACTTCTATTCGTGTCGGAATGTTACCTTGAATTATATTTGCGAGAGATTGTAGTTCCACTTGACACACATCCTTTTTGAAATTTACATAAATATCATACCACAAGAAAATTGATTTGTCAAGGGCTTTTGATATTAAAATTTTGAAATTTAATTAAATTTCCTTTTTGCGACGCTATTTAGCATAACAAAAGACTCGAAGTTGTGAAACTTCGAGTCTTTTGCCACTTGCAGGTGTCCCCATTAAATTAATTGATTTTTTTATAATCCCTAATGGGGACACGCAAATTGGTTGTTCTTGTTTTAAAATATAACAAAATAGAAAGATATCTAAAATATTATTTAATAGCTTTTGCTGGATTTGGTTTTGCTAGTGCATTAACATACATAAATAAAGATAGGAATAGTAAAATAACAGTTTCTATATTGATCTTTATGTTAATTATGATGGCATGTTTAAATACTGTAATTCCAATAATTAATTTTATAGTTGTAAAAAATAATGAAGAACTAGTAACAATGTTTATGAAAACTAATTTATATATAGGTTTCGGTTTAAAAATAATTTTTAAAGCAGCAATGATGATGTTATTAATTTCTATTTCAAAATTTTTTAATAATAAAAATCTTGTTTTGATTTCAGGAATGATGACTTTTGTATTATGTATTATAGGTATATTATTACAAATGTTACAAGTACAAAATTGGTACTTGTATTCATTAAGCTTCAATATTTTAGAGATAATAATTATTAGTGTATTTGTAGTTGGATTAAAAGTAATGAATAAACCACCTGCATTATTATAATAATTAGTAATAACAACTCTTATATATAAATATAAATTTTGAAAAAACCTATAAAAGAATTAATGTTTTAGTAATAAATAATACTTGAACTTTACATTAAAAATAGTCATTTTACAATTTTTTAACTGCTTCACAGAGATGAAAAAACTTTACTTTATGATGGTTTATTAAAATTAAAAATTATCAAAAACGTATATAATGATAATTAAAAACAAGGTGTGCAAAAAACGATAGGGGTGTGCACATTGTATTAAAATGGTTCATCTTAGCCATAAATGAACAAATGCTTTGATACAATAAACAAAAGGTGTCAAAGTTTTTATTTTGCATAAAACAAGTGTTTTATCAGTTGAAATGCTCTTTTTTTGCTTTTAGGACAATTTTAGCCTTGTGTTGTTTTATTTTTGATTCTATGATAGAAAGTTGGTATTAAAAATATCTTTCAAACGTGGACAAGTGTTACACTCGCCAACGATTCCCCTTTCACTAGGAAACGATTATATGAATTAGTCTTATTTTTTAAGATTTTAATAATATTATGTGTTCAAATGCAAAAGTAACACTAAGTAACAAAGAAAAATATGTAATTTAATATATAATTATAGTGCGAGGTGAACTATAATGAAAGAATTTAAAACAAATTTAAAAAACTATAGAGTCGATAATGGATACACTCAAGAATTATTAGCAAAGTTACTAAACGTTTCAAGATCTACAGTAGCTAAATGGGAAAATGGATTAGGTTTGCCAACAGAGGAATCTATAAATGATATTTGTAAAATTTTTAGTATTACGAGAGATAAGTTATTTGAAACCGAGAATACTAATGAATTAATATTAGAAAAAAATAAAAAAATTATTAAATATAAAAAACATAGAAATATAGCTTTATTGATTTTTATAATTATAGCGTTAATTACCTTTGTTTGCTCTTATACAAATAATAAGCCAAAGTATTACTATAATGAATCTAATGTTGAATTTAAACTATATAACACAACAGTATTAGAAAATTCATTACAAATTGATACAACAGATGGATATGTTTATTCAAGACTTGAAATTCATTCAATAGATTTTACAACCAATTCTAAATTATACGCTGTTATAATTGATACACACTTTACACCTGGAAGCCTTGCTCATGCAAATAATTTAGCTGAATATGATAAAAATGCTAAATTAGGTTATGGAAAAGTTTCTATGAATTTGGGAAATAATACTATGGATTATATCTATAGTTACCCTAATAATTCTGATGATATACATTTTATAAATCCTAATTTTGATGGTGAACTTATTATTGATGAAGTACAATTTTGTGGAATCACGCTATCTCCTAGTAGCGGTAATTATGCATGTAAAATAGAATATGTAAAAGAAAAAGATGGAATATACGCATCATTAATCAATTCTTTAGAAGTTGAAAACAATAAAATCACACATGTTGAAATTCCACAAGAAAAATATACTGATTTATCTATGGAGATGAGAACTGTTTATTTTTTTGAAAAAAATAATAGGGATAATTTAGGTAATGATATAGAATTTTCAATTGAATATGAAATGAATATTGATAATAAATACTATACTAAAAAAATAAATTACAGCGGACAGAAGTTTAAAAATATATTGTAATTCTATAGGGGTTTCGATTTTGTATTCAAATTGGCCATCTCTTACATTTTTAATATTCAAAATCATATCCCTTTTTATTTAAAATAAAAATGGTTTCATTGTATAAATTGCAGTGAAACCATTTTCTTTTTTTAATGATATATAATTTATTTTCGATAATCTATTCTAATAAATGGCTCATCAATTTGCTCATCAGTAATTAAATGATATTTACTAGGGTGTCGATATGCATTGCCATGAATCTCATTTTTTCGATAATCACGCATCATATCTAAAGAAAAAGTTGCATAATAAATTCCAGCTTCCAATCCTGCTTCTAGTATACAAGTATCTCTTGATTTGTCAACAGTTGGTAAATAAGCAACTCCATCAAATGCAGATGAATGACCATTGCAATCTGGATATCCTTCAGGGTAATTACAAGTAGCAATCCCAATCATATTTTCAAATGCACGTGCTCTAAGTTGAGATAACCGATTGATTTCCATTGGACAAGCATTAGGAACAATAATGATCTCAGCTCCTTTTAACATCAGAATACGTGCACTTTCAGGGAATTCTCTATCATAGCAAATCATAGCACCTATTTTAAGATTTCCTTTTTCAGTATTCAGATTAGCAACATAAAAATCATTACCTGGAGTTAAATTTTTTTCCAAATCAAAATCACAAGTATGAACTTTTGCATAAGTTAATATTTGTTTACCAAAACGATCAAATAAAATAACTGTATTTCTAGGAAGAGGTTCATAACTTTCTAAGAAAGTTATAGCTATAGCCAAATTTAATTCTTGAGCTAATCTTTGAAAAGCTTTTATAAATTTACTATCTACTGAAATAGCATTTCTTTTTAATTCCTCTACATCATTGACCATTTTATAGCCATTACTCCACATTTCAGGAAATAATACAATATCTGCTCCATCTTTTTTAGCTTTTCTACATGCTCTAATTCCTATTTCAAGATTTTCATCTATATTATTACCTGGCATTATTTGTAATAGTGCTATTTTAATCTCTTTCATCACTTACCTCTTTTTAGCCAACTACTTTTTTACTCTATCATATTTTTTAATAAAACCAACCCCTAACGGATATGGTCCTGTATGAACACCAATGGTTGCTCCAATTTGAATGAGTAAAACATCTTCTCTTTTTAAGATTTCTTTTAGTTTTTCATTATACAATTTTCCTTCTTCTATATCATAACCATAACCTGTAATAAATTGATAATCATCGGGATTTTCTTTGTTTTCTTTAAAATAATTAAGTGCTGCATCAGTTGCTTTTAAAAAAGATTTTTTTCTCGTAAAGGAAATTCCTGCTGAAAAAATTTCTCCATCTCTTAAAACGATAATAGGTTTTATTTTTAAAGTGGCTCCTACTATTCCTACTAATTTGCCAATTCTACCACCTTTTCTTAAATATTCTAAGTTACCAACTGTAAAAAAGATTCTTCCTGTTTTTCTCATAGCATTTGCTAATTTAATTGCCTCATCATATGTTTTGCCATCTCTTTTCATTCTTGCTATTTCTAAGACTAAAAGTCCTTGTACTCCCGTATTTACCATTGAATCAATGACAGTGATTTTAGCATTTGGATATTTTTCTAAACAATTTTCCTTTGCAACACTAGCACTATTATAAGAACCACTAAATTTGCTGGTGATGCAAACGCAAATTATACTATTTCCTGCTTTTATTTGTTCTTCAAAAACATCCTCATAATCTGCTACAGATGGTAAAGTAGTTTTCGGATTTAAATTACTTTCATTGACCATTTTTTCATAAAAATCTCTAACTTGCAAATTTACTCTTTCTTTTAAATAATCATTCCCATCTAGCGATACATAAAAAGGAACTACTTTTATATTATTTTCCTTAATTAACTCATCTGGCAAATCACATGAGCTATCGCTAACAATTACATAATTATTGTCTTTATCTTTCATTAATTTTCTCCTTTACAATTATTTGATTGATATCATTTAATATTTCAATTAGCGTTATACTTTTTTCTACTCCTAACTCTTCTATTAATTTAAGTATTTTATTATCTAATACTATCAGTTTTGAAACAATGGCTTCTTCTCCTTTTTCAGTAAGTGAAACTATTATTTTCCTTCGATCATCACTTTTTCTCTTTAATAACACTAATTCTTTTTCATGAAGTGAATTTAAAATTGCTGTCACTCTTGATTTTGTGATACCAAGTTTAAGACTGATATTAGTAGGAGTTACGTCTTGTTTTTCTTTTAGAATATAACTTAAAACGGCATGTTCTCCTTCTAACATTTCGGCAATACTGCTAGCTTGATTACTAATATATAACTGTAATAATGCTTCTATGAATTCATTTTTTAGATTATTAGATAATTCCATTTTATTCTTCCTTCAATTTAGTTAATAGTATTAATAATTAATACTATTAACATTTTATAATAATATTAAGTAATTGTCAATTAGATTGCAAATAAATAAAAGTGATGTTATAATTATATACATCAATAAGGAGAAAAATATGAAAAATATTGAAAGATTTTTAAATTATGTTAGATTTGATACCCAGTCAAACCCATATTCAAATATTTCACCAAGTACAAACGGACAAATAAACTTTGCACAATATTTAGTCCAAGAATTAAAACAAATTGGACTTCATCATGCTTTTTTAGATCAATATGGATATGTGTACGGGTATTTGGAAAGCAATAGTTTATCAACATTAACTATTGGTTTGATAGCACACATGGATACTAGTTTTGATGCATCAGGTCAAAATATAAAACCAACAATTATTGAAAAATATGATGGAAGCGATATTATTCTAAATGAATCTTTAAAAATGATATTATCCCCCAAAGAATTTCCTTCTTTAAATCAAAAAATAGGACACACAATAATCCATACCGATGGAACTACCCTTCTTGGAGCCGATGATAAAGCAGGAATTACCATCATCATTTCAACTATTGAAAAAATTATTTCAAACAATTTAGAACACCCAAATATTATTATTACTTTTACTCCCGATGAAGAAATAGGTGAGGGAACTAAAAATTTTAATTATGATTTTTATAAAGAAAGAAACTGTAATTTTGCTTATACGATTGACGGATCAAATATTGAAGAAATTAATTTTGAAAATTTTAATGCGGCAAGCGCTCATATAAAAATAAAAGGCAAATCGATCCATCCAGGTTCTGCTAAAGGCAAAATGATTAACAGTCTATTCATAGGAATGGAATTTCAATCAATGCTTCCACATGAAGCAATTCCATCATTAACAGATGGGTATGAAGGATTTTTTCATTTGAATAGAATGCAGGGTTCTGTAGAAGAAACAAATCTAGAATATATCATTCGAAATCACAATACAGAAATGTTCCATCAACAAAAAAATTTAATGATTGAAATTCAAAATTATTTAAATAAAAAATATAATCAAGATCTCGTTACGGTTACTGTAAAAGATTCTTATTATAATATGAGAGAATTGATTTTAAAGCATCCATCAATCCTAGAATATGCAATCAAAGCAATGAAAAGAAATAAAATAAATCCAACCTTCGTTCCGATAAGAGGAGGAACAGATGGTGCCCAACTATCTTATAACTTTATTTATACACCAAATCTTGGAACGGGTGGAGAAAATTTTCATGGTCCATATGAATATTTAGACGTAACAGACATGAACAAAATGATTGATATTTTAATAACAATTTTCAAAATTATAACTGAAGAAAAATAAAAATGTAAAATCTATCATTTAACTTTAAATAGACCCTACTAAAGGTAGTTTTTGACTATCTCTAGTAGGGTCTATTTTCTCTCTTAAAAAACAAATCATTTTTTCATAATACTCTTTTTTTATTATTTAATCGTATCAAGAATTATTTCTCTTGGCAAAATGGTTTTATCACTCATTAGATAAGAATCTAAAACCATTTGAATAGCTTGTTCAGTATTTTGTCCATTTGTATAAATAGTAGCCAAAATATCACCTTTAGATATCTTATCACCTACTTTTTTATTTAAAACAATTCCTACACCTAAATCAATCTTATCATCAATAGTTGCCCGACCAGCTCCTAAAAGCATTGCGGCCTCACCAATCATTAATGCATCAATTGTTTCAACATAGACATTTTCATCACTCTCATATTCTAAATCGATCCTTTCATTTGCAATTGGTAAAATACTATAATCATCAATTACTTGATCGTTACCTTCTTGATACTTAATCATTTCTCGTAATTTTTCTAATCCTAATCCATTAGATATTGCCATTTCAACTAATTTTTTGGCTTCATCATAAGATGATGCTTGTTTACAAACTAGTAAAATTTCTATTGTTAATTCTATACAAAGTTTTGTAAAATCTTTAGGACCTCTTCCTTTTAAAGTTTCCACTGCTTCAATAATTTCTAATGAATTTCCGATTGCAAACCCTAATGGTTGTGACATATCTGTAATAGTTGCAACAACATCCTTTTTGGCTTTTCTACCAATTTCCACCATAATTTTGGATAACTTAACTGCGGATTCTATATCCTTCATAAAAGCACCACTACCAACTTTAACATCTAAAACAATATGATCAGCACCGCTAGCTAACTTTTTAGACATAATTGAAGAAGCAATCAGTGGTATTGAATCAACGGTAGCTGTAACATCGCGAAGTGCATAGATTTGTTTATCAGCAGGAGCAATATTCTTACTTTGCCCAATAATGGCGATGCCTATTTCATTTACCTGCTTAAAAAAAGAATCTGAATCTAATTCAATCCTAAATCCTGGAATCGATTCTAATTTATCAAGTGTACCACCTGTATGTCCAAGACCTCTACCACTCATTTTAGCTATTTTCACACCTAGTGCTGAAGCAAGTGGACCTACAACCAAACTTGTCTTATCCCCAACTCCTCCAGTTGAATGTTTATCACATTTGATGCCTTCAATTCTAGATAAGTCTATGCTATCACCACTTTTTAACATCTCATTTGTTAAATAGAAAATTTCATCATTATTCATACCATTAAAATATATTGCCATTAATAAAGCACTCATTTGATAATCAGGAATCTTTCCATTTACATATTCACCAATTATAAAGGCAATTTCTTCTTCTGATAAATTATTTTTATTTTTTTTCTTTTCAATTAACTCAACCATTCTCATAAGTCATTCTCCTTATACTTACTCAATCATTATACCACATCTTTATCTTTTTTACAACAGAATATATAAAATGAGGATTTTAAAATACATCCTCATTTTGTTGTTGAATTTGAAATTTTTTTAACATTCTTTTGTTCACTTTCATTGTTTTATGATTATGACGAATATCATTGATGGTTTTTTTAACTTTCTTTTCTAAATAACTAGCTAATTCCTGAGTCGTATAACGCATACATATTTCACTAGGCATTACTTCAACAATCTTAATATATACTGGGGTAAAAACAAAAGGAATACTTAGTCTTTTTCGATATGATCCATCAATGGCACACATCACCAATAAAGCATCTGTTTTATGCATAATTTTAAATGAACCTGCTTTAAAATGATGCATACCTATTCCTCTAGATCTTGTTCCTTCTGGAAAAATAAAAAAATTAACCCCACTTTTTACTTCCTTTATAATAGTAATCATTGACTTCATTGCACTACGATCATCACTACGATCAATTGATACGCCTCCTAAAGCTTTTGCCATTCCCGATGCTAATTGCAATTTTGAAATTGACTCTTTGTACATTGTCGCATGAGGAAACTGATGCAAAACTGTGTAATAAATTAGTGGATCAATATAACTTTGATGATTAGAATAAAAAACTAAAGTTTTATTGGGGCTTATAGTATCTAATCCCTCAATTTTTATCCTAATTCCCAACCAAAAACAAGAAAATCTTGAGATATCAACCATAAAACGCCATCTTTTTTTATCATGAGGATTATACGTTTTTGCAAAATGATTACCAACAATGGGTAGTAAACTAACAATAAGTAGACAAAATAAAAATATAATCACTAAAAAAATCAAAATTGTATAAAGAATGGTAAAACCAATTGAATAATCATTTAAAATAAAAATTATTGGACATAAAATTAAACTTCCAAAACCGATAATCAAAGACAATATAAAAATCATTTTTTGATCCTCTCATAAACTTCAAAAGTTAAATTATCTTTTTTTTCTCTACTTAGTAATTTAAATTCCGCAAAATTTATGTTTGGAAAAAAAATATTTCCTATATGCTTACCGCTTACTCTTGTTAAATATAATCTTTCCACTTTTGAAAGCAAATTTTCATAGACCATCTTACCCCCAATTACAAATAACTCTTTGTCGCTATAACTTTCAATTAATGCATCTAAATCTTTCACAACAATTCCACCAAGTGGTAATTGCGTTTCATACGTTAGAACATAATTTTCCCTTTTAGGAAGGGGCTTACCCAATCGATTAATAATTGAAAGATAAGTATTATATCCCATAAGTACGGCTTTACCTGTAGTTACTTTTTTAAAATACTTCAAATCATTTGGTTCGTACCAAGGCAATTCATTATTATTGCCAATCAAAAAATTATCATCTACTGCTACAATTAAAGATAACATTATACAGCCACCTTTCCCTTTATCCCTTTATGTGGATTATAATCAATGAGTTCAAAATCCTCATAAACAAAATCTTCAATATTCTCAGTTTCTCTATTGATTTTCATTTTAGGTAATTCTCTTGGTTTTCTTGCCAATTGTTTTTTGATTTGTTCTAAATGATTATTATAAATATGAACATCACCTAATGTATGAATAAAACTGCCAAGTTCTAAATTACATACTTTTGCAACCATCATTGTTAAAAGTGCATACGAAGCAATGTTAAAAGGAACTCCTAAAAATAAATCAGCAGAGCGTTGATACAACATACAAGATAATTTCCCCTCATTGACATAAAATTGAAACAATGAATGACAAGGGGGTAAGGCCATTTGATCAATTTCTAAGGGATTCCATGCGCAAACGATTAAGCGTCTTGAATCTGGATTATTTTTTATGTCTAAAATAACATTCTTAAGTTGATCAATAGAGTATTTATCAATTCCAAAATGACGCCACTGTTTTCCATATACGGGACCTAAATCACCATATTTTTTGGCAAATAATTCATCATTTTTAATTTTATCAATAAACTCTTCAAGTGTTTCTCCTAAATACTCACAACTATTCTTATACTTTTCATAAGGCCATTCGTTCCATATACGAACATCATGATCAACAAGATATTTTATATTGGTATCACCTTTAATAAACCATAATAGTTCATATATGATTGATTTCAAATGTACTTTCTTAGTAGTCAAAAGGGGAAAACCATCATTTAAGTCAAATCGCATTTGAGCGCCAAAATAAGAAATGGTTCCTGTTCCTGTACGATCGTTTTTTTGGTGTCCTTCAGTCAAAACTTTTTCGCATAATTCTAGATATTGTTTCATCTCATACTCCTTATGTTTTTTTGTAATTATATCACAAAATATAGTTATTTTCGACTTATTAACATAGTAAATTTATCCCATTTCTCCAACTGCTTCTTTATATGATTGACTACGCTTTGAATTAGAGTGAATAAAAATAACTCTTTCACCAATGATTTCTAATATCGATATTTTCTTTTTGAAAATTTGACTTTGGTCTGCAAAAGATACTTCCGTATCCTTCATTGCTACTCTTCCTTTGACCCCTACAATATCACCTTTTTGAGTATAGTCACATGTACTTTGAGCGACTCCATTCCAAAGTGTTATTTTAATAAAATCTGTCTCATAATTGCCATCCATATTTTTAAATGGTCTAGTTACAGCTAATGTCAATGTTGCAACATTGACATCGTTTTCATAAGAACGTAAAATTGGCTTTTCAACAATCCTACCTATTAAAGTTACCTGATTTATCATATTTTCCCTCCCTAAAAAATGATACATCAAGTATACAATAAAAATGCATTTTATTCAAATTCCCTATTTTTATTTTTTTGTAAATTTTTTATACTATTTGAAAAATATTTAAAGTTTACCTATCCTTTTTTATCTTCCATATTGTTTTTTCATTATATTTTTTAACTCATTGTCAAAAAGCATAATTTAGAGATTTTTTGGTATTTTTTTAAAATTATTGTTAAAAATAAAAATATATGGAGATTTTAATATGAAGACAAACAAATTTCAATATTTATTTTTTAATTGTTTTTTATTAGTGGGGGCAGCTTCAATGGCTGTTTCTAATATTATAATGAGAAATTATACCAATAATGCCTATCTTGTTTATTTATTTTTACTTCCATTTATTTTACTAACCCCATTTCTTCTTCCTAATTCTAAGCAATCACTAAAAATCTGTCTCAATAATACATTATTAAGAATCCTATTTCTTGCTTATCAATTAATTTTTAACTTTATTTTAATTATCGTATATTTAAAAATTACAAATGACTTTTACTATAGTTTAACTTCACCTACGATTATTCTAATCTTATTTCTTCTTGTTGCGGTATTTTTTTCTACTTATGGTGTTAAGAATATTTTTCATATTGGTTTTGTCATATCGCTTATTACTTCTTGTTTGATGCTTTTACCATCTATTAGTACTATAAAATATGATTTTAATTTATTAAAAGATGCCGAAGTAGTAATTGACTCCTATTTACCACTCTTAGGATTTATTTTTATTTATTTGGATATTTTGATTACACCCATTTTTTTACCCAATCAAACCATTTCAAAAAAACATTATTTTATTTTATTTCTAATAGCAACAATCATAAATACCTTATTAATATTACAAAATTATCTTTTCTTTGATTTTCAATATTTTATAATGACAAAATTTCCCTATATTACAAAATATTTGGTTTTCAGCAATTATCATCATTTTGAACATTTAGATTTATTATATTTAATTTTTATTACTATTTATTTT
>OLWF01000366.1_pt1 | contig 24760 bp, 29 predicted proteins | sample 1644131 | NCBI WGS metagenome assembly OLWF01 (sample SAMEA103958163, study PRJEB25191) | human gut metagenome
AGGATAGCTTTGGCTTTATTGAAGAGTATTTCAAAAACAAAAATTATTTATAAAGGAGATTAAAAAAATGAAGAATCTTGACGCGATTAAGAACGCAAAAGCAAAGTTTGCGCAGAACTTGAAAACTGCCATTGATTCCAAAGATGAAGCAAAAATGACCGAGGCTCTCAACGCCTATGCTGATAGTATTCAGCAGTCAATCATTGAGGTCGCACAGGAAATTGGCGAAACTGCCGATAACACAATCCTTGCCAAGAGAGGATTCAGACAGCTTACAAGCGCAGAGCAGAAGTTTTACAATAATTTTGTCACAGCGGCAAAATCTGCTGATGTTAAGCAGGCACTCACAGGTCTTGATGTTACAATTCCTCAGACGATTCTTGACACCGTGCTTGAGGACATTACCAGCAATCATCCTCTGCTTGATGCAATCGGCATTGAAAACACATACGGCTCTGTTAAGGCAATCTTTGCTACAGACACAAAACAGCTTGCTGCCTGGGGCGCTTTAAGCTCAAAAATCACACAGGAGCTTGCCGGCACAATCCAGGAAAAGGATTTCTCAACATCAAAAGTAAGTGCCTTTATCCCTGTCCCGAAGGATATACTTGACCTTGGCGCTATATACATCGACGCATATGTCCGCAGAATCCTCGCCGATGCACTTGCTTATGCTCTTGAAGATGGCTTTATCAACGGTGACGGCAATGGCAAGCCGATTGGTATGCTTAAAGACCCCGAGGGTACTGTAAAGGCAGGTGCATATACCGAAAAAACAGCAACAAAGCTCACAAGCCTTGACATTAAGTCGTATATGAATGTTGTTGCCAAGCTTGCGAAGGGCAAGGGCGGTAAGACAAACAACATTACATCGGTTGACCTTATCGTAAATCCTGTTGATTATCTCACAAAGATTATCCCTGCAACAACTGTGCTTGCCACAGACGGCTCGTACAAGAACAACCTTTTCCCGTTCCCGACTAATGTTTATCCGTCTGAAATGGTTACGGAAGGCACAGCCGTTATTGGCCAGCTTTCAAGATATAAAGCCTGCCTCTCAACAGGCAAGGAAGGTAAGCTTGATTACTCTGACCAGTACCAGTTTCTTGAAGATAACAGAGTTTATCTTATTAAGGCTTACGCAACAGGCTTTTCACTTCACACAAATGATTTTATTAAGCTTGACATTTCAGCGCTCAATCCTGCTGAAATTAAAGTAACTCTTAATCAGGCAGCAACAGCTTAATTTATCACGGAGGTGTTGAAAAATGGGAATCATGAACGATGTAGTTAATATGCTTGATTTCGACCGCGAACACATTGAAACAGATGAAAGTACAAAGTTGAAAATTGAACTGATTATAGCCAATGGAAAACAGCACCTCCGCGATTATAACCCTCTACTTACTGATGAGGATTTTGAACAGTCGACAAGGGCAAGAAGTTTGTTGTTTGATTATTGCAGATACGCTTACTCAAATGCTGTTGAAATGTTCGACCATAATTTTGAAAACGAAATTTTAAAATTAAGGCAGGAATACGAGGTGCGAATGTATGATACTGAAGAATAACATTGATTTTTTGACATTTAATGACGGACTTGCAAAAATCTATGAAACCGACGAAAACGACGACATCATCACCGACAGTCTGAAAAAATATCGTTTCGGTAATGAAAAAATCGGCGTAACTCGTTTTTATGGTGCAAAGCAGAACGATATTGAACTGTCAAAGGTCATACATATTCACAAGGACGAAAACTTGCGAACGGATATGGCGGTCATCATTGACGGCACACGGTTCAAGATTGAACAAATTCAGCACGATAAAAGCAAAAATCCCCCTTGCTCGATTTTGAGCTTGTCACAGAGGGGGCTGTATGAGGGCGGTGCAGAAGATGTATTTTAAAAATTACGATGAATTTGTCGAACTTATTAAGTCTTGTGGCTTTAAATGTGTAGAGGCAGATTACAACAAATCAACCCCTGCACCCTATCTTGTTTATTTCAAGGATGAAGAAACAGGAATTTACGCAGACGGTGAAATACTTTGGAAAAATGCAAAAATCATCATAGAACTCTACACGGCAAAAGACGACCACAAGAGCGAGACGAAGTTTGAGGAGTGGCTCAACGAAAACGGTTTTGGTTGGAAAAAGCCGAACCGAGCGTGGGACACAACCAATAAGCTTTGTGTAACTTATTACAACCTGAGTGTGACTTTTGATGAGTGATTACAAAAAAGTCGGCATTGACCGCCTCGGAGATGCCCTGTCGAAAGAACTGTCAACCTATTCGGCTGATGTGCAAATGGGCGTAAGATTGTTGGTTGACGAAAAATCAGAAGAGCTCAAAAACGAAATCAAAAAAAATGCACCTGTCGGCAAAAGAAAAAAATATCGCAAATCATTCAAAGTAAAAATTACGAATGAAACATTCAGGTTTTACGAAAAAACAGTTTATGCCGCTAAACCTGAGTACCGGCTTACACACCTCCTCGAAAAAACTCGTAGAAAAAGAGGCAAAAAAGGCGGAACGGTACAACCGAAGGTGCATATTACTCCGGCTACAGAAAAAATCCATAATGAATTTGAAGCCGGAATAAAAAAGCTCATTAAATCATCGGAAGCTTTTGGCGGCGGTGATTTGAGCGGAATTAAAAGAATTTAAAGAATTAAAAGAATTTAAAAACATAAGGAGTCTTATTTTATGAATAAAACGATCAGAAAAGTTGGTTATGCTGTGCTGACAGAAGGCGCCACAGGCGAAATCACATATGGTAAGCCCGTGTGGTTTAAGTCTGATAAGGCAGGCGGCAGAAGTATCGGTGCTGAACCTATCGGCGATTCGAACACAATTTACGCTGACGGCTTGCCTATTATTGTAGCGAGTGCGAACGGCGGCTATACAATCAGTCTTGAGCTTATTTCAGCAGTCGACGACATCGAAAAAGATTGGTTCGGCAATGATGAAGCTACAGAGGGCGGTATTATTGAGAAGGGCGGCATTAAGGTAATGCCAAGATTTGCCCTCCTCGCTGCCAAGGAAACATACAAAGGCGACAAGCTCTACGAGATTGACACATATTTTGACTGCGTAGCTGCAAGAGCCAGCAGGAACGACAAGACATCAGAAGGTAACTTCGACCCACAGTTCCCGACCTTTACGGTCACAGCAAAGCCACGTCCTGACAATGACTTTGTGCGCTACACATCATATGCAGATACTCTGCCAGAAAGCGTTGCAACTCCTACTGTAAAGGCTGTAAAGGCTGCAAAATCGGCAGTTCCTACAGATCAGGCCTCATCAGACACTACAAAGGCGGCTAAGAGCTAATGAAAGACACAGTTGTTATTAACGATAAAAATGTTGAGGTTGAGGTTACGGCATATACAATGCTCATCTACGAGGACACATTCAAAGGCCACGGCTTTCTGCGTGATACCGACCGTGTTCTTGTTCCGAATCTCAATGATGTAAAATTTGGCACTGCTGTAAAGCTTTTATGGGCAGCGGCAAAGACGGCAGACGATACGATTCCTAACTTTAAGGCTTGGACAAAAGAAATCAGCATCAAGGACGCTATTTCAGCGATAGGTAAAATCGTCAATCTTGTTATTGACAGTCTTAATAGTGACAGCCCAAAAGCGACAGCGACAGCGACCTAAACGGAACTTTCCTGACGGCGAAGGAAATCTTATCCTATGCCGTCAGGTGTGGTCTGACTGTCGCTGATTTACAAAGATTTACAATAGGTTTTGTGCTCGATTATATCGAGACATATTTTGCATTACGAAACAATAAGAATATCCACGAAGAAGAGGAAAAATATCAGAAAATGAAATCTGTATTGCCTTTCGTTACAGAAAGATTTGAAAGTAAAGAAATCTCGGAAAAGCAGTATAGCGAGTTTATGAACCGATATAGGAAATTGGAGGACAGATATGGCAACGATTAAAGGCATTACCGTTAAGATTGCAGGCGACACAATAGACTTGCAGAAATCCTTAAAAGCTGTACAGTCCTCATCCTCGAGCTTGCAGAGAGAACTGACTGCAATTAATAAGCAGTTAAAATTTGATCCTGAAAACACTGTTTTGCTTGCCCAAAAGCAAGAAGTGTTAAAAGAACAAATCGAAAACAGCAAATCTGCCCTTCAAAAGTTACTTGATGTGCAGGATCAGGTCGAAGAACAGGCCAAAAACGGCGAAATCTCAACCGAACAGTACAGAGCTTATCAGCGTGAAGTCGAAAAAGCGAAAAGCAAACTTGAAACTTTCACTAAACAGCTTGCGGAAACCGAGGAAAAAGCAAACGAAATAAACCTCGAATCTGCCCGAAGTGAGATGTCAAGAACTGAAAAAAGTGTTGACAAGACAGGCGACAGCTTTAGAAACCTTGAAAATAAGTCAAATAAAACTGATTTATCCAAGGTCAAAAAAGAAATGGATGATGTTAAATCCTCAGCCGACAACCTTAAATCTGCTGTTGGTGGTGCATTAAAAGAAGCAGGTGCAGCGGCAACAGCGGTCGGCGGAGCGTTGACCGGAACTGTCATAAGTGCAAACAGTGAAGAAAAAGCTTTAAATTCCTTGCAGGCTCAAACCGGCTTGACTACTGAAGAGCTATCAAAATACGAAAGCGTTATTGACGAAATTTACAAAGACAATTTTGGAGAATCGCAAGAAGATATTGCGAATACCTTGTCGAAAATCAAGCAAGTTACGGATGAACAAAATCCCCAAAAGCTTAAAGACATGGCGGAAAATCTGTACACGCTTGAAGCAACTTTTGATAACTTTGATATCAGCGAAACTTTAAGAGGCATTAACGGTCTGATGACCAACATGGGCTTAACAGCTGATGAGGCTTTTGACTATATCGTAAAAGGTGCGCAAAACGGCTTAAATTACAGCGGAGAGCTCGGCGATAATATTGCCGAATATTCACAGATTTGGGGACAGGCAGGCTTTGATGCAGAGCAGATGTTTTCAATCCTCGAAAACGGCACAAAAAACGGTGCGTACAATCTTGACAAAGTTAATGATTTTGTCAAAGAATTTACAATTTCCCTTTCCGACGGAAGAATTGAAGAAAATCTCGGTAGCTTTTCAAAAGGCACGGGCGAAATTTTTAAAAAATGGAAGGACGGCAAAGCTACTGCATCAGATGTTTTTTATAGCGTTATCAGCGATTTAAGAAACACAAAGAATGAGCAAAAGGCATTAACTACAGCTTCAACGGTTTGGTCGGCTCTCGGTGAAGATAATGCAATGAAAGTTATCAAATCGCTTGGGAATGTCAACAAAAACTACAAAAATGTCAAAGGCTCAATGGAAAAAATCAAGGATATCAAATATGATGATGTTGAAGCCGATTGGGCAAGTCTTGGCAGGACTGTACAGACCGATGTTATCAATCCTATTGGCAAATCGCTGTTTCCGGAAGTCAAAAAACTATGTAAATTTGTCGAAAACCATACTGACGATATCATCCCTACGCTTAAAATTGTAGGCTCTCTTGTTGGCGGTATTTGGGTAGGTAAAAAAACAACCGCTGTTGTAAGCGGCGTTCAAAGCCTTATAGGGGCATATAAAAGCCTCAGAATTGCTACAGAGAGTGCCAAAATTTCGCAGGAAGGTCTTAACCTTGCACAAAAGTCAAATGCAATCGGCATCATCGTAGGCTTAGCCGCTACGCTTGTAGGCTCCTTGTGGTCAATTGCAAGCGCAAACGATGAAGCCAAGGAATCACAGGACAAGCTCAATGAAGCACATGAACAGGCTCAGGAAGAAATCAAAGAACTTAAAGATGCTAATGATGAATATGTGCAAAGCAAGAAAGATGCGGCGTCTGAGGTTGACAGTGAATTTCAATATTATGACGATTTGTGGGGCGAATTGCAAGGCATTGTAGACAAGAACGGCGAAGTAAAAAAAGGCTATGAAGACCGAGCAAAATTCATCACAGATAAACTGAGCGATGTTACAGGCAATGAAATCACTTGGAACGGCAATGTTATTCAGTCTTATAAAGACCTTAAAAGCTCAATGGATGATGCCCTTGAATCAAAGAAAGCACTTGCTTTGCTTTCAGCGACCGAAGATTCTTATCAGACAGCAGTTTCAGGTCTTGCAGGCGCAAAGGCCGACAGCGTTAATCAGTATGCCATTGTTCGTGAAAATAAAAATGATGTGAGCAAGGCAAGAGATAGCGTAAATAGCTTGCAAATGCATGACACAAAAGCTGAAAATGTCGCATGGTGGGCATATGAAAATAAGAACATTGATAAGCATACATTAGGTGTCATTAGCGCTAACGCTAAAGGTGAAAAGGTTGATAAAGAAGAACTTGATGTCGCTCAAAGCCGTATAAAGGCATTAGAAACAGCTTACGACCAAGAATTGGAAAATCGCAAAAATGTTTTAAGCCAAAAAGAAAGCGTTCTTAAAGACGCCGAAGCCAAGTACAAAACTTATCAAGACAAAATCGTCAACTACAACACCACAATTCAAAATTTTGAGAATTTAACCGCTGCAAATGCTAAAGGCAATGCCGAAGAAATCAAAGCCGCTATGTCTGATGTGGAAAACAGCTTAATCACTCACACGACAGGAACTAAAGACACACTCGAACAGCAGGTCAATGATTTTAAGACAAATGCCGAGAATTTAAGGACAGCATACAAAGACGGTGTTGAAGGTGTCACAAAAGACCAAGTTGAAGAAGCCGAAGAATTGCAGGAAAGAGCTGAACTCGAACTCGCTAAATACAGCGATATGTATGGTACGGTTGCGGCGATAGCTACTGGCAAAGCTGACGAAATCAACGCACAGCAGAAGAAAATAAAAGACGGTTTTATTGATGCCGAAACAGGTTCAAAAGCAAGCCTTGAAAATCAGCTCACAAACCTTACCGCAAACTACGAATTATTAAAAACTGCAATGGACGAAAATCAACCGGGCGTTACGCAAAAAATGGTTGATAATGCAAAAGAGCTTGTAGATAAGGCGACTACCGAACTGAACAAACTCGAACCCAACGGAGAAAAAGCCGGTAAGAACGGCACTGAGAGCACCAGCAAAGGTATAGGAGATAAAGATGCCAACAAAAAAGTTGATGATTCGTGCAAGTCGCTTGTCAATAGAATCTTTGATAATTTTTCGGGAGCTTATGACAAATTCTACGAAGAAGGCAAGAATTTAGTTCAAGGCTATATGGACGGTGCCGGAAGCCTTACCGATAAATTATTTAAGTCGGTAGGAGGACTTGCAGAATTAAGTCTTGGCACTCTTAAGAAAACGCAAGATTCACATTCGCCGAGCAGAAAAACCCGAAAATTAGGTAGATATTTCGGAGAAGGTTACCGTCTCGGCATTGAAGACGAAATCGGAGAAACACAAAAGATGGCAAGGTCTTTAACTTCAAGAGCCTTGTCAGCGGTTGAAGGTGATCCAATCGGAGCGATTAACAATAAATTTGCAGGCATTCGCACACAAAGCCAGAATGCAGCGGTAAATAGTCAGCTGTCAAAAACTGTTACAAATTCACCTACGATTGAAATTAATTTCACAGGTGATGTCAACATCAATAATGACATGGATGTTGATGATTTTAACCGTCGTGTATCAACCGCAATTGTGCAAACGCTTGACGGTGAAGCGTCAAAATGGGGAGGTTAAAAATGAGGCATAGTTTTTCATACAATGGCACTGATTTAAGGACATTGGGCTTTTTTATAGCTACTTCCCCCAAATATCAAATTGCAAAGCGTAACTTTGATTTTACAGCCATCTACGGCAAAAACGGCGGAGTGATTTCCGACAATGGTGTTTTCGATAATGTCGAAATGCCGTTCGAGGTCAATAGCTATCCGTACATTGTGCCAAACGAAAGCAATGCAGAGCTTGTAAGAGCGTTCGCTGAGTGGCTTACCGTTTGGGACGGCGAATATAAAATCTTTAGAGATTCATACAACCCCGGCTATTTTACAAAAGCAATTTGCACAGGGGTTGAGCCAATAGAAGAGGTTGCTCCTCTTTGCTTGTCAACGACTATCAATTTTAGTCGAATACCGTTTTGGTACAGTGATTTAGGGCAAGAGATTATCAGACCGAAATTAACTTCGACACAAAACGCAGAAATCGAAGTCTATAATCCTGAAAATTACAAAGCAGAGCCTTTAATAAAAATCATCAACAAAGGCGCAAAAGTTAATCCGTTGACGCTGACGGTTAATGACGGTCAAACTCTAACAGTTAAAACATCATCGGATAAGGATTATATTGAGCTTGATTCCGAACAGCAGTCCGCTTCTTTCAACAACGGCATGAGTTTGGCAAACAATTGCATAATCTGCACAGAGTTTCCAAAGTTTTTGCCCGGTTGGAATAAAATAAAACTCTCAGGAAAAAGCGCAAATGCGTTTACTGATATTGAAATTAAGCCTAATTGGAGAAGATTGTAATGTACCCTATTTTGTATAACGTTGCTGACTATTACAAAAATTCAACACCATTGTTTGAATCTAACGGTTTCGGCTTTTTGACCGAATGCACCGAGTTTTTGACGACAATGGAGCAAAATGGCACATACAGCTTTAGCGCGAAAATAAAAAGCACAGATAAGCTCGCGCCGAAAATTAAAATAACCTCATATATTAAAGCAAAAGTAAATAATGTGTCCGAGCCACAGTACTTTTATGTAACCAAAATAGAGGTCGATAAAAACGGTGATTTGACCGTATCGGGCGAACATGTGTCAAGAATGTTTTTCCAAAACGGAACAATTCCTCGTGCGACAGACGGTTCGATGTATGGCACGCCGAAAGAACTTATTGACCACTATATGCGAGATTACAGCCAAGTAGGTAAGCCTCTGTATATGTGGTTTACGGAGGCCCCATATAAGTGGTTCAGTTTCAGCTCATCAATCACAGTCAAGAAAAGAATCTACCTAGGCTATTCACAGGCAGTAAAGTTTGAAGATATCTTCAAAGACGATGATGAAGGGTTGATAAATCAGTTTGGCGGTGTTTTGTTTTTTGATAATTTTGATATTCATTTTGAAAAAATCACCACAGCAGGTGCGAAAAGTGGCTATCGAATTGCTTTTGGCACTAATGTGTCAGATTATAAGCAGACTGCTGAAATCGGCAATTACTATACACATGTTATGCCTTACGCACGATGCAACACCACGGACAATAAAGAAGTTTTCGTATCAAGCCCTGAGCCATATGAAACAGGGCTAAAACGGAACATAAAAAACACATATTTGTATGACTGTACAACCAAAATCAAAAAATACACATTAAATCCAAGCACCGGTGAAAACTACGAAGAAGTCAGAGATGCTTTGCGTAATGCTGTTGCTGATTATAACTATTCGACGGAACAAACAACGGAAACCCTGAGTATAAGGGTAACTCTTGAAAACGAGCTCACTAAAATGCACGCAATCAAACTTTATGACGAAGTGACGGTTGTAATGCCAGACGGCACGAATTTGAACCGAAGAATTTCAAAAACGGTCTACGATAGTGTATCTCAGAAATACAAAGAAATTACAATCGGCGACTTAAGTATGTCAATGTCTGATTTGCTCAAAATTCAAAGGAGGTTTAGAAGATAATGGCAATTAGCATAAAACATAAATCAATTACAATTGATGTAAATGACCGCAACGCACCGAATATTGTTGCAATTGCAAATGTAAATGACAAAGCAGTCCGCTATCTCGATGTAATGTTGACGGCCAGCGGTGAAAAATTGACCTTTGCAGACTGCACAGTAACTGCAACCTTTGCGACGGACGGATATTTAATTTCAGATTCAGTCGCTTGCACACTGAACAGCACAGCGGATGTTATTACTGTTCCGCTCGAAAATTTCAAGTCTATGTCGGGCTTCTTGGCAATCGAAATTAAGATTGCAAATGGCGAAACGCAGGTGTTAAATACTCCGCTGACCTTAAAAGTTAAAGTCACACCGAGCCTCGCTGAGAACAGCAAGATAGATAGCGAAAGTGCTGGCAGTTTTGCCGAAATCAGCCGAGAGGTTGCCACAGCAAGAGGCGGTCATAATTCACTTGGAGCAAGGCTTAACGGGATTGATTCGTCTGTTTCTGACAAAGCTGATAAAAGCACGGTCAGTCAGTTATCAGCACGAATGCAGACGGCAGAGAAAGCTCTTACATGCAAGGCAAACGCAACAGACGTAGCCAATGCACTTAAACCAAAAGAAGACAATTCAAACAAAGTGAGCTCCAAAACGGACATTACAGACAGCAGCACTAATTATCCGAGCGTTAAATATCTGAACGATTTCTATTACGACGCAAACGAAGCCTACTCATCAGAAGAAACGGACAAGCTTCTTGCAACTAAATACGATTCGTCAAATATCGAAAGCGGAACATCAACGCTTACACCATACTCAACCGTTGCAGATAAAATCAAAAGTGCAAACTGTACATATAAGACGATTGGTGACATCGTAATCGTCAGTGCAACGGTCAAAATGAACGCAGTATCTCTTAGCGGCAATAACATGTGTCCGCTGATTGATTTGCCGTACAAATGTATTTCCGAGGACAATGTTTTTTGTGTTGGTATTTCAAACCTTGGCAAGCTCTTTAAATTTGCCATTCCGAAAAATAACACTTGGCTACAGTTTTCAACTCAGGATAAGACGGCTTACACATTTGCAGACGGCGAGCAAATTAATGTGATTTGCTTGTACAAAATTAAATAACGGAGGTATGAAAAATGGAACTTAAAGAAAAAATCACACTCGATATGCTCACAAAGGACAGCGTGTCGGTACTCAGACAGCAGTTTTTGACCTTTAACGGTGAAGAAATGCAGGTAGGCGGTAACATCCGCAATGCCTACATGAACAGCAAATCGGGCAGAGAACAGCTCAAAACGGTGCTGTCTGATGAATATTACAATGCCGTTATGGCAGTTTGGGGAACAGACCCAACCGTTGACGAGCCGATGATAGAAGAAAGCGAGGTGTAAGCGATGAAGATTGATATTGTACAGCTTGCCGAAATCATATCTGCGTTAGCTTTAATTGGCGGTGTTGTATTTGGTGTTTTTAAATTTATCGAAAACAACAAAAAGCAGAACGCTGAAATCAAAAAAATCAAAGGCGAGCAGACCTTGACAATGTATGCACTCCGTGCGTGTCTTGATGGTCTGAAACAGCAGGGTTGTAACGGCAGAGTTACCGAGGCTATCAATAAGATTGATAAGTACCTCAACCAGTCGGCACATTCGGCAGAAGATTTAAATTGAAAGGATGATAATAATGAAAATGACAAACAAAATCTATGATGTTCTTAAATACATTGCTCTTATCGTACTGCCTGCAGTCGGTACACTTTACTTTGCCGTAGCAGGCATTTGGGGCTTGCCATACGGCGAACAGATTGTAGGCACTATCACAGCCGTTGACACCTTCTTAGGCGCTCTGCTCGGCTTGTCAGCTTATAAATATAACAAAACAGATGAAAGCGAGGAATAATTATGGCAAAGAAAATCTATCTCAGTCCGTCAAATCAGAACAGAAACACCTATGCAACGGGCGGTACAAACGAAATGGCTCAGTGCGACAAAATTGCCGCCGCAACAGCCAAAGCTCTCAAGCGCTGCGGTTTTGAGGTTATGGTCGCAAAGTCGGGAACGCTTATGCAGACACGCTGTCCCGAATCGGACAAGTTCGGTGCAGACATTCATATGCCGATTCACACCAACGCTTTTAACGGCAAATACACAGGCGGTACAAGAGTTTTCTGCCTGAACTCAAACGGCAGAAAGGCTGCCGAGGCGGTAAAGTCTGCCCTCGGAGCAATATCGCCCGGCAAGGATGATTCGGTCAGCTACAAAACCGACCTTTACGAAATCAATGTGCCGAAGGCATTGACCGTGTATGTTGAGTGTGAATTTCACGACACCGTGACAGGCTCGAACTGGATCAGGAACAACACAAACGCAATTGCTGAGGCAATCTGCAAGGGTATGTGTAACTACTTCGGCTATAAGTACAAATCGGCAAGCTCATCGGGCACAAAAAAGCCTGCAACACATAACAAAATTACAACAAATAGTAAACTCAAATCAAAAGCGTATGCCTATGGTGATTGCAAAAATATTTGTATAATGCCTAAAAATTCAAGCATTACACATATTTATGATGATGGCTATGGTTGGAGTAAAATTAAGTACAAAAACAAAACGGGATTTGTACAGAATACGAGAATCAATAATAATTCATCATTATCAAAATACCCAAAAATGACAGCAAACGCAACCGCTAATATTTATACACACCCCGACAAGAAAGTTAAATTTGGCATAATCCCTAAAGGTACAAGGGTAACTGTGCGTTACATTGTAGAAAGGGGTAAAAATGCAGGAATGGCAGAAATTGCCTACCCAAAGAGCAACAGCATTGTATTTGTTGACCGCAAGTTTTTAAAGTGATTTTTTGATCCATAATAACGCCCCTAAAAAAAGTTATTATGGAGGTAAAAATGCGTAGCTTTATTGGTTGGATTGGTGGCAAAAGTCACCTTAAAAATCAGATTATTTCACTTATTCCCAGCGGATGTAACCGCTACATAGAGGTGTGTGGCGGTGCAGGCTGGGTCTTATTTGGTAAGGATAAAATTAAAGGTCAAATGGAGATATTTAATGATATTGACGGCGACCTGATTAACCTTTATAAGCAGATAAAATACAATTGTTCTGCTCTACAGAAGGAGATTGATTGGTTACAATCTCGAGAGCTGTTTTCTCAGTATCGCTATGAGATTGAGAATCAGGTTGAGCTAACTGACCTGCAAAGAGCGGCAAGGTATCTTTACTTAATCAAATGCAGTTTCGGCAGTAATCGCTATTCGTTCGCAACTGCTCCTAAAACGATTGATAACATTGTTTCTGAACTCCCGAAATACAAGGAGCGATTAAAAAGTGTAATCATCGAAAACAGGGACTTTGAAGACCTCATAAAAACATATGACAGAGAATCTGCCTTGTTCTATGTAGATCCGCCATATGTAGCTTCTGAACGCTACTATAACCGCAACTATACTAAGTTCAATAAAGATGACCATATTCGTTTAAATGCCGTTTTAAAGGGGGATTAAAGGGCGTTTTATCCTATCCTATAACGATTGCGATTTCATTCGTGACTTGTATAAAGGTTACAATATTAAGTGCGTAAGCAGGCAAAATCTACTCCCTGCAACCCCCGATAATTGTGTGGAGTTCAAAGAAGTCATCATAACCAATTACTGATTTGGTAATAATATTACCAATTAAGCAAAATAATAACGCAGTAGTATATTATATTACTCGGGGCGTTATTATGATTAAAATTCATTTGTCCGATTTGCTTGGCAAATACCGCATAACGCAGGCTGAACTTGCCCGTAAAACCGGCATAAGACCTGCGACAATATGCGATATATATAATGAGATGTGTGACCGTATTAACCTTGAACATTTGGACAGGATATGCGAAGTCCTTGGTTGTGATGTTGCTGACATCCTTGAATATCAGCCAAATAAGATTAAAAAGACCGGCACAAATCTCATTTTAGAGCAAAACGGCAACCGAAAAAAGAATAATTAACACAAAAAAACACCTTGCAGAAAGCAAAATTTCTGCAAGGTGTTTTTCTTTTTACGGAAACATTTCTGCAACAATATGCAAAAATGATTAATTCATTTTTTTTATTTAGTGTGAAAAGTTTTTTCGATTTGTGCGAAAAGCGACAGATGGTGCGTTATCTTTTGGTTATAGACTTGATGGTAAAAATAAACCTAATTTTTTATCTAAATTTATTGTACATTATGGAGCGAAAAAATCTTTAATTGTAAAGAAAAATAAAAAAGAATGAGAGAAGTTTGTTATTTGTAGATTTGTTAGCTACTCGTTAGCTGTGTGTTAGCTACGATATGTATTTTCCCGTGTTTTAGAGTGATTTAAGTATAGCAAAACCCCAGTAAACATCGTATTTACTGGGGTAAAAAGCTATGGTGCAGGTAACAGGACTTGAACTTAATATCTGACATTTATTATCGTTTACTAACATACTGAAATGTATAGTGTTTATGCGGTGTTTAAGGTTTTTACTTCTATTATCGTTTAGTTACTTTGTGCGCTATTTTGTATCTTGTAGCGCACAAATAGCGCACAAAAAACGGACTGAATAATATTTCAGCCCGTTATAATTATTACTGTTTGTATAATATTATAATACTTGTAGTATAGCTTTAAATGCGTTCTAAGCAACTTTTTTGATTTGACAATGAAATTATATCATCTGTATATAAAAGTCGCTCAGAACCGAATTTAGAGCATTTTAGCGTTATCGAACACCTCGAAAAGTGAAATTCATTTCTGAATCGCTCGGAACACCGAGGGTCACAGAATCAAATGTGTGCGACATATACTCATTTTCAGGTGTAATTGATACTGGAATAAGTGCCTGACCTGAACCTATAACCGCATACAAGCTACTTGCAAAATTTTTATCACCATAAGCATTAAGTTCAATTTCAGAAAATCGGGGATTCTGCGAAATGCTGTAAACCATTTTGACCGCACTCTCGGCAAATTTTCGATAAATCTCGATAAAATCGCTTGCAGTCTGAATCACCATAGTTTCAGCAATTTTCGGATATTCTGAAACGAGCTTGCGGATTTTGATAAAACTATATTCCGAATAATATTTCTTTAAAAGAACATTGATTTCTTCTGCTGTGAGAATTCCAGATTTAATAACGCAATCATCACCAAGATTTTCCTTGTTTGGGAAATTACAAATGCTGATTTTCTGTTTAACATTGGCGAATATCGTATCAATCTCGGAAATTGCTTGATTGCCTTTGTGGGTGATTTCCTCTTCAAGCGAGGCATTATAATCCTTTGCAATGGTTGGTTTGAATGTAACTGAATTATATTTTGCCTTTGACCTGAGAGCTGAAACATCATTAAAATAGTCGGTTACAATTTTCTTGAATTTTTCTACAAAAATGTTTGTCATAATAATTATCCTTTCTGTTTCCGTAAATTATTACTGGGAAATTCTGCTGTAAATGTCAGTTCTTCGCCCCAGAATACATTTATCGTTAGTTTGTCATTTTTAGGAAGATGTTTCCTTAAATTTTTGAGTGAAATTTGAATTTCTTTTAGCTTTTTATTCATAAAAGCCTCCCTTTAGTGCGTTAAAGTGTTAAAATCTGTTATTCTTTGTTAATAATTTCTTTTAAAGAATTAAGTTCCTGCTGTAAATCATCAATCGTTGTATAATCAGCCGATAAATTCAGAATTTTAACCGCTGATTGCAGACGAACATTCTCGTTTGATGAATCAAGCAGTTTTACAAGTGCCTTGCTTGCTCGCAAGGTGTTTTCAAGAAGGATTTGACTGGACTGCTGAAACAGATTTTTTCTATAAACGGTCAGCAACTCTTGAAATTCATCTGAATTAACTCGTTTTGCAACCGTCTGACGGCAAAGATTGAGCTTTTGAGCGGTTTTTGTCAGATTAAATCCGCTTGATATATAAGTCATTAGCAACTGCTCATTGTTGATTTTAGCCATTAGAATTTGCTCCTGTTTTATGCCTATGGTTGACAAGCTCAAATTCAGAATCTGGAAAATCCTCAGCAAGCCACGCTCTAAAAAATACGGCGTCCTCAGGCTGAAAATCGAAAATTCTTGTACGAATACGATTCTTTCTGCCAATCAAAAGAATTATAAAAATATCATTTTTTGGATTCTGAATATTTGTGATTTTCTCAATGCTTAGATTATTTATAAGCATTTCTGTTACAAGTTTTGAATATCTTAACGACTCGATAGATTCAAGCCTTAAATTTTTGTAAAATTCTGTCATTAATGTTTATATCTCCTTTCTGTGGTGTATAAGGCATATGCTCTAATATACCTGTTTAATAATCTCGTTTCTTAAAACGATTGAAATAGGCATATCCCTGATAAATACTGTGTTTTTGATGTTTTAGCCGTCGAAATTTTTAACAAAATAATTCAAAATAAATTTTGTTTGCAAAATTCTGTAAAAGAAAAATCTCCGCCCTGTCGAATAGAATCAGCTTGCTTTAAGCTATACTGAACATAATTTTCTGCGTGTATGCCTGACCCTTTGCTGACAATTTTTGATACAGGTTTGCCAGCCTTTCGGTCAAGTGCTTTTTTGATAGATATGCAACATTGCCGAGCTGAGCCGTCAGATTTAACAACCGCCGAATGACAATGACCTGGCACAGGTGTTCCCAGAATAATTTTTTTAGGTCTGCCACGCTTGTGGGTTGTTTTAACTCTCTGTCGTTTAGCGGTTTTGCTCTCGGTGGTGCTGTAAACTAATAAAAATGAGCAGTTTTCCTTTCGGCAATAATATCGAAACTTTTGAAATAACTGTCCAAAATCCGCAGGCGAAAGTTCTAAATAAAATTCAATGCTATATAAGGTGCTCGGAAATTCGATTTTAGAATTAAGCTGTTTTAGTGTCAATTTCGACATTTACAGAAGAACCTCCGCAACTGTTTAACTGATTTTTAAATTTTGGCGCATTGATATAAAATCTATTGCCCACGAAAATCCCTGGAATTTCACCTTTTTTTGCAAGCGTACGAATTGCAAATTCTGGCAAAATATTTTGTTTTGCAAATTGCCTGATAGTCATAAATTGTGTGTTATCGTTCATAATTTTCTCCTTCATAAAATATTTTTGAAAAATTGCAATTGTGTATTGCTTTTTTTCTTTAAGTTTATTATAATATAGTAAAGTGTATCTGTAAATATACAAAATATGCACATACGGAAAGGGGAAGAAAAGAAAATGTATAAATTAGAATACAAATTAGACTGCAAGAAAAAGGCAATTGGCGCACGAATTGCCGAGGAAAGAAAAAAACTTGGACTCACACAAGATGAATTGAGTGAAAAAATATATTTGGGGCGGATAGCTTTATCTCAGATTGAAACAGGAAAAAAGCTCCCGAATACTAAAACGGCAACATTGCTGTGTGAACTTTTTAATTGTGAAATGGCATATCTTTGGTGCGAAATCGACACCAAAAAATATGAAACTACTGATATTTGCAAGACTACAAATTTATCTGAATCTGCTGTTCAAAATATTATAGATTTAAATAAAATAGTTTCCAAACCGCTATTTCAACAGCCAAATTCACGGACAGAAGAGCTTAAAACATTTGAAAATTTGATATGCAATCCAAATTTTAGATTCCTATTAAAATCAATAGCAAATTACAAGAGCAAATATTTAAATTTTATAAAAGAAAAATCTATTGCTAAAAAAAACGAACTGAAACTTTCAAATTATAATTATGACGAAGATATTTCAGAATTGAAAAACAAATTAGATTTTGCGCTGTTTCAATTACAGCAGGATTTTGTAACTCTTGTAAATACTTCTGATGAAGATTAACAATTTTTAGTGAGGTGGATTTTATGGCACAAATTACTAAACGCTCAAACGGAAATTATTTGATTCGTGTTTCGTGTGGTTATACTCCTGACGGCAAGCATATCACGCAGTCAAGAACATTTAAACCCGACAAAAAAATGACCGCCAAGCAGACGGAAAAAGCTCTACAAAAATTCGTTTCCGAATTTGAGGCTGAATGCCAAGGCGGTCAAGTTGTATCTGTTATGAAATTTGAAACGCTTGCGGAGGAATGGTTGACTGATTACGCTCCTCGCAAAATGAAAGAATCGACAATTCAATTATTATCGACTTTCAAGCCTGTAATATATCCTGTGTTTGGGCACAAGCGAATTGACAAAATTACTCCGAGAGATATTGATAGATTTATTGTTGACTTGTCAAGCAGAACCGTCAAAAATTCGGCGACTGCTGAATTAAGGCTGAAAGATGATTTCAGGAAGTATATTCGTGACTGTGGATTTACTCAAAAATCTTTAGCAAAAGAGTCTGGAACTTCTAAAACGGCGGTTCGTAACATTTGTGACGGTAAGCGTACACGGTGGTCAACGGCTGAAAAAGTTGCTAAAACTCTTGAATGTACTCCGTCATCACTATTTAAGAAAATTGAGAGTACAAAAAAGTTATCAGCTAAAACCGTTAGAAATTATTTCGGATTTGTGTCGGGTGTGTTTGATTATGCGGTAAAAATGCACATTTTAAAAGAAAGCCCCTGTAAAAATTGTGTATTGCCCTCAAAGACACACAGTGAAAAGAAAATACTTTCGATAGAAGAAGCACAATTATTTCTTGAAAAATTGCAGTTTGAACCCTTGAAATTTCAAGCGTTTTTTCAGCTTGCAATATATGGTGGATTTCGTAGGGGTGAGATTCTTGCTTTACGGTGGACTGACATTGATTTAAATACAGGTCTTGTCAGGATTGAACGAACGCTACAATATGACAAGACTTCAAAGAAATATTTTTATGGTTTACCTAAAACTGAATCAAGTATTCGAGAATTGCAAGTTCCCGTCCATATTATGGATACCCTCCGAAAACTAAAAGTTGAACAGCTTGAAACACAACTGCAAATGGGTTCAAAATGGATTGCTACTGAACAAATTTTTACAGGTGTTTTCGGTGGGCAAATGTGCAGTACAACACCGTCAAAATTTCTGTCGGCATATTGTGATAAAATCGGAGTACCAAGGGTTAGCGTTCATTCATTCAGACACTTGTGTGCAAGCTTGCTAATTCAAGGCGGTACAGATGTTCGTACTGTTCAATCCTGTTTAGGTCACAGTCAAGCGAGTACAACCCTAAATATTTATGCTCACGCTTTTAAAGAGGCGGAGGCAAAGGCTCTGGGAGCAGTTGCAGATGTACTTGACAGCAATAGCTTTAACAAGACTAAACAGGCTTAAATGTACTCAATAGCGCACAAATAGCGCACAAAATCGAAATATAAGAAAAAACAAACCTCGAAAAAGCGCATAAACAAGCGATTTTTCGAGGTTTTCTGGTGGTGCAGGTAACAGGACTTGAACCTGCATGAAATTGCTTTCACATGGACCTGAACCATGCGCGTCTGCCAATTCCGCCATACCTGCTTATTAAATTGAAAATTGAAAATGGAAAGTTGAAAATGATTGTGTCAACTTTTGCATAATCAATTTAAATTCCCTTGATTTTTACACGGTGGGGAAACCGAGGCGGAGCTTACTCTTCAGCTGATTCCGCAACAGCACCCAAAATGTGCTATATTATTATAGCAGACCGACAGGTAAGTGTCAAGTGACATTTACTTTATCGGTCTGTTTTACGCTGATTATTTTTCAGAATCGGGTTTGCGGATTTTGAACCCGTCATATTTTCCGATGTCGCAGAGGGCAATTTCGTGGCAACCCATTCTTGTTGACAGCGGTGCAAGCTCCATATAGTCGCCGTAGAGGAAAGTAAGGTACTTGTCATATTCCTTTGGCACGGGGAACTTGTAACCCTCAAAGTCGGCATAAGCAACATCGTCAAGATATTTCTTTGGAAAAGCACCGTTATAAATATTTCTGCCCATTCCGTCATAGAGATATTTTGCATTCTTTTTGTTTTTAAAGAATTTTAAAGTACGGACTTCAAGCCACATACTGAATCTGAGCGGAAATATTTTCTTGCAGAAATTTGTTACAATGCTCTGGATTCTACTGCCGTTTTCAGCCTTGCGATTGTTCCATTTATTGAACACCAGCGCTCTTGTGAACAGAGTCACAGCCATATGAATTTTTCGTCCGATTGCTGAATTGGCTGTGTTATCATGACAGAAAATATCAAACGCAATTCCGTTGTGCATTGCGTGATGGTCTTTTGCAAAGTCGGTTGCAAAGAAAGTGTCGTCAAGTCTGACCTTGGCAAATTCATAGAAACAAGATTTGTCCGTATGGTACGATTGAAAAGTCATATTGCTCGGAAGTTCCTTTGGCGCAATCTCGCAAAAGCGGTCAAAATCTTCACGCAACATCATAATATCGGCATCATCATCCCACGGAATGAATCCTTTGTGACGGATTGCACCGAGAAGTGTTCCTCCGCCGAGAAAATATTTTATGTTGTGCTTTCGGCAAATTCTGTCGGTTTCAAGCAGAAATGCAAGCTGAATTTCGTGAATTGAATCAAGTCTGCGCTCGTGTGAGTGGGGGATACGCAGAACTTTTTCGGACTTCATCTTGTCCATTATGCAGATTTTCAGCATGGTTTCAAGGTCTATGTCGGGAGTGCATTCGTTTACGGAAATTTTGTTTGAATTAATTGCACAGCCGTCAAGCTCCGTAAAATCGCCCGACTCAATTGTACAGCGACTGCCGTAAATATCGTTGAGAACAGCCGCAATCATAATCAGCGATGCGTTGCAGCTTTTGCCGCCGACATTATAAACTGCGTTTTCTTCAAGATTTGTCATTGCGAAAACAATCGCCTTTAAAACATCGTTGATATAAACAAAGGTGCAGCGATCCCTTGTTGCAGGAACAACTGTGTCACGGCGGTTGGCTATATCGTCAAAAACAGGATCAAGCACGCTTGTAAAGTTGCTTGACGCTCCCAAAATTATGCCCGTTCTGAGCGTTGTAACGGTTGATTCGCTGTTCTTCAAAACCGAGTGCAAGGTTGTTTCTCTTGTTCTCATAAGCTGACCTGCAAGCGATGAGGGAGAGGTTGCGTCAAGTTCTGCGTACTCGTTTTCGGAATAAACTCTGTGCGGTTTGGCTTTGCCGTAAATTCTGCTGTCGTTCACAACGACAACTCTTGCGCCTGTGGCTTTTGCAATTTTGGCACAGGCATTTATCTCTGCAATGCCGTCAATCATAATCTGTGGGTTGTTGTCTGTATGTTCACCGCAGATTCCTGTTGTAATTACATAGTCGGCACTTGAAATTTCTGATGCAGAATTATAATCAACAAAATCGAAATCATCTCTTAACAAGAGTTCGCTGTGGTATGATGCCATTGCGGTGCGTGATTTGCCGAGAAGGATAACTTTTATTCCGAGCCTTTTAGCCTCGTTATTGTACAGAAAGGCATAGCAAAGACACCTTGCAAGTTCACCGCCCGAGATGACAATTGTTTTGTTCCTGAGCTTTGCAAGAGTTTCTTTTTCAACTCCGGGCAATGCCGCCCTGTCGGCCTCAAATTCGTTTAAAAAATCTTTAATACGCATTACTTTATCCTTCGTAATTCTGCACGCAGTTCTGTTGCTCTTATACTGCGTTTTATTCCGTCTTTAAGCGTGGTTTTCGGACTAAAGCCGAGTGATTTTATTTTATCGTTGCACAAAACATACGGTGTGGGGGATGACGGAGAAAATTCGGGTTCTTCTTCGTCTTTTCTGTGAACGAACACTACGGAGAGATTCTTTTCGGGATTTGCCGATTTTACAAGCTGTGCAAATTCCCGCATTGTCACATTTGCGTTATCGTTTGAAATGTTGTATGCCTCGCCACTTTTTCCGTTAAGCAAAATATCAATCAATGCAGAAACCGTGTCCGTCACATAGCAAAAGCTGAATTTTTCGCTACCGTTATCTGTAAGCATAATGCTCTGATTTTTTGCCGCACTGACAATCAGCTTTGCCCATTTTCTTTCATCGCTCATTCTGACACAGCCGAGTGTGGGGCAGGGACGGGCGATTTTGACATTCATACCGAATTTTTCAGCATAGCAAACAGCAAGTGTTTCGGCTGAACGCATACTTTGTGCGTATGCACTGTCGGCATCGGTCGGATCAAGATAGCCGAGGTCGTTTTCGCAAATGTTACTTTTACCGCTGAAAACCTCCCCGTAAACCATATATGAAGATACGAGCAGAACCGATTCGGCATTTGACTCTTTTGCATATTCAAGCACATTTGCAAAGCCCGAAGTGATTGTATCCGCAATTTCGGGATTACTGCAATCTTCCTCTGCAACCTCACACGGGCAGTTGCAGTATATTACAAAGTCGGCTCTTTCAATCTCCGGAAAGTTCTTTGACTCTCCGATTTCAACAACAAAATCTTTGCGGAGAGTAAGGTTGCCGAACTGCTTTTCGGCATCTTCACGGCTTTTTGCAAGGGTGATTACCCTTGTGTTGTTTTCGAAAAAATCATTGCCCTCAAGCAATGTGCATATAATGTAATATGCAATAAGTCCGTGACAGTCCGACACGAAAACAGTCTTGTTTTTTAACTGTTGAAAATTTATCCTGTTGTCTGCAATTTTTTTAATGTCCTCAAAAATTTCGGAGGGCAGATTGCCTTTTACGGTACAGTCCATATGGGTTTACCTCTCAGATAAATCAGAAAAGCTCCGCAATTGTGGAGCTTTTGCTTTATTCCGAAACGGAATTATTTTTTCTTTTTTGATTCCTCATAAACTCTGAGGGTTTCATCTGTCGGTCCGTCAAACATAACAGTTCCTTTTTTCAGGAAGATTGAACGCGCGCAGATTTCTTTAACCGAAGCGGCATTGTGGCTTACATAAAGAACAGTTACACCGCTTTCTATAATCTCTTTAATTTTATTTTTACACTTCTTTTTGAAGGTTGCGTCACCGACCGAGAGCGCCTCATCAACAACAAGAACATCGGGTTCAATGTTGACATTGATAGCAAAACCAAGACGCATTTTCATACCGCTTGAGTATGTTCTTACAGGCTGGTCAATGTAATCTCCAAGCTCTGCAAAGTCGATGATTTTCTCCTCAATCTGCTTAATGTAGCTGTCCTCAAGACCGAGAACATAACCCTTCAGATAAATGTTTTCCCTGCCTGTCATTTCCATGGAAAAGCCTGCAGTGAGCTCAAGCAATGCGGCAACCTTGCCGTCAACGGTGATTTCGCCTTCGTCGGGAAATGCAACGCCCGTAATCATCTTGAGCAGAGTTGACTTACCTGCACCGTTATCGCCGACAATACCAACCGATTCGCCACGATTGATTACCATTGAAACATTGTTAAGTGCCTTGTTCGTTTTTGCATTTCTCGGCTTAAAGAAAAGAGCCTTGAATCTTGCCTTGTCATCTTTGTAGAGAGTATAGGTTTTGCTGACATTTTTAAAGGTAATAATCGGATCGGATACTTTTGTTTCAGCCATAATATTACCTCCTTAAAGTACATCAGGAAGTTTTTTCCTGAGTCTGTTGTAGTTGAAAATACCAAGGGCGAAAATTACAACAAATTCAATTGCAAACACAAGACATTCCGTTTTGTTTGCATAGAACGGTCTGTTGTAGAGGAAACAGTTGCGGTAGCCGTTTACGAAAAAGTTAATCGGATTGATAAGCATAAGCTTGTTGAGAAACGGCGAATCAAAGCCGTAGGAGTTGTACATAATACCCGATAACCAGAAAATACCTGACATAACGGAAACAATCAGGCTTTCAAAGTCCTTACTGAACGCAGACATCGGGGCTGTTGACCATGTGAGTGCAAGGAAGAAGATAAACATCAACGGACAGTACAGGAAAAATTGCAGATTGTACCAGCTCGGTCCGATTGTGAAAAGTACATATGCGTACATAAATGCCATAAGAATCAGGTGAACAAAAAGCCTTGAAACCTCTGTATAAGTAAGGATTGTTGAAACGGGGAACTTAACCTTTGTAATAAATTGACGGTTGATTCTCAGTTCCTTTGCACCCTGCGTTATGCTGTCCTGAATAAAGAACCACGGAATGATACCGATGAACATAAAAGTAAAGAAGTCAATGGAAAAAGGCTGTGCTCCGCCGATGTCAAGGTGAAGTGTTTTAAGCTGTTTGATACCGCAGGAAAAAGCGAACCAGTAAACAAAAATTGTAAACGCAGGCTTAACAACAGCCCAAAGAGGACCGATTACGGCGCCTTTGTAAGTTTTAATAAGTTCGTTTTTGGCAAGGAGCAAAATCTGCTTTCCGAAGCCACGATGTTCTTTTAAAATTGTAAACAATTATTATACCATCCTATCTCTTTTGTGATGCACAGGCGCCCGCCTGCAAGTGAATAAAATCGAAAAATGTATTATGCACTCTTTAACAGTATATATTATATTACTTTTTCCTAATTTGTCAATCAAAACAAGGCAATTGAAATCTATTTGTAAGATTGAGCGAATCCCCGTTAATTCTGTGTATTTTGAGTGTTCGCAGAGCAAATATGACAACCTGTCACGGAAACCCTTTAAAATGAGGAATAATACTTTTAAGATAACATAAAATTTAAAGGCTGTATAAATGGGGGATGATTAATTTTAAAAATTTACCAAAATTAAAATCCCGAACAGAGCCTTTAAAAGCTTTGCTCGGGATTAATTTTATTGCTTATCAGTCTGCCTGGATTTTTACAAACTGTTCCTGCATATAGGAATAAACCTCATCGGAAACATTTGAAAATACATAGCATTTGTCAAGATACTCGTCACTCGGGAAGATAAATTCGTTTTTCTTTGCGTCTTCATCAATGTAATCGTCATACGCCACCTGATTGGGTGTTGCATAGTTGAGATATTCAAAGTTTGCGGCGGCAATTTCAGGATCCTGCATAAAGTTGATGAACTTCTCTGCATTTTCCTTGTTTTTACTGCATTTCGGAATACACATTGCGTCATAGAAAAGGTTTGAGCCGTCCTTTGGCATTGCGTAGTCAAGATCCTCGTTGTTATCAATCATTGTCATAATGTCGCCTGCGTAGTACGGAGCAATTGCCGACTGGCTGTTTTCCATTTCAGTAAATACCTGATCCATTACATATTTTTTAAGGAGAGGCTTCTG
>OLWF01000392.1_pt1 | contig 23601 bp, 25 predicted proteins | sample 1644131 | NCBI WGS metagenome assembly OLWF01 (sample SAMEA103958163, study PRJEB25191) | human gut metagenome
CGAGGCGATTCCAGTGATTTCGCACAATTTGCAGGCGGTTTTGTGCGAAATATCAAGGGATCAAAGGAATCCTCCAAAATTCCGTGATTTCGGTATTAGCAGTTTTTGTTTATCGTCGGAGGGATAATACTGTTGCATTTATCACTGACAAATTCGGAAAGCCGTAGTATACTATAAATATAGCCTGATTTAAGGAGGAATATTTTATGGCATTACGGCTGGAGCATGTAAAATGGGATCTGCCTGACGACAGTGGTTTAAATAAAGAAATTATCAAAGATATCAACTTAAAATTCGATGACGGCAAATTGATCGTTGTCACCGGCCCGAACGGCGGAGGCAAAACAACGCTTGCGAAATTAATTGCAGGTGTCGTAATGCCAAAAAGCGGGAAAATTTTCCTGAGCGAAGGAGAGACAGAACGCGACATCACGGAACTAGATGTTACAGAGCGAGCCAGGAGCGGAATTGCATACGCATTCCAACAACCAGTCCGTTTCAAGGGCCTCACCGTGCGAAATCTGCTTGAAATCGCTGCCGGACGGACGATGAGCCAAAACGAGCTCTGTAAACTACTGGGAAAAGTAGGTCTCTGCGCAGAAGAATATATCAACAGAGAAATGAACACATCTCTTTCCGGTGGAGAAAGCAAACGGATCGAAATTGCAACCGTGCTTGCAAGAAATGCGAAAATCTCCGTATTTGACGAACCGGAAGCAGGAATTGATCTTTGGAGTTTTACAAAACTTGTAGAAACTTTTGAAGAAATCAGGAAAAGCAGAAAAGGGATTTTGATTATCATTTCACATCAGGAGCGAATTATTTCTATTGCAGATGACATCGTAGTAATCGCTGACGGAACGATAAGAGCATTCGGAACCAAAGAAGAAATTTTGCCGACGCTGTTGTCCGACGAGAAAGCAGCAAGGTGCCCAATCAATTTGAAGGAGGCGGAATACTGATGAACTTTATTGCTAAGAATTTAATAAAAGTCGTCTCGGAATTCGAAGATTTGTTTGATATCGAAGGCAGTGCGTACAATATCCGCGAGGACGGGCAGTGCGCGGGACGCAAGTCAACAAAAAACATTCAAATCGAATCCAAAAAAGACAATCCCGGGCTCGTAATCCATATAAAGCCCGCCACTAAAAACGAAAAAGTATATATTCCCGCTTGTGTGACGCATGGATCGTTCGACGATCTGGTATATAACGATTTCTATGTAGGTGAGGATGCGGACGTTACAATCGTTGCTGGCTGCGGCGTGCATACAGAAGACGGCGGACAGGCGCGGCACAACGGGATCCACCGTTTTATTCTGGAGAAAAATGCAAAAGTTTTGTATGTGGAAAAACATATCGGCACCGGTAGTGGGAAAGGAATCAGGCGAATTGATCCGGTAACGGATGCGACGCTTGCAGAAGGCGCAATCCTCACGATGGACACAATCCAGCTTGGCGGTGTAGATGATACGACTAGAACCACGCGTGCTGTGCTTGGTCCGGCAGCAAAGATCATTGTTCGGGAGCGCATTATGACGGATGGAAACGAAAAAGCAAAAACAGATTTCAGCGTTATATTGGAAGGCGAAGACTCCGGCGCAGATCTTGTCTCAAGATCTGTAGCCCGCGGCAATTCACACCAGGAATTTACTTCCAAAATTGTTGGAAAAGTTCGCTGCACTGGTCACTCCGAATGCGATGCCATTCTCGCCGATCAAGGAACTGTTAATGCGGCCCCTTCTTTAGACGCGCGCCATGTGGACGCAGCGCTAATTCACGAAGCCGCAATCGGTAAAATTGCAGGAGAACAGATTCTGAAGCTGCGTACGCTCGGGCTTACGGAAGAAGAAGCAGAGCAAAAGATCATTGACGGATTCTTACAATAATAGAACACATGGATGCACTGAAATATATTGTCACCAAGGCACTGCTGCAATTGGGCTTTACGCCCGGATATAATGGATTCTTCTTTCTGCGCGACGCAGTAATAATCGCGCGTAGAGATCCGGAAGCGCTTACTCTAATTACGAAACTGATCTACGCACCACTTGCGAAGGCATATGGTACAACGCCGGAAAATATAGAAAAATCGATCCGAAAGGCAGCAGAAGCCGTATGGAAAAGAAACGGCGGCAAGGAAAAAACAGCCGCCGTTCTGAATACAGAATATCACTATCCCGACGTAAAGCCGGAAAATAGAGAGCTACTTTCATTAATTTGCCATTTCGTGGAACAAGCCGGAGAGATGCTCGATACTGACGTTAGCAACAGCATTTAAATCCGCCCCGGCAGGCCTTGACGTTCCTGCAAAATGTGCAGCGCATGCGATCATAGCTCCATTATCGGTACACAAGATCGGAGCTGGCCGAAAGAATGCCGCCCCAGCCTTTTTTGCAGCCTTTTCTGCCGTGGAACGCAAGCAAGAATTCGCCGCAACACCACCGGCCAGACAGATTTTACCATAACCAGTAATATCATTTGCTTTCATCAAATTCTCTACTAAAATATCGACCACCGCTTTCTGGAAAGAAGCGCAGACTTCGGCCGCAACGATCGTCCCCCCCTTTGCCTTTGTATTATTCATATAATTCAACACTGCTGTTTTAACCCCACTAAAGCTGAAATCGAGGCTATCGCTGAAATGGACCTTCGGGAATACGACAGCCTCCGGATTACCCTCTTTTGCAAGCTTATCCACAACAGGCCCTCCAGGATATCCTAATCCGAGCGCCCTTGATATTTTATCAAATGCCTCCCCTGCCGCATCGTCGCGCGTGCGGCCGAGAATCACAAAATCACCGTATCCGCGGCAATCTACAATATGACTGTGTCCGCCCGATGCCACAAGACATACAAACGGCGGCTCCAAGTCCTTATATTCTATAAAATTTGCAGAAATATGTCCTTCCAAATGATGGACAGGCACCAGCGGTTTCGCAAGTGTATAGGAAAGCGCTTTTGCCGCAGAAAGCCCAACCAGGAGCGCGCCAATTAAACCGGGTCCAAAAGTAACGCCGATTCTGTCGATCTCCGCAAGAGAAACATCCGCTTCCCGAAGCGCTGCATCAATCACTCCTACAATCGCCTCGACATGTTTTCTAGAGGCGATTTCCGGAACGACACCGCCAAACGATTTATGGATTGCAATCTGGGAAGAAATAATATTTGACAATACAAATCTACCCTCGGCCACTACTGCGGCCGAGGTCTCGTCACAGCTCGATTCAATTCCAAGTGTTAAAATACGCCCCTGTTTATCCATCTCACAACTCTCTTAAACCAAAAACACTAAAAAGAATTTCTGAAAGAACAATTGGTCCGCCAAAATCAAAATCCCCAAGATCGCAGTATACACAGCGAAAACATTCAGGCTTCTCTTTTTGAAGAAGTTCAGCATAAAGCGGACAGCAAAATAACCAGAAACACCGGCCGCAATCATTCCGGCAATGATCGGTCCCCAAGCAATCATCTCGGGTTCAGAAACAATATCTTTCACGCCCATGACAGCAGATCCCAATATAACAGGAATCGACATCAGAAACGCAAAACGGAGGGAATCTTCCTTCTCCATTCCTAAAAACAGTCCCGCACTCGTGGTACTTCCGGAGCGCGAAATTCCGGGCATAACAGCAATCCCCTGCGTAACGCCAATTATCGCGGCATCTGTATACGACATGGTTTCAATCGTTTTGGCACGTTTCTTCGCTTTTTGTGAAAAATAAAGAAGTGCGGCCGTTACAAGAAAAGCGATTCCAAGAAAGCCTCCACTTTGCGATATGCGTTCTATGTAATCGTCCAGGAAAAGGCCGACTAATACCGCCGGGATCGTTGCAACAATCAAAAGTCCCGTGAGCTTTTGCAACGGCTTTTTCAAAATTGCAAGAATGTCCGGCCAGAACACAATAAAAACAGCGATAAGCGTTGCAAAATGCAACGCTATATCAAATGTCAGTCCAAACTGTTCCTGATCGATTCCAAATAATTTTTTAAAAACAATCAGATGACCCGAGCTACTTACGGGTAAGAATTCCGTAAGGCCTTGTACAAGCCCAAGGATAATACTTTGTATGATTTTCATAATGGTTCAATCTCCACATTGACATTTTCCGCACCGGCTGCCATCGGGCTCTTCGGCGCATCAATCTCCGGTATGGCGGCGTCTTCTTTATTCTTTACAGCTTTCTTAGCGCTAGCCTTTTTCTTATCGGCTTTTTTGTAGATCAGCGTCGGCTGTACCCCATTTTTAATCGTATCCTCCGTAATGATACATTTCTGCACATCGTCCTTCGAAGGAACGTCATACATAACGTCAAGCATTGCAGATTCCACAATTGCACGCAGACCACGCGCGCCCGTCTTCCGCGCAATTGCAATCTCCGTGATCGCATTGATCGCCCCGTCATCGAATTCCAATTCCACATCATCGTATGACAGCAGCTTCTGATATTGCTTGATCAAAGCATTCCTTGGAGTCGTAAGGATTTCACGCAACATTCCCGCGTCAAGTGCATCCAGCGTAACAATCAGCGGAACTCTGCCGATAAACTCCGGAATCAATCCGAATTTTAGTAAATCTTGCGGCTCTACGCTGGCAAGAAGCGCATTTGTATCCAGACTATCACTGCTGTGGATACTTCCGGAAAATCCGATCGTATTTTTGCCGGTTCTGCTTTCTATGATCTTTGGAAGGCCGTCAAAAGCTCCCGAACAAATAAACAGGATATTGGTAGTATCGATATTAATAAACTCCTGGTGCGGATGTTTACGCCCTCCCTGCGGAGGAACAGCAGCCACCGTACCTTCCAGTATTTTCAGGAGGGCCTGCTGCACTCCCTCTCCGCTTACATCACGCGTAATGGAGGGATTATCGCCACGCCTGGAAATCTTGTCAATCTCATCAATGAAAATAATCCCTTTTTCCGCCTTTTCGATATCAAAATCCGCAGCCTGTATCAGCCGCAGCAATATATTCTCAACATCTTCGCCGACATACCCTGCCTCAGTAAGCGAAGTCGCATCTGCAATTGCAAACGGAACATTCAATACTTTCGCAAGTGTCTGCGCAAGATATGTTTTTCCAACACCAGTAGGTCCGATCAGCAGCACATTACTCTTGGTCAACTCCACACCGGCATATGGAGAAGAACTTCCCGCATCTTCTGTAGCAGAAGATGCCGCTTTTGCGGACTTATGCTTTCCACTCGCTGCCTCCTGTTTCCTATTATCTTCAATCCTTTTATAATGATTATACACCGCAACAGAAAGTGCGCGTTTCGCCCTGTCCTGTCCGATCACATATTCATCCAACGCTTTCTTGATTTCTGCGGGCTTCAGGAGAGACATATCCTTTTCCCCGGCGTCGCCTAGCATATCTTCCATTTCTGTTTCCAGATAATCGTCGTGTAAAATATCACAGCATAAATCAATGCATTCGTCGCAGATAAAAACGCCCGGTCCCGCAATCAGCCTCTTCACCTGGCCTTCTCTCTTTCCACAGAAAGAACAGCGTACCTGCTTATCATCGTTTTTCGCCATACAACAGCCTCCTTTGGTCTTATGGACTATAATGAGTGCGCCGCAAATCAATATAGAATGAAACTATAAATAAACTTGCGGCGTATTAATCTTATCCTCAATTATTGAATTATATTCTCTTCTCCATGATCTTGTCGATCAGGCCGTATTCAAGAGCCTCCTGTGCGGACATGTAATTATCTCTTTCTGTATCCGCAACAACTTTCTCAAGCGGCTGCCCCGTTCTTTCGCTCAGGATCCGATTCAGTTTATCCTTTATCTTCAGGATCTGCTCCGCCTGAATCTGAATGTCCGTAGCCTGGCCTTTAGCACCGCCAAGCGGCTGGTGAATCATGATTTCGCTATTCGGCAGGGAGAAACGCTTCCCCTTTGCGCCTGCCGCAAGTAGGAATGCGCCCATGCTCGCCGCCATTCCCATACAAATCGTCGAAACATCACATTTTATAAACTGCATCGTATCATAAATCGCCATCCCCGAAGTAACAGAACCTCCCGGGCTGTTAATATAAAGCTGGATGTCTTTATCCGGATTTTCGGATTCCAGGAATAAAAGCTGTGCAACAACCAGGCTAGCCGTTACATCGTTTACTTCGTCGCTAAGCACTATGATTCTGTCATTCAGCAGTCTGGAATAAATATCGTATGACCTTTCTCCTCTGCTCGTTTGTTCAATAACAACCGGTACCAACGCCATAATAAACTCCATTTCTCCGACGCGTAAAATATTTCTGTTCTGAAGAATTCCGCTTCCCGTCGGTTTAAGCGTTCTCTTCGTCTTTTTTCTCCGCAGCCTTCTTCGCGGAGGCTTTCTTCTTAGCAGGTGCCTTCTCAGCAACAGGCTTTCCGTCTGCGCTTTCTTCTTTCACTGGCTCCTGCTCTTCTTTTGCCGGTACTTTAACTGCCGTTTCGAAGATCAGATCGACCGCCTTACGCTGTTTCACTTCATTTGCAATATCGTCGTGCCGATCTTTGAACATCTCTTTGACTTCTTCTACGGATTTTTTGAGATATTCCGCTGCCTGTTCGAATTCTTTTTCAAATTCTTCTTCCGAAACAGCGATTTCTTCCGCAGCAGCAATTGCTTCCAGTACAAGATCCCTCTTAATATTCAGCTCTGCTTGCGGACGGATATTTTCTTTCAATTTTTCTACCGTCATTCCCATATACTGGCAATAATTTTCGAGCGTCATCCCGTACATACTAACCTGATTCTCTGTTCTCTTTAATTCAGAAGCAACCTCAGTATCTATCATACAAGCAGGGATATCCAGTTCCGCATTGCCGATCGCTGCTTTCAGCGCTTCCTCCGTCATCGCCGCTTTGGAAGATTTTTCTTTATTCTCAGCAAGCTTCTTTGCAAGGTCTTCCCTGTACTCTGCAAGCGTGTCAAATTCGCTGATATCGGATGCGAATTCGTCGTTAATTTCAGGAATTTCCTGCTTCTGGATTTCATGAACCTTCACTTTAAATTCTGAATCCTTACCTTTCAGTTCTTCTGCATGATAATCTTCCGGGAACTTCACATTTACCGTGATCTCGTCTCCCATGTTTGCACCGACCACTTGATCTTCAAAGCCCGGAATAAACTGTCCGGAACCGAGTTTCAATTTGAAATTTTCTCCCTTACCGCCTTCAAATGCATTGCCATCGATAAAGCCTTCAAAATCAATCGTCACAGTATCGCCGTTTTCTGCCGGACGATCTTCTACCGTAACCATCCGGGCGTTCTTCTCCGCTTCGCTCTTAATGGCATTATCGATTTCTTCCTCCGTCAGTGCCGAAGGTACATCAGTGATTTCAAGCTCCTTATACTGTCCAAGTTTCACTTCCGGCTTTGTGTAAACTTCGAGAGAAAATTCCATCCCCTCCTTGTCCATCTTGGTCACTTTCACATTCTGGGGATAAGAAACTGGCTTGATCCCGAGCTCCGGAATGGAAGCGTAGTACAGATCGGTAATAATATATTCTTCCGCATCGCCGAAAAGAACTTCTTCTCCGTAAAACTGTTCTACCAACTTTCTTGGCGCTTTCCCCGGCCGAAAACCATGTACATTGAAATTTTTCTTGTTTTTATTAAAAGAATACGAAAGACCTTCTTCCACCTTATCCGCGTCTGCCTCATATGTTAATTTAACTAAATTCTTGCCGATTCCTTCTTGATTCACTGCCATAACAATACCTCCACACAACCATGCACAATAATATATTATATATAAAAAAGCCTGCCGTTAAACCAGCAAGCTACAAAAAACCATTTCAGGCAGAGACCGCCGCGGCAGTCCCGCCGCCTGAACCTCTCGTAACCGGCTTACAGACCATATCTCTTGTTGAACTTGTCTACCCGACCGCCGGTATCTACCAACTTCTGCTTTCCTGTGTAGAAAGGATGGCACTTCGAACAAATTTCAACAGAAATATCTTTCTTTGTCGAATAAGTTGTAAACGTCTCTCCACAAGCGCATTTTGCTGTAGTCTCTTCAAACTTAGGATGAATTCCTTCTTTCATTCCATGTCACCTTCTTTCACAGTCGATAAAATATTCCATAAAAATGCCTCCCGCCACAGGATGTGACAAAAAAGCATTTTGCATTATACCACAGGTCTCTGCAATTATGCAACCTTTTTTTTGCGAGATGATTTAATCAGCACGATTACAACCGCAACAACAACCACTGCCGCACCGCCGATGCACACCCATAAATACCAAGCGAGGCCGCCTAGCTCTGTATTTTTACGCGGAGTAACTAATTCTGTATTGAAAGAAAACATAAATCTGCCGCCCGGCGCCACATCACCATATTTATAAAAGTCAAGGATATTTCCGCTTTCTTCTGTCGTATCGGGCGCCAGCGTATTATCCGCCCATTTAAAATTGAACGCCGGTATTTTACCATCCTGATCCTCTAAACCGATCACGGAACGTGGAATCGCAATCTGAATTCTGTTATTTTTCACAGAAAATGTCGCCTTTCCCGCCTCGGTAAAATTCCAGCCGCCGTCCGAACGTTCTACGACAGCTTCCGTGCCGCTTGGAGATACCCGGTTTACGATATATTCAAACCCTTCCCAGTTTGGAGTATTCCCTGTAAAATCAGTATCAATCAACAGTCGCATCCATGCGGGATCCGAAGGATCTGTGATGGCGTCAACCGTTTCCGCCATAAAATATACATTGTTCTGATCATATGCGACTTTGCATGTCACAAAATCGTTGCGCATTGTAGAATAATTAAATTTTTTGGCCCCCCTCCAGCCAGCGGAGTTTCTCTCCCATGTACTCTTCTCATAATGATGATACTCCAGGTTTACATCCGCCCACTGGTCCGCATCGCTTTGCAGATCAATCGTTTTGAATGCCCCGCTGTTCTCATCTGCAATCGGAGGAGACTGTACCCCTTTGAATTTTCGAATATTCGTTACAAGCTGATAATAAAAATGGTCTTTGAGGACACCATCGGACGGTTCGATATCGCGGCTATATTCATCTGTAAACTGATCCGCGAACGCGTTTTTGGTACCGCCCCATTCCTTCTGGCGGATCGCCACCCATTCATTCCAGCCCGTTATAAATATGAAATCCGGATCGACCTCCAGGGCATAATCCCACTGCTGCTGGAAATTAAGACCGTAAAGAAATGCATTTTCCGTCTCCTTGTCAATCGTAACCGTTTCCCCTTTATACTTAAAGGAATAAGAGTAATCTCCTTTCGCATATCCGCGTCCATACACGCCGCCGCGATAATCGTTCATTGCCACCGGGCCGCCATTGCTGTTATCACTTGCATTCTGCGCTACATTTACCGTCATTTGTTCTACAGTGTTATCTTTACGCACGCCGTATTTCGTCTGCGGATATACAGAGCACCAGCCCCACTGTCCCTCGTCTATACTAACATCTTTTGTAAAATAACTCGGATTGCAATACCGGAATGTAAAGAAGTCTCGGATTTCTTTCCCCATATCGTCGCTGTTTCCAATGCATTTTTGCCCCGCAAGTACCAGGGGCTTTCCCTCCCAGTAAAACCAGAGGTCTTTATATCGTTCTTTTTTATAAATATCTCTGTAAACTATTTGGAGTTGCTTTTTTGTATCCTCTCCAGCGCCAAAATTCATCATGAATGCAATTTGCGGGGTATCAACGCCTTGTTCTCGCGCTTCTGCAAACACTTTAAACACCGTTTCATAAGCTGGCTGCCATAAATATGTACCATTCGTGCAATCAAAAAATATGACGTCCACACCCGCATCTGCCAACAGCTCCGCGTGTTTTCGTACTACGTATTCGTCGGTATTGATATAATAATCGAAAAGCGGCTTATCCCAGAAGAAATACTGTCCTCCCGTGCCTTTGCCCCAGCCTTCGTGATTATAGTCGTTTCTCGCATCCGGATATTGTGCCATAATCTCCGTGACATTATGCGCTTTCGTCGATTTTGCAAATTCATAATGCCAGGTCCAGTAAAATATACCGACATATTTTCCTTCCCGCGTTTCTCCAACATCTTTGTATTCATTCACCGTTCTCCCAAGGCCATCAACCGCAGCCCAGGTTTCCGGTTTCACTTGGGAGGCTTCCGCTGCTACTGGTAGAATAAACGAAGAAAGCAACAATGCTGCACCTAAAAATAGTGCCACCATTTTACAAAAAGTGGATCGTGTCATTCGTCTGTGTTCCTTAACTTTCATTTTCATCATCAAACTCCTTTGGTAAAAATCCGTTTTTCACTTTATTTTTCAGTCTATTTTCGACATATCGATCGTAGAAAAGTGTTTTGAAAATCGCTGCCATTACATCGCCCATAATCATGCCAGGCACGCCGAATAAGCCACCGCAGATACACAAGCCGGCGAGTACCAGAAGCGGGCTTATGCCCATACGGCCTCCGACGATTTTCGGTGTCACAAACCAGTTATCTACCGCCTGAACCGCTATGATGCAGACAAAAGCGGCGAGGCAACTGATGAATCCCTGCGGTAATGAGATAAAAATTACGAGCGCTCCGCCGAGCCATGGCCCGATATAAGGAATCATGTTCAGGAACGCCATAATGACAGAAAGCAGGATGGCATACCGTAATCCCGCAATCAGGAATAAAATATAGGATAACACAAGAATAATACATGCCTGCAGTAATTTCCCTGCAAAATATTGTTTAAAGATGCGGTTACTTTGAGCGGCACCCCACTGGATCGTATCTGCGTGCTTTTTGGAAAGCAACGCATAATTGACGCGCTTCAGCATCCGGATCGCTTTATCTTTCTCGATTAACATATATACCGATACCATAAGGCCCATAATCACATTGAAAATACTGCTGATCGTGACAGAAAAGAATTTTGTCGCAAAATTCGTAATATTTTCTGCGCTAAACCAGGCCATCACCGTGTCCTCTACTCTTTGAATATTATTCTGTATCGTATTTCTGACATCTTCCGAAAGATTAAAGCGGCCTTTTTCTATAATATCGTCATAGAACTCACTTATTTTTGAAAAGGCTTTCGGCAAAGTATCTGCAAATGATTTCGCCGTGTCAGTCAGCGTTGGGATCAGTGCAAACAAGAAAAGCGCTACAATCAAAATCAATGTAAAATAAGCAATAATAATGCTAAGTGTGCGTTTTAATTTCTTTTTCTTGATTTTCTTGAAAACACGGTTCTCCCAGAGCAACATATATGCATTTAAAATATAAGCAATGATGAGTCCAATGATGAGATAGCTCAAAATTGAAGTAATAAATGCAGCTGTTTTCGAAATAAAATCCCCGAATCCCTGAATATCAAATATAATCTTAACCGTTACAAGAACGACAAGAATATATAAATATATTTTTATCGGCGTAAATTGAACTCTTGGCATTTTAAATCCCGTAAAACGCTTCTGTCCTATCCCTGTATTCGATTTGCCGCTTTCCGTGCCGGTTCTGTCCTGATCCATTTCTTCCCGGTGATCTTCTTCCGCCCGCTGTTCCTGATCGCGCATTGTTCTTCACTCTCCGTTTTCCCGCATTACGCGTTTTTCTTAGAAGTTACATGGTTATATAATATGACGCACAATATGCATATTATTATTCCCAATATCGCTCCTGAAAAATCAATCACAACATCTCGGACCTCGGAAGATCTTCCGTTGCTCGTAAGTTGAATCATTTCATCGGTCACGCCCGCTGCCAAGGAGACGAACAGCGGAACAAATATATTCTGGAGATATCTATTTGTGTAGATTCGCACGCACAGCATCAGCAGCATCCCCAGCAGAGCAAATTCTGTAAAATGACCGATTTTCCGAATAAGGCCTTCCTGCACTGTACTTCCCGGAGAGACGACATCTACGACCGTCTGAATCACTTTTGTTACCACGCCGCTTTTTTGGGAGGATGCTTCCGCGTTATCCAAAGAGTTACTGAATATAAAACACAAATACATCGCTGTGATTGCGACGCACAACACACGGGGCAGACAATCTCTGATTTTCTCCCTCCGTTGTTGCTTATCTAGATACAAGGGAGACTCCCTCCGGCAATTCGATTTTCGAATCAATCGTACCGTCTTCCTTTCTGCGGTGTTCCACCCGAATGATTCCATACGGCGTCGGATAGGTCCCCTTTACCCATTCAAGGTCTCCTAGATTCGGTCGGATTGTTACTTCCTTGCAGCCAGGTGCCGCCGGTTTGATCCCCAGCACGTATTCCGATAAGAACGCAGCCGGTCCGGAAGCCCAGCCATGGCACAGGCTGTGTCGAAATCCTTTATAACAATATGCGCCGTAATCACCATGCAGATCTTTGACGTCTTCCGGAACGATCTCGTCAATCCGGCTGGACCCTTCCAGCCATGCCATATTGAAATCTTCCCAGAATGTTGTCGCGCCGCGTTTCAGCATTGCTCCCCAATATTCCCGTATGATGTTCAGTGCATCCTCCAGATCCCCAGCTTCGCCCATCGCACAAAGCATATAATAGCCCATAAATGTGGAAAATCCTTGTGCACCACCTCTTTTAATAACATCGTTCGTCATTTTTACAGGGTCTGCAAGACCAGAAAGTGCCAATAAAGCGGCGGCTTGTTTATTTGCGCAATGGTTTGGAATATGCTGCGCCAACTTTTCAGAGGCATTTTTACAAATTTCCGCCGTTTCATCCTCTCCAAGTTCTCTGCATAAAAATTCGCCCGACTGGAACGCCATTCGTAAAATTCCCTGTAATCCCGCGTGAATTACATCCGGTTTGTCTGCTGTCGGCCAATCTACGAAACGAGCGTCTGGCAGATCTTCTGAGCCGTCATCTTTGATGCGCCCTGCAAAAAAACGCAGCAATTGTACGAGATAGTCTTTTTGCTCTTCCAGGAATTTCCTGTTTCCATTCTGCATATACCAACCATGCTGTACCATGATCCACCAGAGAGAATACGAAGACATTCCGCACATCATATTGGGAATCGGAGATTCATTGCGCGCTAGGTCCAGACTCCGTTCCACACATTCGTCATATCCGAAGACAGCCTGTATCGTTGACGTTTCAGGATGGATATCCCCAATCCAGACCAAACGGTCCCTTTTAATTCCGTCCCATACATACTCCTGCATATTTAAATGTACCGTGTAGGCAGCTGTATTCCAGATTAAGTTGACCATCGCGTCGTCGCATTCAAACGAGCCTTTATACTCAAGCTCCCTGTATACAAAAATCCCCTGAATCGCCTGGAAAGTAACCATGGCATCCAGATCCAAAAGATCAATCCTTACAAAACGGAACCCACTCGGTCCGATCTCCGGCATACTGAGAAATCCTACATCAATAATCTGATCTCTATTAATATGGTCATTTGTCGCGTTTTTCTCCCCGCCGAGATCCGCCATTGCTTCTGAAACGGATTCTCCAAAGCGAACTCTGAGGCGCACACGCTGTGGACTTACAGAATGGATGTATAACTTAACATACCCGTGAAATTCCACTCCAAAGTCTAATAAAATACCTGCGCTCTTTCCCTTGCTTTCCAGTTTGCATTGTTCCGGCACATTAAAATGGATCTGTTTGACATGTGGTTTCAGAAGCGCTTCTTCTCCCGTCACTTCTGCCTTCTCTGCTTCCGTCTTCCAGACCACGCGTTTCGGCGTCATAAAGCGCCGGACTCTCTTGTCGGCCTCCGTATCCCGAAACATGATTTCGTTTCGAATTCCATACGGTACTTTATTGAAACATTCTATATTTTCGCTCATATTAACAGACCTCCATGTTTCACATTTTAATGAAGTATATCAATCAATCTCGGATTCGTCAACGAAAAATATCCCGCGGAGTAGAGATCTCCGCGGGACTTCTAGGCAAAAATGTAATTATTTTCCGATATCGAGCGCTGCCCCAAGAAATATGGGAAGATTCGTAGAATTGTCTATAATCGCATATACGAACGGCCGGTCTAGCGTTACGTTATATCCGGACGGCATCGCCGATTCCGCTTTCATTTCGACCTTTGTCACAGCGCCCGCCTTCGTGCCAAGTTCGTCAACGGAAATAAAAGTCTTATGCAAAACATCTCCGATGTAAATATTTCCGTCTGAGGCGCTACCAAGCTTTGAAAAGTCTGCTTTCTCTCCTGAAAAGGCGGTGGGCATCCCCATTTTCTTAAGCGCATCATTCATGCCTACAGAATAATCATAAGTGAATTTCGGAAGCCGTACCGTAACATGCGCATCTTCCGCATCGGAGAGCATGGAAAGCAGGCGGGTTCCGGAAAGAGAGGCGATATAATCCCCAACAGATATCTTTTCATTCGGAAGCAACGCAGCGAAACTGTATTTGCCGTCTTTATAATTTTTAATAAAACCTATGGCATTCTCATCCCGAAGATATTTTGTCTCAGCAGAGCACATCATTTTAACACTGCGCACGGCACCGTTTTGCGCTGTAAAATCTCCGTTAATAACCTCTCCTTTCGTATAAACTCGGTCCCATTCAGCATCGAAAACAAGCGCATTGATCAAATACATTACCGTTGACGGATCAATTTCATCAACGATTTTATCGATCATGCCGTCCGTTTTGTCTTTCACCCAATGATTGATATCCGCAAGCGTCTGTTTATTAAAATCAGACTGATATGCTGCTGCATTATAGTAGTCCGCATTTTTCTGTAAAAATTCCCGGTTAACTTTTAATCTTTCCTCATCGTTCCGGAACCAGATAGAATTCGCAATCTCCAGTTTATATTTTTTTTCTGAAGGCAGTTGTTGCACATACGTATATAAATATTCGTTCAGATCTTCCAGCGGAATCGTTCCGCCAAGGAGCGTTTCCATTTCTGTCTTCGTTTGCGTGTCCGCTCCGTTTGCGGTCATCGCAAGTGCCAGCATGACCGAAAGCGGTGAAATCAACGAATTTTTCTCCGGATCTGCCGAATTTTTGAAAAGTTTAACTGCAAAATCTGCGCAAGCTTGAAGAAATGCGTCATCCGACGGTTTTCCTTCTACAGCATTCGCTTCGACATTTTGCATCAAATCGGCGGCTTGTATTTTCACGGAACAGCCCGTAAAATTCAGCAGCAGGATTCCTTCCAGCACCATACACATTAGCATTACCATAATTTTCTGTCGTTTTTTCATAAAAAGCAAACCTCCTCAGTCTGATTTCAGTTCTGATATCAATTGTTTCAACTCTATGGCGGCCTTTTCCGATATCTGTAGGCAAGAGCCGTCTTTCGTCAATAAATAACCGTTTTTATAAAGCATATAAGTGGTTGGATCCCCCTGCTGGTTTATTACAGTAATAATGTAGTCCGCAATTCCGCATGCTTCCTCCTGGGTAGACGGATATAACGGCTTTCCCTCCAAGCAGCTCAGAATCCGGCGGATTGTTTCCGGATCGGTACAATGTTTCTGCTCTGCTTCCGATCCCGGAGTGATCGTAATTTCGATTACTGCGACAGCTGTCGCCTCTCCAAAGCTTGACTCTGCTTTTGCCTCAATATTCCTGTTGCTTTTTCTCTCCGGCTGAAAAATTACGCAGCAAAGGATAACACATATGGCAGCCGGAATCCCGCCTGCAAATAATATGTTTCGCCTTTTCTTTCTCTGCCGTTCATATCTGGCGCGGCGCCGAAACAGCTCTGCTTTAAATTCCTCCTTGTTTCTCATAATAGCAGTTCCCCTTCTTTTCCTATGGTTGAACGAAGCATGTTTTTCGCGCGATACAGTAAATTGTCCACTTGTTTTTTATTCTTTTTCATCACTTTCGCCGTATCTTCATACGAAAGTCCTTCAAAATACACTAGGTGGACGGCGGCGCGCATCTCTTCGGGAAGAGTATCGAGCGCCGCGCTAACGATACGGCTCCGTTCTTCTGCAAGCAGATGTTCTTCGAGGAAGGAGCCGTCATCTTCTTCGCATTTTACCACGGATAGTTCCTCAAATTTCCACTTTCCACGATGGCGTAGATAATCGAGCGCCCGACTGCGTCCAATCATAAAAAGGTATGTTTTCAAAGAAGTCTTGAAATTATATCTGTTTTTATGCACAAGGAGCTCCAGAAAAGCGTCGATTGCAAGATCTTCCGCTGCCGCCGGATCTCGAACAAAGCGATTGATGAAAAATATTAAATTTTCGCGGTACAAATCAAGGATCTCGTCAAACGCGCTTTCGTCGCCTTCCAGGAAACGGCGGTAGCTACTTGCGCCGTTGTCCATAAATTTGCCTCCTTGCGTCTTCAATATTGATGCTTACACTTATTATACGCCCGAACCTGTAAAAATCCTTTTTTATTTTACGATTTTATAAATGTGTCCGCATCGACCCAGCCGTATACTGTTGCTGCGGAGCCGGAGAGCCGGATCAAATGATAAGGATGCCGGCTTTCTTCCGGACGGTATATTTGTGTGATTTTCGCTGGTCCGCCTTTGCATGGGATTCCAGTCTTCTCATCTGCGCTGGAATAATGGACCGTTCCGTGATACAGGACGATGTCTCCGACTGTCGGTTCCCAGATTTCTGGCGAGGCAGAACCTTCTACAATTGTCAGATATTTCGCGTTTACGGGACTGCGAATTGCGCTTGTTTTTCTTTCGTTCTGATTGATAACAACGCGGTCTCCCTTTCGTGATGCTACGTACCAATTTTGATTTTTAACCCAGGCAGGAATTGCTTCGCCCTCATAATACACTGCGTCAGGTGCGATCTTTACAAGGTCTCCGCTTTTTATCTCCGTGCCTGCTGGTGCGGAAACAACAGACTGCGTATAATCGATATATGGCAATTTTCCATGCTTTGTCCAATTCCGGGAATGATAACCCTTTTTTACGCCGAGATTTTTGAGTGCCGTGATCTGTACTTTGTTTTCCCATTTCGGCGTACATTCCACGGCAAGGCCGTCTCCGACATATATTCCGCAGTGCCCCTGCATCCAAAGAAATTCGCCCGGTAAAATATCGGTAAAATCCTCCGTTACAGTTTCACATAATGCCAGCATTCCTTCCGGCGTGACGTCCGGCACTCCGTTTGAGGCATATACAGCGCCGCCATATTCATTATCCACGGCCCCGTGCCAACCCCAAAGAATTCCTTTGATCAGGCAAATACAGTCAAAGCCGAAATAACCCTTTTCTGCGGCGGAACGGATCATTGCCGTGCGTTCGGGGCGTTCATTATATGAATGGTTCCGGGTATAACGGGTGACGTTATCTCCCATAAGGGGTGCCCCAAAGCAGCCCATTACATAAAGGGTATTATACTGCGTGGCTGCGGCTTTCAATTTTGCTATAAATTCTTCACTTTTCATCTGTTTTGTCATAATTCTCACTTTCCTTTTCACTTTTGTTTTTTAATACTTCTATCGCACGTGCCAAAACTTTGGGAATCGGAATCCCCATTTGTCCAACGTTTTCGATAATAGAAACGGATTCGTTCACAATATAGGCGATAACCACTACATCGCGTATGAAATCAGATCCCATTACCAAATCGAGCCGGTGTGCGATCAATATGATCAGGAGCGTTACCCCTTTGCGGCAGATTCCTTTCCATCCGACATGACTTTCCAGCGCGCCATTCTTGGTTTTTGTACTTTTTTGAAAAACACCGGCGACGAGCATACCGGTGACATAGTCAATTCCCATGAATACGATTAATGTCAGTATGGCAGCATCCCAGCCTCCGAACAGATTTGAAATCAATCCGCCAACGAGTCCTGCTCCCCCATAAATTCCTATTTCTTTCATTTTATAAATTCCTTTCCTCTGATTTTCCCCGAAATCCGGAAAGGAAGATGATTCTGGTTCGGAAGATCCTTCCTTTCCATTCAATATCATCTGCAGATATGATGAAAGATTCTGCGAACGGCTTTCTCAGATGTACGGCGGAATAGCAAAAAAGCAAGTACGAGATCTACGATCAATATCAGCACATAAAACGTTAATTTTAAATAATCTTCTATCCTTTTGAATCCCCCTTTCTGGTTCGGATGGTTTCAGTATAAATTCTAACCCTGACAAGTTTCTGTCAGGGTTAAATATTAATTTTTTGTAAATTAAGTCAAGGGGCATTTTTCAAAATAATTGTGATTGCTTTGTCTATATTGTCTTGCAGCGATTTTTTGTTGGCTTTTTATGTGATTATTCGTTGACCCGTGTTTAGTCAAGGTTACCAATTCATTCAAAAAAGATTTGAGGCACCAAGAAGCAAGGCAATGATATTGAGGAACTTTTTGAGGTTGTCGAAGAACTTGTGTCCGGCGAAGTGTTGGATGCCAAGGATATAGATCACGAACTGACCGGAAACAATAAAGGTTGCCGTGAATGTCACATCATGCTGTATCGTGCCGGTAATCATTCAGAATTGTTCAAATAATCAAGGAAACTTGTGAGATATGCACTTCACATTTTTTCTTTTTCGGCTGATTTTATCGTTATATTTGCTGTTTATTCACTAATAATATTATAATACACACAAAATTATGAAAAAGCTCTTGATTTTTATTGCTTTTTGCCTTATTATCCCAACATTTCATGTTTCAGCAGGCGAATTACGAGAAAATGAAGTCATGAATATTTGCGTTATTGTAAACAGAGATCGTTCTATAGAAATTATCTCATCTACAACGAAAGAAAGGTTTCCTGGCAAATCTATGATTTACATGTATGCCGATGGCGATATACCGGATGAGGATCTTCCAATTCAATATTTTTATGTTTCGTCATGAAATAGAATCCAAATAACCTGGAACAATGACGAAGAAAAACTAAAGCCAGGCAAGTATTTTGCAGTTATTGGAAATGAATTCTCAGCCGACATTGGCGTTCCCCGCGCCTATTTTACCATCCCTGCGATCGAGCAGTGGTGGACGCCGCAGCCAACGGCCACGCCCGCACCGACCCCTACCGAAGAACCGATACCGAGCGTGACGCCCAAGCCGACAGCAAAGAAAACCGCAACGCCCGTCAAAACCACGACGCCCGTTCCAATGCCTTCATCGGCTGGCAATTCTGTACAGATCATTGCTTATTCCATTTTAGGCGTTGTCATTTGTGCAGAACTTACTGTCATTATATATTTGGTTAGAAAGAAAAAATAAGATTTTGAATAAATAATATATCCTCCTAACTGCAATATTAAAAAGAATCAGGAATATGCGAGAGGCAAGAGAGGTATATACTTCTCCGAGAGGAAGTCATTATACCCAGAACTACCCAATCCACAAAAGATGACAATAAGAGATCTCTCTTCCCCCATGGGCATTCCCCTACCTGAATTTGCGCTGACTGCGATATCTGTATTATAATTACCCCACGAAAAAAAAGAATGTGAGGATGAGTGACTGAACATATGTGTACGCAGGAAATTGAATGGGATAAGTTAAGTCCTGAGGAAAAGAAAACGCAACTTTACCTAAGACAAAAGAAAATGCTCGAAACATTTCTTGAGAAGAAATCAATATCAAAAGAACAGTTTGAAAAAAGTCTTGGAGATCTCACAGAAAAAATGGGCATGAGACAACATTAGGAGTGATATCAATGAAACTGTTATTTAAGCAAAGGTTCTTTTCGTGGTTTGACAGCTACGATATATATAACGAGGCTGGCGAAACCGTCTATGTCGTAAAAGGTCAGCTTTCTTGGGAACACTGTCTCAAGATCTTTGACGCAAACGGTTATGGGATTGGAACGGTCAAAGAGCGTATCTTCACCTTCCTACCGAAGTTTGAGATGTATATAGGCGAGCAGTATATCGGCTGCATCAGCAAGGAGTTCTCCTTCTTCAAACCCAGATACAATATAGACTGCAACGGTTGGCACATCGATGGCAACTTTTTTGAGTGGGATTATAGTATCATCGGCACAAGCGGACAACAGGTAGCAACTGTGTCAAAGGAATTGTTCAATTGGACAGATACATATGTAATCAATGTCTATAATCCGCAGGACGCCATTTATGCACTTATGTTGGTGCTTGCAATCGATGCCGAAAAATGTACGAGGAATGATTGAGGTGCAGAAATATGACTTGACCTACTCAAACTAATAAATGAGCGTCATTCGGTCCGGCGTTATAAGAAGATACCGATTGAAGCTGAAAAAATTGAAGTAATCGGACAATATATTGATACCCTGCGAAGAGAGTCCGGGCTTGATATCCGTTTTTGTGAGAATGCAAAAGCGGCTTTGGGCGGTCTTTTGCTGAAATTTATCGGCTGGACTGCTCCGCCTCCTGCCTACATCGCTTTTGCCGGCGAGAAAAGCCCCGAAGTCGAAGAAAAGTGTGGATACTACGGTGAGAAGCTGGTGCTGTTCTTACAATCCATAGGACTGAACACCTGTTGGGTGGGAATGTTCAGCAAGACCGGTGTCAAAAAAGAAATTAAGGATAATGGCATTATCACCATTGCCGTGGGTTATGGTGAAACAAACGGCAAACCGCATCGGTCCAAAGCGGTCGAAAAGATCACTGATGTTCATAACGGTGTGAATTGGTTCAAAGCGGGTATTGATTGCGCTCTGAAAGCGCCGACCGCTGTCAATCAACAGAAGTTCTTCATAACACTTGAAAACGGAGAGCCTATTATCAAACCTACCGGAAGCGGTCCGTTTACCTTTGTTGATCTTGGCATTGTGCGTTATCACTTTGAAGTGGGCAGTGGCAAAAAATGCAAGCTCGCGTTCAAATCAGACGAAACGCTTTAGAGTGCACTTATTAAAAGGAGTTGTAAAAAAAGAGCCCCTTGGGACATCCTCCGTAAAGAAGGTACCCAAGGTGGTTTTTGTGTCCAAACTGAATAATTCAATTCATTGAACGGTGTAGCTATATTGGTTATGCCGTTTTTTGTGCTTGCTTTCGGGTGTAGAGTTAGCTTTTGTTACGCAGCTTTTTTCATAGTGCGTAACCCACTATGACACTTTCCGCCTTACGGTTGCAAAGTGCCAGTGGGCTTCTATGGTTGGATTGCTGCTGATATTTTTCTTCGTTCAATAAACTGAAATTTGAATGTTTCTATATTTCGCTGAACAAACAAACCATTTCTGTCATATTATCCTCAATAATTCCTGTTTCCACAAATCCAACAGACTTGTATAAATGTTTTGCAATTTCATTACCTAAGAGAACTCCGGTATATATTTCTCTTACATTGAATTTTTCTTTCAAATACGCAATTCCACGCATCAACGCTTCTTTGCCATATCCTTTTTTCTGATATTGTTTATCTATCAGAAATTTCCATAGCGTATATTGGTTTCTGGATTTATAATATCCTAACATAATAAATCCGACTAATGTATCGCCAGCATATATTGCAAAAGGAAAAGCTGTTTCATGATAGACATATGCCTGCGCTAATGCATGAGCAGTTGATGATACAAATTTGTCTTGATATTCAAATATCTGTAAATTTAACACATCATCAAGATTAGCTGATGTAATCTCTCTAAGTTCAACCATATTGTTGCTCCTATAACTTCCGATTTGTCTCTCAGCCATGAAATGATTATACCACGGATTTGTGAAAAATTATACTGCGTAATTGGGAAAAAGAAGCGGCATGGGTATCCCATACCACTTCCGAAGTGTGATTATGCGTAAATAATATCTGTATCAGCAAGTTGATTTACCATCCGAAGGGAGAAGCTACTTCCTTATGTAATCCATCCCTTTTGGCTTCCTTTGAAGAATAAATTCGGCTTGAAATTTCTGAAAATCTATAGTATATTATAAACACTATAATAATAACGGAGGCGGTAAATATGATAAAAGTGTTTTACGGTAGAAAAGGCATGGGTAAGACGAAACAAATGTTGGAGAATGCCAATAATATCGTGAAAAACAGCAGCGGAAACGTCGTTTATATCGATGACAGCAGCGAGCTGAGTGTCAAATTATCCCATAAAATACGTTTTGTAAATATCCTTGATTACCCCATTTTCGGTTCGGAAGCGTTCCTCGGCTTTCTTTGCGGCGTCGCTTCTCAGAATTACGACATAGAAACGATTTTTATCGACGGGTTGACATACATTATCCATCAGAGTCCGGAATCTCTGAAAGAATTTTTTGACGGCCTCGAGAAAATTGCTGAGAAGAACAATGTACATTTTTATATCAGCATAAATGGGGATGAAACAATGATTCCTGAATTTATTCAGAAATATATCTGATTAAACCATACGCCATGCGGCAGATCGGAATCCATTTATTGCAGAGCAATACGGAATTTGATATCGAATATACCTACCTCGTAGATGAAACGCTGATTCAAAGCGGACGAATTATACGAGGTAGTTTTGTCGATGTTCCGTTCGGAACCCGAAAGCAGCTGCAGACCGGCGTGGTATGGACAATCGGGGCTCCTTTTAGACCGGAAAACGGAGAAAAAAATAAGTTCAAGCAAGTTGCGGCTGTCAGCAAAATCCGTCCGCCGCTGGAAGCGTATGAAATGGCATTGGCGGAATATATGCATAACGTTTATTTCTGCTCGTTGGGGGCCTGTGTGCGCTGTATGATTCCTCCTGATGCACCAAAAGGAAGACAGGTAAAATATGCGCACCTCTGCGTAAGTCCGGAAATTGCCGAGGAAGCAGCATCCTCCGGTGCGTTGCGAAATATTTCCCAGATCCGGATCTTGGATCGTTTAAAAGAGGGGGACTGTTCCGTTTCGGAATTGGTCAAAAATGTCGGTTGCAGTACGGGAGTGGTAGAAACGTTGGCAAAACGGGGCTATGTTGATATCAAAAAACGCTATCCATCTGCGGAAGAGACACAGACAAAACACGAATCAGCGCTTGCTGCTTCCGCACTCCCTACATATGACCGGCATATTTTAAATGAGGAACAGCACAGGGCATATGACTTTATTACAGATCTGCTCCGAAAGAACACTTTTGCAGAATGCCTGTTACATGGCGTTACGGGCAGTGGCAAGACGGAACTTTATATGCATCTGATTTCGGAAACAATTGCAAACGGAGGTGATACACTTCTGCTTGTGCCGGAAATTTCATTGACACCACAGATGACTGCACATTTTACGCATCGATTCGGGAACAATGTCGCGGTGCTTCACAGTAGACTGAGCGACGGGGAACGGAACTTACAATGGAACAGAATAAAAAACGGTGAGGTTTCCGTTGCAATCGGGGCGCGCTCCGCAATTTTTGCACCGTTTCAGAATTTGAGGCTGATCATATTAGATGAGGAACATGAGCCATCTTACCGTTCCGAGGACGCCGCGCCGCGTTATCATGCAGCAGAAATCGCGGAAGCGATCGGCAGAATTCGAAATGCTGTAGTCCTGTACGGATCAGCTACGCCACGGGTAGAAACATTTTACAGAGTCGTAAATCATGAAATTTATTACATTCCGCTTACAAAACGGGCGAATCACGCCGCACTTCCGGAAATTATCCTGGAGGATCTGAGAGAGGCTCGGGAAAATGGCACGGCAGATTTTTTCAGTGCTTTTGGAGGCCAGTTAAAGGATGCGCTTGCAGAAAATTACAAAAATAATAAGCAAGCGATGCTTTTTGTGCATCGGAGAGGTTATGCGAAGCAGATGCTTTGCAGAAACTGCGGCGGTATTATGAAATGTGGAAAATG
>OLWF01000393.1_pt1 | contig 23441 bp, 34 predicted proteins | sample 1644131 | NCBI WGS metagenome assembly OLWF01 (sample SAMEA103958163, study PRJEB25191) | human gut metagenome
AGATGGCTGCACGCTGGTGCTTTCCGATATCCCTGTCGTTGAATCTACAACGGAAAGTTCCTATAACTTTATGTATTCCACAATGCCGATGGGCATTGTTGTATGCAAAGAATGCGTAATCACTGTCTGTTTGAAAAAGAGCCAGCTGATTAAGGATTTTTTGGATAACAGAGTCAAAACATTTGCTACATTTAAGAAAAACCGATTCTTATTGCAGTTGATGTACAGGAATGCAACGTATTATCTGCAGTATTTGCGTCAAATCGATAAAATTAGTAATAATATTGAAAATGATCTCCACAAATCAATGAAGAATAAGGAACTGATCTTACTGCTCTCACTGGAGAAATCCTTGGTATTCTTCTCCACTTCTCTGAAATCCAATGAAATTGTGCTGGAGAAAATGCTGAAATACAATTATGAAAATATCAGTATCCGGAAATATCCAGATGATGAAGATCTGCTCGAAGACGTAATTATTGAAAATAAACAGGCAATTGAAATGGCGAATATCTACAGCAATATTCTAAGTGGAACAATGGATGCATTTGCTTCCATTATTTCCAATAACTTGAATATTGTAATGAAGCTCCTGGCATCGATCACGATTGTAATGTCAATTCCTACGATTGTATCGGGATTTTTTGGCATGAATGTAGGCGGCGTTCCTTTTGAAAATATACGCGGAGCATTTTATATTGTATGTGGTGGCACGGCGCTGATCTGCGGTTTGGTAGCCTGGATTTTATATAAAAAGAAGATGTTTTAATGATGATAAAAGCAGTTATTTTTGATTTTGATGGTGTCGTTGCCGACACGGGGCGCGATATTGTAGCCTCTGTGCAAGCGACGCAAAAAAAATACGGAGTATCGGTACTGGATTATGATACGATCATGTCTTATGTAGGTCATGGCGCGAAATACCTCATCGACCGTTCTATGCCGGACCTCTCGGAGCAGAAACGCGCAGAGGCTCTCACATGGTATAAACAATATTATGCGGTGCATCCGTGCGATGAAACGCGGCTCTACGATGGCTTCCGCCTCATTGCAGAATCTTTCAAACAAAAGGGCACCGCAATGAGTATCGTATCGAACAAACCGGAAGCAATCACAAATTTAATTGTAGAGCAGCTCGGAATTTCTACCTATTTTACAAAAGTGATCGGTCCGGAGTCTGTTGTACATATGAAACCGGATCCTGAAGGCTTACTACTTTGTCTGGATGCAATGCACACCATTCCGGCAGAAGCTGTAATGGTCGGCGATTCGTATACAGATATTCAGGCGGGAAAGGCTGCTGGCATGCATACATGCGCGATATTGTATGGATATGGCGACAAGAAAAAATTAAAAGCGGAGAACGCTGATTTCAGCGTCTCCGCAGCATTTGATATTTTACGGGGAATCGAATCCCTATAAAATGTTAATTCATTTCTTTGAATTCTCCGTATGTGCTATTTTTGCTGTCATACGCTGATTTCAGAAGTTTTCCAGCTTCATTTTGCAGATAGACTGCCGTACCAGAAATATTTATATTATTTTTCCCGAAAGTAGCACTGATTTTCGTAGCGTTGCCGAGCAACAGTGTTTCTGCAGAGGCCGTATAGAGTTCGTCGTTGTAGGAATAGAATATTTCTCCCTTATAAACATTGAGCGCATCTGCCTGAAGTGCTGAAAGGGTATCTTTTCCACTGCCATCAACTAGATATCTTGCGATTCCGCCGTCATTTAGTACATAGATCCAATCACTATCAACTACAAAATTTCTGCATGCCTCACTGATTAGCACGTTCTCTTTGCTAGCATCCTCTTCCGTTCCAGAAGTCGGGGCAGGAGAGGCAGAACTTGTCGGGGCAGCAGTGCTGCTGGAGTCGGAGGAAGGATTGGACGGCATGGAATAAATAAAGTTATCTGCTTTTCCCAAGGCATAAATTACGCCATAATACAATACAAAGTTTTTGTAGGCACGTTCGCTGCTGAGAATCGTTGTTTCCTTGGAGTCGATATTCGCTTTCCCAATTTGTCCATTTATATCCAAATAATATACGTATTCGCCGCTGACATCGATGGTTTGGTATTTTCCATCCAGGAAAATTTGTTCTTGCAGCCCACTTTCACTGCTCGAAGTGTCGTGTACGTAACAGATTTTTCCATCTCCGTTAATGTAAAATACATAATAGGCATTTCCATTTGATTGATCAGTATCCGAGATATAATCAGTAACTACGTTTAGAGAAGAAGCGTCTGTCTGAATAATATCTTTTGTATTTTCATCTGCTGTGACAAAAATGTGCTTCGCTCCATTTGCATCTGTGGAAATAAAATATTCGCGTTTATCAATTACGACGATATTTGCATCATTTGTGATATTCCCGTAGATGTTGCCGATATCGGAAAGTACAGGCTTCGCTGTGGCCGTAGGAGCCGCTGCTGAATTTGTAGCGGTTGGCATAGAGGCGCTTCCTCCATCATCATTATTATCACCTGCAAACTGATTATATAATACATAGGCCATAATTCCTACAATAATAGCTGTAAAAATAATCGTTACGATATCCATCGCCTGCAGCTTGTACTTCTTTTTTTTCTTTTTCTTTGGAGAAGTCTGTGAACTAGTCTGTTTCCCTCCAGATTTAGGCTTATTTTCTTGTTTTTTTGGCTTTTCGACTTCTGCAGTTTCTCCTGCCGCCTCCGATGCTGTTTTTTTGATTTCTTGATCCATATTTTCACCTCATAATAAACAATACCGCATTATATTAACGCGGTATTGTGACATAACTGTGTTTTTTTATGATATTTTATGGAATTTGATCAGCGCACTGCCGCGCGGTTCCCGAATTCGGACATTGAGACCTTTTTCGATCAGCTCTATACCGCTGACTGTCACAGTAGGTTCTCCGTCATAACTGATGAATTCATATGTACCATCTGGATCGATATCAAATAGGCGAACACACATTTCTTCTTCCGTGCAGTTTTCTCTTCTGAACATCTGAATAATGCCTTCTTCTTTATTGTAATCCTTGAATTCCCAGCCGATCCAAGATTCCAGATCATTTGACCATGGAGTAAGTGGAAAATAATCACCGTAGAAATACATATTGGTTTCACGCCATTCTTTCTCGAATACACGTGCATTTTCATAATTATTTTCCGGATTCCGAACGTCATAACCGTATGTGAACCATGGAATATGTGCACTGCGAAGCGCATATTTATCCAGATCCGCTTTATATCCCGGACCTGTAACAGGGGTACCGAAATAAGGAAGCCACTGATAGAAAGAATAATGCATTGCCTGCTTCTGCTGGAATCTGGAATAATCAGCATCTGTTTTATGAAGTGAAATTGATCTGCGCATCGTTTCCAGATCGTTCCGTCTTCCGCCGGAAGCGCAGGAATCAAGCATCATTTCAGGATACTTTTCGATCAATGCATCCCAGTAAGCGAGATAACCCGTCACACAATGATTTTCAAGGAAACCATGGCGGCCTTCTCCGGAATTATTTTCATGGATCACCCAGTGTCCTAGTGGATCAATATTATAATCCTGGCGGTACAGGTCGATTCCGCCCTTCTCCAAAACAGAGGACACTCTTTCTACAAGATATGCTCTGAGAGCAGGATCGGACATATTTGCAAGAGATCCGTTCACCTGCCATTCCGGGTGACCTCCTAGGTAAGTGCCTCCGGTAATTCGTTCCGGTTCGAACCAAAGCAGCGTTTTTGCGCCATGCTCGGCACAATACTTTGAAACATCTGCCATTTCGCTTGGAAATTTATTCGTATCCATATACCAAGATCCTGTTTCTACCCAGGAAGAAATCGGAACTTCTCCGTCGGGATTTCTGAAATACCAACCTGCATCCATCCACCAATAATCGAGGTTCAATCCGTTTTTGATGTAAGTATCAAATGCTTCTATCTGATTCTGATCGGTAGCATCTTTCATTTCACCGTAAATCCAGGAAGTGCTTCCTGCACAATGTGGCTGGAACAAGTCCCCGTTTACAAGCTTCATATTGCAGTCGATCAGCCATCTTCTCCAGAGATTGAGCGCGCGCATTTCCGTAACTTTATAACCGGGACAACGATTAAAAGACAGGAATGTCATAAGCGGCGTACGTATTTCTTCTCCCGGTTTAAGATACCCGTCAAGAGTCGCCTGGCCGGCGGTAAAATGTACATTTTGCCTTCTATGTTTCGCATCAAAGTGTGCTCTCCACTGGCCTGCCCAACCAACAGAAATTACCGTTCCCACATCTCCGTAATAAAGCCTGTAGAAAGGCAGCTGGAAATTTGTCGGTCTTCCGCCAATCGGTTCGAAATCCATTGCAAGACCAGTATTCAGATCTACGCATCCGGGCTTCATTGCCTTTTGATCTTCATTATCGTCGCCTAGAAAATATTCAAGGACCGGAGCGCTTCCGCTGAAATCCATATCGGCCGCATTTACATTGCTAATCACCGGTGAATTTGCATCTGCCGTGTTTTTAAAATAGATTACCCATTCAAATGTAGCATAATCGGGATAATAGGTGCATTCCGTCCTGACTTCTATCCCACTCTTGTGGCGTGCCGTCACGACCGTTTTACGGACTTCGTAAACGGCATGCTTTTTATTGATCTGCTCCGACGAAGTTTCTTTTGAAATAAATGGGAAATCGTCGTTGAACCCATGATATGCCACTTCCCCGATCCGAAACGAAAACGGGAGGCTTTCATACGTTTTAAAGAGCGTATCATACCAGACTTTTGCTCTTTCCTTTTCTGCGCTCAATGCGCTTACTCTTACCATAAACAGTTACCTTCCTTTATATAAAATCATCTATAAGTATTTAATATGTTTGTCCGTTGTTGTTTGCCGTAGGCGTCTCCAGTAAAAACTGTGCGGACGCCGACCATTTTCCTGCCGCGAAATCGTATCCTCTCAGTAAAATAAAATCATCGTATTCATCCACAAAGAGCCCTTCGCTGCCAAGCTCCGGAGAATCATTCTCGTTCTCAAGTGTTCCGTTTTTATCTGTCCAGAGATATGCAACGGAAGCCGCATTGACGTAACTGCATGTCTTACCACGCCCCGGAAGCACGGGCTGTATAGAATCAAATTTCCAGTGTGTATGCCCGGTGAACATTACGAGATTGGGAAAGCGGTCTGTAATTGCACGCAGTGCGGCATCTTCGATTACGCCATTCCATGATTGAATCGAAGGATTCAGCGAACACAGCGAGCCAGAAACGGTCTCGCGGAGCGGCTGATGTAGAAACAGATACGCCGGCGCGTTCTGACGCCATGCTTCTTCCAACAATGCCGTCAGCCATTTCTGCTGTTTCTCCGAAATATGAACATAACAATCACATTCTCCCGGATCGATTGTCCGGTCTGGTCCGAGAAAAATAAAATATCTTCCTTCTATCATATTATAATGATAAAAATCAGCGGAGTCCGTATGCGTATATCGTAGAAAAGTAGCTTTTTGCGTTTCAAAATCTGTCTGAAAGCCGAGCTCATTCTGATATTTATAAAAATGTATATCGTGATTTCCCACGGCAAAATACATGGGAGGCAGCCCTGTTTGTATCGCTTTCTCCCAAAGGGCGGTAAAGCGCTCCCACTCTTCGGGATAGCCATGATTTGTCGTATCTCCCGCGCACATGATGCCAAGTGCTTCGGGCGCCAATCGGACGATTTCTGAAAAACAGTTTGTAAGATGCACATTATGTGCATGCGCAGGATCGGCTGTTATATGTAGATCTGTCACCACGACAAATGTACAGCGCTTCTCTTTTTTGGAGCGGAACGGTTCCGCTCCAACTTCCAGGGAAACAAAGCAGTCTGCTTCATAAAATGTTTTCGTGTTGGGGAAATATATTAAAGGAAACAACAAAAGCTTTGCTGCACCTTCCGGGATAAGAAGTCCATCCGGAAATTGATATCGGATTTCACGGGATCCGTCAGATTCTATCGCAGCGATTTTTGTAAAATTCGCCAACTTATTTTCAGATTCGCTGCCCCAATACAAATTGTAGCCTCGAAGTCTTTCAGCAGAAGCGGGTGTGATTATGAGCTCCCCCTCCGCAGTGCCGGATGTTCCGGAAGCGCGCAAGTAAGTAACGGCGATCGGCAAGAAAACCGTATCATCTGCATTTGTCATTTTAACCCTCACTTTCTGAAATTTGATACGGGGAATAATAGCATAATTTTTATAGAAATGCAACGATAGAATCTGTGGAGAAATATAAGATTTTACAACAAAAAACGAAATAATATGTTATAATTATAAATACTTGGATACAATAAAAAAGAGGCGGTGCTTATCATTGAGAAATAAAATCATAAAAGCCGTACTAATCGTAGTAGGATCCTTTATAGCCGGGCTCGGTCTAAACTTATTTTTAGAACCGAACGGAATCGCACCGGGTGGGATCTCCGGCGTCGCAGTGCTGCTCAATAAACTTATCGGAGGGGTTATTCCCATCGGCGTTCTGACTCTTGTGTTGAATATTCCTCTTTTTATTGCTGGTTATAAAGAACTGGGCAAAGAATTTATTATAAAGAGCGCGGTTGGTACGATATTATATTCTGTTATGATTGATATCACGATATATTTGATCGGGCCAATGCAGCGTTTCTTGTCTACGGAGAATTATGGAGAAAGCGGACATATGATGTTATATGCGATTTGGGGAGGCTTCATGATGGGCACAGGATTCGGTATGATTTTCCGCGGTGGTGCCACAACGGGTGGCACGGATATCGGGGCAAGACTCTTGCAGCGTAAAATGAGTTGGATGACGCTTGGGCAACTGGTGCTTTCTTTGGATGTGATCTTTCTGTTTGTCGTAGCGTTGATTTATCGATCCGTAATTGCTGCAATGTATACCGGGATCGCGGTGCTTGTTTCTTCTAAAGTGATTGACATTGTAGAAGCAGGCGTGAACTATGCAAAGGCTATTTATATTTTTACCGAAAAACCAGAAGATATGTCAGAAGAAATTATGCAGCAGCTAAAACGTGGCGTTACGAGACTGAACGGAGAAGGAATGTACACCAAAAAGACAGTCGCCATATTATGGTGTGTCGTATATAACCGGCAGGTCCCACAGCTGAGGCGGATTGTAGATAAACATGATCCTGGTGCGTTTATTATCGTAAATGAAGTGAGGGAAACAAAGGGACTGCGGGAATAACTCGTCAAAATTCGTCATTTGGTTAATAATTAGTTATTAAATTGATGGAACTTAGTTCATAAATGTGTTATAAGATGTAACACGTCGGGGGCAATAGTAACCGTTCTCTTCATTTTAACCGATTGTGAATCTCTCCCCTAATAATTCACAGAAGAACGTTACGTTGCTTCCTTCTTTTTATCTTTTTGAGTTCATAAAATGTTTACATTTAAAATTCCCCAAAAGCAGAAAAAAGGCTTGCCAACGATATAGAGAAAGAGGTATAATTCATCTGTTGCGACTTGACAGACTGAGAAGCAGGAGATTGCTGCTGCACAATGATCGTGTGTATAGGCAGGGAACTCATGTGGAGAATGTCCGATTCGTGAAACCGGGCGGCAAGTCATGCACTGAATCTGTGTGATGCTGTATGTTCAGATGTTTTTCTATGCCCAGGTTGAAATCCTTCCGGAGAGGGATATTTCAATTTGGTTTTTTTATTGCGAAAGATAGGAAACACACGGCATGGTGACAGAAAATAAGGTGCAAGCTGTTATCCGTAACAAAACATCTATAAAGAAAGAGGTTTATGTATGGCGAACAAACAAAAGATCAGAATCAAATTGAAGGCTTATGATTTCCAGCTTCTGGATCAGGCCGCGCAGAAAATTGTCGATACGGCAAAACGTACGGATGCTGTTGTATCAGGTCCAATTCCCCTTCCAACAGACAAAGAGGTCGTTACAATTCTCCGCGCTCCTCATAAATATAAGGATGCCAGAGAACAATTCGAAATGAGAACGCATAAGAGATTGATCGATATTCTGATGCCTTCTCCGAAAACAGTCGATGCATTGATGCGTCTGGATCTTCCCGCAGGCGTGGATATAGAAATCAAAGTGAAACAATAATGCTGATCGCATTACCCTGGTTCTTTAAATTTTACGAATAAAGAACCGGTCAAGTTCCCGAGAGGGAACCAATAACCATTCAGGAGGTAAAGCTGTAAATGAAAAACTTTATTTTAGGAACAAAAGTCGGAATGACTCAGATTTTCGACGAAGATGGAAAATGCACTCCCGTCACGGTAGTTCTTGCAGGTCCCTGCACCGTAGTTCAGAAGAAAACTGCAGATACCGACAACTACAGTGCTGTAAAGCTTGCTTATCAGGAAGTTGATAAGAAAAAGCTGAACAAACCGGATAAAGGCCTTTTCGATAAACTTGAAATGAGCGGCTTCAAATATCTGAGGGAATTTAAACCTGAAAATGCTGATTCGTTCGAAATCGGTCAGACGATCACTGTTGTGGACATGTTCAAAGACGGCGATAGCGTCGATGTCAGCGGTACATCAAAGGGAAAAGGATATCAGGGCGCCATTAAGAGGCACGGACAGAAAATCGGACCGATTACACATGGTTCCAAATATCACAGAGGCGTAGGTTCAATGGGCGCAAACACGGATCCCGGAAAAGTTTTCAAGGGCAAAAAGATGCCTGGACATATGGGCTTCGATCGAGTTACCGTTCAGAATCTTATGGTAGTCAAGGTTGATGGTGAGAGGAATCTTCTTCTTATTAAGGGCGCGATTCCGGGACCTAAAGGCGGACTGCTTGAAATCAGAGAATCTGTTAAAGCGTGACGCAGAAGGAGGAAGAAATTATGCCAAAAGTTAATGTATACGATATGCAAGGAAAAATTGTTGAAGAAATAGAACTCGACAGCAATATATTTGGAGTTGAAGTAAATACGCACTGCATGCATATGGCAGTCGTCAATAATCTTGCAAACAAGCGCCAGGGAACGCACTCCACGCTGGTGAAAAGCGAAGTTAGCGGCGGCGGCAAAAAGCCTTACAGACAAAAGGGTACAGGCCGTGCAAGACAGGGAAGCACAAGATCCGCGCAGTGGATTCACGGCGGTATCGTATTCGGCCCCAAGCCGCGGGATTACAGTTATACAATTCCCAAAAAAGTAAAGAGACTTGCTCTGAAATCTTCTCTTACGAGCAAAGCAAGCGACGGAGATATTATTGTACTCGATACGCTGAGTTTTAATGAAATCAAAACGAAGAACATGATCAATGTCCTGAAAAATCTCGGTGTAGACAGCACGGCGCTTGTTGTAATTCCGGAGAAAGATTTGAATGTTGTAAAATCCGCAAGTAATATTAAGGGAATTGAAACGGCTTATGTAAATACGATCAATGTATATGACATACTGCGTCACGGTAAATTCATCGTAACCAAAGACGCGTTAAGTAGAATTTCGGAGGTGTACGCATGAACGAATTTGATATCATAGTTCGTCCCCATATAACCGAAAAAAGCACCGATGCCGCGGCAAATGGCAAATATACTTTTGTTGTTGATATCAACGCTACGAAAATCGATGTGAAGAAAGCGGTTGAGAAAATTTTCGATGTCAAGGTTTTGGCTGTCAACACGATGCGCTATGACGGCAAAAAAAGAAGTCGCAGACAGGAATCCGGAGTAGCTGTTGGTTATACCCCGAAATGGAAGAAAGCAATCGTTACGATTGATCTGGATCCCAAGCCGGTTGAGTATACGGTCAATGGCGAAAAGAAGACCAAAAAGTATAAGAATGCAATCGAAGACTTCGGATTCGTTCAGTAAGTGTAGGAGGATAGGAAAATGGCTATAAAAAAGTATAATCCAACAACCCCTTCAAGAAGATCAATGACAGTATCCACTTTCGAGGAAATTACGGGTAAAAGTGAAATCAAGACCTTAATGGCTCCTACGAAGAAAAATTCCGGAAGAAACTCCTACGGAAGAATTACGGTGCGTCATCGTGGCGGCGGGGTAAAAAGACAATATAGACTGATTGATTTTAAGAGAGATAAAGATGGAATTCCGGCGAAAGTTGCTTCTATCGAATATGATCCGAATAGATCTGCAAACATTGCACTTCTAGTTTATGCGGATGGCGAGAAGAGATTTATTCTCCATCCCGACGGATTGAAGGTAGGGCATACGGTCGTATCTGGCTCTGAAGCTGATATATTACCGGGAAACGCACTTGCACTTGCGGATATTCCGGTTGGTACAGTGATCCACAATATTGAGATGAAGCCAGGTAAGGGTGCGCAGCTTGTAAGATCGGCAGGTGCTTCGGCACAGTTGATGGCGAAGGAAAATGGATTCGCACAGATTCGCCTTGGTTCTGGCGAAGTTCGCATGGTCCCGATTCTCTGTAAAGCGACGATCGGCCAGGTAGGGAACCTCGACCACGAGAATATTTCTCTGGGAAAAGCCGGACGTAAGAGATGGATGGGGATCCGCCCTACGGTCCGCGGTGTTGTTATGAACCCCTGCGATCACCCGCACGGTGGTGGCGAAGGCAAATCTCCTGTCGGTATGCCGAGCCCGGTTACTCCTTGGGGGAAACCGACTCTCGGATATAAGACAAGAAAGAAAAATAAAGCTTCAGATAAGTATATTGTCAGAAGAAGAAATAGTAAGTAATTGTTAAGGAGGTTGCAAGATGAGTAGATCAGTTAAAAAGGGTCCTTTTGTCCAGGAAAGACTTTTAAAGAGAATCGAAGCTATGAACGAGAAAAATGAAAAAATCGTTATAAAAACATGGTCCAGAGCATCAACAATTTTTCCACAGATGGTAGGCCACACGATTGCGGTACACGATGGCAGAAAACATGTACCGGTATATATCACAGAAGAAATGGTCGGACACAAACTCGGTGAATTTGCTCCTACGAGAACTTACAGAGGTCATGTGAACAAGAGTGAAAAATCCAGCTCTGTCAAGCGCTGATGAAAAGGAGGAATTTCTTTGGAAAGAAAAATTATGAGTGAATCTGAGCTTCTCTCGAGAAGAGAAGAGCTCATCGAAAAATATAACTCCCAGTCACGTCAAAGTAATAAACCTTTTATTCTTTCAAAGCGTGAACGCAAGGTGCTGGGGATCGGAAGAGATCAAGGAAAAGCTACCCTAAATAACGCCAGAATATCTTCCCGGAAGGTCAAGATTGTTCTTGATCTCATCAAAGGAAAAGATCTCGCGGAAGCATATGCAATCGTAAGATTTACGCCGAAAGCGGCATCGGAGCTGATTTATAAGCTTTTACATTCTGCTGAAGCAAATGCCGTAAATAACTTCGATCTTGACAGCGAAAAGCTCTATGTTGCTGATTGTTATGCAAATCAGGGTCCTACGCTGAAAAGAATGCGGGCCGTTGCAAGAGGCCGCGGAACGCGCATCAACAAGAGAACGAGCCATATCACGGTAGTATTGAAAGAAAGAGACTAATGGAGGAGGTTGAATATGGGACAAAAAGTTAATCCTCACGGACTGAGAGTCGGAGTTATTAAAGATTGGGATTCTAAATGGTATGCAAACAAAAAGAATTTTGCAGATTATCTCGTAGAAGATAATAAAGTAAGACTGTATGTGAAGAAGAAGCTATACAGTGCAGGCATATCCAAAATCAAAATCGAGAGAACGGCAAATAAGCTGCTTCTCAATATAGAAACTGCAAAGCCGGGCTTTGTAATCGGCAAAAGCGGTGCCATTAAAGACGAATTAAAAGCAGAACTTGAGAAAATGACAGGTAAGATTGTTTCGATCAACGTTCTCGAAATTAAGAATCCTGATATGGATGCTCAACTGTGTGCGGAAAATATCGCAAGTCAGCTTGAAAAGCGTATTACCTTCAGAAGAGCGATGAAGCAAGTGATGCTCAGAACAATGCGTTCCGGTGCGCTTGGAATTAAAACGGCATGCAGCGGACGTCTTGGCGGCGCAGAAATCGCCCGTAGCGAGCATTATCATGAAGGCACGATTCCTCTGCAGACATTAAGAGCCGATATCGATTACGGTTTTGCGGAAGCAAATACAACTTACGGTAAAATCGGCGTTAAAGTCTGGATTTATAAAGGAGAAGTACTTCCTGCTATTAAAGCCGATCACAAGGCGAATTCAGAAGGGAGCGAAGAATAATTATGTTAATGCCGAAAAGAGTTAAGCACAGAAAAGTGCAAAGAGGCAGAATGAAAGGTACTGCCACAAGAGGCAATGTTGTTTCACAAGGTGAATTCGGCCTCCAAGCTACAGAATGCGGCTGGATCACAAGTAATCAGATTGAAGCAGCCCGTATTGCTCTGACACGTTCCATCAAAAGAGGCGGTAAAGTCTGGATCAAAATATTCCCAGATAAACCAGTCACCAAAAAACCTGCAGAAACGCGAATGGGTTCCGGTAAAGGATCTCCTGAATACTGGGTAGCTGTTATAAAACCTGGCAGAGTTCTGTTCGAAGTTGCTGGAGTCAGTGAAGAATTATGCAGAGAAGCGCTGCGTCTTGCAATGCATAAGCTCCCTGTAAAATGCAAAATAATCGCTCGTGAACAGACGGAAACGGAGGGTGATGTAAATGAAGGCTAAGGAATTCAAAGATAACTTAAGCAAAATGTCGCTTGAAGAATTAAAAAAAGAAGAAACATCTTTAAAAGAAGAACTCTTCCGGCTTCGTTTTAAAAACGCTACAAGCCCGATCGATAACCCTATGAAATTAAAGTTCTTAAAGCGTGATATCGCAAGAGTGAAAACGGCAATCAGAGCAAAAGAACTTGCTGGGAATCAGCAGTGATCCGCTTCGGAAGGAGGTAGTTTAATTTGGCAGACAGAAACTTAAGAAAAACAAGAGTTGGTAAGGTTATAAGCGACAAAATGGATAAAACCATCGTTGTGGCGGTTGTAGACAGCGTAAAGCATCCATTATATAAGAAAGTCGTCAAAACCACATATAAATTAAAGGCTCACGACGAAGCAAATGAAGCAAAGGTGGGAGATACCGTAGAGGTAATGGAAACAAGACCTCTGAGTAAGGATAAACGGTGGAGACTTGCTTCGATTATCGAAAAGGCCCGCTAAGGCACATAGGAGGTAAAGGTTATGGTACAAGTACAAACTAGACTCAAAGTAGCAGACAATACCGGTGCGAAAGAATTAATGTGCATTAAAGTACTCGGCGGAAGCAAGCGTCGTTATGCTAATATCGGTGATATTATCGTTTGTTCCGTGAAAGCTGCTGCTCCGGGCGGTATGGTAAAGAAAGGTGACGTTGTGAAATGCGTTATCGTACGTACGAAAAGAGGCGTGCGCCGCGAAGACGGAACCTATATCAGATTTGATGAAAACGCTGCCGTTCTGATCAAGGACGACCTCAACCCCAGAGGAACGCGTATATTTGGACCTGTAGCGAGAGAGCTGAGAGAAAATGATTTTATGAAGATCGTTTCCCTTGCTCCCGAAGTTCTTTAATCGGAGGGATAATATATTATGAGTATGAATATTAAGAAAGGCGACAAAGTGGTAGTTCTCAATACGCGCCGCCAGAAAGACAAAAACGGGAAGCCCAAAACGGTTTCCGGAAAAGTACTCGCGGTTCTTCCCGAAAAGGAACAGGTAATCGTAGAGGGATACAACATGGTCAGCAAGCATAAAAAGCCGAAGGGCCGCACAGAACAAGGCGGAATCATTAAAAAGGAAGCTCCTATCCATGTATCCAATGTTATGGTCATCTGCCCAAAATGCGGACAGCCCACGAGAACGGGTCATAAGATCATTGAAGAAAACGGCAAGGAAATCAAAGTCCGTGTATGCAAGAAGAAAGATTGCGGCGCTGTAATTCCTACCACCGATTATACGAAGTGATTTCGAAGGGAGGCTAATAAATGTTAAGGCTGAAAGAAAAATATAACAATGAAATAGCACCTGCGCTAAAAGAACAATTCAAGTATAAAAGTGTTATGGAAATACCGAAGCTTGAGAAGATTGTAATCAATATGGGACTAGGCGAGGTTAAAGAAAATCCGAAAGCAATCGAATCCGCGATCAGCGATCTGACTTTGATTACGGGACAAAAACCCATCGTAACGAAAGCAAAAAAATCTGTAGCTGCTTTTAAACTCCGTGAGGGAATGAACATCGGATGCAAAGTTACGCTCAGAGGTTTAAAAATGTATGCTTTTGCAGATAAGCTCATCAATATTACTCTGCCGCGAATCAGAGACTTTCATGGAATTCCCGGAAATTCTTTTGATGGAAGAGGAAATTATGCGCTGGGAATCAAAGAACAAATTATATTCCCTGAAATAGAATATGATAAAATTGATAAAGTAAGAGGAATGGATGTCATATTCGTAACGACTGCGAAAACAGACGAAGAAGCAAAAGTGCTGCTCAAAATGATGGGTATGCCGTTCGACTCGTAATAAGGAGGTAGACCATGGCAAAGGTTTCAATGAAGGTAAAGCAACAAAGGACCCCTAAGTATTCTACGAGAGCATACAGCAGATGTAAAATCTGCGGACGTCCTCATGCATATATCAGAAAATACGGAATCTGCCGTATTTGCTTCAGAGAATTGGCTTATAAGGGACAGATCCCCGGCGTGAAAAAAGCCAGCTGGTAATGAAAGAGAAAAAAGGAGGTTGGCACAATGCAAATTACTGACGTTATAGCTGATATGTTGACACGTATAAGAAACGCGGGAACAGCAAAGCAAGAAACAGTCGATGTACCCGCTTCAAATGTGAAAAGCGCAATTGCTGGGATCTTGGCGGAAGAAGGATATGTGAAAGAAGTACAGACGATCGATGACGGCAAACAAGGCGTGATCCGATTGTATTTAAAGTATACAGACAGCAAAAAATCCGTTATCTCGGGAATCAAAAGGATTTCTAAGCCCGGTTTACGGGTATATGCCTCGAAGGATGAGCTTCCAAAAGTTCTGGGGGGCCTCGGCGTGGCAATCATTTCGACTTCAAATGGCATTATGACCGATAAAAAAGCGAGAAAGCTGGGTATCGGTGGAGAAGTAATGGCTTACATTTGGTAATAAATCTGAAAAGTATCGCTTTTCAGAAAAGCGATACGGAATTTTAAGATTGGAGGAAATTTTAATGTCCAGAATAGGTAAGAAACCTGTAGTGATTCCAGAAGGCGTAACAGTGGAGCTTTTAGATGGTCATAAATTACAGGTAAAAGGGACGAAGGGGACCCTTACAGAGCAGTTCAATCCGAGAATCGATATTAAAATCGAAAACGGAGTAATTCTCGTTTCACGGAAATCCGATGAAAAACAAGATCGTTCTCTTCATGGTCTGACGAGATCCTTGATCCATAATATGGTAGATGGTGTAACGAAAGGCTATGTCAAAGAGCTTGAAATCAACGGTGTTGGTTACAGAGCGGCGCTGCAGGGAAAGACACTTGTATTGAATGTAGGCTTTTCACATCAGATCAATATGGATCCTCCGGAAGGCATTACAGTAGAAGTTCCCTCACAGAACAAAATTATTATAAAGGGAACAGATAAACAGATGGTTGGGGAATTTGCTGCGAAAGTAAGAAGCAAGAAACCACCGGAGCCATATAAGGGCAAGGGCATCAAGTACGTCGATGAAGTTATCAGACGTAAAGAAGGCAAAACCGGCGGCGCCGGCAAGAAATAAGAAAGGGAGTGACGCAATATGGCAAAAAAATTAAGTAAAAATCAAATTCGTCAGAGAAGACACCTTCGTGTCAGAAAGCATATCAGCGGAACACCTGAACGCCCGAGGTTAAACGTATTCCGAAGCCTTTCCAATATCTATGCACAAATCATAGATGATACGACGGGCAATACGCTGGTATCTGCATCTACACTGGATCAGGCAATCAAAGATAAAATCGGATTCGGCGGAAATGTAGCAGCAGCAAAAGAAGTTGGAAAACTTGTTGCAGAAAAAGCAATTGCTGCCGGAATCACAACAGTTGTATTCGATCGCAGCGGTTACGTATATCACGGGAGAGTTAAAGAACTTGCTGATGCTGCTCGTGAAGCGGGCCTCAACTTCTAAGGCGTAAGGAGGATAAAATATGGAACATAATAATTCCAACACATCAGAATATAAAGAAAAAGTTGTAAACCTCGGAAAAGTTACAAAAGTTGTAAAAGGCGGACGTAATTTCAGATGGAGCGCTCTGGTGGTTGTGGGCAATGAAAACGGACAGGTTGGTGTTGGCCTTGGAAAAGCTGCTGAAGTGACAGAAGCAATCCGAAAAGGCGTCGAAGATGCCAAAAAGAACATCATTACGGTTCCGATGGTAGGTACGACAATTCCACATGAAATTGTCGGAAAATTCGGTGCAGGTGAAGTTTTACTAAAGCCGGCTGCGGAAGGTACTGGAGTTATAGCAGGTGGCCCTGTCAGAGCGGTAATCGAGCTTTCCGGTATTCGTGATATCAGAACCAAATCGCTTCGCTCGAATAATCCGATCAACATGGTACGCGCTACAATCGATGCGTTGACTTCGCTTATGACAGCTGAGAAAGTTGCGAAACTGCGCGGCAAAACAGTTGAAGAGATACTTGAATAAGGGGGAAGCACAATGGCAAAATTGAAAATAACTCTTACGAGAAGTACAAATAGTGTGGTCAAAAATCAGAAGGCAACTGTGCAGGCCCTCGGTCTCAAAAAGATCGGAAGCACGGTAGAACGAGATGACACCCCTCAGGTCAGAGGAATGATCAAAGTGGTTGCGCATCTTGTCAAAGTTGAAGAAATATAACAGGAGGTGTTTCCATGAAGCTTGACGAATTACGTCCCGCGGCAGGTTCTAGCCGCGAAGCATACAGAAAAGGCAGAGGTCACGGATCCGGCAATGGAAAAACAGCTGGTAGAGGACATAAGGGTCAGAAAGCACGTTCCGGCGGCGGAGTAAGACCCGGCTTTGAAGGTGGACAGACACCTTTATACAGAAGAATGCCGAAGAGAGGTTTTAACAATAAGAATTTCGCGAAAGTTTATGCGGAAGTCAATATCTCTGCTCTTGACGTTTTTGAAGATGGTGCCATAGTCGACGCTGCCGCGCTTGCGGAAGCTGGTCTTATTAAAAAGCTATATGATGGAGTAAAAATCCTTGGAAATGGCGATTTAAATAAGAAATTAACAGTAAAAGCTACTTGTTTTACGAAAAATGCATCTGATAAAATTGAAAAAGCGGGAGGAAAGGCTGAGGTGATTTAAGATGAAGTTTAAAGACATTATCGTCAACGCTTTTCGCGTGAAAGAGTTGAGGAAAAAAATGTTTATGACACTCATGCTTATTCTCATCTTCAGAATAGGGTGTATTATTCCGGTGCCCGGACTGACTGACAATGCGTTCAGTCAGCTTTCTAATAATGGAATGTTCAAGTTGTATGATATGCTTTCGGGCGGCGCATTCCAGCAAGTTTCTTTATTTGCGATGACAATCAGCCCGTATATTAATGCTTCGATTATTGTTCAGCTCCTTACGGTTGCAATTCCAGCACTTGAAAGAATGCAAAAAGAGGGGCCGGAAGGCAGAAAGAAGTTGAGCAAAATCACGCGTTACATCACGCTTGCTCTGGCATTGTTCCAGTCCATCATGATGTATTTCAATATTAAGTCGGCGACATACAACATATTTGCAGATTCTGGAAAGTTCGATGTCTTTACATTCTTGATGGTAATCTTTTCTTTCACTGCCGGTACTTCGGTGCTGATGTGGCTTGGTGAGAAAATTACAGAAACAGGAATTGGAAATGGTATTTCCATTATCATTTTCGCTGGTATCGTTGCAGGTGCTCCGAGTGCCGCCGTTATGATGTTTGATATACTAAAAGGCGAAAATATGACGTCGGCGCTGTATATCAGAATTATACTTGTCATTGCGATTCTACTTGTTTTTCTTGCAGTTATTGTTGCAGTCGTATGGATGGAAGGCGGCGAACGTAGAATTCCGGTGCAATATGCAAAGCGTGTCGTGGGAAGAAAGATTTACGGCGGACAGAATACGAATATTCCGATTAAGGTCAATTCTTCCGGTGTTCTTCCGATTATTTTTGCAATGTCAATGTTGCAATTTCCTGCTACAATTGTCGCTTTTATCGGAAAATCTTCCAGTACGACAGGATTTACAGGTTTTATCAACTCTTTTTCCAAGGGACAGGGCTGGCCATACATTATCGTATATGCGTTGTTGATCGTAGGATTTACGTTCTTTTATAATATCGTATATTTTGATCCGGTTGATATTGCAAACAATCTTAAGAAGAATGGCGGTTTTGTACCGGGACTCAGACCGGGCGCTCCGACTGCGGATTACATTAAAAAAGCTTCGACAAGAGTTACCTGGTTTGGTGCGATTTTCCTTGCCATCCTAGCAGTTGCCCCTTCTTTGATTCAGAAGATTATTTCTTATTTCAATTCGGAAATCGGAAATATCAATCTCTGGTTCGGAGGTACTACGGTTTTGATTCTTGTAGGAGTTGCATTGGAAACGGTGCGTCAGCTTGAATCTCAGCTGCTCATGAGAAACTATAAAGGCTTTTTGGATTAATATTACTGGTGGAGGTAAAGATGAACTTAATATTATTAGGAGCGCCGGGCGCGGGCAAAGGCACGCAGGCACTGGAGTTATCCAAAATATTAAAAATTCCTCATATCTCCACCGGTGAAATCTTCAGAGATAATATCAGAAAAAATACGGAACTTGGCAAAACGGCAGATCTTTATATTTCAAAAGGTGAATTGGTGCCGGATGAAATAACAACTGAGATCATCAAGGAACGTCTGTCTCAGCCAGACTGCGAAAGAGGCTTTATACTGGACGGATTTCCGCGTACGATCCCGCAGGCGGAATCCCTGGAACGAATTTTGGGAAAGTTCGGAAAGAAAATAGACTGGATCATCAATATTGTAGTAGATGATGATGATGTTATAGAGCGCTTATCGAACAGGAAAGTATGCCCGGTATGTAATGAGACTTATCATATGAAGTATAATCCGGTAGAGAACAATATCTGTAGAAAATGCGGCGCGCAGCTGGTCGAACGGGAGGATGACAAACCTGAAGTAATAAGACACAGGATTGCGGCATACCATAAAAAGACAGAACCGCTTGTGGAGTTCTACAGACACAGGGGAAAGCTTTTAAATGTACGCAGTGAAAATTCCATTCCAGAATCTTTACAAAATACATTATATGCTCTTGGCTTGAAGGGAATCTAATGATATGATCAATATCAAATCAAAATCAGAAATTGAGAAAATGAAAGATTCCGGTAAAATCGTCGCAGAAGTATTGAATAAGGTTGAGGAAAATATTTTACCGGGAATTACAACAAAAGAACTTGACAGAATTGCTTCAGACTATATAATAAAGAGTGGTGCTTTTCCGTCGTTTCTCGGTGTGCCGAATTATTACGGCGGAGTCAAGTTTCCAGGGGCAATCTGTGCTTCTGTGAACGGAGAAATCATCCACGGAATTCCGGACGGTCGTCATCTGAAGGAAGGAGATATAATCAGTGTCGATGTAGGCGCTTTTTATAATGGCTTTCATGGAGATGCCGCACGGACTTTTCCTGTCGGAAAGGTATCTGAAGCTGCTTTGAAACTGATCGAAGTTACGAGGCAGAGCTTTTTTGAAGGACTAAAATTTGTTAGGCCAAATAACCGAGTTTCCGATGTATCCGGTGCGATACAGGATTATGCAGAATCGTTTGGTTATTCTATTGTGAAAGAGTACACGGGTCATGGCGTGGGGCGGGAGCTCCATGAAGATCCGGAAGTTCCGAATTACCGGACAAACAGACGGGGTCACCGGCTTGCTGCCGGGATGGCGATTGCAATTGAGCCCATGGTAAACCAGGGTACTGCGGATATCGTTCTCAGTAACAATAAATGGACCGTCTATACGAAAGACGGAAAACTTTCGGCACATTATGAGAACACTGTAATTGTGACAGAGGGAGAACCGTTGATCGTAACGATTTAGGGAGGATGACAGGTTGTCAAAAGAAGACTTAATCGAAGTAGAAGGCGTTATCGCCGAAGTGTTGCCGAACTGCGTTTTTAAGGTTGAACTTGCAAATGGGCATATGGTAATTGCCCATATATCAGGTAAGCTTAGAACGAATTATATCAAAATCGTGAAAGGTGATCATGTCACCTTGGAGTTGTCTCCGTATGATCTGGACCGCGGGCGCATCATCTGGAGAAAGTGAAGGAGGTTTGTACCATGAAAGTTAGACCGTCAGTAAAGCCGATCTGCGATAAATGCAAAGTAATTAAAAGAAAAGGCAAAGTAATGGTCATCTGTGACGCTTATCCGAAGCATAAGCAAAAGCAAGGCTGATTACGGAACAGGGCTTCTCTTATCGGGCTCCTGTGGGAAGATGAAACGAGAAGCAAAGATTATTATCATTCCGAAGTGCGGCTGCATGTGTGACATGAGCTTTGGAATGTTGATATATATTATATTTTATACTTTTTCAGAAAAGAACTGATAATTTTACGGAGGTGTATTTGCGAATGGCTCGAATTGCAGGACTTGCCGAGAGAAAAACGTGTTGAAATCGGATTGACATACATTTACGGAATCGGAAGATCAAAATCGAATGAAATCCTTTCCAAAACTGGAATAAATCCGGATACGAGAGTCAGAGACTTAACTGATGATGAGGTCGGAAAGTTAAGAGATGTTATAGATAAAGAGTATGTTGTGGAGGGAGATGTCCGCAGAGAGGTATCCCTCAATATCAAACGTCTCATGGAAATTGGCTGCTACAGGGGCAGACGTCATAAAATGGGTCTTCCCGTAAGAGGGCAGAGGACGAAAACCAATGCTAGAACACGAAAAGGTCCCAGTAAGACCGTAGCAGGCAAGAAGAAATAAGGAGGTTTGATTATGGCTGTTAAAACCAAGAGAACTGTCAAGGGTAAAAGAAGAGAGCGTAAATTTATTGAGTTTGGTCAGGCACATATTCGCTCCAGTTTTAATAATACGATTGTTACGATCACTGATAAATCCGGTAATGCGATTTCTTGGGCAAGCGCTGGTGGCTTGGGCTTTAGAGGCTCCAAAAAGAGCACGCCGTTTGCCGCGCAATCTGCTGCTGAGACTGCCGCGAAAGCCGCAATGGAACATGGATTGAGATCTGTTGAGGTTTTTGTAAGAGGTCCGGGTGCAGGACGTGAATCTGCGATCAGGGCACTGCAAGTAGCAGGACTTGATGTTACAATGATCAAGGATGAGACGCCGATTCCCCACAATGGATGCAGACCGCCCAAGAGAAGAAGAGTTTAATTAACGGAGGTGTAGATCAAATGGCCAAATATAATGATGCATCCTGCAGACTTTGCAGAAGAGAAGGCGAGAAACTTTTTCTGAAAGGTACGAGATGCTATACAGAGAAATGTGCGATTTCAAGACCTAAGAGAGGCTATGCTCCCGGTCAACACGGACAAGCTAAGAAAAAGCAGTCCGAATATTGCACGCAGCTTAGAGAAAAACAAAAAACAAAAAGATATTATGGTGTGTTGGAAAAACAATTCCACACGTATTTTGAAATGGCAAACAAGAAAAGCGGAGTAACCGGTGAAAACCTTCTGATTTTATTGGAAAGAAGACTGGACAATGTTGCTTATCGTTTGGGACTTGGTTCTTCGAGAGCAGAAGCGAGACAACTTGTACTGCATGGGCATTTTACGGTGAATGGCAAAAGAGTAAATATTCCTTCCTTCCTCGTTTCAGCAAATGACGTGATCGCTGTCTGCGACAAGAGCAAGACGAATAAGAGAATTACGGAGATCCTCGATGTTACGAGCGGTCGTACGATTCCGGAATGGCTTTCGTTCGACGCAGACAAACTCCAGGGGACCGTTTTGACTTACCCGAAGCGTGAAGATATTGATTTACCTGTACAGGAGCATCTCATCGTTGAATTGTACAGTAAATAATTTCGCCGTGAGTATTTAGATTCCAAGGAGGGATTACCGTGAATGAAATTGAAAAGCCAAGAATAGAATGTGTGGCGACAGACGAGTTTGAAAGATATGGCAAATTCGTCGTAGAACCCCTTGAAAGAGGATACGGAACGACATTAGGAAATTCACTCAGGCGGATACTTCTTTCATCTTTGCCGGGTTCGGCGGCTTTAAATATTAAAATTAAAGGTGCTTGTCATGAGTTCACAACGATACCTGGCGTTGTGGAGGATGTTACGGAAATTATTCTGAACATTAAATCCGTTGCGTTTAAAATTTACTCGAACGATCCCGGAACGACAAAAGTCGTCAGCATTTCAAAATCCGACAAAGGAGAAGTTACTGCGGCGGATATTATTTGCGATTCGGATATCGAAGTGTTAAATCCTGAACAGCATATCGCTACGCTGAACGGTGATGCTGAGCTTTCCATTGAAATGGAAGTTGGCACATCTACAGGCTGGCGGCCTGCGGACAAGAATAAAACTCCGAATATGCCTTTCAGCGTTATCCCGATCGATTCGCTCTTTTCGCCTGTGCCGAAGGTTAATTATTACGTTGAAAATACGCGTGTTGGAAATGTTACCGACTACGACAAATTAACGCTCGAAGTATGGACAAACGGCGCTATGACTCCGAAAGAAGCTATTAGCGAAAGTGCAAAAATTCTGATCGACCAGTTCTCTCTCTTTGTAAATCTCGATGAAGAGAAAGAAATTAAACATGTTGTGGTTGAGAAGGATATTTCGGGAAAGACAGAAAAGATATTAGAAATGAATATCGAAGACCTCGATCTTTCTGTTCGTTCTTATAACTGCCTGAAGCGTGCTTCTGTAAATACGGTTGGCGATCTGGCAGATAAAACGGAAGAAGAAATGATGAAAGTGCGGAATCTCGGTAGGAAGTCCCTGGAAGAAGTAATTCAGAAATTGGAATCTCTCGGGCTTTCTCTCAGAAAAGAAGACGAATGAGGTTATACACAGTATTAGACAGGAGGGTATATTCAAATGGCATATAGAAAGCTTGGCCGCTCCGCGGACCAGAGAAAAGCGATGCTTAGAGGCCTTGTGACTGCACTTTTGCAGAACGGATCGATTGTAACGACAGAAACAAGAGCAAAGGAAGTCCAGAGCATTGCAGAAAGAATCATTGCGAAAGCAGTTCGGGAAGCCGATAATTTTACGACAAAACAAGTTAAGGTGAGCAGTGTTCCCGTAGATTCGAAGGGAAAGAGACAGACGACGGTCGTTACTTCGAAAAACGGCAAAAAATACACAAAATTTGCAGATCGTGAAATTAAAACGGAACTTGTACGGATTGACACCCCGGAAAGACTTGCAGTAAGAAAACAGGCGATCGAATGGGTGTATAAAGTCAAAGATGCAGAAGGAAACAATATCAATGTTGTAAATAAGCTTTTTGACGAGATTGCTCCGAAATACAAAGATCG
>OLWF01000415.1_pt1 | contig 22449 bp, 20 predicted proteins | sample 1644131 | NCBI WGS metagenome assembly OLWF01 (sample SAMEA103958163, study PRJEB25191) | human gut metagenome
CCATTTGAAATACACTGCGTCACAAATTCACCATTAAAAGAATACCTAACATAATTCACATCAATTCCCTCAGAATTTACCACTCGCAGCACATGTTGTTCTGCAAAAATTTCCGCAGAATTCAGGAAGCTTCTTCCTCCTGTGTCTTCCGCCCGAAAAAGCGCCTCCCCCATTTTAAAAGCTTCTGCTGTCAAGTCATATGTTTCCTGAGAAGCAGATTCACCCGGGGCGCCGGCTTCGACTCCTGGCAGCTCATAGAATTTATTTTTCACAAAAGACGCTGCATAATATGCTTTTTGTAATGCAGTACTGATTTCTTCCGCGCTCATATCAGGATAAATCACTGCTGCCGCAGATCCGCGCATCTTTACGCCGCCGCTTTCAAAATCCCTGTAAACAGTCACTGTGCAGTCCGTAACAGAAGTGCGCCTTACGATATCAATATCTTTTTTGATGTAAAATAATTCCGCCGACTGTTTCCGATCTTCATATATTTTATAATATTCGATCCCATTTTTCTGTAATTCCGCCTGAATCCGTTCTATTGCTTTCATTTCTGATTTCATTCCTTTCTCTGCTTACCAGTAAAATATTTCATCCAAGCCGAATCCGAGCTTTGATATACGGGCCGCCATCAGAAACTTTCACCCATTCTTTGTAACCTTTACCACAATATCCTCCGCCGCCGAGTTCCACCTTGTCAGAAATCATCGAAATGGATTTCAGCAGATCCGGTACGTATCCGGTCAACACAATCGGCGAAAAAATTTTCCCCGTAAACTCACCGTCCTTTATTTCACGGGCAATATTTACCATGCATTGAATTCCCCAGTTTTTGGGATCTTCCATTCCGCTTCTGGCATTTTCCAGTAAAAAACCGTATTTTACCGAAGCAATCATATCCTCTACTTTATCCGTACCAGCTTCGAAAAACGTATTGGTCATTCTCGTATAAGCCTTCCGCTTGTAGCTTTCCCGTCTTCCATTTCCGGTCGGCTGCGTACCAAGACGCGCGGCGCTGCGCAGGTCGCTGATACCGCGCTTCAATATTCCTTTTTCTATAATAATGGTATCCTGCGCGTCCGTTCCCTCGTCATCGAAAAGATAAGAAGCTGTCTGCTGTGCCGCTACCGCACCGTCGTGCATCGTGACAAGCGGTGAAGCCACAGATTCCCCGATATATTGCTCTGCAAGCGCCCGTTTCTTTACAAACATGTCCATTTCCACACCGTGGCCAAACGCTTCGTGTACAATCATACCTGTAACATCCGGCGTACAGATACATTCGTACTCCCCTGGAACAATCGGTTCGCTGTCCAATAACGCAACTGCACATTTTACGTTATTTTCTACATCAGCTTCCATTTCGGCAAGTACTTCCGCACCGCCAAGATTAGAATAGCCCTTGTAATAATCCTTGATTTCTTCGCCTCGTGCAACCAAAACCATTGCGGCGCTCGTCATCCACAGAATATTCTGCTCTTTTTGTTCCAAAATTTTCCCGTCAGCTCCTCGAAGGAAACGCTTTGCAAGCCTGCGATAACTACACACCACGCTGCAATCCATCACATTTTCGTCACAAGCAAGTGTTTTGCTGCGGATTTTATCCAAATGAGATAGAATCGCATCGTCTCCCATTTCTTCCGGATGGATTTCATATTCTGTAAAATATTCTGTTTCCGCCGCATGTTTCGTTTCCGGTACGCATTCCGGCTGTTGATTGATGTTCATACGTTTTTTTGTTTCACCTATGATATTTTCCAGTGCTTCTCCGATTGCCACAAAGGAATCTTCTCCAATCTCACTGCAGGAATATTCCGCGGATAATGTACCGTCGAAAACACGGATAACAAAGCCTCTGGTGCAGAACATGGCATCATCGGCAATATTCATACCTGCCCTAGAAATACTATACTTCTTACTCTTTGAATTTACCGCCAGGACACTTGCTTCCCGGAAGCCGCAACCCCGGACCAGGTCGCACCCAATCTCATATTCATCGTTGTTTGTTAAAAATTCTATTAACTTTATCACGAGTGGTTCTACTGAATTCAGATAGCCATCTGCTTTCAGCTTTTGCTTTTTTTGTTCCTGCATTGTAAGCCACGCCTCCTATCAAAATCATTGTATTATTATACCGTATTGTCGCTTTTTATTCAAGAATGATAGAATTTCGCCACATTCCAGAAATAGCCGCCGGAGTTCGGCGGTTGTAAATACACATATTTGCAGATCGATTCAGAAATTCCCCGCATTTCTGACACCACAGATGCGGAATTTTATTTTGATAATTCCATCTCATTCTGCATATAAATAACTATGCGGTATATTTAAGCGCAAATTTTGGAACAATATCGGAGGTGATGATCATCATGAATCTTCGGAATTTATTCGGAACCCACAAATGTAAGGAGGATCCCGAAGTTACAGCCATTATGAATGAAATTAACGATGTCAAAAAATTAATCGACACCGCCCGTATCAATTTCAACAACGTTACTGATTCGGACAGCATCGATTACTATACTTACATTTTAAAAGCATATCAGGTTCGGTACGACAAACTCATCAAGCAATTAAAATGCCATAACTATTTCAACGGACCTACCTCACAAATTCGGATCAAAGAAGAAAAGCCATCATAGGCATCTTCCCGGACGTTTCCGCCGCCCGGCGCGTGAATAATATAATGTACATTTTCTATTTGGCCAAGATAAATCATGACATGCCCCGATTTATAAATTAATACGGGAACTTTAGCATTTTCCAATGTGGAAAGTTTGACAGAATCCGCCTTTCCTTCTACATTTGTGATGTTTCCGACCGCTTTATTTTGCTGACTCGTATTACGCGGGAAAATAAATCCAAATGTTTTGAAGACGCTAAGCGCGTAGCTGGAACAGTCTACATGGTCTTTCATTCCGCCCCATCCGTAAGGAGTTCCCGCGTATTTAAATGCCTGGACATAAAAATTCCGAAATGTATAATCCAGATAGCCGACGCTAGCTGATTTCACAGAAATTTCTGCTTCGATCCGGGAAAGTTTTCCTTCCGCATCTTTGCCGGGTAAAATGATATTATAAGTATCGCCACCACTTTGTTCGTCCGCTAAAAGCAGCGCCGTCCCCATATCGAGTTTCACCCCTTCCACAGTAATCAAAGAATCCGTAACAACCGCGAATTTCATTTCTCTAGAAGCATTCTCAGTCATATTCAAAAGCTTCGCATATGCGTTCCAATCACTGTTTTCCTCAGCATTTGCAACATTTTCTGCATCTACCCATCCTGCATAATAATAGGATTGTATAAAATAAAACTTTCCGTCTTTACTGGTATGCAAAATCCATACGGCGGAACCTGCTGCAAGTTCGGATTCCTGCATTCTATCATGGTCCTGTATGGAAGCTTTGTCGTAAAATTCACGCGCGGTAGGCAATGCTCGGATATCGGTCCGCTGCACAGTCACCCCTTTTGTAAAGGAATTCGTATCTTCCAGCGCACCCAAGTTCCGGTTATCCCTGATATCGTTCCAATCGGAAAGTGTAATTTCCTTGCCATTTTCGTCATACTTCGGAATGCTCGGTCCGGAAGAATTTTCAATCAACGAAGTCAGCGCACTTTTTGACATGTATGTCGGGTAAGACTCAATATCCGTAAGTGCCGCACATCTCGAGCGGATTTCCGCGTTCATTTTCTGAATCTGTTCATACGACATTAAAACGCTTTCCGCATTTTCACATGCGTTGATCCATTTTTCCGCATCCGACGGAATTTCCGAGATTGCCGGATTCATCGTACTGCCGCCCGGCGTCGGTTCTGCACCGGGCGTCATACTCGAAGGATTCGTCTTTTCCCCATTCGTGCTTGCCGGGGAAGGAGTCTTTTTCACCTCTGCATTCTCGTCTCCACCGGCACAGGAAGTAGTCAATACGGTACATGCAACCAGTGCAAAAGCTAAAATCATTTTGCTTAAATGATTCATTCTAAAATTCCTTTCTTGTTATTTTATCAAGCCTCAGGATCTATTCTGGGGAATAATACCTCACCCTTATGAACTTCCGCTCCGTCGGGATATAAGCCCCAGCTGGAAGCACTTTTCCAATTCAGGATCTCTTCTCTTCCTTCAAGGCCAAGTTGTGATTGTATTTTGCGTGGCGTATCCGGCATAAAAGGCTCTATTAATATAGAAACGCCGGACAGGCGTTTTCTATCCTCCGGATTTTCGCTCTTGGCGAGAAGCCAGGGAGCCGTTTCATCGATATATTTATTCATTCTGGAAATACCTTTCCAGATTTCGGTGAGTGCCGTCGGGAACTGAAGGGTATCCATTGCCGCATCGACTCGTTCCGTGCATCCGGCTGTCAGTGCTTGCACGTCCGCTTCCGGTCCGCAGGCTGTACGTTCCGATACAGACGGCATTTTACCAGCAAAATATTTGATTTGCATCGAAACGGTCCGCGATACGAGATTGCCGAGGTCGTTTGCGAGATCTGCATTGATCCTATTGATTAATGCATCATTTGAAAACATTCCATCGGATCCGAACGGAACCTCGCGGAGCAGAAAATACCGGATTGCATCTGCGCCGTATTTCTCCGTTAAAATAACAGGATCCACTACATTTCCCTTGGATTTTGACATTTTACCGCCGTCCAGGAGAAGCCAGCCGTGCCCATAAACTTTTTCGGGGAGCGGCAGCCCAAGCGCCATCAGAATCGCGGGCCATATGATCGTATGGAAACGGATGATTTCTTTTCCGACTAGATGCACCTGTGCCGGCCAATATTTCCGATATAGACTGTCATCGCTACTTCCGTAACCCAATGCCGTAATATAGTTGGAAAGCGCATCTACCCACACATATACGACATGTTTCTCATCGAAAGTGACCGGAATTCCCCAGTTAAATGTGGTTCTGGAGACACAAAGATCCTCGAGACCGGGACGCAGGAAGTTGTTTAGCATCTCGTTCTTACGGGAAACTGGCTGTATAAAATCAGGGTGACTTTCGATATATTCAATAATTCGATCCTGATATTTGGAAAGACGGAAGAAATAAGATTCTTCCTTTGTACGTTCTACCGGTCGGCCGCAGTCAGGGCATTTGCCGTCCGCCAGCTGCGTTTCCGTCCAGAATGCTTCGCACGGCGTACAGTACCAACCTTCATATTCACTTTTATAGATATCCCCCTGATCGTATAATTGCTTAAAGATTTTCTGTACGGCGGCAACATGACAGTCATCCGTTGTACGGATAAATCGATCATTGGAAATGCGCATGATTTTCCACAATGTTTTGATCCCCGCGACAATTTCATCAACGTATTGTTTTGGAGTAACCCCTTTTTCTTCCGCTTTCCGCTGGATTTTGAGGCCATGTTCATCTGTTCCTGTGAGGAACATGACATCATACCCTTTCAGTCTTCTGTACCTAGCTTCCGCATCCGCTGCAACCGTTGTATAAGAATGTCCAATGTGCAGATTATCGCTTGGATAATAAATCGGGGTGGTGATATAATATGTGGGTTTATTCATGCTCATATCCTTCTTTCTTTATTTTATAAGGCTCTCGAGATAATCCTTTGCCGTTTTGATGTCTTTCTCCGGAGTGTCGCCGACTTCCCGTTCGATCGTAAGGAATCCGCGGTAACCAATATCGTCGAGCGCTTTCAGATAATTTCTAAAGTCTACTTCTCCCGTTCCGAGCGGCACTTCAATAAAGGATGGACCGGTCGGAACTTCTCCTTCTTTACCTGGTCTTACGCCGTAAACGACTTCCGCAGGGGTCGGGAAAAGGTTTCTTCCATCTTTTGCATGGGTATGGACAATATAGTCTTTCAGTGTATACACTGCTTGTACCGGATCATCTTTTGTCACCATAACGAGGTTCGCAGGATCTAGATTGACCGCAACGCCTGTTGAGTGAAGATCGTCAAGGAATGCTTTCAGAGTCGTCGCAATTTCAGGGCCCGTTTCGATTGCAAAATGTGCATTCAACGAATCAGCGTATCTGCTGAGCTCAAAGCATGCTTCCTGCATAATTTTATAACGTTCTTCATTTTTGTCAGCAGGTACGACGCCGATGTGCGTAGTAACGACATTCGTCTCCAGATCGAGTGCCAGATCAATGATCGCTTTGGAATGTTCGATCAGCTTCGGGTTTCGCTCTCTGTTTGCGAAGCCTTCTCCCAGGTCGCCGCAAAGTGCAGAGAAACGAAGTCCATGGGATTGTACTTGTTTTAAAAGTTCTTTTCTTTGCTTTGAATTTAAATTATAGGGAGAAAGATCTCCATAGGTCGCATAAGCCTGTATGCCATCCGCACCGAGATTTTCCGCTTTTTGCAACGCTGTTTCCCGATCGCACCGGAAAGAATCCAATATTACACCGATTGAAAATTGATACATATTCAAATACCTCTTTCATTTGCAATAAAATAGTAAAATAGCAAGTGTATTATAACATGCTTCCCAATGAATTACAAAAGATTTCCTATACTAAATTTCTACATGAAAATTTTTGCGATCCATGATACAATACATCCCGCTGATTCTTATGAACAAGGAGCAATATTATGCGGCCTAGAAACAAAAAACACCTGGAAGAACGATTTGATCAATGCATTCACTTGGTTGCTGAGGATCCGGTTTCCTTGAAAGGAGAGTGGCATTCCCTATTTCACCGCAGAGGTACGCCGCTCCACCTTGAAATCGGGTGCGGGAAAGGCGCCTTTATAACGGGAATAGCCGCCGCCCATCCGGACATCGATTTTATTGCAATCGAATGTGTTAAAAATGTAATTGTCACAGCACTAGAGAAGACCCGGGACGCGGCATTGAACAACATCCGCTTTATCAATGGAAACGCAAGTCTTCTGCCAGATTTTTTCGCTTCCGGTGAAATTGACCGAATTTATCTGAATTTCAGCGATCCATGGCCTCGAAAGAAGCAGGCAAAGCATCGTCTTACGCATCCGTCTTTTTTAAATTCTTATCGTGAAATTCTTTCTCCTTACGGCTTCATAATACAAAAAACAGATAATCGGGCGCTTTTTGATTATTCCATAGATAGTTTTACAGAAAATGGCTGGAAGCTATCCAATGTCACGTATGATCTACACAACGCAGACACCCCTTCCGAAATATTAAACCAAAATATTATTACCGAATATGAGCGCCGTTTTCTGGACACCGGTCAGCCGATCCACAGACTAGAAGCGTATCCGCCTTCCTAGGGACTATGTTTCTCTTCCGAGCACTCTGGTGTATACAAATGACAAGTTATACAAAAAAAGACCGCTAACTCCAAATAATAGGAGCCGGTGGTTCTTTTATAACGATCTTAAGTACTTATAAAATTTATGCTTCCTGTCTTTTTTTCAGTAAAAGTATCGACAGGATAACGCACGCTGCTGCGATTGGTACCATCACCATTGCGTCTCCTGTTTTCGGAGGATCTGTCTTTCCAGGATTCCCCGTTTTTCCGGGATTCTCTGTCTCTCCGGGACCCGGCTTGTCATCCGATGCCGGATTTACCGGATCAGCCGACATTTCCAGATAAACGCCAGCGTCAGCCGCTTTACCGAAGATCAGGCCTCCGACCATAATAGTAGGATCACCGTCCAGCACGTTGAAGGTAAAAAAGCCAAAATCCACCGGTCTCATTCCTTCCGAGCACGCAAAATCTGTGAACTGCGTACCGGGACGGATGGCAAGAGCAAAATAACCGTCCCCGGAAACGGTCGTGAAAAGAAGAACATACTTCCCTGCCGGTATTTCTTTTTCAAATAAGACTTGACCGTCCAAATTATTGCTGACCTGTTCGAACGTACCGCAGACAACCGGCGTACCTTCTATAGAAGTATCAAGATCGGTTTTATCGTAGAAAAGTTCATATTTCACCGTTTTTGCTTCGTCAGCGCCATATGCGGAAAATTTAAATCCCTTAAACGCCTGCTTCACATTAAATGCCTGTACGAAAAAATTCCCTTCATCAACGTAAAGTTCGCCCTCTCCCGGATTTGCTCCGTTCAAATCTCCTGAACCCGGAGGAAATGGGACCGTTGTATCCGCAGCAAATGTACCCACGGTCAACGTGGCAATCGTCAAAGCTGCAATAATGAATAAAGAACAAAGCTTCTTTTTCATTTTCAATTCCTCTTATATCAATAAATATAATTTTTTATATGTTATTTATTTTAATTTTAAAAAGCAAGACAAAACGGGAATAAAGTTAGACAATTATTGCTGGAAATGGGGCATTCTCCGAATTCCCCAGCAGTCTTTCTCTAAAAGAGGAAGAAAAACAATAAAATCCTGCCGCCTTATGGAAGAATATTTTAGCTTTATCTCCGTCATGAAAAATGGTATGATAAATAGGAAAAAATTTTTACAGGAGGCAGCATAGATGGCAATTTCAGATTCCGCGCATACCATTTGTACGATCTACAAAAATCTTAATCTTCCACACAAAACGAAATATGTTATAACTGCTGTAAGATTCCGCGAAAAATGGGTGTTTGTCAAATCCCGCGAAACGGCGTCTTACGAGATGATTGGCGGCAGTATCTGGAACAATGAATCCCCAGAAACCGCACTGCGACGCGCGCTTTACGACAAAGCCGGTATCGTTGCTGGTAAAATATTTGAAGTCGCCGCATATTCGCTCTCTACGGGAAATAAAAAAGTCGGAACTGCAGGTCGTACAACTACATATGGAAAATTATATTATACAGAATGTATCTGTATGGGCAAAACGCCGAATCATAAAACGGAAGAAGTTCTTTGTTGTGATCAGGAGCTTCCTGCAAATCAATATCTCCATCCGGATATCAGCCTACCCCTGATGCGCAAAGTGAAAAACTGGCTGGAATGCGGCGGACCGGAGGAAGGTACGCCTTTCGCCTTTGAAAAATTATGCGGCGCAGTAACTTTTTGTCGGGAGAACGGGATCATAAAATACATTCTAATTAAAAATCTTTCCGGACATATCGGATTTCCAAAAGGGCATGCTGAAAATGGTGAATCGGAGCTTGATACGGCGAAGCGGGAAGTTTTTGAAGAAACCGGGCTCACTCCAGAACTGTTCACAAACTTCCGCCATAGTTTTCGATACATCGCGCCCAGCGAAGTAAATGGTTTTCTCCCCGGAGCTGATATGCATAAATTAGCTGTTTATTTTGCCGCACGTTTTACATCCGATAAAATTCCGCAAATCAAAATTCAGGAAGAAGAAGTATTGGAATGGTGGATCGTTCCTTATCCGGACGCAATGAAACTACTCAATAAAAACGCGGACAGGCGTATGCTGGAGCTCGCAAACCATTGGATCGAGCAAAATCACAAGTGATATAAATTATATATAAAGGAATTACATTATGAACTGGCTAATACTCAGAGAATTTGCATGGATCTTTCTAATATACGGTTTTGTTGGATGGTGTACAGAAGTAATATTTGCCGCTGTAAACAGCGGCAAATTTGTAAATCGCGGCTTTTTGAACGGTCCAATCTGTCCGATTTACGGATTTGGTATTTTGGCAGTGGTCAGACTTTTGAAACCATTCGGGAATAACATTCTTTTATTATTTGTCGGTTCCGTTCTAATAACATCCGGCCTGGAATATATTACTGGATTTTTGCTGGAAAAGTTATTCCATCAGAAATGGTGGGATTATTCCGATGTGCCTTTCAACATTCAAGGATATATCTGTTTAAAATTTTCGCTTCTTTGGGGACTTGCCTGCATGTTCATCGTAGAAATCATCCATCCGCTTGTCATAAAATTCATTCATCTCCTGCCCAGTACCTTAAGTACGATATTGTGTGCAGTATTTTTATCTGCTGCAATCACAGACTTTATATTGACGCTGATCAATGTCCTGAAACTTCCGAAAAAGTTGCATACCATTATAGAACTTGAGAAAGCGCTCAATTCCGTATCGGAAAATATCGGAGAAAAACTTTCAACGCGTGCAATTTCTTTCAATTCCCGCGCAGAAGAACTAAAATTAAAAGGGGAATCGGACCGGGAAGCGCTGAAAGACAAATATAACAAACTGACATCAAAATCGAACTTTGTGCATAAACGAATTATAAAAGCTTTTCCAAATATCAAAAATGGTCAATATAAAGACACCCTGGAAAATCTTTTCAAAAAGCAGTCTGAGAAAAAAGAAAAGAAACATATTGAGAAAAAACGATAATACTATTTCAATAGCGCACAAATACCTTTGTAACATGCTACATTCCAATTAGCACAGCAAAGGGCAAGTTCGTAATATTAAAATAATTTATCAACAGGGCCGTTAATGATACGATTCCGCAGGATCGGATTACTGCATCGGAGCCGTATTGTGAAAGACGAGATTTTCCCAGTAAAAGCCTTTGTTTCTGGGAAGACTGTCTTCGTCCAGCGTCTGTCCATAAAAATATGTCTCAAATATTTTACCTGCAATGGGAAGCGCATTGGAGCCTCGGGCACCATGTTCGATGACGATTGCGACAGCAATTTCAGGATCGTTGGCAGGTGCATAACAAATCAATACGGAATGGGAACTCTGACCAAATGCTTCCATTCCCGTTTCTGGTGTTCCTGTCTTTGCCGCAACAAAGCCTTTCGGGAAGGCAGCAAACGCTTCTGCTGCCCCAGCGCTGTCTAGAACCATCTGTATCATACCAGATTTAACCGATTCCAAAGAAGATGTCGAAACATCGATTTTCTCCGCATTTGCATTTTTATCGGAGTTGTCTATCACAGATGTGCCATCCGCTGTTTTCACGCTACCAATCAGGTAAGGCACATTGAGTACGCCGTTATTTCCAAGCGCCGCAGCATAGCGGGCAAGCTGAATCGGGGTAAAGAGCGTATATAACTGACCGATCGCCGTCTGCGCCGTATCTGAATCTGTCCATTTATGGTAAATATCCGCTTCTTTGATTTTCATCGTGTCGGGATTGCTGCGATATCCGGCATATTCATTAATTTCAATCCCGGTCTTCTCCCCCAGGCCGAATTTTTTGGCCCAGGTGTCGATATCATTCACGCCCGTTTCAACTCCGATCTGCTGAAAATAAACGTTACATGACTTTGCAATCGCTGATTTCAAAGAGATATTGCCGTGATATCCCATACAGGAGTGCGTATGATTATTGATCACAAGGAATCCATTACATTTGATTTCCCGAGAATCATTCGTAACATTATCCGCAAGTGCAGCAAGCGCCGTAATCGGTTTAAAAGTCGATCCCACCGGATACAATCCCTGCGTCGCGCGGTTCAGGCTCGGAGAAGTCGGATCATTGAAGAGGTCCACGATCGCCTGCTGCGCCGTTTTATTGGAAGAAGGTTCCAAAAAAATACTGTTGTCATAATTCGGATAGTTTGCCATTGCAAGCGTTTCACCTGTCTTAGCATTGAGGACTACTACAGAGCCAGCCTCTGCGTCTCCGAAATTCTTGATATCATCTTTTGCAGCCTTGATATTCTCGATTTCTTCTTTTAAAATCTCCACGCATTTCTGTTGAAATGTATAATCAATCGTAAGATACACGTCATTTCCCGGAATCGGATCCGTATAGGAGTACTCACGCACTACGCCGTCTTTATCAATATAAACCTCCCGGATGCCATCAACACCGCGCAGATATCCTTCTGCAACCTGTTCGATTCCGATCTTGCCAATGATATCGTTATTGGAATAGCCTTGGTCTTTCATGATGGCGTATTCTTCTTCACTGATCGCTCTGACATAGCCGAGGAGATGGCTCGCCTCCTTCGCATTTACATATTCCCTGAAATACGTTTCTTCTGTCGTGACCCCCGGGAAATCAAGATAGCGCGCTTCGATGATCTCCACCGTCTCATCGCAGCAATCTTCCGCAATTACAGAAGGCGTAATATAGCTTAACCCGAAAGCAAACGTCTCATAGCGTATTATCATGATTTTATACGCTTCTTCTTCGCTATACTTTGCATCGATCTGAAAACGTTCATTTCGGAGATAGTTAAAAACCTCCTGCGGCGTATTCAGACGGTCTCGGTCCGATTTCTTCATTGCAATTGTATTGATCCAACTTTTGCGGTCCGCCCCAGCCGTTTCTCCCTTTAGGGATGTTCCCCAATCAATCGGATACGAAAGATACTTTGCAAATGTATTTGTATAAGTATCCCCATTTTCCATAAATAAATTGATTAGCTCCAGGTACATCGCATTTCTTTCTTCCTGCGGGTTATCAATGTTTACCATTTGTACTTTATACGATTTCCGCGTCGTCGCAAGCAAGATGCCGTTCCGATCATAAATATTTCCCCGCGGCGCATCAATCGGAATTTTGGTTGTGCTGTCAATCGTGGTAAACGCTTTATTCCGGTACATAGCGCCGTCGATGATCTGCAATTGATACAATCTTCCGATCATAACAGACATGACGACCACCAAAAGGATCGTGACATAAAAACATCTGTTTTTAAAAAGACGCTTGATTTTATCGGATAGGCCTTCCCAATTTGGCATATTCATTGAAAACCACCCGACTTTCTATCTAAAAATTTAATAATAGGTACCATCAAAACTGCAATACAGATACAATTATAAAATGCCACCGGTAAAATCCGCACGCCGAAATGCGTCCAGAATCCGCCAGAATAGATATGCAGCGCTTCTCCGGTATACACCGCAAGCAAACGCGCGATAAAACTTTCCAGGACGCCGTATAGTAGAAGGGGAAGCGGCGCCGCAGCAATTGGCCACCAGAGCTTTTCCCCGTAATTTAGCATCGAAGTAATAAAAACGATTAAGATTGCAAGATACATATACAAAAGCCCATAAAAGCCGATATATCTACCGTATACGATATCTACGAACAGCCCCGTAGAAAGGCCGTATATCATCGCTTCGGTAAAATTCATGCGGACTGCCACCACACAAAGGAGGGCCAACGTTAAATTCGGTTTCACCCCGAAAATACGCAGGTCATTAAAGAATGCCTCTTGTACAAGGGCAAGGAATACAGCCGATAATATGTAGAATATTATATGCTTCCTGCTTTTCATTCTATCCTCCTGTCATCGGCGTTGCTGTTCAGCCACCGGTCTGATTTGTTTCGGACGGCATCAAGACATAGACATGGCTTATTGCCATAAAATCTACAGCCGGCTCTATATACGCCGTTCTCTTTTTCGTTTGAGCATCTTCATTGATCTGCACTACCGTTCCGATCAAAAGTCCTTTCGGATATACACCACCGCTTTCTGCGGATATGATTTCGTCCCCGACATATAGTGTGGTCTGATCTGTAATCCGGTCGAGTTCGAGCAGATGTTCATAATTTTCATTCGACATACCGCGCACGCGCACCAGCGCATTATTTCTAAAAACGCGCGCCATAATAATATTTTGTTCGTCCACGATGCAGCGCACCTTAGAAGATGCCAGCCCAGCATTATATACGATTCCAACCAACCCTTTTGACGTAATTACAACGCAGCCATTTTTAATGCCGTCGGTCGTTCCTCTGTCCACAGTAAATTCGTTGAACCAATCCGTAACATCTTCCGCAATGATGTTTGCCGCAACCATATCATAATCTTTAAAATAGCCTTTCAGACCTAACAGGTCGCGAAGCTCTACATTTTCTTCTTTCAGCTTCTCATTTTCATTTTCCAGATTTTTGAGAAAATCGTTTTCTTCCTGCAAAACACTGATTTTATCTTTAATTTCACTGTAATCTCCGATCACAGAAAATGCATTTTTGATGCTCCTCCCAAAAGAGGAAAATCCTCTTTGGATATATTGAAAAGGGGTCCCGATTACTTTATAAACAGAATGTAAGCTGCTGCCAGGCCTGCTCGAAACTGCAATAAAAACGACGAGCAGCACGGTAATCCCGGCTAATATAAAGATCATTCGTTTTGTCTTCTTATTCACTGTAAACCAAGCCCTCAGAACATCCCCGACGTACGGTTCTGATATAATATTTTCCTGAGATTCCCCTCTTCCAGGCATTTCCCTGTGCCAAGTGCTACGCAGTCCAGCGGGTATTCCGCCACACAAACAGGCATTCCCGTCTCAATCTTAATAATTTTATCGAGGCCGCTGAGTAAGGCTCCGCCGCCTGTTAGCATAATGCCCTTCTCCATGATGTCAGCCGCTAGCTCTGGAGGGGTTTCTTCCAGCGCCTCTTTAATCGCATCTACGATGGCCGTTACCGGTTCGCGAATCGCCTCAACAATTTCCGAAGAAGATATTTTAACATTTTTCGGAAGCCCAGTCAGTAAATCCCTGCCTTTGATTTCCATATACTCTTCCTGCGGTTTCGGATGCGCTGCGCCAATTGTCAGTTTGATATCCTCCGCAGTCCGTTCCCCGATCACCAGATTATGTTCTCTTTTCGTATACATTGAGATGGATTCGTCAAGTTTATCTCCTGCAACACGCAGGGATTTGGAATTTACAATACCACCCATAGAAATGACAGCCACTTCACTCGTACCACCGCCAATATCCACAACCATGCAGCCCGTCGCTTCTTCAATCGGAAGGCCTGCTCCGATCGCTGCAAGCAGCGGTTCTTCGAACAAAAGGGGTTTTTTTCTTGCTCCGGCGCGTTCTGCAGCTTCTTCGACCGCCATGTATTCCTGCCGCTGAGGCCGCTTTTCGGATAAAATAACGCAGCATCTGCTCCGTCATATCAAAATCAGCTATAACTCCGTCCCGGAGCGGGCGGATCGCTACAACGCTTCCGGGCGTTCTGCCAATCATTCGCTTTGCAGCGTCTCCGACTGCCAAAACTTCATTCGTATTTTTATTGATCGCCACAACGGAGGGTTCCCTTATAATAATCCCCTTCCCGGACATATGGACAAGCGTATTCGCTGTTCCCAGATCGATTCCTATATCACGTGCCATAACTATCTAATCCCTCGTTTAACGTTTTTTCTTTTATTTTTATAAGATCTCCCTCACGGTACATGCTGTAATATGTCCCGTTTCCCACGATCATATGATCTGCCACATCAATTCCTACGATTCTACCGGCTTTCACCATGCGTTCCGTCGTATCGTAATCCGCTTTGCTCGGCGTGCAATCTCCGGAAGGATGATTATGCGCTAGAACAACAGCAGACGCCAAATTTTTGATCGCATTGTAAAATACTTCCCGTGGATGGACAAGAGTCCTGTCTACAGTGCCTGCCGAGATCCGGCATCCGGAAATATAATTCCACTTTTTATCAAAAAACAATACCTGAAAAACTTCCTGCCGCAGTTTCTTCATATCCGACATCAGCATTCCGCTCAGATATTCGTGGTCTGTGATCTTGATCTTCCCCTTGCGCCGTCCAAAAGCGATTCGTTTTCCCACTTCTGCCGCCGCCTGAATCTGAATTGCTTTCACACGTCCGATTCCTTTGCTGTTTCGAAGTTCGGCGATTTCCGAACTTCCAATATCAGCCAGACTCCCGTGCTTCAAAAGAAGTTCTTCTGCAACAACGAGTGCGGACTTTTCTCTTGTCCCGGACTTGATAAGCACCGCAAGCAGTTCCGCGTCGCTGAGTGCTTCCGCACCGCATCGTTCCAGTCTTTCATAAGGCCGCATTCCCTCGGGAATTGTTTTCATAGTCATACCCATTTCTACCTCCTGGAGGTCTGTTCCGACTATAAATACCGCGGTTTCTAGTATACCTGTATTTTTCGTAAAATACAAGTTCTAATTCAGCCTCACACGTTTTAACCGTAATGCATTGAAAACCACACAGACAGAGCTAAGGCTCATAGCAGCCGCACCAAACATCGGGTTCAACGTGATGCCAACCCCATACAATACGCCGGCTGCAATCGGAATTCCAACCGTATTATAAATTAACGCCCAGAATAAGTTTTCTTTGATATTTTTTATCACTGCTCTACTCAGCCGCACTGCCGCTGCCGCATCATTCAAATCGCCGCGGATCAATACGATATCAGCAGATTCTACTGCAACTTCCGTGCCGGCGCCAATAGCGATCCCTACGTCAGCACGAGCAAGAGCAGGCGCATCATTCACACCGTCTCCGATCATCCCAACAACATTTTTTCCACTATCCTGGAATGTTCTGACATATTGTTCTTTATCTCCCGGCAGTACGCCGGCTTTCCATTCATCGATGCCGGCTTTCCGACAGATATCTTCCGCCGCTGTTTCATTGTCTCCCGTCAGCATTACAGTACGAATTCCCATTTCATGGAACTTGCGCACGGCCTCCGCACTCGTCTCCTTTATCTCATCTGCTGCTGCCAGCACGCCGATCAGATGCGTTCCTTCAGCAAAAAATAGCAGCGTTTTACCCCCGGATATTTTATCGGTATTTTGTATAAACGTTTCTGTATCGATCTCATTTTCCCGCATAAATTTTTTATTTCCGGCATAGACGGTGATTTTACTACCCATGTCATCTGTGTATGTTCCGCGAATTCCCCGTCCTTCTATCATCTCGTAATTTCCGAACACAGCGCCGCTGATTCCGCGCGCTTCTGCATACTCGGTAACGGCTTTTGCAAGCGGATGCTCCGACATTTTTTCGATTCCGGCAGCGACAAAAACCACGTGCTCTTCCGTACTACCATTCAGCGCAAACACATCGGTAATCGCAGGTTTTCCTTTCGTAATCGTTCCGGTTTTGTCCAAAACAACAGTTTGGATTTTATGCGCAGTTTCCAGGCTTTCAGCGCTCTTGATCAGGATTCCGTTCTCGGCGCCTTTCCCCGTTCCGACCATAATTGCAGTAGGTGTTGCAAGGCCGAGTGCACAGGGGCAGGAAATAACAAGCACTGATACAGCATTTGTAAGGGCAAATTCAAAAGATTTGCCAAGCAGCAGCCATACGATTGCCGTTATAAATGCGATTGCGATTACCACCGGTACAAAAATTCCACTTACTTTATCCGCCAACTTTGAGATTGGCGCTTTTGAAGAAGCAGCTTCTTCGACGAGGCGGATAATCTGCGCAATCGTAGTATCTGTTCCTACGCGCGTCGCACGCATTTTACCGAATCCGCTCCGATTCACCGTTGCACCCGTAAGAGTGTCGCCCGGGGCTTTCTCTACGGTCATGCTTTCTCCGGTAATCGCGGATTCATCTACGGAAAGGTTTCCTTCAATTAGAAGACCGTCCACCGGAATGGATGCTCCCGATTTGATGTGTAAAATATCGTTTTCTGCCACATTTTTTGTTTCGATTTCCACGACTTCGCCATTCCGCTCGACAAGCGCCGTTTTCGGCGTCATGGCCAGCAGCTTTTTGATTGCCTCCCCTGTTTTACTTTTCGCTCCCGATTCCAACGTTTTGCCGAGTGTAATCAGTGTCAAAATCATCGCACAGGATTCAAAATAATAATGATGGCTTTCGCCACGCAGCAACAGATAAATGCTGTAAATAAAGGAAGCTACCGTGCCGATCGCGATCAGGGACTCCATGCTCGGACTGAGGCGTGCCAAATTTTTGACACCTTTCCATATATATTTTATGTTTACAACAATCACAGGCACACAAAGTGCTGCCTGGACGAGTCCTGCTCCTTTAAAATGGAAAATCTGAAAAGCTTCGATTCCAAGCATCGGCGCCATAGACAAAATAAACAACGGTACCGTGAAAAGGATCGACCAAATGAGCCTTTTTTTCATCTCCTGGTTTTCGTTCAATCCATTTACGCCAGATTCCATCCGAGCCTCGCCCGTATTCTCAGAAGCGCCGTATCCGCCTTTTTCTACGGCTTTTATAATTTCTTCGCTAGAAGTCTGGTCTTCATAATACTCCGCATCCATCGTACCATTCAGCAAATTTACATTAACTTTTATCATTCCGGGAAGTTTGGAAACACTCTTTTCCACATGTGCCGAACAGGCTGCGCAGGACATCCCCGTAACCTTATATTTTTTTTGACGATTTTATTTTCTGTCGTATCCATATTGCACCTCTCTGTCCTTCGGGTGAGTCTCCCCATGTCGCCAGTATAACACAGCCTGTTTTAATATGCCACAAAGCCCAAAAAATATTTCAACATTTTACCTTGACAGGCGAAGTATACTCTGATATAAAATATATTGTCAGACGAATATCCTGAAAAATAGTGAGGAGGATTGTTTTATGTCAATATCCGCTGACTTGATACGCGGTCATACAGATACCATTATATTAGCGCATCTGATCCATAAAGATAGTTACGGATACGAGATCAACAAGGCAATACAGATGACTTCCGACGGTTTATATGAATTGAAAGAAGCAACACTTTATACTGCTTTTAAAAGGCTAGAAGACGCCGGATGCATTTCGTCATACTGGGGGGAAGAAGCAACAAATGCGAGACGAAAATATTATAAGATTACGCCGCTTGGCAGAAGTACCTTTGAGAAGCTTCTGGAGGACTGGCGGATCACATGTAATATTATCAATAAATTATTAGATACGGAGGTTGAGAAACATGCGTGATAAATTGAGGGGTTATGTCGAAGCGCTTTTTGAAGATGCACCGAAAACAAAGCAGATCATAGAAATGCAGGAAGAAATTATTCAGAATACAACAGATCGCTATGATGATCTGATTCGGGAAGGAAAAACTTCAGAAGCCGCTTTTAATATTGCAGTTGCCGGCATCGGAGATATTTCCGAACTTCTTGTCAGCCTCGGAGGCACCGGCGCTGAGCAGAATGCGGCATCCATCCAGCCGGTCTATACAAAATATGAAATCCAGAAAGACAATCAACGGAGCGGAATTTTACTTGCGATTGCCGTAATGCTTTATATTTTAAGCGTGCTTCCTGTCATTCTGCTGAGTAATACAAAATACGTGGATACCATTGGGGTCTGTATCATGTTCGTTATGGTAGCCATTGCGACTGGTATCATTATTTACCGCAGCAAAACGAGATTACATTATACCAAAACAGATGATACCGTAGTGGAAAATTTTAAAGAATGGAAGCACGAAAAGGATGAGCGGAAAGCGCTTCGCAAGAGCATCGAGACAGCGCTTTGGTGCATGACGTTCGTATTATATTTTGTTATTAGTTTTTCTACCGGAAAATGGTATATCACCTGGGTAATTTTTCTTGTGGCGGGAGCTGTAGAAAACATCATCCGCGCATGTTTTGATTTAAAAAAGTGAGGGAGTTTTTTATGAATAAATCAGCAATTGTGAGGATTGTAATCTGGTCTGTTGTCGCGATGCTCCTCAGCGCTTTTCTTGTTTCCGCGCTCACATTCGATATTTTGGGATCACTTTCTGAATATTTCAATTTTGGCTCCAAATTGGTCCACTATGACGAAAAAGACTATAACAAAGGAAATTTTACCACTGCGGATGATATCAATACATTTCAAATCTATTGGATCAGCGGAAATGTCGATCTTTCATTTTACAACGGCAGTGTAATTAAGGCGGAGGAATCTTCCGATTACAATATAGAAGATGATAACACGATGCGTTATCGGGTGAAAGATGGCGTCTTGACGATTCATCCAAGAAAGTCCGGGATGCTGTTCCATTTCGGCAAAAGAAACAAAAAAAGACTTACAGTGCAGATTCCGCAATCGCTTGCCGGTAATATTTCGTTGATTCTGATTGATTCTGTGTCGGCAAGAATCAATCTTCAGGATCTGTCTGCCAATAAATTCCGTCTGAAGAATGTGTCTGGCGATGTGTTGCTATGCAATTCGAATTTCGAATCCATCGATATTGAGAATGTCAGCGGAGATATAAAATGTAATGATATTATCACGGATTCCCTGAAAATGGATACCGTCAGCGGCCAATGTGAGTTTGTTGGTTCTGTGCAAAAAATTGACTTTGATAGTGTTTCCGGTGATATTGACATCGATTCCTCCGTTTTCCCGCGTGAAATTGATACGGATACCGTGAGCGGCAACGCTGGTTTTCAATTTCCAACAGGAGACGGGTTCACGGCCGATCTCGATTCGGTGAGTGGAGAACTGGACTGCAATGTGCCTCTCATCAACAATAAAAAATCCTTCAAATATGGTGACGGTTCTGCAAAATATGATTTTGAAAGTGTGAGCGGGGATGTTACAATCCACATAAAAGAGGACCAATCGTCCGTTTGAATGTGAATACACGTTCTTTTACAAGTTTAAATATGGATTTCCATTTGTCGTTTGATCCGCTCTTTTATTTGCTGCAAAAAGTGATCCGGCCCTAGCACCTTTACAACTGGCCCGAAGCTCAGGATCCGAATCAGCAATTCCGTTTCATCGTCAGAATTAAACCAAATCCGACATTTGTACCGGTCCTGCTCCCGGTCATATTCTGTTTGTCGTTCAAAGGAAGCAAATTGCAGCATACAGCGTTCCAACGCATTGCGTTCTTTTGAGATCTCCAGGACAACCGGATCCGTACAGATCGCTTCTTTGAAAAGAGCATCCAGTTTATTGCGGATGTCAAATTGCGGTTCCGCTGTTTGAACAGAAATGATACGGGCCAAATTCAACATGATACGTTTTAGCCGTTTGGAGCGCTTACTATATGCGGCACATTGTAGGCGGAACTTATCGTCCCTTGGGGAATAGCAGAGCTTATACGGATGATACCGGCGTTTTGACCTGCTTCCTTTCGCGCTGTCGTATTCAATGACCAACGGAATTTGTTCTTGAATGGCTTTCAGAATCACTTTAAAGCGTAGAATGTAATCTGGGTTTTCAAAGGCGTCTCCATCCAGATGTTTATCATAAATGTGAAAATCACTGTTTAAATAAAGCGGCGGAACATCGGAGAGCGATTTCCGAAGCTCTGCAAGCTGCGCTGCATCCAAAAATAATTGAATACGGGGATCCTCCGTCAAAGCTTTCAACCATGACTTTTCAAGGATGGTTAAAGATCTTTTCGATGGGTTGATCAGGCGGGAATAATAGACGTTATCTTTTTCATTCAGTAGACTCCACTCATTGGAGAAAAGTGCAGGTAGTAAATGAAAGGCACTGTCATAGAAGCCACCTTCTTTGACGAGTTTTTCAATTTCGCTTTTTGTCATCCCAGTTTGTGTCTGATCCAGGATCCGGGAAACGACGTTAAAATAGCAGCCGTAAATTTCGGAGAACAATTCCATCAATGGACGCCTCCTTTTGGGGTAATTTCGAGGCCGTACATCTCCGCCATACATTTGATATCGTCATAAAAACGGTTAACTACCATTTCATTTGTACCTTCCAATCCAATAATGCGCCCTGTGAACGTCTTGATCCACGGGATCATGTCGGTAGAGTCGAACATTTCTTTGGTAAACAGAAAGATATTGTTATCCAGTTTTCGAAGGATGCCGCCCCGACCTTCCCGTTTCACCCGGTCAATAATATACTGCTCGCAAGTTTCATTTATATAAAGCTTCATACAAATAATTTCGAATCGATTCTTCCCACCGAAGCTAACGCCCCAGATTTTGTCAAGATTGTTGTTCAGCTTTTCTTTCAGCTCCGATGTATGATCGATTTCTTTATCTAAAGTTACCGTCTTGATATAATCCAGACGAAAATTTGCGAATCGGTGATTTTTGAAGGAATACATACAAACATATCTCCGTCCCGTTCCGGTACTGACAAAAATTTTCAGCGGAAGCCCCTGTACAATAACGGTCTTAGCCGTTCGTTTACTTTGATTTTCAAAAAACACCAATCGGTTTTGCCGAATCGCCGTTAGTAAATCAAAAAGAACACCATCCTCTAATGTATGCGCGATATAATGGTGTTTGAATGTAAATAAATCATTCTTTTTCTCTTCATGATCCAGGATATAACTTCCGACTTCACCAAAGGGCGCAATACCCTGAAAAAATTTTACAGCGTCAATCAATTCAGGAGATAGGGGGACAGTCTGAGGGCTTGCTTTATAAATAAATGCCTTGCCCTGTTTTCTCCGCACAAGCAGACCATGCTTCACATATTCGTTGCATTTATTCCTTATTGTTTGACTGTCAAAAACAATTTCACTTCTTTCACAAATCATGTTCGCAAGTTCATCCAATGCCATCCAAGTATCTTTTAATACGTCTAGTACATAAAAATGCAGCACAATGTCATTTGCCGTAAAACTTTTGGACTTCCACGCTGCATATAGCGGATTGATAGGAATGCAGGCGCAGTCCACAGAGATAAACGATGTCTTGCTGCCACTGCTATAATCCCATTTCATGTATTCGCCCATATAGCTTTCAATGCGGCGCTTCTCATTATCATAGGTTCGGGCTGATTTTTGTGTAAAATCCGCGCGCGACTTGAAGCCATATACGTAAAAATCGCGCATATAATCCCTAATTTTATCAAATTTTTTAATCAGCTCCGAAAATCGGGCCATACGTTTTCACCCAGGTTGATTATATAAAAGTTTGGGGAACAAATCAACATCGCAAACTTTTTTAAATGAAAAAGATTGAAAATATTGGTAATATTCCTTTGAAAGACAAACA